>CXVJ01000047.1_pt1 | contig 4722 bp, 5 predicted proteins | sample 940911 | NCBI WGS metagenome assembly CXVJ01 (sample SAMEA3493524, study PRJEB9703) | human gut metagenome | biome: ENVO:mammalia-associated habitat; material: ENVO:feces | place: Bangladesh | collected 2010-01-06 | reverse complement strand
AGGCTCCTTCCATCCATGCGATGGACGCATGGCGAAAGGAGTGCCAACGATGGTACGCAGAATCAAGGCGAAGCTCGTGCTCAGGCTTCGCGAGCAAGGATTGTCGCGCAACGCGATAGCCGTGGGCTACGGTATGTCGAAGCACAGCGTGATCGACGTGTTCGACACCGCCGACCGGCTTAACGTCTCCTACAGTGACGTGGAGGGCAAAGCCGATGACGAGGTGTACGCCCTGCTGTTTCCCGGCAGGGGCGTAATAGAGAGTGCCTACGAGCAGCCCGACTGGACGCGCGTGCACAGCGAATTGGGGCGTGTGGGCGTCACATTGAGGCTGCTGCATGCGGAGTACGCGGACTCGTGCCGGGTGAAGGGGGTTCCGTTCATGGGCTACGACCGGTTCTGCAAACTGTACGCCGATCACGTGCTGCGCCTGGGCGTCACCTCGAGGGTCGAGCGCAAGGCCGGGCGTACGGTCGAGGTCGACTGGGCCGGGGCGATCGTGCCGATCCATGACACGGTCACCGGAGAGACGTCGAAGGCGTACCTGTTCGTCGGGTGCCTGCCGTTCAGCCGTTACTCGTTCGTGCATGCGACCGGCGACATGCGCGAATCCTCGTGGCTGGACTGCCATGTGCTCATGTTCGGCTATTTCGGCGCGGTTCCGGCCAGGATCGTGTGCGGCAACCTCAAGACCGGGGTCGTGAGCCATCCCCGCGATGGCGAGATCGTGCTGAACGACCACTACCGCAACCTCGCCGAACACTACTCCACGGCGGTGCTGCCGGGCAGGGTGAAGAAGCCGAAGGACAAGCCCAGCGGCGAGAACCTCGTCCTGCACGCCGAACGCGCCGTCATCGGAGCGATGCGCGACAGGGAGTTCCACTCTCTCGATGAGCTGAACCTGGCGATACGCGAATGGCTCGACGCGTACAACGCCGCGCCTTTCCGGAAACGTGAAGGCAGTCGTCTCGCCTCGTTCGAATCGGAGGAGCGGCCGGCGATGATCCCGCTGCCCGCTGTGCCCTACGAGACCGGCGAATGGGTCGGGTCGAGGAAGGTCACCGGCGACTGCCATATCGTCTACAAACGCAACCGGTATTCCGTGCCGCACCGGCTGGCCGGACGCAGGGTGGAGCTGCGCGAGACCGCCACCCTGCTCGAGGTCTGGCATGGAGGCGAACGGACCGCCGTCCACCGCCTGTTCGATCACGGCCATATCAACCGCGTCTCCACCCGCGCCGCGGACCTGCCGGAAAAGGCGAAATGGCGTGAATGGGACGAACAATGGGTCCGATCGTGGGCCGCTCAAGTGGGGCCGAACACCGTCATCGTCATCGCCCGCATCTTCCAGTCGGCAGGAACCCCGGACCAGGCGATCGACCCTGCGTTGGCGGTGCTGAGACTATCGCGCCGCTATGGGCGGCAACGGCTGGAGAACGCGTGCGACGTGGCCCGCAGGGTCGTGAACACGCCCCGTCACCGGCAGCTGAAGACGATCCTCGACACCGGCCAGGACCACGAGGTCATGGAGGACGAGACCTTGAAGGTCAAGGGACTCGATGCCGAACCGGCCACGGGATACGTGCGCGGCGCCGACTACTACGCGAGGGAGGCGAAGCGATGAGGCTCGACGAACAGACCCGCCGCCAGCTGCGCGACATGGGATGCACGGAGCTCCTCGACGCGTTCGTGAACCAGGACGAAGACGCATGCGCCGCACTGGACGCGGGCCAACGCATCAGGCTCGCGGTCGACGAGGCGCACGCGGCGTTCACGGACAAACGCATCGGCGGGCTCGCCAGAAGAGCCCGTCTGCGCTACCCGCAAGCCGACCTGCGCACCCTCGACATGCTCGACGAGCGCGGCATCAGCCGCGAGCTGGTCGCCTCACTCGCGGACTGCTCGTGGGTCGAGCGACACCGCAACATCGTCGCCCAGGGCTATTGCGGGTCCGGCAAGAGCTGGATCATCTGCGCCCTGGCCCGACAGGCGTGCCGCAACCGGTACCGGGCACGCTACATCCGCATCCCCGACCTCGAGGAGGAATGGCGGCAGGCCGCGGACAAACCCCAAGGACGGTCCAGACTGCTCAAACGCTACAGCGCCTACACGGTCCTCGCGCTCGACGAATGGCTGTTCGACCCGCCCGAGGAACGCTTCCGAGCCTTCCTGTTCGAGCTCATGGAACGCCGCCACGACACCGGAAGCACCCTGTTCGCCACCCAATACCCCCAGAAGGACCGGCATCAACGACTCGGTGGCGGCACCCACGCCGACGCCATCATGGACAGGAGTGCACAACACCACCTGGCTGGAAACCGGCGACTACAACATGAGGGAACACGCACCCGGCCGGTAGCCGCCAACCAGTCTCGCAAACAGGAACGGCACCGGCAGTGCCCAATACCGAGCACGCCGGTGCCGTCCCACAATAACCCCAGTGCCGAATCGGAATAACATCCGGTGCTCAAACCTCCCAATAATCACTCATATGCGCGCGCATCCGCTACGTGACCTCCAGCGAGTGGTTGACACGACGCTACTTCGACATGTCAAGGCTCGGTAAGAGCGTACCAGCAGCGAACTGATCATCGTCGCAGGGACGGGCGAAGACCAAAGTGCGCAAGATATCGGGCACTACCGCAGTCAGCCGGTATTATGAAAAAGTTAAAAGTCTTTTTGGAATCTCCTTATTACTTCTGATGCGATTTACCTATTGTCCACCAAAGCCACCGTTGAATGATTATATTCTCTGCTGTGAGCAGCGCAATGGCTAATGCTGTTGTCAACGTACCGATAATGAGTTGACTAATATATGGCAAATGGGTCGCATCTATGCCAAGAATTCGGAAAACCAGTATTTTGGCGACATTGAGAGTTAATGCGTTCAAGGCATAGTAGACGATGCTGTCTTGTCCGATTTGGGACAACCACTGACACTGGTGTATGGCTATGGCAAAGCATATAAAACCAACGGCACCGGTAAAAGCTGCGAATATGAGGATGAAGGTGTGAAACAGTGGATCATCAATCAGTAATTTTTGTCTGATAACAATCTGGCATATCGCGACTATGAGGATTGCAGGCACCATAGTGATGACGGCCGTTCTCTTCGTCATATAAAGCCATGTGTTTTTCGTTACGATTCCCAGCAGCATGAATCCACTAATTTGAATGCCCTTCATAATTTGGAAAGGCATGATGTCGGGTAGCCCGAATGAGGTCCAAGCAAATGTGCTTACTATCAGGATTGTCCCTATGACTATCTTCAGTGGACTATTAATTGCGTATTTGGTTATTCCATATGTGACAAGTTCCGCAACGAAGAATGCCATAAGGAACCATAACCCATTCCCGGCAATGAGCACATCATAAAATTGATGTGCAACACCGTAGTCATGACTAGTCTGAAATGATGCTCGCAGGTTTGGGATCAGCAGAATAGCGACAGGCTTTGCAAGGAAGTACAGTGAAAATACGTAATAGGGGATGAGCAGTGTGCGAATTTTGCGAATCAAGAACGCTTTGAAACCGCCTCTAGTACTGAATGTCAAACCACCGAGTAGGAAAAAAAGAGGCATATGAAACAGATAGATGCCATCAATCAGAGAGTCGAGTGCCGGTAGCCATACGCTTTGGCCATCACCGTTTCTTAGGTGACCGAAGCTAACAAGCAGAATACCCAAGGCCTTGGCAATGTCAATCCATTCTATTCTTTTGGTTCTTGGAAGGGGGGCATTTGTTTCTTGGCGGACGCGTTCAGCAGTAACCACTGGGTTATCCGAGGCTGCCGTGGAGCCTTTATTTTAGCGAGAGTATCGTTATTCATATTTAGAATTCTCATTTCTTCTGATAATCAGACGGTTATATGGTACTACGATTACTACTTTGTCGGGTTTAACCTGAGTTCTATATAGAGGCGCAACACCTGTTCTATGGTTGGAAGCGTTCAAGTCCTAACTCAAGAAGGTGTCGCGCTCATGAGGAAAGTGTATTCCCACCTGTCGGCCGAGGAACGGATCCGGATCGACGAATTGCGCAACCGCGAGGGGCTCGGTGGATTGGCAACGGTGTGTTGGACTGTTTCTAGAGGGTTTTTCCTTGTTGTGTGAACTCCACGGGGCTCAGGTATCCGAGGGTCGAGTGGAGCCGTTGGTGGTTGTACCACCACACGTACCGGTTGACGTCCGAGCGCAGTTGCTCCACGCTCGTGTAGACGTTGTTGTAAATGAGTTCCTTCTTGATGAGACGGTTGGTGGATTCCACCACCGCGTTGTCGTACGGGCTGCCGGGCCTGGAAAGGGAACGCGTGATGCCGAACGCGGCGAGCATGCGCTCCATCCTTTCGCCGGCGAACTTGCCGCCGCGGTCCGTGTGAAGCACCTGGATGTCCGTCAGGGGGAAGCGCAGCGCGGCGAACGCGGCCAGCACGAGATATCGGCGTCGCGCCTGACGCCGACCGAATGGCCGGCGATCTGCCGGTTGGCCAGGCCGCCGGGCAGGCAGACGCACGCCCACGAACCGCCGACCCTCACGTAGGCCGGGTCGGAGGCCAGATGGGTGCGCGGCGCATAGCCATTGAACTCGCGGGCGAGGATGTTGGGAGCCGGGTCGTCGTTCGGCCTGGCCGGGCGTGGCCTATGGGCGGCCTTGGAATAGGAGCTGGCCATGCCGTTCCTCTTCATGATCCGGTTGATGCGGCGCCTGGAGAGCGTCACGCCC
>CXVJ01000044.1_pt1 | contig 5279 bp, 6 predicted proteins | sample 940911 | NCBI WGS metagenome assembly CXVJ01 (sample SAMEA3493524, study PRJEB9703) | human gut metagenome | biome: ENVO:mammalia-associated habitat; material: ENVO:feces | place: Bangladesh | collected 2010-01-06 | reverse complement strand
GCACTGGTGGTTCGGCCGCACCTGCTCCTTCCGCACCTGCTCCTTCCGCACCTGCTCCGTCCGCTCCCTCCGGTGGCAGCACGTCTGCCGGCGGAAGCACGGGACAGGGCACCTCGAATGGTGATGTCGGCAACCGGTATGTGGCCGGCCAATGCACGTGGTATGCGTACAACCGGCGTAAGGCAATGGGCATCGGCACGCCATCGTTCCTGCACAATGGCGGCCAGTGGTACATTTACGCTCCCCAATACGGTTTGCGGGTGGATCACAGCCCGCAGGTTGGCGCGGCTCTCTCCTTCCCGCCGGGTGTGGCTGGCGCTGATGGCTACTACGGTCACGTGGCCGTGGTGGAAGCCGTGTACGGCAACTCGATTCTGATTTCCGAAATGAACGTCAAGGGCGAGTTCATCGTCAGCCAGCGCGTTCTGTACAATCCCGGTCAGTACTGGTACGTTCACTGATCCGGCTGTACCGAATTACGTTATGCAAGGCCCCGTTTGGGGCCTTGTTCGTATGTGCAGACGGTTCATGATATTCTCATATGTTGCGTTGCACCCACGAAAGGAGGGAACCCATGCCCAAGGAGGCCGGCGAAAAGCTGATCGTGCAGAATAAGAAGGCCCGGCACGACTACGCCATCGAAGACAAGTATGAGGCCGGATTGGCGTTGACCGGCACTGAGGTCAAGTCATTGCGCGAAGGCCGCGCGTCTCTGGCCGAGGCGTTCGTTTCCATCGATCGCCGTGGAGAGATGTGGCTTGAGGGGGCGAATATCCCCGAATACCTGAACGGCACATGGAACAATCATGCGCCCAAGCGCAAGCGTAAGCTGTTGCTGCATCGCGTGCAGATCACGAAGCTCGCTCGCGGCATCGAGGCCAAGGGATACACGATTGTGCCGTTGAGCCTGTATTTCAAGGACGGTCGCGTCAAAGCGGAAATCGCCCTTGCCCGAGGCAAGAGGGAATTCGACAAGCGTCAGGCTCTACGTGAGGAGCAGGACAAGCGCGAGGCCCTGCGCGCCATGCGCTATGCCAACATGCGTCACTGATTTGTCCACGTTGCGGACTTTTTCGTCCATGATTAACGCTTTGGTAGCATAACGTTCCTAATCTCTGGAGCCATCTGGGAAACATACCCGCCCAGCTGACTATCCGGAGAGAGGAAATCCAATGTCTCTAAGCAAGGGAATACAATCCGCTGCGGCCGCAGCTCTGAGCGCCGCCATGCTGATCGCCGTGGCCGCCTGCGGCACGAGCGATAGCGCGGACACTGCATCCAAAGCTGCTGATTCCAAAGATTCATCCAGCACGTCCAGCACGCAAGGCTTCGACACCAGCGGCATCAAGAAAGACGATGAGATCGCCGCGCTGCTGCCCGATTCCGTGGCCGGCGACGGCACGCTGACCGTCGGCACCGATACTTCCTATGCCCCGGCCGAGTTCCTGGCCGAGGACGGCAGGACCCCGGTCGGCTTTGATGTCGACCTGTCCAAGGCGCTGGCCGCAGTGTTCGGACTGAAGGAAAACACCGTCTCCTCCACGTTCGATTCGATTATCCCGTCCGTCGGCTCCAAGTACGACATCGGCATCTCCTCCTTCACCGTGACCAAGGAGCGCATGGAAGCCGTGGACTTCGTGACCTACTTCAAGGCCGGTTCCACGTTTGTGGTGCAGAAGGGCAACCCGAAGAAGATCGATACCTCCAACCTGTGCGGCGTGAAGGTGGCTGTGCAGACCGGTACCACCCAGGAAGAGGAAGTCAACAAGGATAACGAGCAGTGCAAGGCGGACGGTAAGGATGCCATCGACATCCAGTCCTCCAAGCTGCAGACCGATGTGACCACCGCCGTGGCTTCCGGTAAGGCTGATATCTTCTACGCCGATACGCCGGTTGCCGGCTACGCCATCAAGCAGACCGGTGATACGCTTGAGGCCCTCGGCGAGGATGTTGGCGTGACCCCTGAGGCCGTGGCCGTCAAGAAGGGCGATTCCAAGACCGCCGAAGCCGTGCAGAAGGCCATCCAGAAGCTGATGGATGATGGCACGTATAAGAAGATCCTTGACACGTGGGGCGTCTCTTCCGGTGCCGTCGACAAGGCCGAGATCAATCCGTCCGTCGAATAGTTTCGGTTACTATGAAGACTCCCGTTGCTCTGTGGCGGGAGTCTATTTGTATATGTATGCACTGTGGTGTATAAATATGCTTAACCGTTGATCGTTGCCGCATAAGCGGCGTAAGAGAGAAGAAGAAACGATTATGCAGTCCACCAAACTGAAGTCCATGATGGCCATGGCGCTGAGCTCGGCCATGCTGTTCGCCACCGCCGCTTGCGGCACCTCCGACAAGGCCGATGCCGGTACGGACTCCGCCAAGGGTTCCGATGCCGCCACCATCACCAGCTACGATGTCAGCTCCGTGAAGAAGGACGACGCCATCGCCGCCCTGCTGCCCGAATCCGTGACCAAGGACGGCAGGCTCACCATCGGCACCAATCCTTCCTACGCCCCGGCCGAATTCCTCGACGCTGACGGCAAGACCCAGATCGGCTATGACATGGACCTCGCTCGTGCGCTGGGCAACATCTTCGGTTTGGACACCGAAATCGTCTCCTCCAACTTCGACACCATCATCCCGGCCATCGGCACCAAGTATGACCTCGGCATCGCCGCGTTCACCATCACCAAGGAACGTATGCAGTCCGTGGACTTCGTCTCCTACTTCACCGCCGGCATGGGCTACGCGGTGGCCAAAGGCAACCCCAAGAACGTGAACCCGGATGACCTGTGCGGCCTGAACGTCGCCGTCGAGACCGGCACCGTCGAGGAGGACGCCATCAACGAGACCGCCAAGCAGTGCAAGGCGGACGGCAAGAAGGACATCACCATCCAGTCCTCCAAGCAGCAGACCGACGCCACCACCGCCGTGGTGACCGGCAAGGCCGACGTGTTCTTCGCCGATTCCCCGGTGGTCGGCTACGCCATCGCCCAGACCGGGGGCCAGCTGGAACAGCTCGGCAAGGACTTCGACTCCGTGCCGAACGCCATCGCCATCAAGAAGGGCGATCCCCAGACCACCGATGCCGTGCAGAAGGCCATGCAGAAGCTCATGGACGACGGCACCTACGGCAAGATTCTCCAGCACTGGGGTGTGGAATCCGGCGCTCTGGACAAGGCCGAGATCAACCCGTCCGTCGGCTGAGCGTACACAGCGGTCAATCAGCATCAAGCAATTCAGATGGGGCGTACTGTATGTAACACAGGCGCCCCATCTGTGCGCTAAGGTTCAACGCTAGTTGCAACTATCGCAGCCCAGGCTGCCCAAAGACACCCAAGGAACCAAACTATGGCGAAGAAAGAAGTCGACGGCGAAGGATTGAACATCCCCAACCGCATCAAGGCGCTGCCGGTCAAGCGCCCCGGCCCGATTGTGGCCGCCGTGATTGTGGTGCTGCTCGCCGCGATGCTTATTCAGGGCATGATCACCAATCCGCGATTGGATTGGCCCACGGTCTGGAAGTACCTATTCAACGAGAACGTACTTGAAGGTATCCGGTACACGCTCACCCTGACCGTGATTTCCATGGTCGTGGCCATCATCCTGTCGGTGATTCTCGCCATTATGCGCAAGTCCATCAATCCGGTGCTGCGCGGCGTCAGCTGGTTCTTCATCTGGTTCTTCCGCGGTACGCCTGTGTACACGCAGCTCATCTTCTGGGGTCTGTTCGCCGTGCTGATTCCAAAAATCAGCCTTGGCATTCCCTTTACCTCAGTGGAATTCTGGAGCATCGACTCCAACGTGGTGGTCACCGCATTCAATGCGGCATGGATTGGCTTGGCCCTGAACGAGGCCGCCTACCTGTCCGAAATCGTGCGCGCTGGTCTTGAAGCCGTGGATCCCGGCCAGACTGAGGCCGCCAAGGCGCTGGGCATGAACCGCACGCTTATCATGCGTCGTATCGTGCTGCCGCAGGCCATGCGCATCATCATCCCGCCCACCGGCAACGAGACCATCGGCATGCTGAAGACCACCTCGCTGGTCACCGCCGTGCCGTTCACCCTCGAACTGCAGTTTGCCACCAACGCCATCGCCAACCGTATCTACAAGCCGATTCCACTGCTGATCGTGGCCTGCTTCTGGTATCTGCTAATTACCTCCATCCTTATGGTGTGCCAGTCCCGCCTCGAAGCGCACTTCGGCAAGGGCTTCGATGCCCGACCGGTGGGCACCAAGGGCAAGCAGGCGCCATTGCCGGGTAAGACCGACGGTGAGCCGAAGGATGACGTGGACAAGCTCAACCAGACCACATTTGTCGGATTGAATGCATAAGGCGGGAGCGCGATTATGACTACGAATGACATCACCAGTGTTGTCCCAGCCGTGCACAAGGCGGCTGACGGTTCCGTGATTCCCGCTGTCAAGGCGGTGCAGGTGCACAAGGCCTTCGGCCCACTGCATGTGCTCAAGGGCATCGATCTGACCGTTATGCCCGGTACCGTGACGGTGATTCTGGGACCCTCTGGTTCCGGCAAGTCCACATTCCTACGCCTGATCAACCAGCTGGAGACTTTGACCGGCGGTTCGATCGAGGTGGACGGCGAACTCATCGGATACAAGCATGTGACCAAGAACGGTCAGGATGTGCTGCAGACTCTGGATGACAAGGAGATCGCCGCGCAGCGTTCCCGCTTGGGCATGGTGTTCCAGCGCTTCAACCTGTTCCCGCACATGACCGCCCTCGAAAACGTGATGGAAGCTCCGGTGCATGTGCAGCACAAGTCCAAGAGTGAAGCACGCGCACTGGCCGAAGCCGAGTTGCAGCGCGTCGGTCTGGGCGATCGTATGGATTACTACCCGTCACAGCTTTCCGGTGGCCAGCAGCAGCGTGTGGCCATCGCCCGTGCTCTGGCCATGAAGCCGGAAATCATGCTGTTCGACGAGCCGACTTCCGCCCTTGACCCCGAGCTGGTGGGCGAAGTGCTCAATGTGATGCTTTCCTTGGCCAAGGAGGGTATGACGATGGTGTGCGTGACGCACGAGATCGGCTTTGCACGTGAGGTCGCCGATCAGATTGTGTTTATGGATGGTGGTGTGGTCGTGGAGAAAGGCGGCCCCGAAATCATCGACAATCCGACCGAACCGAGGTTCAAGGACTTCCTGCAGCACGTGCTGTAGTCCGCACTCTGGCTCCCCTCTGAAGAGGGGAACCGTTTTTTGCGCCCCCGTTGGCGGGGGCTGTCATGCAACGCATGACTGGGGGTGGTTCCTCTGATATGGCG
>CXVJ01000041.1_pt1 | contig 7199 bp, 10 predicted proteins | sample 940911 | NCBI WGS metagenome assembly CXVJ01 (sample SAMEA3493524, study PRJEB9703) | human gut metagenome | biome: ENVO:mammalia-associated habitat; material: ENVO:feces | place: Bangladesh | collected 2010-01-06 | reverse complement strand
CCTTAGCGGCGGGCCTTGCCCGCCACGAGGAGACCGGTGGCCAGCACGACCAGCAGAGCCAGTATGCCGGCGACACCAATCACGGACGCGCCGGTCTTGGCCAGATCGGACTGCTCGTCGTTCTTGGACTCGGACTTCTTGTCATCCGCAGCCGGCTTGTCATTAGCAGGCTTGTTGTTGTTGGACGGCTTGTTGTTGGACGGCTTGTTGTTGCCGCCATTATCTGGCTTGCTCGGTTCGACCGGCTTCGAGGGAACGGTCTCGGCCTTCTTCAACCCGGCCTGGGCGTCCGCCAGCGCCTTCACGGCGGCGTCCACATCGGCCTGCGAGGCGTCCTGCTTGGCTGCGACGGCCTTCGCGTCGGCCAGCGCCTTGGCGAACGGAGTCCACGAGTCGGTGGTGTAGTCCTTCTCGGCCAGCTTGCCCGCGGCATCGACCGCGGCGGTCAGCTTGGACTTGTCGACGGTCTGCGCGGGGGCGTCGCCAACGGTCACCGGGGTCCACGCCTGCACCGTACCGTTCTCGTCCTGCACGCTGATCTTGTGCTCGCCGGTGGGTAGGCCGGCCGGAATCACCGCGTCGAAGTAGTACTTGCCGGTGGACGCTTCCTTCTGCACCTGCACGAACGGGGAGCCGTTCGGACCGGTCAGCGCCTGCGGCTCGGAGTAGATGTACGCATTCCAGAACAGGCTGTTCGCGTCGGCCTTCGCCTTCGCCTCGGCCTTCAGGTTGTCGACGTACACGCGGGCCGTCTGTCCGGGCTCCGCGTGGCCGTTTGCGACATCCAGCTTCGCGTCGGTCTTGGAGGGCAGCGCCTCCGCCGGCGTGGCCGTAGGCTCGGCCTTCGTCGTGAAATCGGAAATCGGCTTCGCCGTCTGTCCAAAGTTGATGGCGGAGCCGTCCTTCAGGACGATCCTCATGCCCGCATACAGGGAGCGGACATCCACGGGCTGGTCGTACGCGTTCGAGCAAGCGAAGCTTGCCCCCGTGGGATCGGCATACTTGCACACATCTTGAGTCTTAACCATGAGTTTCCACCACGTGGTGGTGTAATCGCCAACGTCGGGAAAACCGTCAGTATTACCGTACGTCGTGTTTGACTGCAGGCCAATCACCGGCATCTGCACGGTGCCCGAGGCGGCATGGTTCCACATGTCAGTGTCATATGACTGGAACTCCTGTCCAGTCGCGTAGGACTGGACGTCTTCGCCCATTTTAACCGGCCACGTTTTCGTGCCGAATATGCTCTGATACGAACCGGAGGTCAGATTGCCATCGGAGGTGCCTCCCGAGCAGCTCGTCAAGCTGTACGATGGAAATCCACCGAATTGCGGATGTTCAATGGGTTTGATGCTCGTGACCCGCATGACCTCGACCGCGAAGCACACGCTCTGCACCTTCGGCAGAATGCTCGGATCAATCTGGTAGTCGAACGACACGTTCGCCGTATGCGCTCCGACGTCGGATACGGCCGGCGTGCCGACCTTGGTGCTCCCAAGATCGCCTTCATAGTAGTTCTCATCCGCGTTCGCGGTGGCGACCCCGCCGAACAGTGTGCACGCGGCCACGGCCAACGCGGCCATGGCCTTACCGAAACGTCTCATGGCATTCCCTTCTCCTAGAGATTCTTCATCGCAAGAGACGAAGCGGATCCCCTGCTCCTCAAAAACGCTACCCCCCCCCCCGCGGACTTAGCACCCCGACTCTCGTCTTGCTAGTAGTCGAAGCCCGTTTTGGGGATGGCGTCGGCCATCATGTGGCCGTAGCGTTGGAGCGTGAAGGCGGCGTCCTTGTGGCCGAGTTCCCGCGCGACGATGGGCAACGGCACCCCTGCTTGGATTCTGCTCGAGGCCGCGTAGTGTCTGAGCGAGTGATGGGTCCAGCCCTTACGGGTCTTGCTGTTGACGCGGTTGATGGGCCATTCGCCGTGGATCTGCGCCACGTAGTCGTAGACCAGGGCGGAGTGCTTTGCGCAGCTGCAAGCAGTCATCAAGACGTTGCTTCTGCTCGGCGATACCCGACTGCAAGGATGCCGTCTGCTGATCCAGCAAATCAACCAGCACCCGTTCCGGCCGCTCGTCCGACAGAATCGAGCGAATCTGCTCCAGCTTGAAGCCGAGTCCTTTGAGAAAACGGACTGTAGAAAGACATCCGACCATCGCAATTGTGCACTGGTCCACAGTGAGTACCCCGAACCAGTTAGACGGCAGAACAGAATTACAGCCACACCTGTTCTTCAGGCTTTACCTCGCCGACCGCATTGGCCACACGTATGGCATCATTCCGACTCAATCTACCGGTGAATCCCTGTAGATCCGACCGGAGGAACCGCACCTGCATGCGATACACGTCGAAGACATGCAATTGCTCCGGAACCGGCATCAATTCCGGAATATCATGATTATTCGCCATCGCGCCACGCCTTGGGCAGTACGGCAACACCATCGGCGCCCCGGCTTGGATTCAACACCATGGCGTTCGGCACTTCGACCACCGGATATCCCTGTTCGTCGACCCCACGGTACGTAACTCCATTGGCGGCAACACGTCCCGCGCGAGGCAGCACGGGTTCAGGCGCCTTCACCTCGAACGGAATACGACGCTGCGACACCAACTGCACGCTGGCCATATTCACGAACGTATTGAAATTCAATCCCATGGAATCAAGAATGGCGTTCACTTCAGCTTTGAGATCATCATCCATGCGAACAGTGGTAGTGCTCATAATGAATCCTTTCCAAAGCCAATTGTATTACTAATGACTTCTTTTCTCAATATAATCCGTAGGATGCTTAACGCTTTTGCATCATGACCTTGACATCGGGCCAATCCCGCGTGAAACCAATCTCTGCCTTTGCGCTCATCAGCTGGGGAACTCACGGTCACACTCATGCGTCGCAGACCACGAGCCTCACGCGCCCCCTCATTCCACATCTGTGTTAACAACATGTGTTAATCGCATGCATCGCCACCATGATTCCCCAATGATTTCAAGGGTTCCCCGGTCTCACTATTGTTTCTTCCCTAAAACGGCCTCAATCATCGGCACCTTCCTGGTGGCCACCACCTCCCTGACCGGCAACGCCTCGCTCGGCGTGCTTTCCATCGCCGTCCTGCTCGTCGCGGCGCTGGTCTTCCTGCTGCTGCAGAAAGACCCGACGCGAAACTAACTAATTTGCGACGCGCAATCAGCGCTCGCGATAATCCTTGAACAGTTGGATGGCGGTGGCCGCGATTCCGCACAGCACGCCGCCGATAGGCCATGCGACCCAGAACATGCTTGTAACGCCGGTCGACCAATCACCGCGCAGAGCAGCTGGGCTCAGGAACAGCAAGCACAGGCCAATCAGCGTGGCTATCATCATGATGATGCCGCATACCGCGCCGGTCAGTTTGGCGTAGAAATCCTGCTCGCCCGCATGCTCCTTGCGGTCGTCCTCGACCGCTTTGTTGTATGCGTTGATATTGAGCAAACTGTATCTCATGCCGCAGTAGACAAACCCGAAAACACCGGACGCACAGAGCAGCAGAAAAATTGCGTTGGGCCAGCCATCGGAGACGCCGAGCATGTCATCGGCATACACCGTCACCGCAATGCCAATCAGAATAGCCGAGATGCCACCGACGATGCCGATTACCAGCAGCCGCAATTCTCGGCTGCGGTCCTCCCCGGTGTAGAAATCTTCTACGTATGGGTGACGCCGTTTGAAGTCAATACGCGACAGACCTCCTGGAATCAGCATCGCCAGCCCCGCAATCACACCCACACAGACGCACAGAAACGTCAGAAAATCGTTGAGCGGCGTCGCTGCGAGAATGGAATTGCTGGAATCGAACAGGTTGCCGATGCCAACCCCGGCGACAATCGCAGCAACACCGCCGGCAATCAGCAGCGCGAATCGGCGGCGATGTTCATCGTAGCCAGTGATATCCTGCGCAAGCTCCGCGATAGGAGCGATTATGCCCGCCGTTTTGGAAGAAGCGGCTAAAGGCGATGCCGTCTCAGCCGAGGAGTCAACATTCGACGAACCGGCCGCAGAAGCCGACGCGGCAGGCCGACTCACATCGCCAAGTACCAGATCATCAAGCGTGCAGCCGAACAGGTCGCAGATCATAAGCAGCTTGTCCATCTCGGGATAGGCCTTTTCGGATTCCCATTTCGAAATGGCCTGACGCGAGACGCCAAGCAACATGGCCAATCGTTCCTGGGTCAGGTTGCGTTGCGCACGTAGGTACTGCAGGTTAGCGCGAAAACTCATTGGAATGTCCCTTCATACGTAATCTTTATCATGTCATGTTCGGCCGATGGGCTCACTATGGCATGCCGTCCATGTCACCCGCCACCATCTTTGGGTTGCAATCGCCGGTTATTCGAGCGCAACCACAAGTTGCATCGGCGGAATTCCGCCATTCCGTTGACCTGAGCAGCTTTAACATCGCACTCCACGAGACCGAAGCTTTTCCAGCCATGCGAGGGCAGCTTGTCTCACCTGCCACCACGAATCTGCTTCGACCCACGTACACATCTGTGTACAGCAGCGCTCGCAATCGGTTACCTACGACCCATATGATTTGCTGAGCGACCGCAAAACACGCAATAGCCGAGACAACACCGTCAGCGTTAAAGCTTAAGGCGACTACTTGCCCAATAGTCCGGAAATCTGGCTGATGATGTCAGCGGGCAGTCCTGCTTGTTCGGCAACTGCTGCAGAGCATCGCACAGATTCTGCATCAATCGCCGCTCTTCGGCAGACAAGTCCCGCGTCTTACGCATCACAGCCCACGCCATCAGCCGCCGAAAAACTGGCATTGGTATCAGCTGAAGCCACCGCTTCCACGTGCGTTGATTCTCAACCATGCTCATCAATTCGTCGCGAGCCTCTTGACCCATACCCCGAGCCAGCGAACACGTATTGGACAACCAGTCCCTCGATGCGTTCGGGATGGAACTTCGCCACGATTTGCGCGATCACGCCACCCAGCGACTGCCCAACCAGCCACACACGCTCATCCAACCCGTCCAGCAGGCTAGCGACGGCCCGCGCAAGCTTGGCGTTCGTGGTGAACTGCTCCTGATAATCAAACGTAATGACCGAATAATGCTCAGCGAATCGCTCGAAATGCAGATAGAACAGGTCGGGCAGCCCGATGCCGCCTGGCAACAGCACAACCGTAGCGCGGGCGACGGGATTGCGATAGTACCGATATGAGAATTCCGCGCCGCCCGGCAATTGCATGGTTTGTTGCGAGTATCGCGCGCAGAACGAGGCAAGATTACTCATTGCCGATATCCCTTTCGATTGGGGGCCTCACACAAAATCGCGTCTCTCGCTAATTGCGTGAGCCAACATGACTCCGATTGCGGGAGCGCAACACCGGTAGCGCCACTAATGCAGACATAGGCGTCCGGCAAATGGGCCAAATGGGCAAATGAGCACAACAAAAAAATCAGCGTACGTTCTTCCAGACATCGCCGAAAATAGTCCGGGAAATCGTACGTTGAGGGACCGAATGCCCGAGGGGAAGCAAAAACGCTCGCAGCATATAGCTAGCGAGCGCGAATCTCAGGTGGGCGATGTAGGAATCGAACCTACGACCCCTTCGGTGTGAACGAAGTGCGCTAGCCGCTGCGCCAATCGCCCGAGGCAGTGATGAAAAAACCGGCAGCCACCTGCCGGCAATCCATCAAGTGGGCGATACAAGATTCGAACTTGTGACCCCTTCCGTGTCAGGGAAGTGCGCTACCACTGCGCCAACCGCCCGGGTCATTCTCCAGCCGAATCAATCGCGATTAATTGGCCTTTCGAGAGCGGACAACGGGACTCGAACCCGCGGTCTCAACCTTGGCAAGGTTGCGCTTTACCAACTAAGCTATGTCCGCATTCGTCACCCTTACAGGCAACAGATGTTAAAGATACGCGCTCCGTTGGAGAAATGCACCTGCCCTGCGTGTCCCGCGGGTTTTCGGGCTTTGCGGCCAATCACCGAGTCCGCCCATGAACGCAGTTCGCCGTAGCCGCATACAGCAGCCATGCGGCGGGCATGGCCAGTATGGACAACGGATAGGACCATTGGATCGGCGCATTGCCGTACAGCAGTCCGCCAACAATCGGCCCCAATGACATGCCCAAATCGATGCCGGCGTAATACGTGCTGTTGGCGATGCCGCTGTACGCAAACAAGTGGCCAAATGCGACGTTGGCCACGATTTACTGAGTAATGAGCGTGTTCCACGCCCGCAGCCACCGATTCTTCGCTTAAGGCGAAGTGGTTGTCAGCGCAGCAACTGCACAATGAGAGCGTTACCAACAACCAATGCAAACCCGCCGGCAGCCGTAGCCGCCGCCCGCAAGGCCGTGGTTGAGGCCGACGGCGTGTGGATCTTCTCCCCCGGATACAACTACAGCTACCCGGGCGTGCTCAAGAACCTGCTCGACTGGCTGTCCCGTCCGCTGGAGCCGTTCCCGGCCGAGTCCGCTTCCGTGATGGTCGGCAAGAAGGTCGCCCTGTCCGATGAAGACGAGGCGCGTCTGGCTGCCGAGGCTGACGCCTTCCTCGCGCTCGTTGCAGAGTAGTTCATACTCGCAATAGCCGAGCCCAATAATCTTTCAGAACGTAAAAATCCCTCCGGTTCCTCTGACCGGAGGGATTTCTTATACGTCATCGATTACGCATAGATTCAATGGCGGCAATGTCACCGCCGCCAAGGGTTAGCTCATGCGATAATCAATACCCTCCGAGACAGTGACGCCCAATCACGACGTGAAATTGCGAGTTTTTCTTTAGCGAGAGGCATCTCAGCCTGATCAAGCGACTGGACACATGCCCATCTTCGTTCAAAGAGGTACATTTGAGACTTTGCAGAAAGCTATCTGCCTTCAAAGGGGTATTGAAACTCTGATATCGCAAGTATGAGCGTTGATATTCCAACGAAGATACTCGCGGTCTCGCAGTCTAGGTACTCCTTTGAAAGCAGATGACATTCTGCAACTTCTTTGGAAAGCTGATTTAGAGGTCTGAAAATATCTATCTCCATTTCGAGAGGCGGATGCGAACCGTTCCGAAGGTCTAATTCCATTTCGAGGGGCTGATTTGAACCGTTCCGAAGGTCTATCTCCGTTTCAAAGGGCTGATCATCCTATGCACCACGAGTATCAATGGCATAACGTCAACGCCATTCCGCCGTTTTTGCGTCTTGT
>CXVJ01000007.1_pt1 | contig 11419 bp, 7 predicted proteins | sample 940911 | NCBI WGS metagenome assembly CXVJ01 (sample SAMEA3493524, study PRJEB9703) | human gut metagenome | biome: ENVO:mammalia-associated habitat; material: ENVO:feces | place: Bangladesh | collected 2010-01-06 | reverse complement strand
GGGAGCTGTCGCGGTTTATCCGCGACTGAGGGTGATAGCATTAGTCACTCTTGACCACCCTCAGTCAGCTGCGCTGACAGCTCCCGCCAGCGGGAGCCACCTTGTTTCGGTGAACTACTTGTCGAGCTCTATGGCCTTGTTGAGGGCTTCTTCGAGCTGCTGTTGGGCCTTGCCGTAGGCGGTCCAATCGCCGTTCTTCATGGCGGACTGGCTGTCTTTCATGGCTTGGGCGGCATCGTTCAATGCCTGCTGGAGTTCGGGACTGCGAGCGGTGCCGGACTGCCCGGATGACGTGCCAGAATCCGACTTGCCGTCCGTGGTACCGGACTGGCCATCAGACTGGGACTGGTCGCCGGAGGTGTCGGAGCCGGACTGATTGCTGGCATCCTGTCCGCCGGTGTTCGAGGAGTCGGATGATCCGTCGCCAGACACATTCTCGGCATCGCCGGCCGCTGCACCGGAGTCACCACCGAACACCTGATCGAGCGCCTCATCAAGCGTGTCGGCAAAGCCGACCTGATCGCCGAATGCCACCAGCGTCTTCTTGAGCAGCGGGAACGACGTGGCACCCGAAGACTTGACGTACACGGGCTGCACGTACACCAAGCCGCCACCGAGCGGCAGGGTGAGCAGGTTGCCTCGCACCACCTGCGTGTCACCGGACTGCAACAGGTTCAGTTCCTTGGACACGTCGGCATTGGCGTTGAAATTGTTCTGCGCCTGTCCGGGGCCGGGCACATTCGAATCCTTGGGCAGCTCCTGCAATCGGATGGTGCCGTAATTCGGTCCTATCTTGCCTTTCTCATTACCGGCGTCGGAGTCGACCGAAAGGAATCCGGTCAAAATCTCTCGAGTGGACTGACCGGCCGGAATATAGGTGGAGGTCAGCGAGAACACCGGCTCCTTGGTGCCACCGGTCTGCAAGGTCAGGTAGTAGGGCGGCTGCAGGATGTCCTGATCCTGCTGGGACTGTGATTCGGTGGGGTCGACCGGCGTCTGCCAGAAGTCCTCGCCCGAGTAGTACTGGTTGGCGGAAGTCACATGGTACTTGGAGAGCAGTTCGCGCTGCACCTTGAACAGGCTTTCCGGGTAACGCAGGTGACTCATCAGGTCACCGGAGATTTCGGACAACTGGTGATACTGGCCGGGGAAGATCTTCTCCCACGCCTTGATCACCGGGTCGGATTGATCCCACACATACAGGTCCACGGAACCGTCGTATGCGTCCACAGTGGCCTTGACCGAATTACGGATATAGTTGGCCTGCTGCGAACCCAGGCTGGACACCGTCGACGAAGACACCGTGGTGGAGTCCTTGGTGGCATTGCCGAGATCGGTCATCTGCGAATACGGGTAGGCGTCGGAGGTGGTGTAGCCATCGACGACCCACTTGACGCGGCCATCGACCACAGCTGGGTACACACGGCCGTCAAGCGTCAGGTACGGCGCGACCTTGGCCACACGTTCCTTTGGGGAACGGTCGTAGAGAATCTGGGATTCGCTGGTCACACGGTCGGAGAACAGAATCTGGTCCGAACCGAAGCGGATTGCATAGAGAATCCGAGAGAACAGGTTGCCGACCGACGGTCCGCCATCGCCCTTGAACGTGGTCAAAGCGCCTTCGGAACCGGTCGGGTAATCGAACTCCCAAGCCTGCGTGCCTTCAGGTGCGCCGACAATCGAGTATTCGGTGGTGTTCGGCGAGAAGTAGATGCGTGGCTCGTACTTTTCGGACTCGGTGAGCTTGCCTTGGGTGGGGATGCCCGATTCGAAGAATTCGGGCTGGCCGTCGGCAGTCACCTTGTTGCCGTAAGCGGCCACCACGCCATAACCATGGGTGTACACGGTGTGGTCGTTGACCCAGTTGCGGTTGTCGTTGCCAGCCAGGTCAAGCTCACGCGCGGCGATCACGGTGTCTTGGGAGACGCCATCAATCTCATACTTATCGACGGCAAGCGTGTCGGCGAAGGTGTAGTACTGCTTGGACTGCTGCAGCTGCTTGAACGTGGGGCTGACGACCTGCGGGTCGAGCAGACGAATCTGCGCGGTGGTGTCGGCCTCCTTGGCCAGTGCACCTTGCTCGCCCTTGTCGGTCACCTTGTACTGCTCGGTTTTGAGCTTGTCGAGACCGTAAGCGGCGCGAGTGGCATCGATGTTGCGCTGGATATAGGTGGATTCCATCTCCTGCGCATTCGGGTTGACGCGGAAACGTTGCAGCAGCATGGGCCAAGCGATGGTGAGCACCATGCCGACCACCACGGTGACGGCGATGGCAGTTACCGGCACGCGCCAGGCCTTGAGAGCAGCAGAGGCACGCACACCGATGGACGCCTGGCCTTCAAGCGCATGGGACTGCATCAGCCATACGCCCAGCACCACGCCAAGGATGGCGGTCAATGCGGCCATGATGAAGGTGACGGGAATGTTGGCATGCACTGCGGTGTAGGAAGCGCCAGTGATACGCGAGCCCTGCACGGTGAGCTGTTCGAAAACACCCAGCACCTGACGTACGGACCACGCAAGCATGTTAAGAATCAGCCAGATGCCGAGCTGACGGCGAGCGCGCTTGGTGATGGAGAACAGGCCACGACCGTTGACCGGCATGGTGATGCGGACGCCGCCCATCAGCACATGCGTGACCAATGAGAACACGAGGCCTACGCCCAGCAGCATGGCCACGGCTGCGAGCACGAGCTTCAGGCCAGGCAGCACGAACACGTAGAAGCCGTTGTCGAGTCCGAACTGCGGGTCTGTGGTACCGAACTTCTGCGCGTTGAACATAAGCAGGATCTCGCTCCAGTTCGCGTTGAACTGGGAGCCGAAAATCACGCCGACAATCAGCGAAATCACCACGGCCACGCGACGTGCGGTCTTGGAGCTCGCCGATTTGCCGACTTCCACCACATCACCATTGATGCGAATCGTGGAGCCATCCGCGGAGTCCGGGCGGGCGCGAATGGCCAGCCATGCGGCGATAAAACCGGTCAAGGCCATCAGCAATGCGTATGCCACCCATAGACCGATTTTCACGCCGAGCTGGGTCCACACCACGGATTGGAAGCCGAGCTGTCCGTACCACATCAGATCGGTGATGAATCGGGACAGACCGAAGAACAGTGCGACGATGATGACCAATGCCAGCACCACGCCGATGAATATTTTGGTGCCTCGGCTGTTGCCATGGCTGCCGGAGGGTCTGCGGGGCAAGCGCGGACCGGCCGGACCTCGCCCTGAGGGGTTGGAACCATTCCTGTTGGGGGTGTCTCCATCGGCCTCAACATTAAGAATGATCGGATCATCATCATTCGAGTTATTGCGCCGGGAACCGCCGCCATTGCCGAACAGTATTGAGAAAGGATCATTAAAAGACATGATTCAAGCGTAGCGAAAGGTCGGGAAAGTAGGTTATGCCCTGAGCACAGCGCACTGGATTTCGGCTTGTATTCAGCTTGGCGGGTTCCTCACAAACCCTGAACACATACTGCCAGCGGATTGCCAGCAAGCTGTATGAGATTCCCCTATGCTGGAAGATTATGAGCAATCGTCCTGAGCAACCGTCGGCACGCCCCTATCGGGATGGCCATAGGACTTCGCATTGGGGCGTGTTGGTCGGATCCGTATTGTGCGTACTAGCGCTGGTAGTCACGGCGCTGTATGGATGGCGCATCGGCTGGTTTGCATCGATGACTGGAAATGATGTCGCGGCAAGTTCCGCTACAGCAGACGCTGCACGGAACACTCCGCAGCAGTTGGCACGTTCGGTGACCCCCAAGCCGGATCACTCCCCTGCCGGCAAAGCTCATCGCATGGTCAATGCCATGGATATGGACACTCGAATTGGTCAGTTGGTGATGGCACCGCTGTATGCCGGCAACGCCCCGGCCTCGCTGTCTTCACTCATCGCCGACCGCCATGTGGGATCGGTGCTCATCATCGGCAAATGGACCGGAGGGGTTGCCTCAGTGCGGGCTGCAGCCGACCAGTTGCAGGGGTATGCTCCCGGTGATAACCGCCTGATTATCTCCACCGATCAAGAGGGAGGCTGGGTACAGCATCTGACCGGCCCTGGTTTTGATCGGATGCCCACGGCAGTGGATCAGGGAACCATGTCGACCAATCAGTTGCGTCAATCGGCCAGCGTATGGGGCTCACAGCTGGCAGCCGCCGGCATTAATGTCGATCTTGCACCCGTGCTGGGCACGGTAGTGGTGAATCGGGCCGCCAACGCCCCCATTGGTGCGCTCTATCGCGATTTCGGACTGGACGCGGCAGGCAACGCGGCTCATGGCACGGCGTTTGTGCAGGGCATGGCCAATGCCGGAGTACAGTCCGCCATCAAACATTATCCGGGATTGGGCGCAGTGACCGGCAACACGGATTTCACCACCGACGGCATCCTGGATACGACCACCACCTTGGATGGCACGGAAATCAAGGCGTTTGACACCACCATCGATAAGGCCGACCCTGCCATGGTGATGATGGCATTGGCCACCTATCAGGCCATTGACCCCAATGATCCCGCAGTGTTTTCCTCAATCATCATTGACGGGCATCTTCGCGGCGATCTGGGATATGACGGCGTAGTGATTTCGGATTCGATGTCGGCAGCGGCTGTGAGCGCCTATGACACCACTCAATTGGGAGTCAAACTCGTGGAAGCCGGCGGCGATTTGGCCTGCATCGGAGACACCAACTATGTCGCGCCGATTCTGGATGGATTGTCTACGCGGGCGGCATCGGATCCCGCCTTCGCCAATAAGGTCACTCAGTCGGCGATTCGTGTGATGACGTTGAAAATCAAGATGGGGTTGGCATAAACGATCCGCTGCGGTTGCCGTCAGTGCTGCTTGGAATACAGGCCATGCTTGCCGATGTACTGCACCACGCCATCCGGGACCAGATACCAGACCGGTTCGTCGTGCTCGGCACGACGGCGCACATCGGTTGAGGAGATGGCCAAAGCCGGTATTTCCAGGGTATCGACCTTACCTTCAGGCAGCGTGACGCCATCCGGGCTGGAATATCCGGGGCGCGTGACGGCCACGAAGTGGGCAAGATCCCACATCAAGTCGGCGTCCTTCCACTGCATGATCTCAGCCACGGCATCAGCACCGGTGATGAAGAACAACTCTGCATCGGGATGCTGGGCTCGAATGTCTTTAAGCGTATCGATGGTGTAGGTGACACCTGGACGGTCGATATCCACGCGAGACACGGTGAACTTGGGGTTGGATGCCGTGGCAATCACTGTCATCAGATAGCGGTCCTCGGCGTTGGTGACTTCCTTATCAAGCTTGAATACAGGCCGACCCGTGGGCACGAAAATCACTTCATCAAGGTCGTACACCCATGCGACTTCGGACGCCGCGACCAAGTGGCCGTTGTGAATCGGGTCGAATGTGCCGCCCATAATGCCGATGCGCAGACGCGTGTGCCAATTGCCGCGCGCGGAAAGGCGACCTTTGCCATGGCTATTCGCGCCGCCCGGTACAGACAGATCAGACATACGCCGTTCGGCTTCGCCCTGTGCGACAGCAATGATTTCAGCCGGATCGCTGCTGCTCATGCCTTGCCGCCTTCGCCGCCTTCGTTGGCGCTTTCGGTTTCCTGCTCGATTTCATTGGCGGTGGGATTGTCTTCCTTGGGATCGATCTTACCCATGTCTTCGTCCCACTCATCCTGCACCACGCGGCGAATCTCAGCGAACGTAGGCAGAGGGAAGTCCGGCTGATACAGTCGACGGACCTCGGCCACGCGTTCGGTGATGCGAATCAGCGTGTCCGTCATGCCATCGATATCGCCATCATGCTCCATCTGCGTGTATTTGGCGATGTAGCTTTCCATCAGATCCATGTGTTCGCGCACGGTTTTGAGCTGGGAGTCAGTCAAATCCGCAATCTCCGGCGATTCATTCTCCGGCCAACCGATAAGCACTGCATCCGCGTACTCGAGCGACGCTCGCTGCGCCGCCGAAGCGATGCCATCCTCAATCTGCACGAGAAACACGTAGCGCACAATGCTCAGGCGCTCAGCCGCAATCTTGAGATTGAGTTTGGGATCGTTGAGATCAATATCCGGCCGTAGCTCAACTGCGGCGTTGTCCTCGCTCTTCACATTCTCGCTCATGCGCGCACCTGCCCCGTTCCGTAGCCAATCCACTTCGTGGTGGTCATTTCCCTCAAGCCCATGGGTCCGCGCGCGTGCATCTTTTGGGTGGAGATGCCGAGCTCGGCGCCGAATCCGAACACACCGCCATCAGTGAAACGGGTGGAAGCGTTGACCATGACCACGGCTGAGTCGATGCGCTTGGTGAATTCCTCGATGGCCGCATAGTCCTCGGCAATGATGGATTCGGTGTGACCGGTGGAATGAGTGTTGATATGGTCGATAGCCGCTTCTAGGTCTGGCACCACCTTAATACCCATCTTGAGCGCCAGGTATTCGGTATCCCAGTCCTCCTCGGTGGCATGATTCAGTTCAAGCCCTTCAATAGCGGCACCTTCGAGGATGTCGTACGAAGTTTCATCCGCTTGCAGCACGACGTTCGCCTGCGTCAACGCTGCGGCGATCTGAGGCAGGAATTCAGCGGCGACGTCCTCATGCACCAGCAGTTTCTCGGCCGCATTGCACACACCCACACGCTGGGTTTTGGCGTTCAACGCAATCGGAATGGCCTTGACGAGGTCTGCGGACCTGTCGATATAGATATGGACGTTGCCGGCACCGGTCTCAATAACCGGCACCTTGGAATTGCGCACCACGGCTTGGATGAGCCCCGCACCGCCGCGTGGCACCAACACATCGATATGGCCACGGGCCTCCATCATGGCGGTGGCTCCGGCACGGCCGTACTGGTCGACGGACTGCACCAGAGCCGGATCAAAACCGTGAGCTTCCAGCACTGGGGCGATAACGCTCAAGGTGGCGGCATTGGTACGTTCGGCGGCGTGCCCACCTCGCAGCAGCGCAGCATTACCGGACTTCAGGCACAGGCTGGCCACGTCAACAGTGACGTTGGGGCGAGCTTCGTAAATCATGCCGATGACACCCATGGGCACTCGCGTTTGGGTGAGACGCAATCCGTTAGGCAGGTTATAGCCACGCACGATTTCACCAACCGGATCGGGCAACGTTGCCACATGGCGCACGCCTTGGGCTGCGGCGGCCACGCGCGGCGTATCGAAAAGCAGGCGATCGAGCTTGCCCGCGTCCATGCCGTTTTCCTTGGATTCAAGCATGTCCAGCGCATTGGCGGCCTCGATATCGGCGGCATGCTCATCCAGCGCATCCGCAATGGCCAGCAGCAGCTCGTTCTTGGCTTCGGCGTTCGCCTGGGCAAGGCGTTGCTGTGCGCTCGCGGCCTGATCGGCCTGACGGCACACCGCGTCGAATACCTCAGGACTCAGTTCATCACTCATAACATTCAAGCCTAACTCACCAAATGGCCTAACGCAGCGTAATTTCCGTGGTTATTGCGCCTGCGACTATATTTTCTGACCTTTTGCCCTCATCACTATCCCTCCAGCATCCTTCAGCGACAGAATTTCAGGAAATGACCCCTATACTTCTAAATTTCTGTCGCTCAGCTCCGCTCAGCGTCAGAATTCTCGGAAATAAACCCATTAATCCTAAATTCCTGTCACTGAGTACTTCTCAGCGACAGAAATTTAGGAGCATAGGACGAATTTCCTGAATTTCTGTCGCTAGACAGACAAAACGAGACGTCCGCGACGTCTGACCGAGGCAGACGATAGAATAATGAAGATTTGTAGTATCTTTCATTCCCGAGAATAAGGATTCAACCGTGGCTACCACCTTCCATTCCACTCGCAGCACCACCGATTCGCTGACCGCCAAGCAGGCGATTCGTAAGGGCATTGCCGACGACGGCGGCCTGTTCGTCTCGGACGCATTGGGCGAGACCAAGGTGGATGTCGCCTCGCTGCCGGGCAAGACCTACCAGCAGATCGCCGCTGAAGTGCTGGGCGCGCTGCTGCCGGACTTCACCGCCGAGGAACTGGGCCAGTGCATCGCCGATGCCTATGGCGAGCAGTGGTCCGACGAGCGTATCACTCCATTGAAGTCTTTGGGCGACGATTACGTGCTCGAACTGTTCAACGGTCCAACCTCCGCATTCAAGGATGTGGCCCTGCAGATTCTGCCGCGTTTCATGGCGCACACCATGCCAGCCGACGGCGACGCGGACGAGAAGATCATGATTCTCACCGCCACCTCCGGCGACACCGGCAAGGCCGCGCTGGCCGGCTTCGCGGACGCTCCGGGCACCGCGATCACCGTCTTCTACCCGGAAGGCAAGGTTTCTCAGGTCCAGGAGCTGCAGATGACCACGCAGACCGGCGCCAACGTGCAGGTGGCCGCTGTGGAAGGCAACTTCGATGACGCCCAGTCCGCGGTCAAGCGCATTTTCGGCGACCGTGCCCTGGCCGAGCGTCTCGCCGGCAATGCTCACGTGGTGCTTTCCTCCGCCAACTCCATCAATGTGGGCCGTCTGGTGCCGCAGGTCGTCTACTACTTCTCCGCCTATGCCCAGCTGCTAGCCGATCAGGTGATCAACGTTGGCGATGAGGTCGAGTTCGTGGTCCCGACCGGCAACTTCGGCGATATCCTCGCCGGCTACTACGCCAAGCTGCTCGGCCTGCCGGTCAAGCACCTCGTGGTGGCTTCCGACAAGAACAACGTTCTGTTCGACTTCCTGACCACCGGTACCTACAACCGTCAGCGCCCGTTCTTCCAGACCATCTCCCCCTCGATGGACATCCTCATCTCCTCCAACCTGGAGCGCATGCTGTACTACTTGTCCGAGGGCGACACCCGTCTGATCTCCATGCTGATGAACGACCTCAACAAGTGGGGCACGTACGAGATCCCGGAAGAACTGCTGGCCAAGATTCGTCAGATCTTCGGCACCGGTTGGGCCGATGAGGATCAGGTACGCGAGTCCATCAAGCACTGCTGGGACGAGAACCACTACGTGATCGACCCGCACACCGCCTGCGGCTACTACCTGCTTGAGCAGATGCCGCGAGACCCGCTGACCCCGCGCGTGCTGCTCTCCACCGCCAGCCCCTACAAGTTCCCGCGCGTGGTGAACGAGGCATTGGGCTTCGACGCCACCGGCACCGACTTCGAGTGCATGGATGTGCTGGCCCACGAGACCGGCACCACCGCCCCGGCCGCCCTGCGTGGTCTTGAGACCGCCGACGTGCGGTTCAAGGACGTCGTGGCCATCGACGGCATGGAGGACTACGTGGAGAAGGCCGCCCAGGCGCTGTAAAACATACCAGCACATTGGCTCCCCTCAGAGCGGGGAGCCATTTTTTACATCAGAATTGCGTTTACATCAGTATCGCGGCGACTGGCAGTCCTATGGCGATTGCCAACAGCACGATAGTGCCGATGATCACGCTGGGGCGTGCGAGGTTGACGGTCCAGCCGACGCCGAAACGTTTGGGGATCATGATGGCAGGATCGTCACGGTTGATGTAGATGATGCCGCCAATCCAGTGCAGGTCATCGTCATACGGCATGGCATTATCGTCCGAAATGTCACCGCCGTCACTGTGCCGAACACCGGCATAGACGCGCGCCCCGTTCTGCCCGTAATACACGCCGATCATCAGCGCGCCGACCAGAGCCGCCACGGCGATGAACATGCCGATGATGCCGATTAGATTGATATCCAGCACGCCAATGGTGACAAGCTGAACGCCTAGGCCCAATCCACCGGCTGCCAGCAGTCCGATGACCAGCACGTAGATGCTCCAGACCCGCGAGAACACACCATAGGCATACCCGGTGGCGGCGGGGTGGTCGGGATCAATCGGGTGCTTGGCGTAGATGATCGCGGCATGGCTGGCCACCATCACCGCTGCCAGCACCACCTGCGCGAGCACGGCGTACCAAATCACCATCGGACTCTTCTCGGCCCAACCGTTCACATTGCCGGCGATATCCGCATGAATCGGCACCCGCTCCGGCATCCGGTCATAGCCCAGCAACCCGACAGCAATGGTGACAGCGAGACAAACGACTTGCAGCAATTCCCACTTCAAGCTCATCGGGTCGGGATTGTCCCGCTCACCTATCAATGCTGCACGGCGGGCACTGGACGCCTCCCATCCCTGATCGACTTTGATGGATAGTACTTTGCGGCGAAACATCTGCTGCAGCACGAAACCACATATCGCAATCGCCACCGCTGCGATGGACACAGTCCAGAACGCCGCGTCGACTCCGCAGAGTTGCCAAACGGCCAGCGAGACCAGTATGGCGCATACGCCAAGCGCCACCGTAATTCCCGAAAACGCGACTTTAAATCCGCGAATGCGCGTATTGACATGGGCGGCGGCCGGCACTGTGACACCGAACACCTCATGCCGGTCGGTAACCCATGGAACCCCTGCCAGGCCGGCGGTCACTATCACCGGCAACAGTAAAAACGCACACAACGCGATGTTCATCGACACGACTGTATTATTCATCGTTATCTCCCCTGATTTCCTTTTGTTGCACCGTCAGTAACGCTCTGCGAGGAGCGCACGCCGTATGCCCGTTCGCATTGCCGTTTGGTGGCATCGAGGAATGCGGCCGAATCACCGCCGCGCGCCCTGTAGGCCAAGGCAAGGCGATAGAGTTCCTCGCCCATCCGCTCATCCTGTGCTTCGGCAGTTCGGTTCGGTGCTTCTCCCCCGCCGTCATGCTCGGCGACGGTTGCACCGGCACCACGACGCATAACGATGTATCCCTCGTCACGCAACAGCGCATAGGCCTTGTTCACCGTGTGCAGGTTGATGCCAAGGTCCACGGCCAGCGAGCGCACGGACGGTAACGAGTCACCTGGCGACAGCTCATCGCCCGCGATGGCTGCGATGAGCTGCCTGTGCAGCTGCTCGTAAATCGGCACGTCACTGCGCTGATCGATTTCCACAATCACGGTCAATTCCACCCCTCTCAAGAACTGTTCTATTTGTTCTACATCAAATATAACAGTTTTGCCGTATGAGTCAAGATATGCGAATCTCGGTTGAACATCCGGCAATGGGCCAACGGCGTGTTGCTTGAATTTTCTAGGAAGGCGGGAATCGCCATGCTGCCGGCGAATGGGAAAATCCATGTGGCTTGTCAGATTCTGTTCCTGCAACTGAATAGTCCCATGAGGGAGTAGACAGCATTGCGGCGAAGGGCTCGGCCCAAACCGCAATAAAGCGTGCCGAGCGCCAAAGCCGCCAACACCGGTATGACGCCGCTGCAGGAGAAGCTCGCGAAGCTGGACGAACTTCATGGGCGGCACCGCCGAACAGCAGTCGACCATTCTGTTCACGCTGTTCGTGGTATTCCAGCTGTTCAGCAGTCGACCATTCTGTTCACGCTGTTCGTAGTATTCCAGCTGTTCAAC
>CXVJ01000025.1_pt1 | contig 14280 bp, 9 predicted proteins | sample 940911 | NCBI WGS metagenome assembly CXVJ01 (sample SAMEA3493524, study PRJEB9703) | human gut metagenome | biome: ENVO:mammalia-associated habitat; material: ENVO:feces | place: Bangladesh | collected 2010-01-06 | reverse complement strand
GGCTACATTACCAAGAAGTAGCTGCCATACTGCTTTGCAGAAGAGCCCGTTATTTCGTCGCGCGAGCGACGAAATAACGGGCTCTTGCGTTGAAGCCAACTATCGCATATGCTTTCCTGACTTTTCCCCACCCAAAAAAGTCTCTCGCATCGTGTTTCAGCACCAAATCGCGTTTCGAGGGGCTGATTTAGCTTTCTCCGGACGTCTACTACCGCTTCAAGGGGCTGATGGGCAAGTAGCCGTGGCTCAATAATGGCGAAATGATGTTGCTGCAATGCCGTTTATACTTGGAGTTTCGCATTCGAGGAGCCCCTCGAAATGGAAGTAGACGTCCGGAAGAGGCCAAATCCGCCCCTCGAAACCGAGAAAGCCCTCCGCAAGGAGGGCTTTCATCGGATTTAATGCACGTATCGCGGCTCAGCGACCGGTTCCGCCGTACACCACGGCTTCAATCTGGTCGGCATCGAGACCGTAGGCAGTGTGCAGAGCCTTGACGGCGTCGTTCAGCTGGTCGAGCGGCACAAGCGCGGCGATACGAATCTCGGAAGTGGAAATCATCAGCACGTTAATGCCCTCATCGCTCAGGGCCTGGAAGAACTTGGCGGCCAGACCGGAGTGGGTCTTCATGCCGACGCCCACCACGGCCACCTTGCCAACGTTGGTATTCACATCGAAGGAGTGGTAGCCCAGCACGTCCTGCTTGTCGAGCAGCGTGTTCTGCACCTGCTTGACGGCGGCCTCCGGCACAGTGAAGGAGATGTCCGCAGTACCCACGGACGCACCGGCCTGCACAATCATGTCCACATTCACGCCGGCGGTGGCCAGCTCGGTAAACACCTTGGCGGCCATGCCCGGCTCGTTCGGCACGCCGCGCACGGTGGCCAGCGCCTCAGAACGGTCGTGGGCGATGCCGGAAATCACCGGAGCTTCAGGGCCCAGGTCGGGGAACAGGTCGCCCATGGATTTCGCTTCTTCTTCAGTCATGTCTTGCCTTGTCTTGCTTGATATTGCTAACGATTTTGTCGGTTATTCGGGTTCGGTTCAGTCTCGCTCAGTCGATGTTCGGCAGCGTGCGCGGATCCACACCGTCAGGCACCACCAACGTGCCGGGGCGGCGGGAGAACGAGGAGCGCACGTGCAGCGGCATGTTGAAGCGCTGAGCGTATTCCACGCAGCGCAACGCCAGCACCTTGGAACCGCAGGAGGCCATTTCCAGAATAGCTTCGTAGCCGATGGAAGGAATGCGACGAGCGGAGGTCACGATGCGCGGGTCGGCGGTGAAGATGCCGTCCACGTCGGTGTAAATCTCGCAAACGTCGGCACCAAGGGCCACGGCGAGCGCCACGGCGGAGGTGTCGGAACCGCCACGGCCGAGGGTGGTGGCATCGCCCTTGGCGTTGATGCCCTGGAAGCCGGCGACGATGGCAATGTCTCCCAGCGATAGCGCGTTCTTCACACGATCCGGCTTGACGGCCTTGATATGGGCCGCGCCGTAACGGGCGTCGGTGAGGAAGCCGGCCTGCTGACCGGTGAAGGAGTGCGCACGGCTGCCTTCGGCGTGAATGGCCATGGCGAGCAGGCTCATGGAAATTCGTTCGCCAGCGGTCATAAGCATGTCCATCTCGCGCTCGGGCGGGTTGGAGTCGATGCTGAGGGCCTGATCGATGAGGTCGTCAGTGGTGTCGCCCATGGCGGAGACCACCACGGCCACTTTGTTGCCCTTCTTCTCCGTCTCAACAACGCGCTTGGCCACACGTTTGATCGATTCGGTATCGGCGACCGACGAGCCGCCGTACTTCTGCACGATGAGAGCCACTGCTGTCCTTTGTTCTTCTCTTGGGAGTATTTGCCGATTATTCTACGCAAACGCAACGATTATAAAGGTGCCGCGTTCGCGAAGCGAACCATCGCCGGCATATGGACACCGTAATAGCCTTGGCGATTATGCTCCCGCGCGCTTCCGCCGTACACCGCCCGCACACCCGATGTTCGGTGGCACCGCATAGCCACCGCTAAACCGCTGTGCCGCTGAACCGATATGCCGCCCTGTCGCACCACGACGGTGAACCCGCAACCAGCAAACATTCAGGATTCCGCCGGGTGTTCTTTGAGGCTACTCCCCCGCCGCTCGCAAGTTCGTGCGGTTACATAAGAACTACCGGCACACGAAAGCAACCGGCGAGGCTCCCAACCAAGCCCCATAACTGAATCCCTTCTTCCTCTCTCTCCTTAAGGCCCGGCCCGCATCCGGGCCTTTCCTTTGACAGAATCCGACACGCGCAAACAAACGCATCCGGGCTTATGATGGGCTTAAGTTGGCCGTGCAACGACAACGGTGCCGCAGGCACCGCGCTTGCCATCACGAGAGAGGGGAGCTCGGCAATGGGCATCTTCCAGAACATGCTCGGCGGAGCAAAAGAGACAGACGAACAGCCGGACGATTCGCCACAAACCGCAGTCGAGAACGCTCAGGCTGCTGCAGAAACGTCCACGGACCCCACCCCCAGCCAACCCGACGACAGCGATAATGGCAACGCCACCGAAGCCGCCCGCAACGACGCCGCCAGCACCCTGTCCAATGGGGCGCCGGCGGAGATCCCGCTCATCAAGGATCTTCCGAAGACCGCCCCCGAACTTGGTTATGAGCGATACGCGGAAACCCTGGCGTCAGCGGTCTGCGGCGGCAAAACCGCCGTGGACAATACCCCGCTGACCATCGGCTTGTTCGCGCCTTGGGGCAGCGGCAAATCCACCTTGCTCAAGGGGCTTGAGCAGAAAATCAAGGACGATCTGCGGCACCGTTCCATCGTGGTGAACTTCAACGCATGGCATCACGCAACTTCCCAAAACCTCGCGGTGGACCTGCTCACCACCATGGGCAACGAGGTGACGGAATCCCAGGCCAAGGAACATCCCGAGCAAGATGGCCAGGCTGTGGGTTCCGCGCAAAAGTCAGCCTTGGCCAAAGCTGGCGCAACGCTGAAAAGCATTGCGATGGTGGTAGCCAACAACACCCACATCGGCTTCGATCTTCCGTTCCTCAAAATGAACATGGACACCACTGTGGGGGAACTTCTCAAAACCTCGCCCCTCGCCGGGGCCACCGATGATTCCGAAGACGACCAGGCCGAGAAGATCGCCGAACAGACGGGCATGACTTTGAAGCAGGCGCAGGTTGCCGACAGTATGCTCGACGAGATTGAAGTCAATCTCAGTAAAGCCGACCGACGAATAGTGGTAATGATCGATGATCTCGACCGTTGCGCGCCGAGCGAGATCGCTCAGTCGATTGAAACCATCAGCTCGCTGACCGGGCGCAAAGGCATGATATTCATTCTTGCCATGGACCATGATTACATCATCAATGCGGTGCAAAGTCACTATGAGGCTCAGGGCAGTTCCGTTAATGGCGATAAATATCTGGAGAAGATCATCCAGATTCCATTCTGGATTCCGCTGCCGGAGTTCAGTGAAGAGGGGTCGCTGGCAAAACTCATTGGCTCCGATAGTTGGAATGCGCTGAAAGGCACCTGGCTGGATGCCGAGCTTGAGGGTGACGTGCAGAAGATCGTGCAGAACGCGCTGCGCTCCAACCCCAGGCAGACCAAGCGCTTCATCAATTCGTTCCTGCTGCTGTCCAGCATGTACTGGGACGGTCTGCATGGTGCGGGGAAGACCGCGGAGGATCGTAAGGAATTCCTGTATTTCCTGGGCTTGCAGATCGCTTGGCCAACCCTTCACACGCATATACTGTCCGGCCTCAACCTGCTGGACGCCAGCGACGCCCAGAAACCCGGCTCGTTCAGTGATTTGGATATTATCAAAAACATTCTCGTCACCGAAGACGCTGAGGATTCCGGGGACGCCACGCGAAACGCCACGGATATCATCAAGAACCTGAACCGCCAATACGGTCTTGCGTTGAGCAGTGCTGAAGATCTGCGCCTGCTTCGCAGCTATTTGGACGACAACGAGGTATTCAGCAAGATTTCCGCAGAGCGGGCCAAGAGTATTATGCGCATGGCTTCCACCGGCATGGACACCGCGCCTGCAAAATCCAGCAGTCCGAATATGTCGAACCGTGACTCGTCCAAGTGGTATTGGGATGGCGACACTGCGGATAAGCGCGCGAAGTGGGATGTGCTTAGGCTTATCGCGCGCCGATACCGCGAGGAGCCCGACAATGTTGGGTTGAGCCGCGAGGAGTTTGAGGAAAAGCTCGGAGGCGAGTTGCGGCGTGCGGTTCACGCAACGGCTGCCGCCAAAGCGCCGTTTGACGCGCATGCCCTGTTCAGTCCAATCGATGAGAAGGATAATCGCGCCTCCGAATACGCCATCACTTTTGACAATGACGAAACCAAGTACAACCTCGGTTGGTGGTGCGGGTTTAAGGTCAAATCCATTGGCGTTAATGTGCATCGACCGGTTATTGAATACTTCCGCGACGTCAAGCATTATCCGATTGAACTAGCGTGATGTGGCTCAGCCGAAGCACTGGAACTACGCTTTAGATGCGCAACACTGAGCAGTGGATACTGGGCAACACCAAGCTTCACTCAACGATATGCTTTTTGAATGTTCTGCTTGACAGATGGTTCATGCAGCTTATGGCCTAACATCAGATAACAAAAACTTAACGGTTTTTATAAGACGGAATCACGAAAGTGGTTGTGCCTAATTTTTTGCCGCGATTGACAATCGCTCCCCAAGACCCACACCCTCCAGCTTCGCAAATAGCACAAGCTTCAACCACAATAGCACTAATTTATGTATCAATAACACAAGTTTTAAGTATATTGACACAATGCAGCGTCAAACATCGTACTTTTTGGCACCAATAGCACAAGTTTTTGATACTATTACATAAGTTCGAATAAAAAAGCACAGAAATTAGGTACATCATGACTTCCGAACTCGAGCAGCTTGTGCGCAGCACCGTGAAAAATCGTTGCGAAACCCAGACTTTGGAAGTAAAAGCCGCAGCGCAGGATGCCCCGAAGGTTTATGACTCACTGTCTTCGTTTTCCAATCAGAACGAAGGCGGCATTATTGTATTCGGCATTGATGAGCAAGCCGGTTTTTCGATTTGCGGAGTGTACGACGCCCAGGATCTGCAGAAGAAAATCCATAGACAGTGCGAGGGCATGACTCCGCAGGTACGACCTGTATTCGATACCGCAACCATCGACGGCAAAACCGTGGTCGCCGCATACATTAACGGCAGGCCCATGAGCGAGCGCCCGGTTTACCGCACCACCCGAGGCATCGCCGAAGGCACTTACACCCGTATCGGGGATGCCGACGTTCGCATGACCGCCACGGAGCTCTACGAGATAGAGTCCTTCAAGGAAGGCCGCCGAGACGATACCAGCACGAGTCCCGCAGCGGATTCCAACATGCTTGACGACAAAAAAGTTGCACAATTTATCATCAACGCCGCCAAGGAGAGGCCTCTTCTATCCCGCCGCTCGGACGATGAGATTCTGTCTTTGACCGGGGCCATGCAAAACAATAAGCCGACGCTTGCCGGAATGATGACGCTCGGCGATTACCCGCAACGCATCTACCCCAACCTTTGCATTACCGCGATTGCAGTCAATGGCACTGTTTTGCAGCCCGATGACGGTGGAGAACGCTTCATCGACAACAAGCGGTACGAGGGCACTATCGCAGAGATGCTCGAAGGCGCGCTGGGGTTCGTTGCCCGCAACGGGAAAACGAGAGTCGTGATTCGCGACGGAAAACGCACCGACATCCCCGAATATCCGGAAACCGCGGTACGAGAAATAATCACTAATGCTCTCATGCACCGCGATTATGGCCCATACTGCAACGGCACACCCATCCGACTTGTTATGTTTTCGGATCGGCTGGAATGTTGGAATCCGGGCGGCGTATACGGCGGCCAAAGCATCAACGATTCGGGCTATGCCAACATGCCGACGCGAAATCCCACGCTAGTTTCAATTTTGGAAATTGAGAAAATCGCGGAAAATCGCCACTCGGGGATCCCCGTTATTCGGGATGAGGCTAGGACACACGGAGTCCGGCAGCCGGAATTTATCGACCAGAGAGGTTCATTCCTCGTACGGTTCTTCAACAGCAGCGCGGAAACGAATGCTAGCGACCATGACGCCACGCCCGGCCAAGACAAGAACAGACCGCGCCCGGCCGACGTCGAAAATACTATTCTTGCGTATTGCGCCGAACCGCGATTGGCGCAGGAAATCGCAAATCATGTAGGCCGAAGCCTGCAATATACGCGACGAGAGTACATTCGGCCGATGGTCGAGGCCGGGAAACTGTCATTGACGCTCCCGGACAAGCCCAAGAGCAAGTACCAGCGGTATCGTCTGACCAATGCTGCATAGAATTCCATTTTTTGTAGGGCGAAGTCACGAAAGTGATTGCGCCCATTTTTGATTCCGATTCTGAACCCATCAATTTTGCGCATTGAATGTACAAAAATTAGTGCATTGAATGTACAAAAATTACATTCAACACCGTTGCCGTCCAATCCTCAGCGAGAAACTCCCTAAGATCGGGGAAGCTGGAACCACATTGTCCGAAAACATGGTGGCGGACGCGCTTAATCCGGTATGCTCCCGTCTACGCCGTCGCCCGGCACCGAGGCCGGGCGACGCAGCGAGAAAGGACATACCATGCCTGACCAACATCCCATTCACTCGGAAGGGTCACCGCAAGAAGACGACACCTCAGGCGCCTCGCCCAAGCCGATGCTGTCAACCGAGGGGCAGATAGCGCATCTCAAGGCCAGGGGCGTCGCGTTCGAACTATGCGACGAGCAGGAGGCACTGGAGTACCTGCGCGCGAACACGTACTATTACAAGCTCGCCGCCTACCGCGTGCTGTTCCCCAAAAAGGTCGGCGGGGCCCATGACGGGGAGTTGCGCAATCAGGTTCTCCGGAGTACCTCGTACCGCGAAAATTGTTCTGTGATTGATGGCGTACACTCGATGGCATACGTGACAGCAAGACTCGGGGCAGCCAACAGGCAAACACGCATGCGCACACCCTGGCAGCAGGCATAGGGAGAGGGAACACAGAAAATGGCTTTTCTGCATAGACGCCCGAAGAGCAAGCATGCCCGTTCCCGCGCTAATGCACCCGCCGACGCATCCGCCGCAGCAATAGCCGACGCATCAGTCGATACAACAACAAACGATTCAGCAGCAGCCAGCCACACTTTCGCCCAAGATCCGTTCAACGAGGTCGTCGACGTCTCCGATCTGGCAGCCGAACGCCGCCGCCTCCAGCGCAATCTGCTGGCGATGCGCATCATCACCATCCTTCTGCTCATCGCCGCCATCGGCGCGGCCTGTTTCCCGCTGGCTCTGCAATTCCAATCTAGCCAGGAGCTGGCCGCCACTGCTGCTACCAGCGCCAAGCAAGTGGCCGGATGGCCCTACCCGCAGGCAGAGGACAAGCTGAAAGTCGCACGCGTCTACAACAAGAAGCTTGCCGATTCCGGTCAGCCCGTACTGGGCGAGGCGGTCGATCCGTTCTCGGCCGCGCAGGGTGGGTCACGCGCCAGCGGCGAGGACTCAGCCTCCAAGAAAGACAAGGAATACCAATCGCTACTGGATGCCGGCAACGGCGTGATGGGCACCATCAAAGTCCCCAAGCAATCCATCAACCTGCCGATTTACCACGGCACCTCCGAGGAGGCACTTGCCTCTGGCGCCGGGCATCTCTACGGCACATCGCTTCCCGTGGGCGGCAAGTCCACTCATTCGGTAATCACCGGACACCGCGGTCTGGTGGAGGCCATGATGTTCACCCGTCTGGACGAGGTGAAGAAGGGCGACTTCTTCTATATCGAAGTCATGGGCGAGACCTTGGGATACAAGGTGGATAACATCTCAGTGATTCTGCCGGATGACACCTCAAAGTTGCGCATCGCGCCGGGCGAGGACCGCGTCACGCTGATGACCTGTACGCCGTACGGTGTGAACACGCACCGACTGTTGATCTCCGGGCACCGTGTCTCGATTCCTGTGCCTGCCCCCGAACCACGCGACGTACACGACGGGCGAACCATTGGCATCGTGGTCGGTGTCGGCATACTGCTGGCTGGACTGTTCATCATCTGGCTACTGCGGCGGCACAAGCCCGCACGCATCATGCATCACGCCGCTTTCTGGCCCTGGCATCGCCGCGACGGAGGAAGCGACAACGATACGTTGGGAGTGCTTGCCGAGCCAGTCAAGAAGCCAGTAGGCGAGTTGTCACCATCCGTATAATCATCCGGCATACATGTCGTCCACAGACACAAACGACATACGTTCATCCTCGCGGTATCGATTTCGGATAGATTCACCTACCTCATTTTTTGAAAACAGCACAAACCGAGCTGTCTCCGGCAAGTAACCGCGGATTAATCCGGCCCTTCCACGCAGCCGCTCAACGGCTTCCGTCTCATGAAATGAGTTACGCCACTTGCACTCGCCTATCAATATCTGCTTACTCAGAGAATCAGCCGCAATCACATCAATATCGGTCCGTTCCCGCGCAATCGGATCATTACCCCACCATTTGCCAAAAGGTTGTCGAACATCAGTCGAAGTACGTTATCTTCGAATCCATCGGATTCATTGATACGCGCAAGATAGTACGGAGTACCGCCAAAAGTCGCGTAATAACGAACCAAATCCTGCGACTTTGTGTTAGGAAGAAATTTCGCTGCGTCAGCGTAATCGAACGGCAACAACCTGATTTGGGCGGTGCGTCGACCATACAATGGGCTTTTACGGCCAAGCACCTCGCTCTCCATGAACCCTTCATTATTGCCGGCCAAAATAATCGTCATATTAGTCGCAAGCAACCCATGATCAACGGCAATCTGCAGAGCGGACGGCAACGACGGTTCGGCAATTGCCGCATATGGCAATTATCTTAAATACGATACTTCTTAAGGAGAGAGATGCCACTTAAGCTTCGCGGCGGCCGGCTAGGGCTCGGCCGAGGGTGATTTCGTCGGCGTATTCGAGGTCGGAGCCGACCGGCAGACCGCTGGCAAGACGCGTAATCTTGACGCCTACCGGACGCAGCAACTGGGTCAGGTAACTGGTGGTGGCTTCGCCTTCGATGTTCGGGTCAAGCGCCATGATCACCTCTTTGACCTCATCGCCTTCCAAACGCTTGAGCAGGCCGGGGATGCGCAAATCCGCAGGGCCAACGTTGGCCATCGGGTTGATGGCGCCGCCGAGCACATGGTAGAGGCCGCGGTATTCGCGGGTGCGCTCGATGCTCATCACGTCCTTAGGCTCCTCGACCACGCAGATCACGCTGCGGTCGCGACGCGGGTCCGCGCACACCGGGCAAGGGCTCGTCTCGCACACGTTGCCACAAATCTCACAGAACCGAACCTTGGCCTTGACCTCTTCGATGGCCTCGGCCAGCTCGCGGGCCTCATCTTCGGGGGCGGACAGCATGTAGAAAGCAATGCGCTGAGCTCCTTTGGGACCGATTCCGGGCAGGTGCCCGAATGCGTCAATCAACCGCTGGATGGCGCCGTCATAGGCCAATGCCATGTGTGCTCCTCATGTTTTTCTTTGTTTCGTATGGTGTGCTGCGATCAGTCATCCGTATGCTTCTTGGCGGGCTGGATGTTCTTCGGGTTCTTTGGGTCATCGGCCGCAAACTCCTCGACCTTCTTGACCTCGAACAGCTTCTTGAGATCATCCATCTTCATGGCCGTGGCATCGCCAAGCGACCGGTCGCTCATCGAATACTCATCGTCCTCGGCCGCAACCTGCGGCTGAGGGCTCGGTGGCATTGGCTGGTTCCACGGGTCAGCAGCGCCCGAGTTCTGGCTTTGCGGCATACCCTGACTCTGCGATGGGGTCTGCCGCTGAGCCTGACCCTGCGGTTGATTCCACGGATCCGGTTCCGATTGCGGAGGAGCTGGTTGATTCCATGGATCCGGCGCAGCTTGCGGCGCAGACGCAGCAGGCTGGTTCCACGGGTCACCCATCGGTTCGGCAGGCGGAGGCACCGGCTGGTTCCACGGGTCAGCGGATGCCGTTGGGGCAGCAGAATCCGCAGCCGGGGCACCCACGTTCGAGGAAGTAGACGCGGCGGATTGCTCAGCTTGGCCGGCCTGGGTATTGGCGGTCGCATCTTGTGCGTGTGCGACAGGTGCTGCCGGCGTTGCCCATGGGTCCACGTCATCGCTCATGTCCGGCACGGCGACATGCTTCTTGTGGCGCTCTTCAGGCGCCTGTGCAGATGCAGGGTCTGGATTGCTCGGAGCAAAACCATCAACAGACGGCTCACCTGCAGACGCAGATGGCTCGCCCACAGCCTCAGACGATGCGGCAGGTTTGGCCCATGGATCGTCATCATCCAAATCGGGCTTGTTCGAAGTGTCTCCCGGCGTTACGCCAGAGGCTCGGTGGCTGCCATCCGCATCTTCGGCGTTCCCCTCAGCAGCCGGCTTCTGAGCTTTTGGCTCACTGCCGGAATGCATGCCCAGGCCAGCTCCCAGACTCGAAGCGGCCAGACCCGCCTTGGCCATCGCAATCTGCTGCTTGACCTTGGCCAACTGTTCGGGGCTCAGGCGCTTGACGGATTCCACTCGCTCACCGTTGGCCGCAACGGCCGCAGGAGCGATAACCGCATCGGCACCGAATTCCTGGCGTACGGCATCCATCACCACGATTGCGGCCTTTTTGCCGCTGTTATCCACCGCGAGCGCAAACGCATGCTGGCTGAGTGGCTTGTCGAAGGTCATGGACAGGCAGGGCAATCCCTTACGGTTGGGACCGAATGCCACCGTCGGCACCTTGTCTCTGGTGACGTATTCGCGGATGGCCTGCGGCAATGCGGCAACGGCTGCATTCCACTTTTCATCAGTGGATCGGGAGTCGGAGCTTGGAGCCGCAGCATTCGTAGCAGGAGATGCAGGCGCAGCAGGGGCGGCGGCTGCGGGCGCGGTCTGCGTCTGTGCTTGATTTCGTGCAGCGCCAGCGAATCCACCGTGTGAGGCCCCGACGAAACCGCCGCGAGATGCGCCGGCAAAGCCGCCTGCTGCACCTCCCGTAGCGGGAGCGGCAGAGGCTACGGCTCCTGTGGCTGGCGCGGGAGCTCCCAATGCGGGAGCGGCAGCGGGTGCAACGAACCCGTTTTCGCTGCCGGCCAGCAGTCGGGCCGCCAGCAATTCGAGTCGCATACGCGGGGAGATGGCACCGGTCATGGCACCCAGCGTGGTGTTGATGATATCCGCAATGGCGGTGAGCGCGCTCAGTCCAAGGGCCTTGGCCTGGCGGTGCAGGTCGTCCATGTCCTCGGCCTCGGCCGTGTCTGACAGCACGGATTCCGCGCGGTCGCCCGCCAAAGTCAGCACCAGCAGGTCACGCACGCGGGCCAGCAGATCCTCCACGAATCGTCGTGGGTCGAACCCGCCGACCACGACCTTCTGGATCACGCCGTACAGGGCCTCGCCGTTATGATCGATGACCGCATCGACGGCCTCACCGATCAACGCTTCAGGAGTGAAACCAAGCAGAGCCACGGCGGCATCATGGGTGACGACGCCCTCGACGGAACCGACCATGAGCTGGTCCAACACGGACAGGGTGTCTCGCATGGAGCCGCCGCCGGCACGCATCGCGAGTTTCAGCACGCCGGGCTCAGGCTTGATGCTCTCTTTCTCGCAGATCGTTTCCAGATAGGGGCCCATGACCTCCTGCGGCACCAGACGGAACGGGTAATGATGGGTACGCGAGCGGATGGTGCCAATCACCTTGTCCGGTTCGGTGGTGGCGAAGATGAACATCACATGCTCAGGCGGTTCCTCAACGATCTTGAGCAGCGCGTTGAAGCCCTGCTGCGTGACCATGTGAGCCTCGTCGAGGATGAAAATCTTGTAGCGGTCGCGGGCGGGGGCGAATCCGGCGCGTTCGCGCAATTCGCGGGCATCGTCCACACCGTTGTGTGAGGCGGCATCGATTTCGACCACATCGATGGATCCCGGACCTCCGGTGGCCAGATCCTTGCAGCTTTCACACTCGCCGCACGGATGCGAGGTTGGGCCCTTGGCGCAGTTGACGCAACGGGCCAGGATACGCGCGGAACTGGTCTTGCCGCAGCCTCGCGGGCCGGAGAACAAATAGGCATGCGTGAGCCTGCCCTCGTCAAGGGCTCGCATCAAAGGAACCGTGACCTGGTCCTGGCCGATCACACCTTCAAAGGTGTCCGGACGATAGCGACGATACAGTGCAAGTGCCATAGCTACTAACCTACCTTGCCCCTCACTCAATTTTTCGTAAATAACAGAGATCGTTTCGGTATATACCATTCCGAGCAGTTCATTGCTTCGTCGATATATTGGCGATCTCATGGGCGCCATGCACCACACGGTTCCGGAATTGACGTTATTTTGTTCGGTATTTCCTCGTACTCCCGTTTGTTTAACATAGTGTCAACATCAGTTACATTCAGGAGGCACCCATGAGCCAGATCCTCGAGGACAAGCGCTCCAACCGCGGAGACACTCGCCGCGAGTCCATTGTGCGCGCCGCACGCGAAATCTGCTTGGAAAAGGGCTTCTCCAAGATCACCGTCTCCGACATCGCCAGCAAGGTCGGCATGGCGCGATCGCTGTTCTACCACTACTTCAACGACAAGGACGCCGTGGCCGACGCCGTGCTGGATGATGTGATCGATGAGATCCTCACCAAGCTCGAGGAATGGAACCAGGCCCGCGAAATCGGCAACGTGAACAAGGCGCTTGACGAAATCGTTCTCGTACTGCGTTCGCTCATTGCCGACGAAAGCCCGTTCTCGAACCGGATGATCCAGGACGGCAACGCCGAACTGTACATCAAATTCATCGACCAGGCCGCCGACCGCATCGCAGACTACATCGCCCAGACCACAGTGCGCGACTTCGAGCAGATGCATGGGCTGCCAATCACCAACGTCCACGAGACGTTCTTCACGCTCAACGTGGGACTGATCTCCCTGATCCGCTCACACCCCGGTGTCAGCGACCGCACCATCAAGGAAGTCATTGCACAGACGCTACACATCGAAAGCTACATCGCATAACCGCTGCCAGCGGCAGACCTCCCCTCAGTCAGCTTCGCCGACAGCTCCGCTCGGAGAGGGGAGCCAAAGCATTTTCGTCTAGTTAAAGCATCCGGTCACGGGATCACGGCCATCGCGGGTGATGGCATCGAGCACCTGCTGCCTGGAATCGACCTCACGTGCCGCCACGGCCGGCGGCACCAGCACGCGCAGCGCGCAATTCTCCGCCACCACACGAACCGGCAAATGCCCGATGTATTCACCATCAGCCATCAGCACCGGAGGCTCATCGCCTTCGTTTGCGCGAGTGACCTCGATTTCTCGAATCCGCTCCCACCCAAATACGTCGGAGGCAAGCAGCTTGCCGTTATACGCATTCGCAAGAGCCACCGCGCACTCCCGCACGTTCGGCACATGATCCATCCACACCAAATCCAGCAATCCGTCGGAGAAACAGGAGTATGGCGACACCTCGATACCACCACCGATATGCCGTGAATTCGCGACTGTCAACAGCGGGGTGATGATGTCCCTCTCGTCCACGGAACCATCGGCCAACGTGGCCTTGATGTGGTATCCGTAACGCTTCATATGCGTCAGCTCCACCAGTACCGCCGAGAAATAGCGCATGGTGCCGGTCGGCAGACGCGAATGGTTCGCACGGTCATTGACGCTCGCATCAAGACCGCAGGAGAGCATGCCAGCATAGTAGCGATCGATCGGATACTCAGCGGACCTGTCGCCCTCGCACTCGTATTCCTCCCCGGTGGACGTATCTACCGCATAACCACCTTCCAAGGAAGTCACACGGCCCATGTCCACATCGATATGCGAACCGCGCACGATGGCGCCCACGATGCCTTCCACCGCGGTTTCAATACGGTTCACCGGCAGCTTGAGCCCGCGAGCGAAATCGTTGCCCGACCCCATGGCCACAATACCCAAAGGCTTGCCGCTGCACCCAACCGCATTGGCGCCAAGCGCTATCATGCCGTCGCCACCGACCACCACCAAGTAGTCATACTCATGCGACCGTTCACGAGCCTGATGCAATGAATCCTCGAAACTCGTACCGGTAATGTCGATGACTTCAAAATTATGGGAGCGACCTGCCTCTTCCAGCAGATTCAGCACCTGCGCATCCACCTTGGCACCGCGTCCTTTATCGGAGGTGGGGTTTCCCACCATTGCCACGATGCTGCGGCGCTCGTTGTGTTCACTCTCGCT
>CXVJ01000040.1_pt1 | contig 20060 bp, 18 predicted proteins | sample 940911 | NCBI WGS metagenome assembly CXVJ01 (sample SAMEA3493524, study PRJEB9703) | human gut metagenome | biome: ENVO:mammalia-associated habitat; material: ENVO:feces | place: Bangladesh | collected 2010-01-06 | reverse complement strand
TGGCCACCCCCAGTCGGCTTTGCCGACAGCCCCGCCAGCGGGGGCGGGAGTACACTCGTCTACTTACCGGTATACGGCAACCCGCAGATTATCGCGCATGTCGAGTGCCGCCTGGCGTGCGCTGTCCGCCACCAAGCCAAGCGCCTCGTCGGCGGTCATGGATTCGGAGTATTTGCCGCTCTTCTTCCACGCGCCGATGATGCCGCGCGACGAGTTGACGATGGCGCCGCTGCCCTGCTCATCGAACATGCCGGCCACATCCGCGGCAGTACCGCCTTGAGCGCCGTAGCCCGGCACGAGGAAGAACGTGTGCGGCATGCGCGCGCGCAGTGCCTTGCCTTCTTCCGGATGTGTGGCGCCGACCACCGCGCCCACACGGGAGTAGCCGTGGTCGCCAATGGTCTCGGCACCCCAGCCTTCCACCAGATCGGCCACATGTTCGTAGACTTTCGTGCCGTCGGCCAGATCAAGCATCTGCAGTTCGCTGGAGGACGGGTTGGAGGTGCGCACGAGCACGAAGATGTCCTTGTCCGCTTCGGTGGCGGCCTCGACGAACGGGGTGATGCCGTCGGTGCCGAGATACGGGTTGACGGTCACCGCGTCCTCATGCCACGGGTCGAAACCGCCCACGCCGTTCAGGTGATGGGCGTAGGCGGCCGCGGTGGAGCCGATGTCGCCACGCTTGATGTCGCCGAGTACGTAGAGGCCTTGCTGGGTCGCATATTCGCAGGTCATTGTGTAGATGTCCACGCCGGCCGGGCCAAGCGCCTCATACATGGCGATCTGTGGTTTGACGGCGGGCACGATATCGGCGATGGCGTCGATAATCGTGCGGTTGTATTCGAAGTAGGCGACGGCCAGCTGAGCGGATTCGAGCTCTTCCGGAGATTCCACGGAATCGCGTACCTCGTCGGCAAAGCTCGCCACGACCTGCGGCGGCACCAACGCCTCGGTGGGATCAAGGCCCACGACGCTGGGGTTCTGGGTGTTGTCGATAGCTTCGATTAGGCGATCCATGCTGCTCCTTGTGTTGTCTACAAACGGCTGAACATCAGCTTGGAGCCGATGATTGTGGCGAGGGGACGTCCGGTGACCTGCCAGCCGCCGAAGGGGGTGTTACGAGCCTTGGAGTGGAACTGCTCGGGATCCACGGTCCATTCCAAGGCGGTGTCAAGAACCACGAGGTCAACCGCATCGGCATCGTCCACATGACTGAAATCAAGCAGCCGGTTGACGCCTTCACGCTGCGAAGCCCCGGATTCGGCGGCGTCGGCCACCTGCTCCCCCGCAATCACACCATCCGGGTCTTCACCGGTAGGCGCGGGTTCCGCATAGTCTTCGACCAGCGCAGCCACATCGGTCGGTGCATGACCCATGAGTTCGGCCGGCCCCACGGACATGAGCTCAATCAAACGCTCATCAGAGATGAAGCCGCCGTCCACCAGCACCTTGTGGCACACGCCGTACGCGCATTCAAGGCCGATGATGCCATTGGGCGCTTCAAGGAATCCGAGTTCCTTCTCTTCCAACGTATGCGGCGCATGATCGGTGGCCAGCAGGTCAACCGTGCCGTCCGCGATGGCCGCGATGGTGGCCTTGCGATCCGCTTCAGAGCGCAGCGGCGGGTTCATCTTGGCCAATGTGCCGTACTTGAGCAACGCCTCATCGCTCAATGCCAGATAATGCGGCGCGGTTTCGCAAGTGATCGGCAGTCCTTCAGCCTTGGCCTTACGAATAGCTTCAAACGAAATCGCGGTGCTCACATGCTGGAAGTGCACGTGGACACCGGTGCGGCGGGCCGCTTCGATGTCACGAGCCACGATCTTGAGTTCGGTGTCTTCCGGAATGCCGGGTACGCCAAGTTCGCGGGAAACCGGTCCCTCGTTGACGGCACCCGTATCGTGATGCTCGCAATGTTCAATCAGATACAGATCGGAAGTCTTGACGTTCTCCAGCACCTGATCCAGAATCTCCGGGGGCACGGCGGAACCGTCATCGCTTACTGCGGTGACAGGGTGGGCCAGCATGGCTGGTGTCTTGGCGTCGTCCTCAAAGCCGGGCACATACTTCAGCCAATCGGCAACATCGCTTGCCTCGTGACCGGCACGATCCTTGGACGCGCACACGCACAGGTCGTAACGGACCGGCAGCTTCACATTATGCGCGGCATCGTACTGCTGCAGGAAGTCGATGACGTTGTCGAAGCCGGCGTCCAGAACTTCCTTCGCGCCGGGAGCGGAAGCATCGGTAACGGTCTGGCCGTCCAATGCCGGCAACGTGTTCGGCATGATGAGTACGTTCGTGTATCCGCCGGACGCCGACGCACGGCAACCGGAGACCATCGATTCCTTGTATGTCTGGCCGGGATCTCGGAAGTGGACGTGTGGATCCTCGAATCCGGGAGCCAAGGTCAGGCCGGTGGCATCGATGTCGGCGCCATCAGCCACGGCAGTGGTGTCGGCGAAGTAGGCGGCAGCGGTCCCGGGCACCACGAGGTCGATGATTTCTCCGGTGTTCCAGACCTTGATGTTGCGTAGGGTTATGCTCACAGTTTGGCTTCCTCGTCGCAGTAGTCGCAGCGGTATTCGAGCCGTTCGGAGTGCACGAGGTGGAACATCTGCTTGATGCCAGGCTCGGTGGTGGTCACGCAGCGCGGGTTCACACAGGAGATCACTCCCACGATATGTTCGGGCAGGTTCGGCTGTTTCTTTTCGACGATCTTGCCGCCGCGCACCACATCCACGGTGGCCTGACGGGCCACGAAGCCGAGCACGTCGAGGTCGATGTCTTTGTCATCTTCGATCTTGATGATGTCCTTGGAACCGTAGCGCTTGGAGTCAGCGTTCATGATGAGTGCCAGCTTGGTTTTGGATGGGTCGATCTTCAGATAGTCGAGAACCTTGAGCGAGGTGCCGGCCGGCACGTGATCGATGATGATACCGTTCTGGATGCTGGTGACTTCCATCAGGCCTGAACCTCCTTGGGGTTGAGCGGCTCGTATCCGGGCAGTTCGTCGCCCACCACGGTGCTTTCGAGGGCCATGCGCACGAGCATGCCGTTCTTGACCTGCTCGAAGTATGCGGCGCGCGGATCAGCGTCCACGTCCACGGCGATTTCGTTGACGCGCGGCAGCGGGTGAAGCACGGCCATGGACGGCTTGGCGAGCTGCAGCTTCTCTTCGTCGAGAATGTAGGTATCGCGCAGACGCAGGTAGTCGTCTTCGTTGAAGAAGCGTTCCTTTTGCACGCGGGTCATGTACAGCACGTCGAGGTCGCCGATCACGGAGGCCAGATCGCGCACTTCCACATAGGAGCAGCTTGGCGTGGCGTTGATGCGGTCGATCACATACTGCGGAGTCTTGAGCTCGTCCGGGCTGATGAGCACGAAGCGCACGTTACCGAAGCGGCACAGGGTCTCAATCAGGGAGTGCACGGTACGGCCGAAGGTCAGGTCGCCGCACAGACCCACGGTCAGGTCGGTGATGCGGCCAAAGCGCGACTGTAGCGTGGCCAGGTCGGCCAGCGTCTGGGTGGGGTGCATATGACCGCCGTCGCCGGCGTTGATCACCGGCACGGAGGCGGCGCGGGAGGCCACCAAAGCGGCGCCTTCCTTCGGATGGCGGATGGCCACCACGTCCACATAGTTGGACACGGTCTTCAAGGTGTCGGCAATGGACTCACCCTTGGTCACAGAGGCCAGCTGCGCGCCGGCGAAGCCGATGACCTTGCCGCCGAGACGCAGCATTGCGGTCTCGAAGCTCAAACGGGTGCGGGTGGAGGGCTCATAGAACAATGTGGCGAGCACGCGTCCGTCACAAGCGTGAGCCACTTCCTTACGATGGCCGTCAATATATGCGGCCTTATGCAGAATATCGAGGATCTGGTTTGTTGACAGGCCGTCCAGCGTCACAACGCTTTTGCCGACCATGGGTGTTTCTTCAGACAAGGCTCACCTTTTCGCTCGTGGTTTCAGGTGGCCACTCTTGTGTGACCTAATTTAACTTACGCCATTTTTCGGACAGCCGCGTTCACGGAGTGTTCACCCTTGGGAACAATGAATTACTGAATTTGCGTGGTGAAGCATGCAGAAAAAACTATTCATTAGGTCGATTTGCCGTTCATTAGGTCGGTTACTTCTGTAGAGCGGTGTTGGAATGGCGCCATTCCAACACCGTATGAAGTGAAACACTGACCTAATGAACGGCAAATCGACCTAATGAATGTGAAGCTTGTGGCGTTCACCGCTGTGCAAGGCGTCGATTATGCTCCAATCGCGGTGCCAGCACATGCATACGCGTACCGCCGCTCTGGGCATCTTCGTCAACCTGACCGTAGAACAGCCTCTGGCAGACGTCACGGCACTTGCGCATCACGGCCAAAAGGTCGTTCTCGAAATGCTGGCCTCGGTGGGCGCCGTAGCCGAGGTAGACGGCGATGCCGCCCAGCGAATAGATGTCATCAGGCAGAATATCGGCCTGGTTGGCGCGCCCGCTCCACAGATAGTTGCCGTTGCGGGCCGCGGTGCACAACGTCCATGCCTTGCGCAGCTGAATCGCGTCGATAGCGCTGATGAGCTTCTTGGCTTCCAGCACGTCCAATGCCTCCAACGTGCCGTTGACGCGCAGATCTTTGATATCGCCGGCGTGCTGGAGCTGCATGAGCTGCACGGTCCATTCCACGTCAGACAAGCCGCCCTTGCCGAGCTTCAGATGACGTTCTCGACGCACGCCGCGCGGCAGACGCTCGGCCTCCATACGGGCCTTGAGCTTGCGGATGTTCTGCAATTCGGCCTCGGTCAGCTCCGTGGTCGGGTAGCGCAGCGGGTCGGCGATGTTGATCAGGAAGTCTCGCGCCAGTTCGGCGTCGCCGGCTGCGTACCGGGCGCGCAGCAGTGCCTGGCGCTCCCAGGTCGAGGCCCAGGATTCGTAGTATTCCTCGCAGGAGGCGTAGGAGCGCACGAGCGGACCGTTCTTGCCTTCCGGGCGCAGGTCCAGGTCGAGTTCGATCTTGGGCTCCAGCGTCGTCGGGCCTTGCAGAATGTTGCGCAGGTCTTCCACGACCTTTTTGGCGAAAGCGTTGGCTTGGCCGTCGTCGGCGTCGTCTGCCGGACGGTAGATGAGGATGGCATCCGCATCGGAGCTGAAGTTCACTTCGCGCCCGCCGTAACGACCCATGGCGATGACGGTGATGCCGGCCGGCGCGGTTTCGACGCCGAACGCGGCGATCTGGTGGCGCACGGCCCAGGTCAGGGAGGCGTCGATGATCGCGTCGTACACGTCGGTCATGGCTTTGAGGCTATCGGAATCGCTGATTACTCCGCTCATCCAGGACAGGCCGATGCGTTCGATTTCGTGGCGGCGCATGGCGCGCATGGAGGTGGCGAACTCGTTGATGTTCGAGCCGAAGCGTTCCAGCGCCGAACCGGTCTGCACGTCTAAGGCCCCGCGCGTGCGGGCCTGCAGATTGTCGTCGTCGCCAAGCCAACTGATCGATTCGACCGACTTGTTGAGCGCGTCGCCCAGGAATCGCGAGTTGGACAGGATGTGGCACAGGCGCTGGGCGGCGGAGGTGGAGTCGCGCAGGAAGCCGAGGTAGCCGGATTCGGTGCCGAAGTTCTCCTCCAGTTTGCGCCAGTTGAGCAGGCCCATGTCCGGGTTCTGGCCCTCGCCCAACCACTGCAAGACGGCGGGCAGGATGATGCGGTTGATTTTGGCCGCGCGCCCCACGCCGGCGGTGAGCGCCTGCACGTGGCGGATGGCGGCGTCCGGGTCGCCGAAGCCGATGGATTCGAATCGCTCCTGTGCTGCCCCGACGCTCAGGACGATCTGGTCGTTCTCCATCTGGGCGTTGACCGGCAGCATCGGGCGATAGTAGATGTCGAGGTGCAAGTGGCGCACTTCGCGGCGGGTGTCGTCATACTTGTCGACGAGTTCTTCCGGGTGCAGGCCGAATGCGCGGGCGAGTCGGCGCAGCTCCTGATTCTGGTTGAACTCGTCCACGTCGATGTCGCGCTTCTTTTCGAGGCCTCCGACCGAGGCCCGGCCGAGGTCCGGGAACAGGTGCGTGCGCTTCAGGGACCAGATCTGCTGGCGATGTTCCATCACGCGCTCGAAGCGGTAGTCCTGGGACATGCGCACGGCCTGTTTGCGTGAGACATAGCCGCCTTCGGACAGGCGCTGCAGCGAGTCGAGCGTGTTGCCGGTGCGCAGCGATTCGTCGGTGCGGCCGTGTACGAGCTGGAGCATCTGCACGGTGAATTCCACATCGCGCAGGCCGCCGCGGCCGAGCTTAATCTCGCGGTCCTTCAGGGGTGCGGGAATCAAATCCTCCACGCGCTTGCGCATTTTCTGGCAGTCGTAGACGAAGTTCTTGCGCTTGGACGCGCTCCACACGAACGGCCGGGTCATGTCCATATAGGCCTGGCCGAGGTCGGGGTCGCCGGCCACCGGGCGGGCCTTGAGCAGCGCTTGGAACTCCCAGTTCTCGGCCCACTGCTCGTAATAGTTCTTGTGCGAGGAGAGCACGCGCACCAGCGCGCCGTCCTTGCCTTCCGGGCGCAGGCCGCCGTCGATCTGCCACAGCGGCTGCTCGGCCACGCCCATGATGGCGGACTGGCAGACGCGCTGCAGCATGGTGCCCATCTTGGTGCCCACGCGAATCAGCGTCTGATGGTCCACGTCCTTGTCGACCGGTTCGACCACGTAGATGAGGTCCACGTCGGAAACGTAGTTCAGTTCCTGTGCGCCAAGTTTGCCCATGCCGATGATGGTGAAGCGCACATGCTCGCTGCCCTCGGTTTCGTGACGGGCGATGGCCAGCGCGCCTTCGAGCGCCGCGTCCGCGAGGTCAGACAGTTCGCGGCTGATGGTCGGTTGGATGGAGGTCGGGTCGTCCGCCACGGCATCCTGGGCGATGATGGCGGCCAGTTGGTTCCGGTAGCTGGAACGCAAGGCCGTGGCCGCTTCGGCCAGATCCTTGGAGGCGACGGGCATGGCCGGTTCGTCCGGGTCCGCGCCGACCGCCTTGAGCAGACGTGCACGGCGTTGCGCGTGATTGAACAGATGGCTGTTGCAGTTGTCGACTGCTGCAGCCTCCACAAGCTGCGGCTTGAAGCGCATGAACTTGCCCATCGCGTCGGAAACGCCGAGCACCGTGACCAGACGCTTCAGGGCGTTGTTGTCGGGGATGACGTGTTTCAGATCGCGCTGGCTGGATTGCATCGCGTTGACGATATCCACGAAATTGCTCAATGCCACATCGGGGTCGCAGGCGTGGGCCAGCACGCTCAGCAGTTCGGCGCATCGCTCACCGGGAATGTCGTCTGCCTTGAGCTGGTCGAACAAGGTGCGGGCCTTGTCGAGGTCTTGCAGACCTGCCCTGATGAGGTCCATGGAGCTGGGTTTGAACATCGACGATTCCATAAGATTCCACTATATACGCTCATGCCCTTCCGAATGGGGCATGAGCCGGGAAGGAGTCATCGAGCGACGCTGATGAGCTCCGAGGAATCCATATCGTAATCGGCCATGGCGTAGGAACGGATGGCGGGGTCATCATAGGTGTTCATGTAATAGGTGTTGGTCTTGGACGAATATCCGCTGGTGAACAGCGTGCGTTCGAACTGGCCGTTGCCCATCTTCGCCATGCCGTCCACCATCTGCACGGAGCCGAGGGTGTGGAACAGACGCGACACATTGGCGGCTTCATCGTTCTGCTGCGGGTAATGCGCGTTGGTGTAGGCCACACGAACGAAGCGCGACGGGGAGCTCACGTCGCCCGGGATGCCATGCATGCCCACACCCGCACCCCAAGCGGTCAAGGAGGCCTTGCCCCATGAAGTCGGTTCAGCCATCTCGTTGCTGACGCACATGTAGTTGCGCAGATTTTCCATATGGAAGTCGAACGTCGGCTGATTGGTCAGCACATCGACGTCATCATGATGCACGTGCATGCCATCGGCCATCTGCTCGACGACGATGCTGCGCTTGCCGTCGCCGATGAACCAGTGCAGCAGAGACTCCTGCTGTCCCGGCACGATCTGGGAGACGAGCGTCACGTTCCTGAGCGCCTCCTCGACCTCGTCGACGGAGTCGAAATTACGTGCCACCCACAGCGGAAATTCGAACGTGGCGACGTTTTCCGTGCCTTCGACCGGTTCGTGGACGAACGAGGCGTAGCCGGGGAAATTCAAGCCGGCGATGGCCAGACCATGTTCATTGGCGCAGTCGAAATACATCGGCCTATCGGCCATGACCACGCCCACGCCGATCACCGCGTTCGGCTTCGCCTTGCCGCCCGCACCGAACACCGTGTCATAGTGGTAGCCGCGCGGAGTGACCAGGATGGTCTCCCCATATGAGAAACTCCAGTCGAGATTACGGCCGAAATAAGTGTTGCCCTCATCATCGGAGAAACGGACACCAGTGCACATAACGGACTTCCTTCCATCGCTTTGGTTGGCTTGCACGTTCATGATACCCATCGGCCGCTGGGGGAACTCTGGGTTTCGCCAGCAGATTAACGTGCGGCGCGACGCATGGAGATGCGCCGCGCCGCGATATGCGTCAACCTTGCGTACCGAGGAACAACGGTTCCGTATTGCGCCAGATACGGCGCGTGGTGGCGGGGTGGTTCATCGAATACAGGTGGACGCCGTCCACGCCGTGGGCCACGAGGTCGGCGATCTGCTCGGAAGCGTAGAGGATGCCGGCGGTACGCAGGGACTGGATGTCGTCCTCCCACTTGTTCAGCAGGGTGTTGAGCTTGTCCGGGATGCGCGAGGCGTTGCGCTCGGCCATGCGACGCACGGACTTGGCGCCACGCACCGGCATGATGCCCGCCTCGATCGGCACGGTGATGCCGGCGGCGCGCGCCTTGTCGAGGAAACGGTAGAAGTCCTCATTGTCGTAGAACAACTGGGAAATCAGATGGGTGGCTCCGGCATCGACCTTAATCTTGAGGTTCTCGATATCCTGGTCGATGGTGTCGGCCTGGTAATGGCCTTCTGGGTAGCAGGCGCCGAACACCTTGAGATCCGGCTTCACGGAGCGGATGTAGGAGACGAGGTCGCTGGCGTGGTTGAATTCGCCGACCGCCTGCTCACCGTCGATGTAATCGCCGCGCAGGGCGAGCACGGCGCTCACGCCGGCTTCTTCGAACATGTCAAGCGCTTCGTCGATCTTGGCCTTGTCGGAGTACAGGGCGGTGAGGTGGGCGACTGCTGGTATGCCGTATTCCTTGCTGATCGTATGGGCGATGCGTGCGGTGGCGGTGCGGTCGGAGTGGGTGCCATGGCCGTAGGTCACGGAAATGAAGTCGGGGTTCAGGCCCTCGAGCCCGTCGAGGGTGTCGTAGATGGTGCCGACCGGCGCGTTGCGCTTGGGCGGGAATACCTCGAGAGTGAACATCGGGGAATGCATATTGAGTTCCTTACTACACGTATGAAGTTGCCCCCGCTGGCGGGGCTGTCCGGCGGATGCCGGACTGGGGGTGGTTGGAATTGCGTCATTACCACCTCCAGTCGCCTGTGGCGACAGTCCCCGCCAGCGGGGGCCTCATAAGGTCCTACTTCTCGAGCTTGGCACGCACGGCCTTGGCGGCGGCGACCAGATGTTCAAGGCTCGGCCAGGTTTCGGCGTTGCCACGGGTCTTCAGACCGCAGTCGGGGTTGATCCACACCTTCCTGACGTCCATCTTGTCAAGGATCTCGTAGATACGATCCTCGATCTCCTTCTCGGAAGGAATACGCGGGGAGTGGATGTCGTAGACGCCCGGGCCGGCCTCGGTCTCGAAGTGCGCGTCGTGAATGGCGTCGAGCACCACCAGATCGCCACGGGAGGCTTCGAAGGAGATCACGTCGGCATCCATCGCGTCGATGTCGCGGATGATGTCGTTGAACTCGGAGTAGCACATGTGGGTGTGGATCTGGGTGGTCGGCTTGACGGCGGAGTGCACCAGACGGAAGGCCGGAACGGCCCAGTCGAGGTACTTGACGTGCCAGTCGGACTTGCGCAGCGGCAGCTTCTCACGCAGGGCGGCCTCATCGATCTGGATGACCTTGATGCCGGCGGCCTCGAGATCGAGCACTTCGTCGCGGATAGCGAGGGCGAGCTGCTTGGTCTGCTCCTCGTGGGTGATGTCCTCGCGCGGCCAGGACCAGTTGAGGATGGTCACCGGGCCGGTGAGCATGCCCTTCATTACATGGTCGGTCTTGGACTGGGCGTACGCGGACCATTCCACGGTGATCGGGTTGGCGCGGGACACATCACCCCAGACGATCGGGGGCTTGACGCAACGGGTGCCGTAGGACTGAACCCAAGCGTTCTTGGTGAACAGGAAGCCGTTGAGGTTCTGGCCGAAATATTCGACCATGTCGTTACGCTCGAACTCGCCGTGGACCAGCACGTCGAGGCCGATCTCCTCCTGCTTCTTGATGACGGCGTCGATCTGGGCCTTGATGAACTCGTCGTAGGCTTCCTTGGTGACCTCGCCCTTGCGCAGCTTGGCGCGCTCGGCGCGAATCTCCTTGGTCTGGGGGAAGGAGCCGATGGTGGTGGTCGGCAGCAGCGGCAGGCCGAGGGCCTCGCGCTGCAGGGTCTGACGCTCCTCGCGGGCAGGCTGACGCACGTAGTCGGCGTCGGACAGCTTGCCGATGCGCTCGGCGACGGCCGGGTCGGCGGCCACGCGGGTGCCGTCGAACAGAGCCTGGTTGGCGGCGAGGGCGGCGGAGACTTTCTTCTCGTCCTCGGTGGCGTCGGCCAGGGCGGCGACTTCCTTGAGCTCGTCGAGCTTCTGGACGGCGAACGCGAAGTGCTTGAGGTCTTCGGCCGGGATGCCGGTCTCGCCTTCGGTGCTGAACGGCACGTGCAGCAGGGAGGATGCGGTGGAGACGGCCACGTTGGCGGTGACCTGCTTCAGGGCGTCGACCAGGCCGAGGGAGGTGGCGTAGTTGTTGCGCCAGATGTTGCGGCCGTTGATCACGCCGGCGAAGATGGTGGTGTTGGAGGCCACGCCGTACTTGGCGACGGCTTCGAGGTTCTCCTCGCGGCCTTCGTTGAGGTCCAGGCCGATGCCGTCGAAGCCGAGCAGGTTGACGGTCTCGTACACGTCGGCGATGTGGCCGAAGTAGGTGTTGAGCAGCACCTTGACGTTGCCCTTGGCGGACAGGATCTTGGTGTACAGGGTCTTGAAGAGTTCAACATCGCCCGGCTCCTTGTCGAGCACGAGGTACGGCTCATCAAGCTGGACCCATGCGGCACCGAGTTCGTTGAATTTGGCGAGCACTTCGACGTAGACGGCGGCCACGGCGTTGACCAGGCCCTTGTCGAGCTCGAGTTCGGTGGCTTCCGGGGTGCGGGCGAGCTTCAGGAACGTGTACGGGCCGATGAACACGGGCTTGGTGTCGATGCCCAGCGCCTTGGCCTCGTTGAATTCGTCGAACGGCTTGGTGGAGTTGAGCTTGATCTCCGCGGCCGACTCGACTTCGGGCACCAGATAGTGGTAGTTGGTGGTGAACCACTTCTTCATCGGCAGGGCGGTCACGTCGCCCTTGTCGCCCTGGTAGCCGCGGGCCATGGCGAAGAGCGTGTCCTCCTGGTTATCGAAGGCGAGACGCTCGTAACGCTTCGGAATCACGTTGAGGAGGATGGCGGTGTCCAGCATCTGATCGTAGTAGCTGAAGTCGTTGCTGGGAATGAGGTCGATGCCGGCGGCCTGCTGCAGCTTCCAGTGCTTGGCGCGCAGTTCGGCGGCGGTGGCCTTGACGGCGGCCAGGTCGTTGGCGCCCTTCCAGTAGCCTTCGATGATCTTCTTCAGTTCGCGGTTCTGCCCGATGCGGGGAAAGCCGGAGACGGAAGTCAGAGTGGACATGAATCCTCCAATGTAAGCGTTCGTAACCCGACTTAGGGTAGCAAAACGCCCGGATTCACAGCTTATAAATGATCGTAGAGTGTCGTTATAGATGGAACTTATAGCATCATGTACTGGCCTCGCGTCATCGCGTAAAGCCGAGACTACACCTCATGCCGGAAAACACGAACGGTCCGCCAGATTGCTGGCGGACTTGCCTCATCATCACCGGTGGCACCGGACCATGGAAACCAGCCGACGCGATGGAATCAGTCGAAGTCCTTCGCATTGATGACGGCGAGCAGTTCGCCACTGTGCACCTGCCATTCATCGAACGGCTTATCTGAGCCCATAATCACGATGGAGGCCGGCGAAAGACCCAGATTCAGCAGATCAAGACGTTCCGAATCGGAGTCGGCAGAGGCGAGCCATTGCGCGCTGATGGACACGGTAGGCTCATGGCCGACGATCATGAACACATGGGTCTTGTCCTTGACGTGGGCGAGTTCGTCGAACACGGCCTGCACTCCCCCGTCATACAGGCTGATGCGATAATCGACGATCGGCTTGTCACCGAACGTCTTGAGCATGCGATCCAGCGTCTGCCGGGTGCGGGTGGCGGACGAGCAGGAAATCCGGTCGGGCACCAATCCCAGCGCTTCGACACCCTTGCCCACGGCTTTGGCCTGTTTGAGGCCTTTCTCGGTGAGCTCACGCTCGACATCGCCCTTGTCTCCGAACGGCTCAGCCTTGGCATGCCTCATGATGATGAGGACATGGTCATATTCCTTGGCTGCCTTGGCGACCTTGTTCAGCTTGATGCCCATCCGTGGCTCCCTTCACGAACCGCTGCTCGGCCCTGTATTGCTTCCAGTATAGGGCCGTCGAAACGGCCGGCGACCCATCATTCGGCGCTTATTCGTCGGTGTCGGCGAGCTGGCCGACCTGACGGTCGAGATCGCGCAGCACCTTACGTAGTTTGTGATCGGAGATATCACGCAGTTCCAGCTCTTCGATCTGGGCTTCGCGCTGCTCTTCGGTGAGGGAGTCGATGTCGGTGGACGTGTCCTTGGTCACGCGGTCGCGTTTGCGCAGTGCCTCGAAGCCGGGGGCCATGGCGCGCGAAATGACAAGGAAACCAGTGTGTCCGATCATCTGGTGGTCGGGGCGTACGGCGAGGCCTTGGGCCTTCCATGTGCGTTCGAGGGTTTCCTGGATCTGCGGTTCGGTCCAGCAGCCGGCCGTGCGCAGGGCTTCGGCCAGTCGGCTCATCTGCGTGGTGGTGGTTACGTAGCTGACCAACACGCCGCCGGGGGCGATCACGTGATAGGCCTGTTCGAGCCTGTTCCACGGATCGAGCATGTCGAGCATGACACGGTCGAACCAATGTTCGGGCAGTTCGGCGGCCACGGAATCGAAGTCGCCGGTTTTGAGGTCCCACCATTGCGGCTGCTCGCCGTAGTACAGCGTGGCATTGGCCTGGGCCACCTTGGCGAATTCGGGGCGCAGCTCGATGGTGGTCAGGTGGCCATCCTGTCCTACGGCGTCCAGCAGGTTGACGCTCATCGCCCCCGAGCCGGCGCCGGATTCCAGCACGCGCATGCCGGAGCGAATGTCGCCAAGCTGGATGACCTGGGCGATGTCTTTCGGATACATGATCTGCGCGCCACGCGGCATGGAGAGCACGTAGTCGGCCAGACGTGGGCGCATCACCGCATACTCCCAGCCGCCGATGGCGCGCGAGGACTTCCACGGCTTGTTCCTGTCCTTTTCGGGGTAGACCTGATTGACCTGAGCCTCTCGTTTGGCGTGTACGGTGAGGATGACCGTGCCTTCGATCCTGCCGATCACATCATCGTGCAGAATCAAGCCATGCTCGGTTTGTGTGGAGCCGCCGGCAACCAGCTGATCGGTGATCTTCTTGCCCTTGCGGTCGGTGAACTGCACCTTCTCGCCTGCGGTCAGCGTCCCGCGCCTCGGCCCCATGATTGCTCCTTGCGTGTTCTTGGTCGGTCAAACGATACAAGTCTAATGCATGTAAGCTCGTTGAGTGAGGTGATGACGATGCGACTGCAGATGACGAGCCGAATCAATGCCGGCGGCGACGACCCGATTTTCTTGATGTTTCACGGGTATGGCAACGATGAGAGCGAAATGGTGCGGATTCTCGACGCTGTATATGCGCCGGCACGGTTCCATACGGATTTATCACTTTCGTCCGCTCCCGTTGGTTCCTCTGATTTCGCTGATTCTGACTACTCAGTCAATCACGCTGAATCCGCACATGGTGAGACCGGGCCGAGTTACATCTCATTCCGCGCCACCTATCCAAGGCCTTACATGGGCGGCAATTACTGGTATCCGGACGGCTGCGGCGTGGAGGAACGGCAACGAGAATGCGCGGCGGTCGGCGAAGCGGTGACCTCGTTGCTGGACGCCTCGGCGTTTGCAAACCGTAAGAAGATTCTTATCGGGTTCTCCCAAGGCGGCTACCTGTCGTACCGTCTGGTCAAGGCGTATCCGACCGTGTTCGATTCGGCGATTCTGCTCAGCCCTTCGTTCATGGGCGAGGAGCAGGCGGCGCTTGACTCCCTTACCCGATTCTTTCTGGCCTATGGCGCGTATGACCGCACAATCCCCGCGCCCGACCAGCAGACGGCCCATCAGGTCCTTGAACGGGCCGGGCTTCTGACCTATCGCGAGTATCCCGACATGGCTCACGCCATTTGCGACGAGGAAATTGCTGATATTCGTGATTTTCTGCGCGCAATATGATGTCGGCATAGCCCGATATTGGATATCTCCATTCAAAGGGGTACATTTGGCCTCTTGCGGAATGCCATCTCCGTTCAAAGGGGTACCGAGCCAAGTGGAAGCAGCTCAGAGACGGCGGAATGGCGTTGGTGTCTAACCGATTATACTCATGGTTTCGCGAACAAAGTACCTCTTCGAAGGCAGTTACCATTCTGCAAAGCGCCGAATGTACCTCTCTGAACCGAGTTACCGGCGTTTTAATTTGCAACACACGTTTCGAGGGGCTGATCTGAACCGTTCCGGAGGTCTACTTCCGTTTCAAGGGGCTGGTCATCCTCCGGACGAAGCATAATAACAGCCTCATGCCCACGTCATTCCGCCGTTTTTGCCCTCCATCTACTTGGGCATCAGCCCCTTGAAACGGAGATAGACCTCCGGAAAGCACGCAATCAGCCCCTTGAAGCTGGAGTAGCCCATTGGCTGCACCCATCCCGAGCCCATTCATCTCGAAACAGCCCCGCAACAGGGTCAATTCCCCTGCCGACTGATGCCGTCCTTATGTCCGGTGGCTTTGAATGGTGTGGCGCGAGATACGGTATTCGCCGCTGCCTGTCGGGACTTGCCCTTAGCCGCAACGATTTTGGATTCGAGGAATTTCCCTGTTTCCGTCTTATCGCTGGAGCCGTGTTGACTGTCCTCTCCGACATTGATGCCTTTGGCACGCAGGGCACGCGCCCACCGCTCATCCATCGTGTTCCTCACACATCCCATTCCGGCTTCCATGTGTACTGCATGTCGTAGGCACTCGACCAGAACATGTATTCGTTCTGCACGCCGGTCACGAAGACGTCCACGAGTTCGTCCTTGCGTTCCGCGCTCAGGTGTTCGGTCAGCTGCTCGATATGTTCGATCAGCCATGCGGAGCTGCTCCAGAACTCCTCGGTTTTGTACATGTCCACCCAGCTCTTGTACGGGTTGGAATCAAGCGTGTCCGTGAATTCGGCGGCGAGACGCTGCCCGTAGTCGGCGTACACCCATGCGCAGGGCAGCACGGCCACGAGAACATCGACTAAAGGATTGCCATATGCGATCGAAAGGATGTTCGACGTGTAGGCGCGGGCGAACGCGGACTGACGAACCGAGTTCATTTCCTGCTCGCTGATGCCGTAGCTTGCCATGTATTTGCGGTGCATCGCGGACTCCACATTGAAGATACCGTTCTGCACGTCGGCCATGAACCGCATGACTTCGGGATCCTGGGTTTTGGTGAGGGCCAGAGCGTGGACCTTGGCGTAGTCGTTTAGGTAACGGTAGTCCTGCAGCAGATAGAATGCGAAGCGCTCGCGATCGAGCGTCCCGTTGCCCAGCTCGCGCAGGAACGGCTGCCGGTATCCCTCCTCCCAGACCAAGTTGGCGGCCTCGCGCAGTCGTTGCGCGAACGGCGGCAGATGGTCCAAGGTGATCGGGCCGAACGCGGCGGCGTCAAAAGTCATCATTTGCTCCCTCCGATGGTGTTGGCCAACAGGCTCCAAGGGTCAGGCCTTATGCCTTTCTCAACCCGCATGTCGGCGATTGATTCGGTCTCGGCGCGAATGGCACCGTACCGGCTCGGCTGGTATCGGCTTGGTTCACGGTTTCCCCTGTAATGCGCCTTATTATGGCAACACGAACAGACACGGGCTGATGGCCATCCTTGCGACTCCTCACATGGCGCTTATGGACTTAGGATGGAGTCATTCGTAATGTCCTTGCACCGGTTGCGGCAAGGACAGCACCGCAGGAGGACCGTCAATGAAGTATTTCACCACCGATACGCATTTCGGGCATCCGCTGGTCACCGTGTTACGAGGTTTTACGACATTCGATCCAACACGCTCAAGCTATGAGGAAATACTGCGCGCGCATGGGCGCAAAGCCGCTGAGGATTGGGCCAAGGAGACGACGCTGGACTCGGGGCCGACGTTCCGCACGGCAGCCGATACGGATGCTCACGACAAAGCGATCGTGGACAATATCAATGCGATGGTCGGGCCGGACGATGAGTTGTGGATTCTGGGCGACATCGGTTTTCGCACGTCACTGACGCATTTGAAGAACTGTCTACGCGCGCTCAATTGCAAGCATTTGCATGGTGTGATCGGCAATCACGATGATTGGTGGCTTGAAGATCGGCCCGCACTCAACCTGTTCGAGAGCCTTGAGCCGAACGATACGGTCGAAATCGAAGGACTTGGCATAGTGAACCTGTCCCACTTCCCATATCGGGAGGATTTGTCGTACAGCTGGCCCGACGATGTGGCAAAGTTCAGCGGTAAGGCCCTGCCGTTTGACGGTCGCAAGCTGCTGTATGGTCACACGCATCAGCTTTCGCCCGATGGGGCCCGTCCGGAGGCTCTGAACGTCGGATTGGATGCATGGGACTTGATGCCGGTGAGCGAGGCGCAGGTTATCGATTGGTTCCGCGAACATGACGATGGCAGCGCATCGGCTAGCCCGACAGGTCAAGCACCGTCGCTTGATATGCCGTCGTTCTAAAGAATAAAGGGATAGCAGTCATGCCACTGCGAATTGTGCATCAGGACATCACCACCATGCAGGTGGATGCGATTGTTAACGCGGCGAACACGCGGTTGTTGATGGGCGGCGGCGTGTGCGGCGCGATTTTCCGTGCGGCGGGAGCTCGGGATATGCAGGAGGCCTGTAACCGACTTTCCCCTATTCTCACCGGTTGCGCGGTAGCGACACCAGGCTTCGCATTGTCCGCCCGATACGTGATTCACACCGCCGGCCCGATTTGGCAGGGCGGTGATGCCGGTGAGGAACAACTGCTGCGCGCCTGTTATCGCAATTCGATGGAGCTTGCTGTGTCGCTCGGCTGCGAAAGCATCGCATTCCCGCTGATTTCCGCCGGGATTTACGGCTATCCGCGGGATGCAGCGCTCGCGGTAGCTAGGGATGAGATACACGCGTTTCTCGCCACCAACAATCGCAATCATTCAGGCGGACAGTCCGAGCAGGGCGTAGGAGACTCCAATTGTTCTGTATTTCTGGCGTTGTATCGGTAGTCGCGCGATCATCAGCGATCGGCCTCGTATCATCTGTATGATGTCCTGTATTGTACAGAACCAGGGGGATTCCATGCAGACCATCGACTCATCCAAAGCCGCCGAAAACGTCACTGGTTCGGACGGTGCCATCCATATTCCATCTAATCCCACGCTTGCCGGGCTGGCCTCGCTGACCCGCAACGTGGCGTACAAGACCGGGGCCGATGATCTGGTAATGGATATCATCGCCCCGCAATCCACCGGCGATGACGATAACCGCCGCTACCCCACCGTGGTATTCGTGCAAGGCAGCGCCTGGACCACGCCGCATCGCGACTACGAGATCCCGCAGCTCTCGGCTTTGGCCCGCGAAGGCTTTGTGGTGGCCACGGTGAATCATCGCGATGCCTCGAGCGATCCCCACGACGTGTTCCCCGCATATCTCGAGGACGTCAAAGCAGCCATCCGCTATCTCAGGGCAAACGCGCGTCAATGGCACGTGAACCCCGACCGCCTCGGCATCTGGGGCACGTCGTCCGGCGGCAACACGTCACTGTTGGTGGGGCTGACCGCCGACGATCCGCGGTATGAGGACGGCACCAATGCCGATGAGAGCGATGCGGTGAAGTACGTGGTCAGTTGCTTCCCGCCCACCGACATGCTTGAAGCTGTCGACGCATTCGACGATGAGACCAATCCATTCCGGCTGTATTATTTCGGCCCGTTCGCGGCCGTGGTGGGCGCGACCCATGAGACCGGCATCAATGCCGAGGTCCGTCAGCGCGCGGCTGAAATGAGCCCCTACCTGCAGGTGCGGGATGACCAACAGTATCCGCCGATGCTCCTGTTGCACGGTACCGCCGACACCGTGGTCCCCTACCATCAATCCGTCAAGATGCGCGACCGGCTGGTCGAGCACGGCGTGGACGCGCAGCTGGTGCTAGTCGACGGCGCCGAACATGAGTACGATTTCTGGAGCCAGCAGGTCTTCGACGTGATCTTCGATTTCATTCGTGAGCGGAGCTGAACGTAAGGGCACACGGGCGCGTCCTTGTTATAGGTTGCCGAGTTCTCTTTTAGCCAATTTTGTTGGAGCCCCTGTCTGCGTGAACATGCCATGACAGTTCTAGACTGTGTTCTAAGACTGTCAATCGGCAATGTGTATGAAAGCGTGATGTGATGGGTCAGACGGCGATTGATGGAGTTGAGGGACTTAATAGGGCCGGCGAAATCAGCAGATTCAGCGGTTCGCGGTCGGTGGCGTTGCCGCCTATACCATTCTGGCCGTGCTTACTTCGCGACTGTTGCAACGGCCGACTACCACGGAACTGTTGCTCATCGTCATGTGGATCACGCTGGAACTATGTGCGCTGACTATGTTGCACAGTTCCGGAGCTCTCGGGGCAACCGCCGCCATCGTTTTGGCCATCATCCTGCTGATTTTGCTTATCGCCGACATGGCCTGCTACCTCGCCTACTGCCATCTGCCCACCCATGCCCGCCTTCATCGACGGCACCGCACCACTGATTGCCGTAACGGTGTTTTCTGAGATTGTCGTGGCGATGATTGTGTAGGTCCGGGGATTTTGTTTGCTATTTCGTGTTATTCAATTGTGTCCCGAATATATATGGGCACTGCCAAATTTATGATTCCAATCTTTTCCTGCGGATCGGCTTAAGATAATTGACTCTGAAGGATTTCCAATCACCAAAAAACTTGTTGTCCGTTTCAGTTTGTTCCCCATTCCGGAATTTCTCACAGGTCAATTCAAGGGTGCATAGAAAATCCGCAACTTGTTCAAGCCGGTAGTCGCGTGGAGAAGCGTCACGATAGACAATGGCATCTATGGAGAGTGCATACTCAATCCCGCCTCGCAGGGCATCAGTAACTATCTGTTGGCCACCGTCGTAATACACCTTGACAGTGCCATAAGAATGGAAATCCGAAAGATGCGCCAAAAGTAGATTAACAATATCGCGTTTGAGTTGCGCTTCAAAACGTTGGCGGTTATCGTCAAAATCACTTTTACGATGCACAAACGTCCGATATGTAATCGGCAGCCGCCGAGTCATGATAACGAATAAACCCAGAAGCCTCTTACGCTCCGATAGGCTCATCCCTTCGTAAGCATCATGCCCGGTAAGCAGCGGCCCAGCATGGAAAGGGACATCAGGAAGTCCATAGTCAGCCAACGACTGGCGGTACCGCTCTAAGGCAAGACTAATATCCTTAGACTGGTCATGAAAAACAAGAGTAATTAAATAATATTCTGATCGTTTACCCCACTCACCGCTCTCATCAGCGAAGATGCTCAATACAGACGGCATCGCACCCCCGTCCCCGTTGACAAAAAAATGCCGGGGGAGCCCCCCGGCGACTTGGAGCCTTTCTCGTTTCCGAGTAAAGCAATAT
>CXVJ01000020.1_pt1 | contig 40732 bp, 30 predicted proteins | sample 940911 | NCBI WGS metagenome assembly CXVJ01 (sample SAMEA3493524, study PRJEB9703) | human gut metagenome | biome: ENVO:mammalia-associated habitat; material: ENVO:feces | place: Bangladesh | collected 2010-01-06 | reverse complement strand
GCCCATCACGGTCAGGATGTCGCGCAGCACGGTGATGTTGTTGCGTTCCCCGTTCGCGCCGATCAGGTAGGTCTCGCCCAGACGGCCCTTGGTCAGGATGGTCCACACGCCGGTGGAGTGGTCGTCCGTATGGATCCAGTCGCGCACGTTCTCGCCATTGCCGTACAGCTTCGGGCGAAGACCCTCGAGGACGTTCGTGATCTGGCGCGGGATGAACTTCTCCACATGCTGGAAGGGGCCGTAGTTGTTCGAGCAGTTACTGATCGTGGCGCGGATGCCGAACGTGCGGTGCCATGCGCGCACCAGCAGGTCCGAGCTCGCCTTCGTCGAGCTGTACGGGCTGGACGGATGGTACGGGGTCCGCTCCGTGAACTTGGCCGGATCGTCCAAAGCCAGGTCGCCGTACACCTCGTCGGTGCTCACGTGGTGGTAGCGCACGTCGTACTTGCGGGCCGCCTCCAACAGGCGGAACGTGCCCTCCACGTTGGTCTTCAGGAACGGCTCCGGGTTCGCGATGCTGTTGTCGTTGTGCGACTCGGCCGCGTAGTGCACGATCGCGTCATGGCCCGGAACGATCTTGTCGAGCAGCTCGGCATCGCAGATGTTGCCGTGCACGAACTCCACACGGTCGCCCAGAATGCCCCTGATGTTCTCCAGGTTGCCCGCATACGTCAACGCGTCCAAAACCGTGACATGCACGTCCGGATGGTTGTTATACACGTAATGAACGAAATTCGAACCGATGAAACCACAGCCACCGGTCACAATAATATTCTTCGGAGAAAAAAGTTCTTCAACCATAGGTTTTAGTATATCGACATCAGTATCCATCCGCTGCCTGAGTTCTAAATAGAAGCGCAACACCCGCTCTATGGTTGGAAGTGTTCAAGTCCACAACCGAAGAGAAAGTGTCGCGCTCGATATGAAAGCTTATTCCCACCTGTCGGCAGAGGAACGCATCCGGATCGACGAGTTGAGGAACCGCGAGGGGCTCGGGGTCCGCCAGATCGCCTTGCGGATCGGACGGGACAAGGCCACCGTCAGCCGCGAACCGGGACGCGGCCTGTGGTTCGCGTCCAACGAGAACGAGTCCTACCGCCCCTACCGGCCGAAACGGCTGAAGGCGGGCGCGTGAACGTCCAGGCCGTTCTACTCGGCGATGACCGCGCAGCGCTGTGTCTGTTCAATAGAAAGTGTGCCGTGCGAGGTGGTGACTTTTTTTTGGACTCCCCGACCGGGAGGAGAACCCTTTTATGGCGAAGTACAGCAAGGAGCAGCGCGACAGGGCCGTGGACCTGTACATCAGATACGAGCGCTGCGCCGCGGACGTGATACACGAACTCGGCTATCCCAGCAAGGGGATGCTGCCGGTGTGGTACCGGGAACGCCTCGAGGAGGAACACACCGGAAGGCAGTCCACTCGCGGGAAACGGTACCGGCGGTACACGGACGAGCAGAAACAGGCCGCCGTGGAACATTACCTCGGACACGGCAGGCGTCTGAAACGCACCATGCGCGCGCTCGGCTATCCGAAAAGCCATGAGCTGCTCACCGCGTGGATCGACGAGCTCGCCCCCGGCCGACGCAGGCTGAGGCGCGGCCCGGTTCCCGAGGAATTGAAGCGGAAGGCGGTGGTCGCGGTCGCGTCCGGAAGGTCGAGATCACGCGAGGCGGCCGCCGAACTGGGCGTGGAGGCGTCCGTCGTGAGAAACTGGAAACGGCAGATGCTCGCCGGATCCAAGGAGACGCACGTGACGGAGACACCTGGAGAGAAGCCCCCGACGGCCGGGGAGGGGAAAACCGGCGCGGAGCCCCCGACGCCGGCGACCATGCCGACGGCCGCATCCGGTCCCCGGGACGCGGCCGGCCTGGCGGACGCGGTGGCGGCGCTGGAGAAGAGGCTGGCGGAGACACGGGCCCGTCTGGACGAGCTGGACGCCGACGTCGAGCGGCAGCGGCGGGAGAAGAGGGAACTGGACATCGAGATCACGATCCGCCGTGGGGCGTTGGAGCTGTTGGGAAAAGAGCCGGGCGCAGTCCCGGAAAACCTGACCAGCCGCGAGAAGGCCATCCTCGTCAAAGAAGGTGTCTAATTGTTTGTGTATGGGCCATCATTCTGGAAGGATTGAATCATGGTGACCTTGAAGAACGACGATGTGGTCGAGGGCCGCGGCGATGGTGCCGTGGCGGGTTCCGGCCCGGCGCGCGAACTGGTCGACGGTCTGGCCGCGTCGGGGGCGTTGGATTCCCTGTTCGAACGCATCGACAGGGGCGATATAGAATTGACGGGCGACGGCGGTCTGATTCCCGAACTGGTGCGCACGGCGTTGGAGCGCGGCCTGGAGGCGGAGATGACCTCGCATCTGGGCTATGGGCCCGGAGACCGGGCGGGCAAGGAGGCCAATGGCGCGGAGAATTCGAGGAACGGCTCGTATCCCAAGACCCTGGCCACCGAGGTCGGCCCCGTCACGATCCAGGTGCCGCGCGACCGGGAGGGGTCGTTCACGCCCAGGCTGGTGCCGAAGTGCTCCAGGAGGCTCGGCGGCCTGGACGACATGATCATAAGCCTGTATGCGGGAGGCATGACCGTGCGCGACATCGGGCACCACCTCACCAAGACGGTCGGCACGGAACTGTCGCACGAGACGATCTCGTCGGTCACCGACGCGGTGGCGGACGCGGTGCTCGAATGGCAGGAGCGTCCGCTGGACGAGTTCTACCCGGTCATGTACCTGGACGCGATACGCGTCAAGGTCAGGGACGGCGGCAGGGTCGTGTCGAAGGCCGCACACATCGCGATCGGCGTCGACATGGAGGGTATCAAGCACGTGCTGGGCATCTGGATACAGGATTCGGAGGGATCCTCGTTCTGGGCGAACGTGTGCGCGCAGATGGCCAACAGGGGCGTCATGGACGTGCTGGTCGTGTGCTGCGACGGGCTGAAGGGCCTGCCCGAGGCCGTCGAGGCCACGTGGCCGGACGCGATGGTGCAGACCTGCGTGGTGCATCTGATCCGCGCGGCGAACCGGTTCGTGGCCGACCACGACCGCAAGAAGGTGTGCGCCGGGTTGAGGGGCGTGTACGGGGCGGCGGACGCGGACCAGGCCCGCAAACGGCTCGACGAGTTCAAGCACGGCGAGCTCGGCCGCAAATACCCGTCGGTGGCGGCCACGTGGAAGCGGGCGTGGGACCGGTTCACGCCGTTCCTGCAGTTCCCGCCCATGCTGCGGCGCGTGGTCTACACGACCAACAGCATCGAATCGTTGAACTACCAGCTCAGGAAGGTCAGCCGCAACCGCAGCCAGTTCCCCAACGACCAGGCCGTGGTCAAGCTCCTGTGGCTCGCGATCTGCGACATCGAGGACAAACGCGCAAGGCAGCGGGAGAGGACCGAGAAAGGCAAACGACCGAAAAACGAGTGCCGGCTCATCGAGGGCAGGATCACCACCAACTGGAAACAGGCCCTCGCCCAACTCGCCGCCGCATACCCCGAACGCATGGAACCATACATCTAAAAAAACAAAAAATAAGTCCCATACACAAACAATTTGACAAGCTCTCGTCAAACAGACCAGTGAGAAGCTCGGCGTGACCGCCAGAAGCCTGCTGCCCATGGTCGGCATCGCGCGCAGCACGTACCACTACCAGCTCAACGCCATGAGACGTCCCGACAAGGACGCACCGCTGCTGGAGCTCGTGCGCGAGGCGTTCGGGAACAGCAGACGCCGCTACGGGTACAAGCGCGCCCGTCTGGAGCTGAAAAGCATGGGCGTCAGGGGATCCGCCAAACGGGTCATGCGGCTGACGGCCTCGCATGGTCCGGTGCCGCTGTTCAAGAGCGCGAAACGGTACAGCTCGTACAAGGGCGAGCTCACCAAGGCCCCGAAGAACCTGGTGAACCGCGACTTCCACGCCGAGGCGCTGAACCGGCTGTGGGTCACGGACCTGACCGAGTTCTCGATTCCCGCGGGCAAGGCGTACCTGTCGCCGGTCATCGACTGCTACGACGGCATGCCGGTCGCGTGGACGATCGGCATGAGCCCGAACGCGGCGTTGGCCAACGGCATGCTGCCGGACGCGTGCTCCACGCTCAAGGACGGGGAGAAGCCCGTCATCCACAGCGACCGCGGCTGCCATTACCGGTGGTCCGAATGGATCCGCATCTGCAAGGACAACAACCTGACGCGTTCGATGAGCGCGAAGGGATGCAGTCCGGACAACGCCGCCGCGGAGGGGTTCTTCGGCCGGATCAAGCAGGAGTTCTTCCACAAACGGAGCTTCGCGGGCGTCACCATGGACGAGTTCGTCGACATGCTCGACGACTACATGGTCTGGTACCGGGACAAGCGCATCAAGACGGAGTTCGGCATGAGCATCATGGATCGTCGACGCGAGCTCGGTCTTGTGGCATGATTGGTGGTGATGGAATCAACGATGAGTCCAACAAAACGGCACCGCCCCCCACGGCCCACTTTCTATTGAACAGACACACGGTTTTCCCTTCCCGGCCGTCGGGGGCTTCCTCCTGGGTGCCTGTATCACGTGCCCCCTGGATCCGGCGAGCATCTGCCGTCCCCGGTTTCTCACGACAAACACCACCACGCTGAATCTCGCGCCCTCTGCAACCCGTATCTGCGGAGTGACTAAGACTTATAAAAGGATAGTAAGCGATACCCCCTGCCCAGCAAAAGTGGTGTCTCCCATTACGAAACACCCTTTCAGCCACTCTGATCCGACGCCTTACACGACTGGTAACGGCAACAATTGAACGCATTTTAGGCCTCGTGCTCAGATTGGCAACAGACAGCGTTGCTCATTGCTGAGCAGCTCACCCAATACGTGCTTTTTCACCAATCCGCCACAACACGGGCGGCAACGCGGAACAACATCGTGCATCCTTGTTTATTTGCACCGACTGTGGACTTGCCCTCTGAGTTGCTTAGAACATGGCGGCATACACGAAATCTCTTTTGCCTGCCATTTGCTTCTCTTTTGATTCTCTTTTGCTTTGTTACATGACTTTCGGCCTCGACATTCCCCAAAAAATAGCTATTTTCCAACGAAATCTCTTTTGCTGGCTATTTGCTTCTCTTTTTGATTCTCTTTTGCTTCTAAAAGCAAAAGAGGCTATTATTTATTACACACAAAGCCACTTTGATGAAGCGGGGGAACTATGTCAGAGGATATCATCGCACTCATCACCGCACTGGCCAGCCAAAACAGTGAGAACGAATGTCTCGAGTTTAAACATGGCAACACTGATCCCAATCGTATAGGACGAGATATTTCCGCACTCGCAAACTCAGCAGCTCTGCTAGGACATACTTACGCCTATAAGGTATGGGGCATCAATGATTCTTCGCATGAACTTATAGGCACCTCATTTGATCCTAAGACCACGAAAGTCGGTAATCAGGAACTGGAACTTTGGCTGCGCCAGCATCTATCCGACAACGTGGAGTTCCGTTTTGAGACAGCTGAGGCCTTCGGCAAGGTTCTTGTACTTCTGCGCATTTGGCCCGCGCAATATCGCCCTGTACTCTGGCAGGGGCTAGCATATATTCGCACTGGTTCATCGACACAGGAACTCAAGCACGGTTCAAAACGTGAGGAAGAGTTGTGGAATCGGACCCGCGCCGAAGTGTTCGAATTACAGTATGCATTAAGCGGTCTTACAGCAGAAGAGGTACTAACCAAGCTGGACGTGGATTGGTACCGCCAAGAATTCGACATACCCCAAACGGCATCAACTCAACAGACGCTCCATCTACTTGCCAGCGAACAGCTTATCATCGCCCAAGATGCGGGGAACTACGCCATCACCAATCTTGGTGCTCTCCTATTCGCTCGCGATCTCAATGATTTCCCGACCGTGGCGCGTAAAGCATTGCGCGTTATTCGTTACGATGGTCCATCACCAATCTCCCCATCTCGCAGCAAAACTTTTTTCTCAGGGTATGCCAAGTTGGATCAAGCGTTGGAATATGTCGAAGCACTGTTGCCTGAGCAGGAAGTCATTCAAGGTGCACGACGTGTCACCCTGAGGATGTTCCCACATATGGCACTTCGTGAATTGATGGCAAATATGCTTATTCACCAAGATTTTTCTATTACCGGTACCGGACCTATGATTTGTATTTTCGATGGCCGTATCGAATTTACTAATCCAGGAAGTTCTCTTGTAGATGTCGCCAGATTGCTTAATGATCCTCCTCATTCGCGCAACGAGAAAATGGCAGCTATTTGCCGACGACTTCAACTTTGCGAAGAGGCAGGCTCCGGATGGGACAAAATCGTGCTTGACTGCGAACGGCATCATTTACCAGCTCCGCAAGTCGAAGAGCCCGGTGACAACATGAGAGTAACGTTGGTTCAGGAGACTCCTTACCGCAACTTGTCACGTCAGCAGCGTATGGATTCAACCTACTGGCATGCGTGCGTACAATACGCACAGCGATTGCCGATGACTAACGCCAGCCTTCGCGAAAGATTTGATCTGCCGGCGAGTGGAGCCTCCCAAGTATCCAGACTTATTAAAACCTGCATCAGTAGTAATCTATTGAAAATAGCAGATCCCGATGCCGGCAAGCGATATGTCAGGTATCTGCCATATTGGGCTTAATGAGGCTATTCTTCACACGAGCAAGAATAACTTCGAGTAAACCACCGAAATAAGCCAATGCACAATCACCATGATCGGAATACTCCAAATATATGAGTCATCAGAATTCTCATTTTGATTTAAGCCTTGGCACGGCAGCCACTGCCCATAGGAGTAGTGGAAGAGCGTAGAAAGCATATCCTTCGAACTGCACATACAGGTATATGGTCAACAACAGCCAGCAAACCGTGGTCTTGTTCCAGGCGTGGTTATGGCTAATCCACCACAGCACCAGCGCCACGAGAATTACTGAGGCAATCAGGCCGAACTCCACAAAGAAGCTGGTGTAGGCACTCATCGTGAACATGTTTGCTGGTGTCACTTGTGCGTACCAGCCCTTCGGCGCCGAAGCGTTCAGGCCCAGACGTTCCAGAGCCCGCACTGCGGCATCGGCACCTTGATGGGTAGCATCGGATAGATTGCCTGCACCGTAGCCGAGCAACAGTTGCTTCGGGTGTTTCAACGCACCAGCACCTGGTCCCAGCGACTGCCAGAGACGGGCATAGAACGAACCGTCACCGTTAAAGCCAAGCTCGGCTATGGAGCTCAATCGATGGTTCACGGCCACACTGCATGCACCGAGACCGACTGTGTGAGAATGGCGTGAATACTTATGTCTGAATTTATGCCTGGCTAGTGTCAAACCGTGTAAGCATACTGCCGCGTGATCTGCGGCCGCACCGGTGCTTCCTCCACGCGGTAGTGCTTGCGCATGCTGGTCAGGATGGTGCGCAACGCCTTATTCGTCTGCTCGGCAGCAGTGCGGAATTTTGCATATTCCTTGCCGTGCGGATCCTCAATATCCTCGGGTTCGGGAAGCATGGGCCGAATAATGGAAGCAGAGTCAATCACTGACTGCAAGCGTTCCTGAATGGTCAGTCCCTTGACCAGTCCATTACGCGCACAGTACTCACACATGTTCGCAAAGTCGCCCAGCAGGAACGTGTATTTCACAGCAGTGGGAGCCAACGTGACAATGTCTTTACGCTGATCCTTTTCAAAGCACAGGATCAGATCAGCGGACTTTGCCATCGGCTGTGTCAGGCGTCGAGAGCGAAACCCACTCGGTTCGATTCCTACGCTTTCCATAAGCAGGGCGCTGTTGGGATCAATCTGATGCATGGGCAAACCATGCGTACCCGCGCTGGAAATCTGCACCGTGGTGCCAGAGAGGTAGCGAGTGAGCAATAGCTCACCCATAGGAGAACGACAAATATTGCCAGTGCAGACGAACATAATGTGCATGGGCTCAGTCCTTCTTCATACTTACAACGCTACCTTGCGGGCCTGCATACAAACCACTAGCGCACCATTCTAGTCCGATACATCGGACTGTGACCAATCCGCGTCCGCCCACCATCACTTCATCTTCACAGAATGCTAATGGGAAATTCGTTTTTTTGAGCAATTTTGCTATAGGGGGGGGGGCGGACTCATGGTAGGGTGTGCAACAGAGATGAAATTAACATGATTTCCTTGCAGTTTCAGGAAATGCCTTAAGGGGAAGAAGTTCACATACCATGTCAAGAGTCAGCACCACGACATCAGCAACGGCTCAACATATGAACAACACCACAGCAGAGACTGAGACACTGCACCGAGTGCAAATCAGCCGTGCTCAGGCAGCACATACGGATTCTCACATTGCGGACGCAACTCCTGATACGGCTGCACCAACATTTTTTGACGGCACTTACTTCTCGTCTTCTCCGGATGGCACCGTTACTCATAACGATGCTGGCGATAGGCCTCATCTCACCGAATATTCAGTGCCCAAATGGCGTTATCTGTACAATACGACCATGGTGATTCTGGATCTGCTGATGACCATCATCGCCACCTGCATCGTATTCGCGTGCAATCCAGGAGCATATGCCAATGTGCAGAACATGGGACCATCCGATTATGGTGTATTCAGTTTCCTGAGCTTGGCCTGCATCTCCTGGCTCATCAGCCTCTATGCAGCTCGAAGCTACGAACGCCACACTATGGGCGAGGGATACGGACTATATGCCAAGCTGCTGAATGCGGCCTTTATCGACTTCATTATGCTCTGTACATTGGGCTACTTGTTCCATCTGAATGTGCCGCGTTCCCTGAATGTATTTATTCCTATCCTTTCTCTCATCCTCGTTATCGTTGAACGGTGGCTGATGCGTCGTGCGCTTCACCGCAATCGAGCAAAAGGTGAGTTCAACTACCCCACTATTATCATTGGCTCTCCGGAGGGCATCAGTAAAACACTGAAGCAGCTCAAGGCATGCCTCAGCCTGGGGTATGCACCCATCGCGGTCTGCCCTGTTGCCTCTGTGTGTGATTCGGATGACGCGAATGCTGCTCAACATCTTGTATCGGTTCCGTTTATTCCTGCCAATGATGAAGAAGCGCGGCTCAAGGTGTTGGCGTTGAACTCCCATTTGCCTCAGACCGCCAAGCGGATGAAGGTTCGCACTATTCTGATCGCTGATGTGCTGACGCGTGATTCTGAAACCATGCGTACTCTTTCGCTCGCTGTTGAATCTATGGGCATCGAGCTGGCTCTTACTGCATCCGTTGCAGATCTGAGCGGCGCAAACCTGCAGCTACACAATGACCCCTCTATGCCGATTTTGACAGCCCGACTTGCACAGTATTCTCTGCCGACTCGCATCTTTAAGCGTGTGTGCGATATCGTTCTCTCCCTGGTGGCAATCATTCTGAGTTCGCCCATCATGCTATGGGCTGCATATAAGGTTAAGCGAGAAGACGGTGGCCCCGTGTTCTACTCACAGACTCGTATCGGCATCTACGGCAAGCCTTTCACTATGTACAAATTCCGTTCCATGCGGCTGAACGCCGATAAGATGGATGCCGAAGTGGCTGCCGCAGCTGGCGTGGAACTGGGAACAACATTCAAGGTCAAGGACGATCCTCGTGTTACTAAAATTGGTAAGTTCATCCGCAAGACTTCCATTGACGAGGTTCCTCAGTTCTTCAATGTGCTGAAGGGCGATATGTCTATGGTGGGTCCGCGTCCGCAACGTCAATATGAGGTTGACCAGTACTCGCCATTGTATTCCACTCGCCTACTGGTCAAGCCGGGTATCACCGGCCCTTGGCAGATTTCCGGGCGTAATGATTTGTCTCAGGAACAGTCTGAATATGCAGATGTGTCATATATTCAGAATTGGTCTATCACGGGGGATATTGCGATTCTGCTGAAGACAGTGGGCGCGGTATTTAATGGGACTGGTATGTAGTTTTCGCAATGCGAAGAAGGGCGTCAGCTTTGACGCCCTTCTTTTGTCTCTCTCAGAGCCTGTGGCTGACAGTCCTCGTCAGAGTTTTACTGCTTGTTGATGGAGCAGGCAGCAGTATCGGTGGTAACACCGGAATCAATCCAGCCCATTGGAGTTTGGTCGATAGTGAGGTCGGAGACAGCCTTGGTGGACGTGGTCACGTCGAAGGAATAGGTGACGGACTCTCCAGGAGCTATCGTGGCATTGCTCGCATACACGGTTTTACCATTCAATGTTTCTTGACGGCTCTCCGTCACTGAACCACCACTGGTCTTAAGATTTGAGATGGAGCCGCCGGCAGGCGCATAAATCAGAGTTTTTTCCACACCTTGTCCGCCGGAGCCAAGGATATAGCTCGTTAGAGCACCAATCTGGCTGCTCTCCAGTGTATTTGTCATCTTATATTCCACATGATAGGTCTGAGAACCATCATTGCCACAGGTGGAACGAGTTACCTTCGAAGTACGATGAATATACCATCCCATCTTTGACGGATTCTGCTCAGTCACATACACTCCCACCTGCGGATGCTCTTCACTGCTCGGAGTCTGTGCAGTAAAGCCTGCATCACTAATGGTCTTTTCAGCAGTTTCGTCGAATGCGTACATGGAGAAGTGACGGCCTTCGGCCATGCTACCCATAAGCTGTGCGACCTTGGTGAGTTTAGCCAAATCAACATTGCTGAACATACTACCGACTGTTTGTTCTGCGACTTGAGCAAATAGGGCGTCCTGCATGGAGACTGGGTAATCGACATACACCTTGTTCAACAAAAACTCAGCAGTGTTATCTCCCGTAAGCACCGTTCCATCAGGAATAGTGACATTACCACTGATTTTCGTAAGTTCCTGCAAAAATACAGGATCAACCATGAGCACGCCGTCCAGCTGAGTATTGCTCCCCCACGGCGTGCGCTGCCAAATCGCGCGCATACCTTCGGCACTGCGTGAAGTATCAGGGTAAACGGCCAAATCTCGCACATCGAATGACATGTTCAATGGTCCCCACTGCTGGAAGATGCGCTGCTCGTCTTCCGTAGGATCACCAGCACCATATGGAATATATTCACCATTCGAACGGAAATCGCCGATACTGATCTTGCCGTTGTCGGTAGTTACCACACCCACAGAACCGATCAAGCCACCGGACGAACGCTCCTCCGAAGTGGTCATAGCCATCAACGCATACGTGCGCGGCTGATCGGAGCCAAGGAAGTCCGGTAGAATCTGGAACGTGCCGGACAGCTGATTGACTTTGTCCGCCATCTTGGTCAGCTGCGTATTGCCGGTGGCATAGGCATTCTTCACCATGCCGATATGGGCCTTCGGCAGCTGCTGATACTTCTGCACCTGCTGCTGCAGTGACTGGTTCGCGGTGGCAATATTCTTCTGGGCTTCCAGAATCGGCTGCAGATTCAGCTGACCGTCGCCTGAGCTGAGCTGTGCGCTCTTCAGCGTGGAAAGCACGTTCATAAACTGCGGCACCGAATCACTGACCAGCGAATCCACCACCGAAGTCATACCCTGCACTGTGGTGATGTCACCGCCGTACACCGGCGCCTTCGAGACGATGTTCCACAGCGTGCCGTGCGCAATCTCGTTCGCAGCCGAGGTCTCGGTCTTTGCCTGGCTGATCTGCTGGCTCACCGTATCGAGGTTGTCGAGGTTACCGAGGTCGGTCACACCGCCCAGCAGCTGCATCGCCTGTTCCTCATGCGCCTTGACCTGCTTGGCCTCGGAATACAGCTTCAAACCGAAGAATCCGCTCACGCCTAGCAGCACCACAAGTAGCGCCAGAATCAACACTGCCCACGGCCAGATGCGGTGCCTTCTGCGTGGAATACTTGTTGCGTGACTTGCCCTATGAACGCTCATACTAACTCCCAAACTGATCTTATTGACTTGTAACCTCTTGCAATAACTAACCGCCTATTATGCCCCGGTCTTGTGCACAAAGCGTGTTCGCCCCCGCTTCTGCACATATTCCGAACCGACTGGACCACCCCTGGGTATAGCGTATTGGGGTGCTTTGAGAGGCTGCTCGGCCAAGCACGCGAAGACGACGGTCGCCGAATACACCGAATACGCATTGATATGCGAGGCGCATATATCACTGAACAGATACGCCACCGACACCGCCAAGGCAACAGGCCGGGCAACAGAAGTGGGGTAGTGCGTGACTGGAGCTCAGGGAATCAAGAATCGTCGCGGCGAATTGCAGCGGGTACTGAGCCGTGAGGAATCATACGTGGACGGTAAACTGAGCCGCGCGGCATTCATTTCCATCGCAATCCTGACCTTTATTACCTTTGTCGGTAATTTCACGCAGCTGCAACTGAGCTCGGCGCTGCCGATCATCGTTTCCGAATTCCACATCTCCGTGACCACCGGGCAGTGGCTCACCTCCGTGTTCCAGCTGGTCATGGGCGTGATGGTGCCGTTGACCGCGTTTCTGACCCGGCGCTTCTCCACCCGCCAGATCGTGATTTGCTCAATGGCGGTGTTCACGGTCGGATCGCTGATGGCCTGGGTCGGGCCGAGCTTCATCTGGGTGCTGCTCGGGCGCGTGCTTGAGGCCGCGGGCACGGGCGTGATGTGGCCGGTGCTGCAAATCACCGTGTTTTCCATTTATCCTCTGTCTCGCCGCGGATTCGCGATGGGCACGGTGGGCATGGCCATGAGTGTGGCGCCGGCCATCGGCCCCACGCTGGGCGGCTGGCAAACCGATGCGAACGGCTGGCGTTCCATATTCCTAACCATGACCGTGATTGGCGTGTTCTCGCTGGTGGCGGCCATGTTCGGACTGCATAACTTCGGTTCTCATGACCCGTCGGCCCGCGCGGATTTCTTCTCGGTAAGCCTGTCCGTAATCGGTTTTGGTGGGTTGATGTTCGGCTTCACCAATTCGGAGACCTATGGATTTGCGGCACCGGTAACGTGGGGGCCGATGGTTGTGGGATTGGTCGGCATCGTATGGTTCGTGATGCGCAACCTGCGTCACGGTCGGCGGTATCGCGAAGCCAAGGCGGCGCAGTCGGGAGCGGAGCCGGCCGCACTCCCCCAGCCTCCGCTGCTGGATCTTGGAGTGCTGAAGAATCGGTCCTTTACCGTCGGCACCATCACGGCATCTCTGACGTTCTTTGCGTTCAGCTCGATTCTGGTCATCATGCCGCTGTATATCCAGACCGACCGTGGCTATTCGGCCACCATGAGCGGCCTGATTATGCTGCCGGGCGCCCTCGGCCAGTGTGTTTCCCAGTTCTTCGGCGGGCGGGCGATGGACCGTTTTGGCGCGCGACCCGTGGCGCTGTGCGGCTCGATTGTGCTGACCGTCGGTACGCTCGGCATGTCTTTGGTGTCTATGGATACATGGATTTGGTGGGTGTCGATTTGCCAGTTCACGCGTCAGATCGGCATGGGATTCCTGCTTATGCCGATTACCACATGGTCGCTGAACTGCCTGAACGGGCCGGATGAGGTGTCTGCCGGATCGTCGGTCACGAACACCGCGCGGCAGATCGCAGGTGCCGTGGGTGCACCTGTGTTGGTGATTCTTATGGAAACGTTCGCCGCATGGAGGCATCAGGCGGGAGTCTCAGCCGTTGCGGCTTCCATCTTTGGCATCCAGTGGGTGCTTCGCTTCTCTGCACTGCTGTGCTTTGTGATGGTGCTGATGGTGCTCTTCGGCGTCAAGGGTGACGGCGCTGGGCGTACGCTTGACATTATTTCCTTGCGTGCGCTGCGCGAACGCCGCGCACGGCGTATGGCTCGGTAAGCTGCTGGCTCCCGCTGGCGGGAGCCAGCTCATCAGCTTCTTACGCCCGTCCCATCAATGTCAGGACGATGAGCAGCACGTTGAGGGTCACAATCAGCGCCACCACAATCAGGAAGATGATGTGCTTGATCGTGCCATCAGCCCATTTGCCCATGAGTTCCTTGCTGTGCGTATAGCGCATGAGCGGGATCACGGCAAACGGAATGCCGATGGAAAGCACCACCTGACCAATCACCAGTGCCTCCGTAGGGTCCTTGGCGAACCACAACACAATCAGAGCCGGCACCAGCGTGACCACACGGCAGGCCCACATCGGGGCGTTGACGTGCAACAGGCCGTGCATGATCTCCGAGCCGGCATAGGTGCCGACCGACGTGGAGCTTAACGACGAAGCCAGCAGGCCGATGGAGAAAATCATGCCAATCACCGGGCCGAGCACCTGCGTGATCGCCCGCTGAGCACCATCGATGGAATCCGTGCCTGACATGCCATGCAGGGAGTTGGCGGCAAGCACCAGCATGGCCAGATTCACCGTGCCGGCCAGCAACAACGCCCAAGCCACATCAATCTTCGAGCCTTTGAGCTGACGCTCGACCGATGGCTTCTCGCCGCCCGCGTAATGGTCGTTCACCAGCGTGGAGTGCAGGTAGATGGCATGCGGCATCACCGTAGCACCCAGAATCGAAGCGGCCATCAACACCGAATCCGTACCCTTAAAGCGCGGAATCAGCCCCTTGGCCACTTCGACGGGATTCGGCGGGGCCACGAACAGACCCGCGATAAAGCCGAACGTGATAACCAGCAGCATCACGATGATGATGCGCTCGAATGTGGTTTGCGATTTGCCGCCTTGGAACCACAACATCACAGTGGAGACCGCACCGATGACCAGGCCGCCGAGGAACATCGGCAGACCGAAAAGCAGATTCAGCGCGATGGCGCCGCCAATCACCTCCGCCAAATCGGTAGCGATGGCGATGACCTCGGCCTGCATGAAGAACATGAACCGGCCGGCGTCGCTCATACGTTCGCCCAACAGTTCAGGCAGGGACTTGTTAGTCACAATACCGAGTTTGGCGGACTGGTATTGGATGAGCACGCTCATAGCGTTGGCGAGCACCAGCACCCATACCAGCAGGTAGCCGTAGCGTGCGCCGGACGTGATGTTGGCGGCCACGTTGCCTGGATCCACATAAGCCACAGCGGCCACGAACGCGGGCCCCAAAATGCTAGCGAGCGCATGGCCATGAGGATTTTCCTTGTTGTTCGCCTCATCGCTGGCGATTCGGCGTTCCTTCTCGATTTCCGACGTTTCCTGCTCAATGTCTGCCGCAGTGGCGCTTGCTGCCGTGTGTGGTGCTGTCATATCGTCTTCCCCTATTTCCTTCATACCGCGCCCAGTTATAGCGCAGGCATGTTTCGGGTGTCAATACACAAACGATTTGCGGACAATTGGCGAATGATGAGTCAGTCAACAGAGGATACGCCGTTTATCTCACTCATGAAAGTGCAGAATCGCAGTAATTGCAGTAATTGGGAAAGGCACTCTCATGTACCTCCAGCACAAAGCTGATGACTATCTTGACACGTGGAAAGCCGACCCGCACCACACTCCGCTTATCATCAAAGGCCCCCGTCAAGTCGGGAAAACGGAAACTATTGATCATTTTGCTGCCCGCAACTATCGTTCGGTGGTGGGGATCAACTTCGTCGAAGAACCGAAATATCGAGCAATCACGACGGACGGGTATGGAGCGGACACCATCATCCGCAATATTTCCCTCATCGATCCAACTAAGAAATTTATTCCAGGCGAAACACTCCTCTTCTTCGACGAAATCCAAGCTCACCCCGACATTGCTACTAGAGCAAGATTTCTTCATTCGCACGCGCGAATGGTTGGTACCAGTAGAAGTGAAATCGAAAAAAGGCACTGCCAAATCTATGCGAACGTTGATCTCTTCTGACTCGTATCCGGAGATTCAGTTTGGCGTGAAATTATCTGCAGGCAATATCGGCAGTAGTGAACATGTGTTTACTGCACCTTACTTCGCCACATTTCTCTTGCGACGACTGCTACGAGCATTTGACGAGGGGCACGCTCCTCTACTGGATAATCCCTCGAGATAGCCTCTTCCTCCTAATCCGCTGGCACGGCTTGGCCGGGGCAGGTGTGGAGGACGGCGAGCATGGCGTCCTTTTCTTGGGACGTGACGGTGAGTTGGTACTTGTCTTTGACACCAATTTGGCGTGCCACGTAGTCGCAGCGGTATTCGCTGTTGGTGGGCAGCCAGTAAGCGGCGGAGGCTGAGCCTTTCTCCTGGTTAGCGGGGCCATCCACGGCGAGCAGATTATAAGGGTCATTGCCAAACTCGTGGCGTTTGGTTGCAGGCCACTTGTTGGCACCGGACTGCCATGCATTTTCGAGCGCTACCACATGGTCGATCTGCACTTTGGCGCTGGTAGTGCGGCCGCGCACGAAGTTGATGGTTTGTCCGGTATAAGGGTCATCCAATGTGCCGGACACCACCACACAGGAACCAGCGTATTTGTATTTGACGTTGGTCAGGTCGCGGGCAAGTACATCATCGCGGGCGTCGCAACCGTTACCGTCGGTATCGACGGAACGGAATGCAAAGGAATCGCGGTCGTAGCCGTGTGCGCTCTGGTTGTCATCCACAGTAAGTTTGTTCAACGTGTCAGCGGCGGAACCGGTGGCGGTGTATCCGCCGGTGAGCTTGGCTGCATCAGGATTGACTCGCGGCAGCAGCAGGCCGACCGTAATGCCAATGACCGCCGCAATGACAATGAGAATAAGCACACGCTCCAGCGGCCCGGAGGCGTTGAAGCGGCGGCTGAAGTGAGCGCTGGAACGGTAAGGACGACGGCGCGGAGACATCAGGCGTAGGTGAAGGTGAGGGGGTCATGACCGGCGCGGGTCGGACCGTCAAGAGCATCGATGGCTGCACGTTCTTCGGCGGTGAGCTCGAAGCCGAACAGGTCGAGGTTTTCCTTCTGGCGTGCTGCGTGCACGGACTTCGGAATGATGATGGTGCCGTTTTCGATGTGCCAGCGCAGAATCACCCGGGCTGGGCTGACCCCATGCGCGGCGGCGATCTTCTCGATGGTGCCGTTGCCGGCGTTGAGGTCAGCACCACGGGCCATCGGCGAGTAAGCCTCCACGGCGATGCCATGCTCCTTGCAAAAGGCCACCACTTCGCGCTGCTGCCACGTGGGGTGCAGCTCGATCTGGTTGACGGCCGGCCATGCGCCGGTCTCCTCGTGCAGCCGCTTCAGGTCGGCGGGCATGAAGTTGCATACGCCGAGCGTGCGGGCCAGGCCCTCGTCGCGCAGCTTGACGAAGGCCTTCCAGGTGTCGGTGCTACGCCAGTCGAACGGCGTGGGCCAGTGAATCATGTACATGTCCACGTAGTCGAGCTGGAGGAGTTTCAGGGAGTTGTCGAATGCCTTGAGTGCGGAATCGTAGCCCTGCTCGGAGTCACGCAGCTTGGTGGTGACCCACAGTGTCTCGCGCTTAGCGCCCTTGTTGTAGCCGGAAGCGGCGAGCGCACGGCCCACGCCGGCCTCGTTGTCGTATCCGGCGGCGCCGTCGATGTGGCGGTATCCGGCTTCCAGCGCGGATTCGACGACGGGCACCACGCCCTCGTCATCGACGCGTAGGACGCCAAGGCCGACCTGCGGAATGGACTGGCCGTCCCGAAGTGCGATATCCGGTACGTTGGCAGGGTTAATACGTCCGTCGGCCATGGCTTGTGATGCTCCTTTATTGCTGCGACTACGCGCCACTGTACACGGAGAGGCGCATGTCAGCGTGTGGAGGCGCGGGCGATGACTTGGGATTCGGTGGTGAGCAGTTCGGGCTTGATGATGCTGCCGTCGATGCGTCCGAGGATGCGATTCACTGCCGTGGGAGCCGTCCAGTCAAGGCGGGAATCCATGGTGGTCAGCGGAATCTGCAGGTAGGGGGCTTCCTCGTTGTTATCGAAGCCGATGACCTGCACCTGCGCGGGCACCTCATAACCAGCGGTGCGCAGAGCGGTCAATGCGCCGATGGCCAACTGATCGTTCAGGGCGATCACACCGTCGAACGGCACGCCGGAATCAATGAGCCGCTGGGTCACACGGGCACCGGCTCCGATGGTCCAATCCTGATCGGTGTTGCCAATCAGCTGCGGATCCAAGGAGAGCCCACGCCTGCGGGTCTCTTCGATGATGCCGCGCAGACGCAGCTGCGCGTTGCCTTCTACGGCATTCAGCAATGCATCTTCGTCGTAAACGTCACGGGCACCGATCACTGCAAGTCTGGTGGAACCGCGGTCATACAGGTAGCCTGCGGCCATGGCGGCTGCGGATACATCGTCTGGGGTCACGTGATCCACAATGCCCCACGTGGTACGCGCGCCAACGATGACCAGCGGAAAATCAACCTTCAGATCATCGGGCGAAATGTTTTCCACCTCGCTCATGGAAAGGATCATGCCATCGGACACTGTGGAGTTGAACTTCTTCAGCAGATCGCGCGCGCCTTTCGCAGAGCCTTCCGCATACGTGGTGACGTATACGGAATAGTTGCGCTGGCGGGCGGCCTCGATGGTGCGGTTGGCCAACTCGGCCAGATATGGCGGAATCAGCGAAGGCACGGCAAGGGTGATGAAACCGGTGTGATTGCGGTTGAGGTTGCGGGCGGCCACGTTGACTCGGTAGTCGAGGTCCTTAATGACCGACTCGACCTTGGCACGGGTCTCATCGGTCATACGTCCGGAGCCATTGATCACGTTCGACGCAGTTTTGAGCGATACACCGGCGGCCTGAGCGACATCGCGTAGCGTCACTCGACGCTTGGCTGTTTTCTCGTCGCTCATGCCGCGCTCCTCCATCCGGACAACATTGCCATTCTAGCGCGGTCTAGCAGGACGTTTTAGCGATAAGAATGGCGTTACGGTTCAGCGTATATCCGACGGCATCCGTCTCGCAACGGTGGGCGATGATGGGCTTGCCTTCCACACCGTTGATGACGACGGGCTGGTTTGAGCGGTTGAGGTAGAAATCGAAGCGGGTGGAGCCGTCTGGGGATCGGCGGATGGTGTGCAGGATGCGGGGATCTGTGGTGGGATAGGTTGGAGTTTGACCACCCTCAGTCGGCTGCGCCGACAGCTCCCGCCAGCGGGAGCCAAGTGCTTTGAGCAGCTGGGCAATGTCGTGACGGTTGAGGTCGCAGCCCACGTAGATGGCGGTACCGTTGCCATAGGGACGGCTGGTGATGGCGGGGGTGCGCTCCAGCTCCCAGTCGGCGGCGGACTCACCTGTGTAAGAGGCGAGCACTGTGGCGTCCGCGGCTACGGAAGTCACGTCATTCTGCCACAGGTGGGTCGTCAGACCGTTGGACAGGCTGATTTCGCTGGGCTCGCCTTCGGCTTCTTCACCGAGGATGTTGAATTCTTCGCTGCGGATGCCGAGCATGTCGCGTAGGAGGCCATTGCCGGCACCTGGGTATCCGCCGAGCCCGATGTGGAAGTACTCGTCGATCAGGCCAGTGGCGTAGCCGACGATGACGGTTCCGCCGGCCTTCGCGAAGTCGGCGATACGGCGAACGTCTTCGTCGGACAGGCTGAGCACGGTGGGCAGCACGATGGTTTTGTAGCCGGTCCAGTCGTAGGCGAGCGGCACCACGTCCGCGCGCAGCCCGGCATCCAGGAAGCCGCGGTACCAGTCGCGAACGTCGTGCCAGTGGTTGAGTTTCATGCTGGGCAGGGTTTCGGAGCGTGTGGCCCATTCGGATTCCGCGCTGAACAGGATCGCCGTGCCGGCACGCTCGAGCTCAGTGCCCTGCAGCCCGGCGTCGGAGAGAGTCTTCAGCGCCTTGCCGAGCTCGCATACGCCGCGGAAGACCTTCGTGTCGGCGCCCGCGTGGGGCAGCATGGCGGAGTGGAACGCCTCGGCGCCGGACACGGACTGCCGCCATTGGAAGAAGCAGATGGCGTCGGCGCCCATGGCCACGTGGGCCAGGGAGTCGCGCATGAGCTCGCCGGCCCGTTTGCGCGCGTTGAGCGGCTTCCACTGCACGGCTGAGGTGGAGTGCTCCATCACGTACCACGGCTTGTCCAGCGCGAGGGAGTCCATGAGCGCGTCCGAGCAGGCGAGCTCGTCCAGGTGGGATTCGCCTTCATGGAAGTAGTGGTCGTTGGACACGAAGTCCACCTCGCCGGCCCATTTGGCGTAGTCCATGACGCACTGGTCGGTGGAGACCATGAAGTTCGTGGTGAACGGCTTGCCGGGGCAGATCTGCTCGATGGCGTCACGTTCGGCCTTGTAGAAGTCGAGCAGCATGTCGTTGCCGAACCGCTCATAGTCGAGCTGCTGCGGCGGGTTGACCATGGCGTCGCCGCCCATGTGACGCGGCAGCAACACCTCGTCGAAACTGTTCACGTGCTGCGACCAGAAGGCCGTGCCCCACGCCTCGTTTAACGCGTCGATGGTACCGTACTTGGCCTCGCACCACGTGCGGAACGCGGCCAAGGCGTTGTCGGAGTAGTCGTAGCGGTTGTTCCAGCCGTATTCGTTGCCCATGTGCCAGGCGGTCACATACGGGTTGTCCTTGTAGTGTTCGGCAAGTTTGCGGCACAGGCGCAGCGCGTATTCCTTGAACACCGGGCTTGTGGGCTGCCACGACTGGCGTGAGCCCGCGTTGACGATATGACCATACCGGTCTACCGGCAGCACCTCTGGATGGGATTCGTACAGCCACAGCGGCGCGGTGGCGGTGGCGGAGGCCAAGTCCACGGCGATGCCGGCTTTGCCGAGCCTGTCGATCACATGGTCGAGCCACTCGAACGTGAACGCGCCCTCGACCGGCTCGATCTTGTCCCAGCTGAAGATTGCCAGCGATACGACGTTCACGCCGGCCTCACCCATGAGACGGATATCCTCGTCCAACGTCTCCTCAGGCCACTGGTCCGGGTTGTAGTCGCCGCCGAACGCGATGCCGCGGCCGGATTCCGTCAGCAGGGACGGCCACCTAAATGCTCTACGAGTAGTCATATTAATCAAATCCTTTATTGTATCGGCTCATGGCCGGTGCTGTGTTTGCCGGTTTTGGGCTTTGGCTCCCCTCAGTCTCACTGCGTTCGACAGCTCTCCTCAGAGAGGGAAGCCAAGACCCCATTTCTCCAGCTCCCCTCTCTGAGGAGAGCCAGAGGGAGTAGCAACTACTCCTTGACGGCGCCTGCGGCGAGGCCGGACTGCCAGTACTTCTGCAGGCACAGGAACGCGATGACCAGCGGGATGATCGTGATCAGGGAGCCGGTGATCTCCCACGTGCTGATGTTGCCGATGGAGGCAAGCAGCACGCTCGGCTGCAGCACGTCGACGTTCGTGCCGAAGAAGTCGTTGAACGAGCCCACCAGGCCGTACTTCGCGCCGTACACGAAGCCCCACACCAGCGTGGACACCACAGCGGGCACCGCATAGGGCAGGAACGTGCTGATGCGGAAGAACTTGGCGCCGTGCAGCTTCATCGAATCCAGGGCGAGGGCCATGGCGGCCGACAGGAACAGCATGATCGGCACCTGCACGCAGGTGAACAGCGCCACACGACCCACGGACGACCAGAACTGGCCGTCCTGCAGCAGGCGCGCGTAGTTCTCGACCCCGACGAACCTCGTGCCGCCGATCATCTGCTTCTTGAAGAAGCTGATGTAAACGGCGTACACGATCGGGATAATGAACACGAACACGAACACCACCGTGAACGGCCACATGAACTTCCATCCACGCCAATCGGCCTTATGCTTGTTGATGTGGGCCTCGGCCGTGTGCAGATCCGCCTCCTCAGGCAGGATTCCCACCGTTGGCTGCGAGGCTGCGGCCATTGTTTGATCGGACATAATCGATTGCTTTCTTGGGATACGGATTGCTGTGCTGCGCCCGCTATCAGGGGGCCGCTCGATTGGAGCGGTCACGTCAGGTGAGGGCATGGGAAAGCGGGGACACTGGGGAGCATCCCCGCTGTGGGAGATCGGGCGGCTAGGCGGAAGGAGAGTGGCCTAGCCGCAGGTTTTGATTGTTGGTCAGTGCCGGATGTACCGGCAATAGATCGGATTGTGTCACTTGACGGTGACGTTGTAGCCCTGCTGCTTGCCTTGCTCGGCCAGCTTCTTGGCGTAGTTCTGGAGTGCTTCCTCCAGGGTGATGTCGCCGGAGTAGGCCTTGGAGACTTCGTCGCCGTAAGTGGTCTGGGCGTACGGGTTGTACGGCAGGTACTGGAACTTCTCGGTCGGGCGCTGAGCCGCGGCGGAAAGGACTTCGTTGACGTTCTGACCGCCGAAGTAGTCGTTGGTCTTCTTGTTGGACCCGGTGGTCGGGTCGGTGAAGGAGTCGGACTTCAGGATCTTCTTCAGGGACGGGAAGGTACCGGTGTCGGCCATGGTCTGAGCGCCCTCGCCATGAGTCATGTACTCAACGAGCTTGTAGGCAGCGGCCTGGTTCTTGGACTGCGAGGTGACGGCAAGTGCGGAGCCACCGTCTTCGGCGGAGACTTCCTTGCCGTCCTCCCACTGTGGCAGCTGGGCGACGCGCCAGTTGCCGGCCTGATCGGGGGCGCCGGTCATGAGGTTGATCGGCATCCAAGCGCCGATGGTCAGGGAGGCGAGGGTGCCATCGTTGAGCTCGCGGTTCCAATCGTCGGACCAGTTCGGGGTCTTGGTGTCCACGAGGTCTTCGTCGATGAGCTTCTGGACGAATTGGATATAGCGCTGCATGCCCTCGTCCTTGGTCATGTTGATAGTGATGTTCTCGCCATCGACCTTCCACGGCTGGGCGCCGGCCTGCCAGATCTGGGCGGTGAAGGGCTGGTAGTCGTTGGACGTGCCGGCAAGGTTGGTGATGTAGGAGCCGATGGCGCGAATCTTCTTGGCGGCCTCGTAGTAGTCGTCCCAAGTCTTGATGGACTCGCCGTCCACGCCGGCCTTGTCGAACACTGCCTTGTTGTAGAAGAACATTTCAGGGCCGGAATCAATCGGCAGAGCGTACGGCTTGTTGTTGTACTGGAGCTTGTTCCACGGGCCGGCGGCGAAGTCGTCGGCGAGCTTGTCGGCACCGAACCGGCTCAGGTCCACGAGGCCATCGGTGACAGCGAACTGGGTGACGGTCGGATCTTCGAGCATCACGACATCCGGGGCGCCATTGCCGGCGGCGATGGCGTTGGAGAGCGCGGTGGAGGTCTTCTCGGCGGTGCCGGTGTTGTTGAACTTGACGGTGATGCCGGGGTTGGCCTTCTCGAAGTCAGCGAGGATTTCCTTCATCGAGTTGCCGGAATCCCAGCCCCAGAACACGAGTTCGGCCTTGTCGGCGTCACCCTTGTTGACGCTGTTGTCGTTGCTGCTGCCGCAGGCGGCGAGACCGACGAGCGTGGCCACGGCTGCCGTTGCCGCGATGACCTTCTTGGTGTTGCGCATGTTATCTCCTCCTGGACCATTGGAGTTGGCTTGCGGGTGGTTGGCTTTCTTCCGACTGGCTTCCGGTTTTCGTCCGGTTACTTCTCGGTTATCTTCCGGCTGTCTTTGGCTGCCTTCCGATTGCCAAAAACGAATCGACTGCTGCGTTGGATTTCAATTCGTTTGGCCGCTTGCGAAGTCTCCTCTGGCCACCTTTCCTTGGGGTGTTTTCTTTGGTACACCCGTGTACCAATACCTAAGATGATACACCTGTGTACCAATTTGTCAAAATCACCCAACACGCCTGTTTTTTCACCTTTTCCACGCTTTCCACGTGAGCAAATCTCCAGTCGAACAGCGACTCATCTCAGAGGCTCTTCATCCTCTCCCCCAACGTGAGTAGGTCCCGACTCTCAGCACACCACCAAATAACGCGCAGCATGCTCGTGAGTCTCCAACACCACACACCACGGCGCGATTCCACCACTCAGCCGCCTCACCAATGCCCACATTTGTAGATATTCAACGCCATATGACAAGAATCTGACCAGTATGAACAGGCACCCCATAGCTGTATTGAGAGGAAGAGCACATGGCGGTCCTGTTTCAAGCTGCTTCCAAGCAGCGCAATCCCTTGGGAACAACCATACGTACTCACAGATCAGGCAAATATACGTTCGGTCTGGCCTTAAGCGCCGTCCAATATCCGCGGTCTGCCTGCCTTTCCCTATCAGCTCCTCGCGGTATGCGGCATCTTCCTGACCAATGTCATCAACTACATCATCGCCTCCTACGGTTCCAGAAGCTGGGATGTCAACACCGGTTGGCGTTGGATGCTGGGGCTGGGTGCGATTCCGGCCGCCGCGTTCCTGCTCTCCATGGTGCGAGCACCGGAAAACCCACGATTCCTCATTCAAGCCGGCAGAACCGAAGAGGGATTCGCGGTGCTCGAGCACATCATCGGCACCGAACAGGCATGCCTTCGCACTGACGACATCCATGCATCGGTCAAACTCGAAACCGAAATGTCGCATGAATTTCACGACCTGTTCCGCCCGGGGCTGCGGAAGGCGCTCGTCATCGGCGCTTTGATCAAGGCGTGAATGCTGCGTTGCGTTACTGCATTGCCATGTTGCCATGTTGCCGCGTTATTGCATTGCTACGTTGCCACGTTGCCACATCACATTGCATTGCCGCATTGCTGCGTTGCCACATCACATATCGCAACACAAACGCAGCAACGCAATGACAACCGGAGATGGCATCGCCGCCACCCGCGAGGAACCGCAATGCAACGCGGTAACGTAACGCAATGCGATGTGATTCCCGCGTAGTTACAGGCAGTTACAGATTGAGTACCGCATCAGCAATGCGCATGGCGGATTCGCGGTGGGAGACCAGCACCACAGCCGCGCCGCGCTCCTTGTCTGCATGCTGTTCACCCACGGCCATAGCGTGAATAGAACGTAGAATAATAGCCTCATTCAAAGCATCCAAACGGCTGGTCGGCTCGTCGAAAAGCACCAGATCAGCATTGCGCAGGAACACACGAGCCAAACCGATACGCTGGCGTTCACCTTCGGATAGACGGTCGCCCAGCTCGCCTACCTGAGTATCAAGGCCATCGGGCAAGGAATCAATGAGATCAAGCACGGAGGCCTTGGCGAGAGCCTGACGCAAACGAGCGTCGAGACCGTCAGATGCTGCCACCTGAACGGCATCGCCCTCTGCCGATTGCGCCGCCAACCGCTGCTGTCGGGAATCAACGGTCTTGGCACCCACTTCCCCATTGCCTGCAACATTTGCAGCTTCAACCTTGGACTCAGGCAAAGCAATCAGCAAATTGTCTCGGATAGAGCCATCAAACAGGTGGGTTTCCTGGCTCATCATGGCCTGAATACGTCGGCGAGCATGCACATCGACCTCGGGCAGCGGCGTGCCGGACAACGTCACCTGACCGCGCTGCGGATCCCAGTAGCGCAGCAGCAGCTTGAGCATGGTGGACTTGCCCCGGCCGGACGGCCCCTGGATACCCAGCACGCCATGCTGCGGCACGTCAAGCGAGAAGTCGGACAAGACTTCGCGCTCCCCCGCATATGCAAAGGTGACGTCATCAAGACGCATGCCCATATACTCCTGCGGCACAACAGTGCCATTCTCGGTCACAGCGGGCACCTCGTCCATCAGTCCGAACAGTCGGCTAGCGGACGCGAAGGTCTGAGTCAGGTTAGCGGGCAAGGCGGCGAGCGCCAAAGTCGGTCCGAACGAGCCGGCGAACAGCACGAAAGCGGCAATCAGAGCCGGAATGCTCTGCGGGTTCGCGCCGGCACAGGCAATAGCCACGGCGACCGAAGCCGCTGCGAGCACAGCCACCAAGAGTCCGCTGATTCCGGTGAAACGGCCGTTGACCTTGCTGAGTTTGGCGTGATCCTTCCACAACGCATGGGTACGGTCCTCGATGGCCTGCGCACGTTCCTCGCCGCGGCCAAATCGGATGATTTCGTCCAGGCCGCGCATGTCATCGAGCATCACATTGTCGAGTTCTCCGGCAGCGCCACGGATGGCAGGGCCAAGGTTACGTACGCCGGTGGCAAAGAATCGCGGCACAAGGATGCCGATAACCAGGTGGGCAGCAATCAACGCCAGCGCCATCCATGGGCTTAGGGTGGCGGCCACAATCGTGTAGATGATGGTGGAGGTTACCGCGATGGCCACCGGACTGATGGTGTGGGCAAAGAAGATCTCAAGCAGTTCCACATCGGTGGTCAGCATGGCGATAAGGTTGCCCTTACCTTTGCCCGCGAGCTTGGCCGGCGCCAGTCTGCGCAACGCGGCGAACGCCTTGGAACGGAAGAGTGAGAGCAGATGGAATGCCACATTGTGGTTCAGATATTGTTCGACGTATCGGGTGATACCACGCAGAAGAGCGCAGATAATCATCATGATGACGGCGGGCGCAACACCCATGCCCCACACCGGATTACCGGTAAGTGCAAATGCCGCGATAATGCCGAACACGGGCAGGAAGGTGGCCGAAAGATGGCCGATGGTGCCGGCGGTGGAGGCCGCTGCCATCAGTCCTGCCAGCGGTCGGGCTTCCTTAAGCAGTCGCCTGAGCACTTGGAATGTGCTCATTTTGGAAGACGAATCGCTATTTGCAGCACCAGCCGGAGTCTCAGCCGAGGCCTGCTCACTCCCGCCAGCGGAAACCGTCGGCAAAGCTGACTGCAGGTGGGCAACCGTCATACCCGCCTCTGCGCTTACACGCGCTGCGCCACCCTCAGTCCGACTGTCGTCGGACAGCTCCTGCTTGCGGGAACCAACCTGCAGCACACGCCGAGCATGGCCTTCTCCGAAGTTCTCAATATCTGCCTGCGTGGCAAACAGCTTGGCGTAGACGCCGTCCGCCGTCATCAGCTCGGTATGGGCGCCCCTCTCAACCGACTTGCCGTGTTCGAGCACCACCACTTGGTCAGCGTGTTCGGCGTTGGCCATGCGATGGGTGATCATAATAACCGTCTTGCCGCGGGATTGTGCCAATTCGCGAATTGTATCCAAGATCAGCTCTTCGGATTCCACGTCAACGCTGCTGGTCGCCTCATCGAACACAAATACCGGCGAATCATGCAGGAGCGCGCGGGCGATGGCGATGCGCTGGCGCTGGCCGCCGGACAGGTTGGCGGCATCGGACTCAATCGGCATGTCCAGTCCGTTCGGCTGTGCGTGCACGAAGGCGGCAATGCGCGCCTGCTCGAGCGCGGACCACAGACGGGAGTCCACGGAATCCGGCGAATCAGGAATCTCGTCATCGGGCAAGGCCATCAGAAGATTCTCGCGCAATGTGCCCGCAAACAGATGGCTGCTGGCACCGATCACAGTGACGGCTCCAGCCAGTGTTTCGCCTGACAAATCGGATACCTCGACGCCGTTCAGCGTGAGTGAACCTCGGTAACCGGCCAGTGTACCGGCAAGCAGCGAGGCGGCCGTGGACTTGCCGGAACCGGAGATGCCAACAATGGCGGTGAACTGACCGGGCTGTGCGGCGAAGGTGATGTTGATGAGCGCAGGAGCGACGGCGGAATTGGGGCTGGTTTCACCTTGCTTATCGGCCTTTGCGGATGCGGACTTGGAGTCGCCATGCCCGGCATCATCATAGGAATAGCCGACGTGGTCGAAGCGGACCGTCAGACCGTCGTCAGCGGAATCGGAATCGTTGGCCGGCAGGGTCGCCGTGCCATGCTCGGGCTCCGGGGTGTCCAGCAGAGCGAAGATGCGCTTGGTGGAGGTCATGCCGTTCATCGCCACGTGGAAGAACGAGCCAAGCTGACGCATGGGAATAAAGAATTCGGCGGACAGCAGCACAATGAACAGCAGACCGGTAAGAGACAGCGGGTAGCCCACCCCGAACGGGATGAGATAGTGCAGGCCGTATGCCGCGTAGGCAAGCACACCAGGCAGATGTGAGGCCAGTGCGATTGGCGACCAGCCGGACGCACCATTGGCAAAAGCATCGCCAATATGCGCGTATTGCCATAACGCCACACCGATGCCGGCCGCAGCACCGCCGTAGGCCACTATGTCCATGGCGGTCAGCGAACGCAACTGAATCTGCAACACCCGCATGGTCATCACGCGGAAGCCTTCGGCTTTCTTGTCCATCTCGATGGCGGCGCGCTCGTCGGCGTCGAAGTTTTTCAGGGTCTCAAGGCCTTGGAGATTGTCGAGGAACGCGGCGCCCATATCGGTGTAGCGCACCCAGTACTTTTTGAAGGCGCGGGCGGCGGTCATGGAGACGATGCCGGTCACGATGATGATGAGCGGCGCGCAGACCAGCATGACGGCAGCAGCGGGCACGTTAATCGGCGCAATGGCCACGAACAAGGTGATTGGCGCAAGAATCGCATAGAAGAGCTGCGGCAGGAACAGTTCAAAGAAGCTTTGAATCTGTTCAACACCTTCGCCGGCGGATTGCACCACATCCGAGGTCTTGATGCGGGTTTTGTAGGACGGGCCGAGTGCCACCATTTTGCGGTACAGCTTGGATCGCAAAGCCAGTTTGACCCGCTCGGCGGCTTCGGTGCCGAGACAGGTGGCATGCGTGGTGGCCGTGTAACGGACCGCTATACAGACCAGCGCAAGCAGCACGTAAATCATGACGCGCCAGCCATGGGCAGCACATCCGCGCCGTGCTGATCAGACAACGGCACAGGGCAGGCCACGCCTTGCGAAGTGCCGCCGCATTGGAGCAGCGGCGGTGCCACAGCGGTCAGCAAGCTGTTCAGCAGCATTACCAGCGACAGCATAAAACCAATGTTGGCAAACAGACCTACCCACATCAGGGCCACTTTGCCGGCTATGAGTTTTTTCAAGCCGGGCGCCAATTGGAACAGTCGTTTGTCGAACATGGTTCGTTTCCCCTCGCCGTGTTGACTGCCGCGTTATTGCAGTAGGTCTCGTCATACGTCCAGTCGCGTGTGCCACCGATCGCATACTCATACATACCGGTGGGGCACATTGCGCGCAATCCTATTACCCTAGGCAAAAGCGCATATACACGCCAGACCTTCGACCGAGACAACCGTCACACCAAATTTCCGTTCCCGAATACGAATCCGCATAATGCGGAGCACTCTTTTCCTGAAAATAGAATTTGCGTATTTGCCCGGCATCGCACAGTCGCGGCCACGTCCACACCCACAGCCACGTCCCGGCCACAGTCGAGGTCGCAACCACAGCCATAAATCCCGTTTTCACAGTTACAAGGCACCGATCCCACTGCTCAATGGCCTATCTCCGTTTCAAGGGGCTGCTTATCCATGAAACCGCAAGTAGTAACGGCTTTACACCAACGTCATTCCACCATTTTGGGTCAGTTTCTACTTGGGCATCAGCCCCTTGAAGCGGAGATAGACTTCCGGCAAAGGCCAAATCCGCCCCTTGAAACGGAAGTAGGCACCCCCACGAAGCGAAACCGGCCCGTGTGACTGCGCCAACGCCCTCTGGCGGCGATTGCTCTTCACCTATTCCGTGCAAAAGAGGCATGAAAAAGCCGTCTGCGCGCAACTTTCCGAAGAAAATTACGCTACAAACGGCTATTCACACAAAGCAAGCAAGCAGCTGGGAATCAGTGCTGCTTCTGCGCGTTGGCCAGCGCTTCGGCTGCGGCCTTGATGGCGATGGCACGCTCCTTGGCACGGGCGAGCGCGGGCCAGCTCGGCCTCGGTGGCCTTGATGTCGGACTCGGCCTGCTTGAGGTCGGCGGTGGCACGCACCACTTCGAGCTGGGCGTTGGACTGCTTCTCATCCTTCGGCTTCCACAGCTAGGCGATCTCTTCCAGCGTCTTGTCCTTGGTCTCAGGCACGAAGGTGACCACGCCGAGGAAGCAGATCAGGTTGGTGCAAGCGGACACCAGGAAGGTGCCCATGCCGCCGATGGAGCTGATCAGCATCGGGGTGAACTGTCCGATGGCCCAGTTAGTGGCCTACAGAAACACGGTGCAGATACCGGTGGCGCGGCCACGCAGATAGGTCGGGAAGAGCTCCGGAATCATAATCCACGGAATCGGGCCCATGGAGAAGGCGAAGCAAGAGGTGAAGCACATCACGAAGATGAGCATGCGCAGCTGGTAGTTGTTCGCATAGGAGAAGGAGATGCCAAGCGCGAACAGCACCATGAGGCCGGAGCCGACCGCCATAAGCTTCTTACGGCCGGCGGTATCAATCAGGTACATGCCCACCACGGTGAACACGAGCTCGATGCCGCCCCAGCCCGTACGGACCCCTAAATGAGACTTTGTGGCAAATCGTTGTCAAACCGTTATCTTTCATACAAATTGCGCCAAGCCACTTACACAATTGATGCACTGTGTTACTCGCACGGCGCCAGGCGACTGGCAATACATACACGGTTCTGGACAACCTATGACGGACAGTGACAGCGCACTCCTGCAGTCGCCCTTGTAGACAACCGACAAAAGCATCCGCGCAACTTTTTCAGTGCGCACAACGCGCCGTATCTTACGCAAGCGTAACCTGTATTGTCAGAATGGCTCGAATTGTCAACCCGCCATCATGTTTGTAAGGAATAACGGCCGTATGCTTACCGAATACACCACGCCCGGCGAATCCATCGAGATCCGCGATGACCAAACCATCTATTCACTGCTCACCGACCGACTGGCCCGCACCGGTGCCGACACGGTAATCGCAGCCAAGAAAATCGGCCCGGGGCGTTGGCAGAACGTCACCACCGGCGAATTCCACGAGCGTGTGGTCTCTGCCGCCAAGGGTCTCATCGCTTTGGGCATCACCAAAGGCGACGCGGTCACTATCTTCTCCTCCACCCGCCTTGAATGGGGCATCCTCGACTTCGCGCTGGCTGCAGTGGGCGCGGTGAGCGTGCCGATTTACGACACTGACTCCGCCCCGCAAGCCCAGCGCATCATGAACGATTCCGCGGTCAAGCTGGCCTTTGCCGACAACCGCGAACGCTATGACCGGCTCGATTCGGTCAAGGACCACTGCCCCACGTTGAAGCAGATTCTTATGATTGACGGCAACGCACTGGGTGCTTTGGAAGGCCTCGGCGTGGCTGTCTCCGACGAAGAGCTGGACGAGCACGTGGCCACCGTACGCACCAATGACCTGGCCACCATCGTGTATACCTCTGGCTCCACCGGCAACCCGAAGGGTGCGGAGCTGACCCACAAGAACTTCGTGTCCATTACCATCGCCGCCTCGCAGGCGCTGCATGAAGTGGTTCTCGACGATCACCCGCGATTGCTGCTCTTCCTGCCGTTGGCCCACTGCTTCGCGCGATTCATCCAGTACGCCTCCATCGCCTCCGACGACGGCGTGGTCGGCTACCTGCCGGACACCAAGTCGCTGCTGCCGGATCTGCGTTCCTTTGAGCCGACCTACCTGCTGGGTGTGCCGCGTGTGTTCGAGAAGGTGTACAACGCCGCCTCGCACAAGGCCGGCGCCGGCTGGAAGGGTCGCCTGTTCTTGAAGGCCGCCGAGGCAGCGCGCGTCTGGAGCCGCAAGGAGCAGGCGGGCGAGCAGCATACGTTTGCCGAGATCGCCGAGCGCGCCAAGTACGAGACGCTCGTCTACCGCACGGTTCGTGGCGCTCTGGGTCCGAAGATCAAGTACGTGGCTTGCGGCGGAGCGCCGCTGTCGCTTGATCTGGCGCATTTCTACAACGGCATCGGACTGCCGATGATCCAGGGCTACGGCATGACCGAAACCGCCGCCCCATTCGCCGCCACACGCGTGACCGACAATGTGATCGGCACGGTGGGCCAGCCCGCTCCCGGCTCCTCGATTCGTATTTCCGATGAGGGCGAGCTGCAGGTCAAGGGCCCGAACGTGTTCCGCGGCTACCATAATCTGCCCGAGAAAACGGCCGAGGCGTTCACCGCCGACGGCTGGCTCAGGACCGGCGATTTGGCCGAGATTGATGACGAGGGCCGCATCATCATCACCGGCCGCATCAAGGACATTATTATTACCGCCGGCGGCAAGAACGTCTCCCCCATCCCGCTGGAGGAGGAGATCGCCAAGTGCCCGATCGTGGAGCATTGCGTGGTGGTGGGCGACCAGCGCCCGTTCATCGGCGCGCTGGTGACGCTCGACCCGGAGTCGCTGGCCATCTGGCTGCCCGCACACGGACTGTCCACGGAGACGCCGGTTGACCGTCTGGCCACGAACGCCGCAGTGCGCGAAGAGATCCAGCAGTACGTGGATAAAGCGAACGCGACGGTTTCGCGCGCCGAGTCCGTGCGCAAGTTCGCCGTGCTGGATACGCAATTCACGCAGGAGAACAAGTGCCTGACGCCGTCCCTCAAAGTGGTGCGCCCGGCTGTCAACCGCGTGTTCGCCGATGCGATCGACAGCGAAATCTATAACGGCAAGCGGTGAGCCACCGTTCCCCAATCTGACCAATCTGATAATGGAAGAGGACCCGTGCCGGTCCTCTTCCATTTTTGTAGGCAAGCACTTACCGATACCGCCACGTGGCACCACCGCCCATCTTGGAGGCGATTCCACAGTCTCCATCGACGTCACCATCTGGACTTACCTGCTCAAGCTGCCATTGGTTTGACGGTTAACATCAATTCGATACAGTGGCGGCAATATTTATCGAGACGAAGGAATGCTGCGTTATGACCACTGAACGTCCGCTTGTTGCGGGCCATGGTTCTGCATGAGGACGGCCGGGGACTTCGGGTACTTCTTCAGGGTCTCGATGACGCCCTCACCGATGGCCTCGAAGCCGACGAGGCGGAACGGGCCAACCGGCACGCCCCCCCAGCGAAGCAAAACCACCAGTAACCGGGAAATAAGCCCCGCTGAACGGCACTCAGCACAGCAAAATAGCGGTTTGACCGAGAGAATGCCCCAAAAAGCTAATCCGCTGTTCTACCGCCGCGGGGCGGGACCGAGGGAACGACGGGCACACATCTCAGCGGGAATCAACCCCACGCCATGCTGCTGGGACAGGAACGTCGGTTCCGTCCCCTCCCCCAACAGTCGCAGCGTCTCACGCATGGCGGCCACGCCGAGCCCCTCGAAATCAGGGTGCACGGTAGTCAGCGGCGGATACAGGTTATCCATACCGGCCATGTCATCGAAGCCAACCACGCTGATATCCTGCGGAATCCGCAGGCTATGCTCATGCAGCGAGCGCACAACGCCAACGGCCTGATTGTCGTTCGCGGCAACAACTGCGGTGGGCAGCGGCACACCAGTGCGACCATACTCGTCCAACAAATGATTCATATGCGCATATGCCTCATCGGCATCCCAAGTGTGACAGCGCACGATCTGCGAGTCAATAGATCGGGCCGCGGCCAGCTTGCGCCAAGCGTCAAGGCGAGTATGGGCGTCACGCCACTCGTTCGGGCCAGCGAAGTACAGGGCGGACTTATGGCCGTACTCCCCCAGCAGACTCACCACCTTGGCCATCGCTCCCCACTGATCGATGCCGACCATCGCCGTACGGCGTTTGTTTGCAGTGGAAATCAGGCTCATCCCCTCGCGCACGGTCATCTGGCCGTGGGTGGAGGTCACAATCACACGCGGCTGGTTGACGCGCGCACGGCAGGCGGCAGCGAACATCACATCAGTCGGGGTCAGGAAAATGAAGGCGTCAACGTTCTGCTCATTGAAGGTGTCGCACAGATTGTCGAAGTCGGACTGCGTGCACAGAGCCTCATGCACCATCATCACGCTCATGAACAGTCCATGTTCGCGGGCGATAGATTCGATGGAGGTAATGGCGGAAATCAGACCAAAGAACTTCAGGCCGCCAGCGATCAAACCGATAGTACGTGAACGGCGGGAGGCCAAGGCACGAGCGGAATTGGAGGGACGATATCCAAGCTCGTCAATGGCGGCCTGCACACGGGCACGCGTGGCATCAGACACATCCGGCGAATCGTTGATCACACGGGATACGGTCTGGTGACTGACCCCGGCGAGTTTGGCCACCTCGAACATGGATGGGCGCTTGTTTGGTTTGCGGCTGGTCACCATACTGCCCGAACCTCCCCGCTGGCGGCCGAATTCCGTGCCCGGCCGTGCTGCACCTTATTAATTATTGACTTTAGCGCGCCTGAGGCGATTTCGCGTGAGCGCTCACATTGTCGTGTCGCGAATCGGTCTGGAGCCACTGCGCTGCATGGCAATCCGCAACATCAGGTCAAATGCCATGAAGTGCGATGCAGTGGAGTCGGTCCATACTCGGCGATGGCCGCACGATGGGCCGCGGAACCGTAGCCCTTGTTGTGATCCCACTCATAGGCGGCATAGCGCGGATTGCCCTGCGCGATGGAGACCATCAGCCGGTCACGGGTGACTTTTGCGATAACCGCAGCAGTCGCCACGGTAGCACAATGCTGGTCACCCTTGACTTTGGTGGTCACGTCGGCCGGGATCGGCACATCCGGAGCGTCAAAGGTGTTGAGGGCCTTGGTGATGTAATCGCTGGGGCCATCGAGAATGGCGCCGATGGTGATGGGCCTTCGGCTCGGCAAAGGCTTCCCCTCAGTCGCCGCGAGGCAGCTCCCCTCCCGAGGGGAGCCAAATTCGCTTCCCACACCAAGGTCACGCTCGACCTGATTGAGGGCACGCAAAGCGGCCACGCCGAGCGCATAGGTAATGCCCCACTCATCGATTTCGGCATTGCTGGCCTGGCCGACGGCATAGGCAGCGCACCAACTGCACAACTCATCGAAAATGGCTTCACGCCGGTGCTCGGTCAACATTTTGGAATCGGCCACACCGGCAGGTACGGACAGATATGGAGCGGGATCCGGGGTGATCACGCCTGCATCGGTGCCATTGTCACCGGACACACGCGAAGAGGCGGCAGAACCATCGGCCTGAGCCAATTCGCCATCGGCATCCGGTTTCAAATCACGAGCCCAAATGGCAGCGCACCCGACCATGACCGGGCCGGCCAACGCGCCGCGGCCAACTTCGTCAAAGCCAACAATAAGGTCATAGCCTTGGGAGGCAAGGCTTCGTTCAAGATCAAGCGTTGGGGTAATCATCATTTCGCCTCACAGGCAAGGCGCCGCTCAGGACGCGGAGCCGGACGACGCGTCGGGAACGTCCTTGAACACATCATGGTGAGATGCCAGAAGCCCGATACGGTTAATCGGCCAGTAAATCGCCAGGCCTGTGCCCACCACGTCATCAATGGGAACCAAGCCATGGTCATTATCGTTCTGATGGTAACGGGAATCGGCTGAATTGGAGCGGTTGTCGCCCATAACAAACACATGCCCTTCCGTGACGGTCACGGAAAACGGGAAGGCGCTCGGCTCTACTCCCGGGCGAATGTACGATGATTCGTCAATCTCCACACCATTGATGGTGATTGGCTGGCCGGCCCCTTTGCACTCGACCACATCGCCGGGCATGCCAATCAGTCGTTTGATCAGGAATCCGCCACCGATGGCGTTGCTTCGCTCCTCATTCAGCCAGTTGTTGGGATCCTTGAACACCACCACATCACCGCGCTGCAGATTGAAGATTTTGCTGGTCATCACACGATCGCCGGGTACAAAAGTATCCATCATCGAGCGAGAAGGAATCTCATAGAAGCCGACGAGGAAGATGCGCACCAACAGCACGATGAGGATGGGCGTGCCACACCAAATCGCGAAATCACGCAGCGTGAATCGATCGTCACCCGTTCGCGCCGCCGCAGAATCGGCATGCTTGGCCCGCGAACTGCGAGAAGAGCGGATGGGCGCGGGAGGAACCGGAGACAACGCGACACCGTGGTCCGCCACCTGGAAGGTCCGCGAGTCACGAGCATCATCGTCCAATGGAGGCTGGTAAGCACCGGAATCAGCCGGATCGTCGCCGGAAAAATCGTATGCAGCGGAGCGGGTGGCAAGAGGCTCATCAGTCGCGGATTCCGCAGTGCTCGACCCATTCCAGATTTCCAGAGTGTCAAGGGCCGGGGATTCACCGTTGTCCTGATCGTCCTGCATGGCGTCTCCTTGCGATTCATAATGCCGGGCATGGTCGTGTTGCCGGCGAGCGTCCATCATACGCGAGCAAAACGAAAACAGCCCGGAACCCGAACGGTTCCGAGCTGAATTTCACGGTTTATTTGCGTGAACCGAATATCGGCTGCGCGATCAAACCTGTGTGACGACTCACTTGGCGGAGTTGTCACGGCGCTCGACGATACGAGCGGCCTTACCGCGCAGAGCGCGCAGGTAGTACAGCTTGGCGCGACGAACGCGGCCACGACGCACGAGCTTGATGGAGTCGATGGACGGGGAGTGCAGCGGGAAGCGACGCTCCACACCAGTGCCAAAGCTGATCTTGCGGACGATGAAGGTCTCGCGAACACCAGCACCCTTACGAGCGATCACCACACCGGTGAAGGTCTGGATACGGGAGTTGTTGCCTTCCTGAATCTTCACGTTCACGTCGACGGTGTCGCCGGGACGGAAAGCCGGGATTTCCTCAGCCGGCTTGAGGTGCTTGGCGTCAAAAGCCTCAACAGCGTTAACCATTGTTGTTCCTTCAGTGCTGCCGCATATCAGCCCCAGGTTGGGGCCATCCGTCGCGCTCATGCCGCTCGCCTTTGGCAGCTGCATGGCTGGTGGCCTGTTCTTGTTATCCTTCGGGTTTGCCCTCGGGAAGCCTGTCAATCCGCCGAAAGTCGGGCTTCTCAGCCGTTCGGACTGGACTCGTGGAGACGCGGGCTTATGCGGCGGCCCGTTTCTCGACACAGCAATCGTCAATTGTACGGATTATTGCGGACAGAACGGCTGCCGGATGGCATTCCAACGCCAAGGCACTGCGACGTAGTTGACAGGCTTGCGGTCGGGCATTATCTTGAGAGCGTCGGTAGGCGAGGCTACCGCAGGGATATGGGTTGCTGCCGCTAACAGTGGAGACACTGCACGCTGGTCAGCAGTTCTTGTCGGATCAAGGCATGAACTAATGCAATTCCACCGCCCTGCGATGCTGAAGCTTGAACGATGGCTCGAATCGGCGGATTCGAATACTTTCCGCCCCTCCTGCTGGTCGCAAGGATACCGACGACGGTATGGTTTTGCGCCGCGAGCGCACGACGGCAAGGAGGTGAGAGTCCGATGGACGGTGATTATTCCAGTAGTTCCGCCGCTGGCAACAGTCATAGTTGTTGCGGTGATGATGTCTTGTCTCGTTATTCCGTTATCCGTCAAGTCGGGCTCCTGCCCGTATCGCTCCTTGGATCCCCTCGCTGAGATGGACCAAGGACGCCCACCCCGGATAACCCTTGCATAATTTGTCTTTCCTATGCATAGGGAGGTCTTCCATGACCATGTTTTCGTTCAACCGTGCCGCCATGCGCCCAAGCTCGCCGGCACGAAACCCCTCCACTTCCTCGGCCGACCGTCAACCGTTCGCCGTGCGTCTTGCCGCCGACGCGCTGGTCATCGCCGGCATTTTGGCACTGTTCGGCTTGATCGCCTGGATTCTGCCGGCCATCGGCGAGCCCATCGGCCCGAAAGGCGTGCCGTCATCGGTGAGTACGAATCTTGCCGACCTGCCGTATTACGCGCTGCGTTCAGTATTCCGTATGTTCGTGGCGCTGTTCTTCTCGCTGGTATTCACGTTTGTGTACGGCACGGCGGCCGCGCGCTGCCGCAGGCTCAGCCGCGTGTTGATTCCGCTGCTGGACATCCTGCAGTCGGTGCCGATTTTGGGCTTCCTCTCCGCCACCATCACTATTTGGATGGTGCTGTTCCCCGGTTCGATGCTGGGTGTGGAAGCCGCGTCGATTTTCGCCATCTTCACCAGTCAGGCATGGAATATGGCGTTCTCGTTCACCCGATCCCTGACCAGCGAGCCGCGCGAACTCGATGAGGCAGCCCGCTCCCTGAGGCTTACCCGCTGGCAGCGATTCTGGACGTTGGACGTGCCGAACGCAATGATTCCGCTGCTCTGGAACTGCATGATGAGCGTGGGCGGGGGTTGGTTCTTCCTGACCGCGTCCGAGATGATTTCAGTCAACAATCACACGTATGCATTGCCCGGTATCGGCAGTTTTGTGGCGCAGGCGGCGGCCGAGGAGAACCTCGCGGCAATCTGCTGGGCCATCGTGACGATGGTGGCAGTCGTGCTGCTGATTGACGTGCTGCTCTGGAAACCGCTGACCGCGTGGGCCGAGAAATTCCGCATTACACAAAGCGAGTCCGCAGTACGCAAGACCAGTGCGGTGCTGACCATAATCCGCCAGTCTCATATCGACGAGATGCTTGACCGCCTCTTTCAGCCGGTCGGCGAGCTGTTCGACACGCTGACCCGGCCGCTGGGCCGCACCGGAGGACGCTGGTCCGTTGAGACAAAGTCCACCCGAAGCCACGTACTTGACGTGCTCTTTATGGTGGTCGTCGTGGCGGCAAGCGCGTTCGGGGTAATCGAGCTCATGCTGGTGATTCACCGCGATGCGGGCTTTGACGAGTTGGGACATGCGCTCGCACTCGGCATGCTGACCTTCCTGCGAGTGGCGCTGCTCACCATTGTTTGTTCGGTGATATGGGTGCCTGTTGGGGCTTTAATCGGCATGAATCCACGGGTCTCGCGGTTCATGCAGCCGATTGTGCAGGTACTGGCCAGCTTCCCCTCGAACTTCACGTTCCCGTTCGTGACGCTCTGGTTCGTGGCGTGCAGCGTGAATATCAATTGGGGCAGCATCCTGCTGATGGCGTTGGGCACGCAATGGTACATCCTGTTCAATGTGATCGCCGGGGCCAGCCAGATTCCCGACGATCTGCGTGAGATGACGCGCAGCTTCCAGCTGGGGCGCTGGCAGCGATGGCGCGAGCTGATTCTTCCGGCAGTGTTCGGGTCGTGGGTCACGGGCGGTATCACGGCAGCCGGCGGCGCATGGAATGCGTCAATCGTTTCGGAAATCGTCAGCTACGGACAGCACACGTTGACCGCTTCCGGGCTGGGTGCTTACATTGCCGAGGCCACGGAGAACGGCGACACCGTGCGCACCATCATCGGCGTGGCTGTGATGAGCGTGTTTGTCGTGGCAGTCAACCGCCTGTTCTGGAATCCGCTGCAGCGACTGGCTGAACGTCGATTCGCGCTGAATTAATGACGTTATATGGAGCTCCCCTCAGTCGCCTTTGGCGACAGCCCCCCCTCAGGGAGGGTAGCTGAAGGCGAAGCGGGCTGAGCCCCTTCCCCCCAAAAAAAATTAAGGACTTAAGGAGAACACTATGACCATCGCAAAAGAAACCATTCGTTCGCTGCGGGCGGTGACCCCGCAAAGCACCATCATCGAAGCACGGCACATCAGCCAGCGCTTCACGGCGGACAACGGCACCGAGCTCACCGTGCTGCACGACATCTCATTCAACCTCTACGAGGGCGAGATCGTTGCGATTCTGGGCCGTTCGGGCGCCGGCAAGTCCACATTCTTGCGTGCACTGGCCGGACTGGTCAAGCCCACCAGCGGCACGGTCAAGTATCGCGGCGAGACTTTGACCGGGCCGAATCCCGGCATCGCGCTCGTATTCCAAACCTTCGCACTGATGCCGTGGCTCACGGTGCAAGACAATGTGGAGTTGGGTCTCAAGGCACGCGGCGTGCCGAAGGCGAAGCGCACCAAACTGGCGCTGGATGCCATTGACATGATTGGCCTGGATGGCTTTGAATCGGCATATCCCAAGGAATTGTCCGGCGGCATGCGGCAGCGCGTGGGCATCGCGCGCGCATTGGTGTTGCAGCCGGATGCACTGTTTATGGATGAGCCGTTCTCCGCGCTGGATGTGCTGACTGCCGAGAATCTTCGTCAGGAAGTGCTCAAGCTGTGGTCGAGTGAACAGCGCAGCATCAAATCGGTGCTGATGGTTACGCACAACATTGAAGAGGCCGTGGAGATGGCCGACCGTGTGGTGGTGCTGGGCTCGCATCCGGGACATCTGATCGCCAATGTTCGGGTCGATTTGCCGCGCCCGCGCGACCGTCACAGCGCGGCATTCGAGGCGATGGTGGACAAGCTGTATGCGATTTTGACCGGGCAGGCCACACAGCCCGCGCAGCCCGCGCACAAGGCCGAGGCTCCCGAACTATCGGCATCGAGTGCGAACGTGCCGGCCATGGATGAGACCAACCTGCAGACGGCTGAGCCCCTAGACAAGATCAAGGGCCGGCCGTTGCCGAACGCCACACCGGGCGGACTGGCGGGCTTGCTGGATGTGGTTGCCGAACATCCGGACGGCATCGACTTGGCTGATCTGGCATCGGATCTCTCGTTCGAGGTCGATGACCTGTTCCCGCTGGTGGATGCCGGCACGCTGCTGCATGTAATCGTCGTGCGCGACGGCCATGTACAAATCACCGAGGCTGGCGACGCTTGGCATCAGGCGGATATTCTGCGCGCCAAGCAGGTGTTCGCCTCGCTGGCAATGGAGCATGTGCCGCTGGTACGCAATATCGAACATGCGTTGCGGCACGCCTCGGGCGGTCATCTGCGTGGCGAACTCATGCTGGATCTGCTGCACGCGCGGTATTCCGACGAGGACGCACACCAGCAGTTCGCCATCGCCGTGGAGTGGGGCCGTTACGGCGAATTGTTCGATTACGATGCCGACGACGACCTGCTGACGCTGGATGAGGCGAATAAGGGTGCCTGAGCGTTGCTTCCCGCACCAAGGCATTCGCCCATCATTTCCGATACCGGACGCGATAAAGGCGACCGAGCACACTGGTGATGCGGGCGATGCGATAACCGACCTACATAGTGCCTTTATACCTGCAACCTATTTCGAGAGCTCCATTTATGAATTTGTCTGCAGGTAAAAGGTGCCGTTTTATAAGCTTATTTCGAGCTTATAACCTTCTCACTTATATTTTTACAGGTATTTGCAGGTATAACGGGTCTATTTACGACCCATATTTGCAGGTATAAAGACACCATTAAGACGATTGCAGGTATTTGGTGTCAATGTGGAGGACGTTTGAGGCTCTAACTCGACGCAAAATACCTGCGACCTTTGTAAAAGACACCTTTATACCTGCGAATAGGCGTCAGAGCG
>CXVJ01000012.1_pt1 | contig 52470 bp, 37 predicted proteins | sample 940911 | NCBI WGS metagenome assembly CXVJ01 (sample SAMEA3493524, study PRJEB9703) | human gut metagenome | biome: ENVO:mammalia-associated habitat; material: ENVO:feces | place: Bangladesh | collected 2010-01-06 | reverse complement strand
CCTCATAGGGGGAGCTGTCACCGGAGGTGACTGAGGGGGTCGCCTTCAGTGCCTCGGCGAACGCCCCAAACGGCCCTTGCTCATAGTTATCTTCATAGCTATGCTTCACATCGTAAAACGGCTCAAAATCACTCATAGTTCAACGATAAGCCACGCCCGGCCATCACACGCACAAATAGCGCGCTTACCCCTGCACGCCTATACCCAGCACAATGAACACCGCAAACCACAACGGTTGCATGCGCCCACCACCGTACTGGCTGATACGGCCGAGCTGATTGGGCTCACCATAGCTGTCGACGTGTGAGCCGCCGAGCCAAAATTCGCGGGTGAAAATATCTCGATGACGCATGAGCCACAGGAAGCCGAATGTGAGCAATACCGAGACCAGACTGATAATGCCGTCGTATTGGACAGTGATGTTGCCGTTGGACGTTGATACGCCGATGGCGATGGCGGACACGTCATTGGCCACCGAATCGTGAATCATATGGGCCAGCTCCTGCTCGCGGGTGATACGTCCGAGTATCCGTTCGGCGCGAGCAGCACGGGCATCGGCTTCGACCGAACGGCGGAACGCCGAGCCAAACGTCACCAGGGACCCAAGCATCAACAGGTTCAGCACCAGCGTTGCCACAAACACAATCAGCGAGTACTGCGGCAGCACGATTTCAGCCGGAGCCGCGGCGCCGAAGTCGATCGCGTCGTCCTTGGTTATATCGTTCAGCGCGTCAATCGCACCCCGAATAATGCTGCCACCCACCGATGCTGATTGCAGCATCGCGAATCCGAGAGCATCCAGTACGGAATAAGCCAGTGGTACAGCGACCGCGACGCGTTTGGTAAACACGTAACCGACTGCCAAAAACACCGTTACCAACGCAGTGCCACCAGTAATCCACCAACCTTGCAGAGGCAGCAGAGCCGCGGCCAGACAAACCGCAACCCCAACCGCGCCGGTCCTCATCATGCAGGCGGCGAACCGATAACGAAAGATTCGGAATCCACAGCACCAGCTCAACAACAATCGCGGCATTGTCCATGAGATTGCTCAGGGGCGAATCGATGATATCCGAGCCGTTGCCGAACGAATAGCCCATCAATGAGCCGATGCCGCCGGAGATGATGCCGACTGCAGCCGTCAACAGTATCGTGAACAAATGCACCCACCAGTATTCACCGCGTGAGGCACGGCCGTGAAAGATGAACGTCTTGCGGAAGAATCGCACGATTAGTTACGGCGCAATCCATGCCATCAACAGCACTTCGCCGTTATACCTGCAACCATTCGGCGTAGTGCAGCTCACCGTTTCAGCGGCTGGTGCGGACACGGACATCCGGCTGGACGCGGTACCCGGTACCTTGCAGCTGGAGCTGGAGCGGTGCCGTGAAACATCTCGTGAAACACTGCGTGGAACATCTCGTGAAACAATCAATCTCCAGTGCCCTGACGCATCCACGCAACAGGAATCCGCACTTGAGCAACCTACAAGCCAAAGCCGACGCCGGCCTCCGATACAACAACTGCTTTGGAGGCACAAGACAGCTCCGAAACGTACGCATCTGAGACGAACGCAGCCGTTAACGTTTATATCGCGCCGCTTCCCCACCGCATCACCGTCACGGGAGCCAACGGACTGGCACAGTTCGTACTCATCACCCGCCGCACCCGGGTACAGTCGGTCACCCGCTCGACCACCCTGTAGCGTGAGCCGCACGGCATCGAACGCATCACCATGCCCCCTGTTCGTCACCAAAGGTCTCGACACCCTCCGCTTTCTCTTCCTACACCGCGCAGACGCCGATATCCTGAACCGTTGGGCGGACGGTCCGACCGAAGTATGAATTTCAAAGGTCTCACTGGTGAGCAGCCAGTGAGACCTTGTTTATGCGATGGAGGGAGTTAGATAATGCCGCGGTCGGCCAACGGGCCCGTCCAATTATCTTCAGGCTCGCGGGCGGACTCGATCTTTTCTTCGGGCCAGTGCTTGGCGGGGATGGTCTTGGGCTTGAAGGGGAACTTTTCGGCGCGCATCTTTTCATAGGCGGCGATGTCGTCCTCATGCTGGAGCGTCAGGTCGATATCGTCGTAACCGTTCATCAAGCGCCAACGCACGTAGTCGTTGACCTCGAACGGCAGGGTCACGTCGCCGCAGGTGACAGTGCGGGTCTCCAAAGACACGGTCATCTCGCGGCCGGGTTCTTCCTCCAGCAGCTTCCACAGGAGCTCAACAGACTCCTGCGGCATAATCGCGGCCAGCACACCGTTCTTGGCGGTGTTGCCGTAGAAGATGTCGGCGAAGCTGGGGGCGATGACCACGCGGAAGCCGTAATCGTGCAGCGCCCACACGGCGTGCTCGCGGGAGGAGCCAATGCCGAATTCGGGGCCGGCTACCAGAATCTGGCCCTTGCCGGCGTACTCCGGCTTGTTGAGCACGAAGTTCGGGTCGCGGCGCCATGCGTAGAACAGGGCGTCGTCGAAGCCGGACTTGGTCACGCGCTTCAGAAACACGGCGGGAATGATCTGGTCGGTATCGACGTTGGAGCGGCGCAGCGGCACGCCCACGCCGGTCAAGGTGGTGAGTTTTTCCATGGATATCAAGCTTTCAGTTCTTGCCCCACTGGCGGGGGCTGTCAGCTTTGCTGACTAGGGGTGGTCGCCGGCATACAGCGTCTCAAGACCACCCTCAGTCAGTCTTCGACTGACAGTCCCCGCCAGCGGGAGCCAGTGTGCAGTATTTACAAATCGGCGGGGGACGAAATCGTGCCGCGAATAGCAGTCGCTGCGGCCACGGCAGGCGACGCCAGATGCGTACGCGACCCCTTGCCCTGGCGGCCTTCGAAGTTACGGTTCGAAGTGGAAATCGAGCGTTCGTTCGGCACCAGCTTGTCCGGATTCATGCCCAGGCACATCGAGCAGCCGGCGTTACGCCATTCCGCACCGAAGTCCTTGAACACCTTGTCAAGCCCTTCCTTTTCCGCCTGCAGACGCACACGGGAGGAGGCCGGCACCACGAGCACGCGGTGAATGTTCTCCGCCTTGTGATGTCCCTTCATAATCGCAGCGGCCTGACGCAGATCATCGATACGACCATTGGTGCACGAACCGATGAACACCGTGTCCACGGCGATGTCCTTGATCGGCATGCCCGGCTTCAGACCCATGTACGTAATCGCGCGTTCGGCGGCGGCACGCTTGGTGGCGTCGGCGATCTTGTCCGGTTCCGGCACGTTCGCGGTGATCGGCAGACCCTGACCGGGGTTGGTGCCCCAAGTCACGAACGGGCCGAGCTTGGTGGCGTCGATATCCACTACCTTGTCGAACATGGCATCGTCATCGGTCTTCAACGTCTTCCAATACTCGACCGCACGATCCCACATCTCACCTTCCGGCGCATGCGGACGGCCCTTCAGGTACTCGAATGTGATCTCATCGGGCGCAATCATGCCGGCTCGCGCACCGGCCTCAATGGACATATTGCATACGGTCATGCGCTCATCCATGGTCAGGTTGCGAATCGCTTCGCCACGGTATTCGATGACGTGGCCCTGGCCGCCGCCGGTGCCGATCTTGGCGATAATCGCCAGAATGATGTCCTTGGCGGTAGCATCCGCAGGCAGCTTGCCGTTGACGTTGACGGCCATGGTCTTGAACGGCTTCAGAGACAGCGTCTGCGTGGCCATAACGTGCTCGACCTCGGAAGTACCGATGCCGAATGCCAGCGCACCGAATGCGCCGTGCGTCGAAGTGTGCGAGTCACCGCACACGATGGTCATGCCCGGCTGGGTCAGGCCCAGAATCGGCGCGAATGCATGGACTATGCCCTGATCGGCGTCACCCAACGGGTGCAGTCGCACACCGAATTCCTTGCAGTTCTTCTCCAAAGTGCTCAGCTGCAGAGCGCTCGTTTCATCCGGATTCGGACGATCGATGTCAACAGTAGGAGTGTTGTGATCTTCGGTGGCGATGAGCTGATCCACGTGACGCGGCTTGCGGCCAGCCAGACGCAGACCCTCAAATGCCTGCGGGCTGGTGACCTCATGCATAAGCATCAGGTCGATGTACAGCAGATCGGGCGCATCGTCGCTGCCCCTGCGCACCAGATGATCGGCCCAGACCTTCTCGGCCAGTGTCGTTCCCATAGCGTTTCCTCCAAAAATTCCGCGCGAGGTATTGTGTTCGCGCCTTGTTCGTGGTATTAGCCTATGTGGTGACGTTTGGCCCGGCCACAAGCAGGCCGGATATTGAGATACGCTCCCAATTCCCCCATGGCCACCCTGTGAGACACTTCCCCGATTTGGTATTTCACTATGTGAGATGGCATAATCGCACGTATTATGACTGATTCCCAAGAAGAACCACTGAACAACGGTCTGACCGACTCTGAGCCAGCCGAGACCACCAACGAGACCGCCGCAAAGGATGACGGGGAAATCCATTCCGGCGTCGGCGTTCTTGATAAAACCGTAAAGATTCTTGATGCGCTTGAATCCGGCCCGTCTACGCTCGGCCAACTCGTGGCCGCTACTGGACTGGCGCGACCGACCGCTCACCGTCTGGCGATCGCCCTGGAGCGCCATCGTTTTGTGCTGCGTGATCAGCACGGCCGCTTTGTGCTCGGCTCCCGTTTTGCCGAACTGGCCGCCGCCGCCGGCGAGGATCGATTGCTCACTGCCGCTGGCCCGATTCTGCAGACCCTGCTCGACCGCACCGGCGAATCCGCGCAAATCTACCGCCGCCAGGGCGACCAGCGTGTCTGCATTGCCGCCATCGAGCGCGCTTCCGGCTTGCGTGACTCCATCCCCGTGGGCGCCATGCTTTCGATGGAAGCTGGCTCCGCCGCTCAGATTCTGCTGGCCTGGGAGGATTCCGACCGCCTGCACCAGGGACTGCGCCACGCCAAGTTCACCGCCACCAAGCTGGCCGCAGTGCGCAAGCGCGGTTGGTCTGAGTCCGTGAACGAACGCGAAGAGGGCGTGTGCTCGATTTCCGCGCCGATCCGCAACGCTTCCGGCCAGGTCATCGCCGCGATTTCGATTTCTGGCCCGACCGGCCGCATGGGTGCCGCCCCCGGCCGCCGTTACGCGCCGCTGGTCATGGCTGCCGGCAAGTACCTCACCGAGGCTCTGGTCAAAGCAGTTCGCTAGTCATCACATACATTGCCCCCGCCGGCGGGGGCTGTCCGGCATGGCCGGACTGGGAGTGGTCAGCATCACCGCTCAAACCACCCCCAGTCGACTCCGTCGACAGCCCCGCCAGCGGGGGCAGTTTTGTTATGCGCTACCTAAACAGGCCGGACAGCTGGCTCCACAGCGACGGCTTACGCAGCAAATCATCGCCCTCGCCCTCGCCCGGAGCGGCCTGGTTCACTGCATACGTGTAGGCGCGTTTGGAACTGGGTTTACCCACCAATTCGCCGAATTCCAGCAATTGCGTGCGTGGATCATAGGGATGGCGAATATCGAATTCAATCAGCCGTGTGGCACGCTTGGCCGGCGCCGGGCCGTATGTATTGAAACCACAGGTAGGCGTGGCCATCAATAGCAGCCCCTCATATTCGCCTACGAATCCGTTGCGATGGTCATGGCCCGCCGCCACACCGATATACCCCTCGCGCAGCGCCTCAAACTCGTCCGACTCATCCGGGCAGGAGATGCCCTCCCCCAGATACCCGCCGGCTTGGGTGCGATCCTCGTCCAATACATAGTAGGTATCCGCGTGCTCGCGATAGCCCTGCATGGCGAAAGCCGCGTTGGCAGCCACCGGTCTGAGCACCTGATAATACTCCGGCAGCGGCATGTGCTGGAACACCATTGATTTGGCCCCGATGCGCTCAGGCAAGGCCTTGAGGAAAGCCAAGGTCTCTGGCGAAGGTGAGCCGAAGCCGCCTCCATGCGCATAATCACCGGAGTTTACCAGCACCAGGCCAAGTACGTTGCGCGTGCAGTCCACATCCATCACCGGCAATGCGAAGGTGCCGGGAGCAGCAGACGGGTACATCGCGGCGGAATCACTCGCCGAGGCATCAGCCGACTCATCAGCGTCTTCGCCATTGAGCGTCTCAGGCGAGCCGTCTTCGCGACACATATATATGGTCTGCTTGGCCAGCGCATCGCTCGGCGGATTGATGCATCCGGGGAACTCTCGGTAGATCTCATCAAGCTCGGCATCGCTCAGACCGCACTGGAAATCATGGTTGCCATAGGTCACCGCCCACGGGATGCCCCGCGTTGCCAAGGGAGCGGTGAATTGGCCGATGGCCTTGCGCACCAATTCACGCGTGTGGCTCAATGCAGATTCAGGAATCGTCTCTTCGCACCAACGGCGTTTGCGGAAGCTCTTGGCAAAAGCCGGATCATAGCCGGCAATCTGGTTGCCGGAAAAAATCACTATATCGGGGCGAGTGGCATCAAGACTGGCTTCGATCAGAGACACCGTATCTTTGGATACCTTGGCACCGTCTTGGATATCGGCAATCTGCAGCACGCGAAACTTACCGGAATGATGGAATTGCAGACGCCCCAAACGCGCGGAAATGGAAACCGGACGATGGTCCCCCACCTCGACCGGCTTGATTCTGGGCTTGGAGAGCAAGCCCTCTGGCGCACGCTGTGTTTCCGTCATGACCTCCACTGTACACACAAACGAAAAGGCCCGCCGGAGCGGGCCTTTTCTACAAGTTCAACTACTGGAGCAGAATCTCTGCACAACATCATCGTTGCAACGGTAAGTCTTTCCAATGCCCGTCCAACGTAACAGTCTTCGTGACCATACACTATTTGTGGGCTCTGCTCTGTTCAGTTGTTCTTGTACCTCATAATCTATTCACGCCTGCCGCTTCCTGCAAGTTGAAGACGGCAGTTGTGCTGTTTTTATCACAAGTGTTCAATTGAACTAAGAAAACCCGGAAAAACGAATCAAAACGTTCGTTTCAAACCCGTCCGATGTTTGATTGTGTTCTGTTCGCTGCAGTTTACGGCGTGTCGCAACGGCCACCGACCCCACTACCACATGTTCAATTGAACATGACTCATTCACATAAACGAACATCCGACAGGAGCTCCCAACCGACTCCCAGCAAACCAACGTGAACACCCGCTGAATTTTGGCGAGTTCAGTAGCTTTCCGGCCACTCCAGAGCTTACGATGTAAGTTATGGCACAGATATTTGACGCACCCTCGAAGGCAATCCTGCGCAGTCAGATCGCAGAGCATATTGCCGAAAACGACAACAACGACCGCCGCGTCGACCAGGAAGGCGAGACACCGCTGCCCAAGGACCGCTTCTTCGACCGCGAGCTCAGCTGGCTGAAGTTCAACCAACGCGTGCTCGAATGCGCGGAGAACGAAGACATGCCCCTGCTCGAGCGCGCCAACTTCGCCGCGATCTTCGCCTCGAACCTTGACGAGTTCTTCATGGTGCGCGTCGCCGGCCTGAAGCGCCGTATCGACTCGGGCATCGCCGTGCCGTCCGCAGCCGGCCTGAGCCCGCGCCAGCAGCTGCGCGCCATCAGCGAAACCGCGCATCGTCTGCAGAATGAGCACGCACATTACGCGATTGACACGATTCTGCCCGAGCTGGAAAAAGAGCACATCGTGCTGCTCACGTGGGACAAGCTCACCTCCGCCGAGCAGGAGCGACTCTCTCGCTACTACCGCCAGCAGGTGTTCCCGGTCCTGACACCGCTCGCCGTGGATCCGGCCCACCCGTTCCCCTACATTTCCGGCGGTTCCATCAACCTCGCCGTGATCGTGGAGAACCCGGCATCCGGCAAATCGCACTTCGCCCGCGTCAAGATCCCGGGCAACCTGCCGCGACTGGTGCCCGTGGACGACATGACCGACGAGGAATCCAAAGACGAGCGCTATGGCTTCATCGCTATGGAAAAGCTCATCGCCGCACATCTGGAATCCCTGTTCCCCGGCATGATCATCAAGGAAGCCCGATCCTTCCGCGTGACCCGTAACGAAGACATCGACGTGGAAGAGGACGATGCCGAGAACCTCCTCAACGCCATGGAGAAGGAGCTGCTGCGTCGCCGCTTCGGACCGCCGATTCGTCTGGAAATCACAGACACCACCAGCCCGTTCCTTTCCCAGCTGCTCGCCGACCAGCTCGGTGTGAGCCAGGACGAGGTGTATCGACTGCCCAGCCCGCTGGATCTGACCGTGCTCTTCGAGCTCGGCGGCGTGGATCGCCCCGACCTGAAGAACCGCCCGTTCGTGCCGACCACGAACCGCCAAATCGCCGAGGTCGAGTCCTCCCGTGCGCAGGACATCTTCGCGGCCATCCGCGAGCGCGACATCCTGCTGCATCACCCCTATGACTCCTTCTCCACCTCCGTGCAGGCCTTCCTTGCGCAGGCCGCCGCGGATCCGAAGGTGCTGGCCATCAAGCAGACCCTGTACCGCACCAGCTCCAACTCGCCGATCATCGACGCCCTGATTGACGCCGCGCACGCGGGCAAACAGGTGCTGGCTCTGGTGGAGATCAAGGCCCGCTTCGACGAGGACGCCAACATCGCCTGGGCTCGCAAGCTCGAGCGCGCCGGCGTGCACGTGGTGTACGGCATCGTGGGTCTCAAGACCCACTGCAAGCTCATCGAGGTCGTGCGTCAGGAAGCCGACGGTCTGCGCCGCTACTGCCACGTAGGCACCGGTAACTACAACCCGAAGACCGCGCGACTGTACACCGATCTGGGTCTGCTGACCTGCGACCCGGTGGTCGGCCAGGATCTGACTCGTCTGTTCAACCAGCTCTCCGGTTACGCGCCGAAGTCCAGCTTCCACCGTCTGCTGGTGGCCCCACGTACCGTGCGCACCGGCCTGATTCAGCGCATCCGCCGCGAGGAGGACGCTGCACGCGCCGGTAAGGAAGCGTGGATTAAGATCAAGGTCAACTCCATCGTGGATGAGAAGACCATCGACGCCTTGTACCGTGCCTCGCAGGCCGGTGTGAAGATCGACATCGTAGAGCGCGGCATCTGCGCCCTGAAGCCCGGCGTTCCCGGCCTGTCCGAGAATATTCGCGTGCGTTCGATTCTTGGCCGCTTCCTGGAGCACTCCCGCATCTACGCTTTCTGCAATGCGGACGGCCCGCAGATTGGCGAAGGCCCGGCTTCCGGCCCGGAGGTCTACATCGGTTCGGCTGACCTCATGCACCGTAACCTTGACCGCCGTGTGGAGGCTCTGGTGCGTGTCACCGCCCCGGAGCAGATTGACGGGCTCATCAAGTACGTGGACCTGCAGATGGCCGACTCCACCATGAGCTGGCACATGCAGCCCGACGGCACGTATGTGCTGCACACCAAGGACGACGAGGGCCGCCCGCTGGTCGACAGTCAGGAATATCTGATTCGCAAGCACCAGCGCCGCCCCAATTCGCACAACTGATTTCATTCGATGCTCCCTGTCAGCACGAGCTGACTGAGGGTGGTTACGATGCCCGGCTCCTCTTTCGAGAGGATGCCGGGCATCGTTGTTCAGCGCGCAAAAACTACGTAGCAGCGGTCCAACGCGACCTACAATACAAGAGATGGGTACGAACAGTATGAGACGAATTGTGGAAGCCGCCGGCGGTATTCTGTACCGGTGGAAGGATGATGCCGAGCCGACGCAGGCATCGTCTCCATCAGCGAAATCCAATATTGCCACCGATGGCACCATCATCGCGAATACCGCGGATTCTGACGGCAAGGCCACGGCAGCACACGGCGCATCGGACGCGGCTCCCACCCCGGACCCGGCGCAGGCCGACAGCCCGGCCGCGGCGGACAACGTACTCAACCGCATCGAACTGTGCGTCGTGCATCGCCCGAAATACGACGACTGGAGCTGGCCGAAAGGCAAGGTCGACCCGAACGAATCGCACCGGCATGCCGCCGTACGCGAGATCGGCGAGGAATCGGGCCTGTCCGTGGAACTTGGCCCCTATCTGGGCGACATCGAGTACCCGCTGTCCGAAGAAGGCAGCAAACAGCGCCATACCAAGGATCGGTCGGCGGATACCAAGCATATCCAGTTCTGGATGGCCACGCCGATCAGCGCCATCGACAACCTACGGCGTACCCATGCGTTTGGCCCGGTGCATCGGGCGGACATCGGCGAAATCGACGAAGTTTTGTGGCTGACGCCGGCCGAGGCCCGCAAGAAGCTCAGCCATTCCACCGATAAGGACATCCTCGCGCTATTCGTTGATCGGGTCGAAGAAGGTGCACTGGACGCGGTGCCAGTGATTATCGTGCGCCACGGCAAAGCGGAAGCGCGCAAGCTGTGGAAGGGTTCGGACGCGAACCGTCCGATCACGCCGCGCGGCGCGGCTGCGGCATACGCGCTGAACCGCGAGCTGGCGTGTTTCAATCCGACCCGACTGGCCACGTCGCCTTGGGTGCGCTGCCAGGAGACGTTGGAGATGTTCGCGTGGCAGACCGGACGAGACATGGTTCATCTCGATCCGCTCACCGAAGATGCATACGCCGCTGCGCCGGACACCGCATGGGAGTGTCTACTCAGCGAAATCGAGTTCGCACTTGAGCGCCGTCAGCCCATAGCGATATGCATGCACCGGCCGGTGATTGGTGGTATGTTCGGACACCTGCGCAGCATGTGCGTTGCGCCGTCTCTGAGCAAACGCCTGATCGCCAAGACACCGTTCATGCCGACCGGCACGGCGGTGGCGCTGTTCGTCACGCCCACGCCGAATGGCCCGAAAATCATCGATATTCAGAAGGTGCAACCGCTTGTCTACTAGACCCGCATTCCCTGACTCGTCAAATTCTTCGGCGGCCGCCGCTGCGGCACACGCCGCACATGGTTCTGGCTTGGGCCCCGGTTTCGGCTCACTGCGCGCAGCCGGCACGGCATTCGGTGCCGTTCGTCTCGGGTCTTCGCGCCCCTCGCGGCCCGCGCAGCTTGACCCGGCTGTGGCCGATGGATTGGCCGGAGGCCTTGATCCGCAGGCGATCAGCGAAATGAGTCATCTGTCTGCCGCCGCGTTGCTGAACCGCGTGCGGCATAGTGAGGATCCTGCCGTTGTTGAACGGGTGCTTACTTTGGTGGAATCGGTCGGCGTGGACGAGATTGCCGAACTATGGAGCGATGCCGAGCCGGATTCGCTGCCCGGCGTACTGTGGCGCTTGTATATGCTGCGCACGTGGATGCGCTCGAATCGCGATTCGATTGCGCGCTTGTGGCGCGTGGGCGAGCCGGTAGCGACCACCGCTTCTGCCATTGCCGGCGTAGATCAGGCTCCTGCCGAGGACGACATTGCACGCTTGGCTGATTCAATTCTTTCCGGTGCATTTGTGGGCGATTTCGCCGTGGCACTTGAGCGCGCGGCCGCGTTCACCGATGTGGTGGCCAAGGGACTGCATGTTGAGGCCCAGCGCACAGTGCAACGAGCCACTGCCAACGGCCCCATCTCCGATGCCGACGAAAAAGCAGCCCGCACCAAAGCCGCCCGCCTTATGCACACCGGTGCCAACCTCATCTCCACCGCTAGGACGTTCCAGCACGGTGCCAACCTCTGGCGCAGAGGCCGGTTGGAGTAGCACACACCGACTTCCCCGGCGCGGCGAGGCTCATCGCAAGCTATACTTGGTACCCGCGTCGGACCGTGCTTAAGCCCCGGGCTCCATTTTTTGCCGCCGCGAGCGGCCCTTGCGCCGACAGGCGCTTTCGCGGTTCGGCGCTTCACACCTCACCCATGCACTACGCAAGGGCCGCAAGCCCCTCCGGTCCTGCAATTAAGGACTTCGCTCACGCGAAGACCCAACATCACCATCGCTCGGCTACCGCCTCACTCAGGCTGTCGCTACGGACAGCACACCGTGCTGTCCGCTTCACACTCCAGCCCTTGCGCCGACAGGCGCTTTCGCGGCTCGACGCTTCACACCTCACCCATGCACTACGCGCAGACCTTGGGCCAGCGGCGAGTCAAGCGGCGACGAGGAGCCATCAGAATCCAAGCCGAGCAACAGGGCCAGCACCGATACGCTGGAAGCGGCGGACCACGCCTGCGGATGGCAGGCGGCCGGGTACGGCGCAGGCGCCCGCATCCCAACACCCGCACAGTCCCAAGCATCGCCCGAGTACAGTTCGGGAATCTGATAATCGAACGCCGCCGCGGCTCGCACCAGTCCTTCGGCCACGCGCAATGCCTCGTCACGGTACCCTTCCGCACGCAGCCCATTCATGATGATCGCACTGTCATGCGCCCACACGGAACCGCAATGGTAGCTTTCTGGCCAATACCCGCCTGCCAACGTGCTCATCGTGCGTACGCCGTAACCGGACAACATGTCGGCACCGACCAGTCGGGCGACGACATCGCGCACACCATCGCCGTCTAGAATGCCAGTACCCAGCAGATGGCCGATATTGCTGGTCAACGAATCGACCGGACGCTTGTCCTTGTCCAAGGCGATGGCCGGATAGCGGCCGCGACCATCATCCACCCAGAACCGCTCATTGAACCGCGCCTTCAACCGCGCCGCCCAGGATCGCCACTCATCGGCTCCAGGAAGCCCGAACGTCTCCAACAGCTCGGCGCCCGTCATCGCCGCCTGATAGGCATATCCCTGCACCTCGCACAAGGCGATGGGGCCGTCCGCGATATGACCGTCGTTCCAACGCACGGAATCGCCGGAATCCTTCCATCCCTGATTGCTCAGGCCGTGACCGGTCCTATCGATGTATTCGAGGAACCCGTCGCCGTCGCAATCGCCCCAAACGCGCAACCATGCCAGGGCGGCCTGCAGATTGGGGAGCAGTTCGCGAACCTCCTCGCGGGACGCGCCCCAGCGCAGCGCTTCGCCGAGCACGATGATCCACAGCGGCGTGGCATCGATGGTGCCGTAATACAGCGGTGGAAGACTGAGCGTACCTGCGAAGGTGCCTTGGGACACCAGCTGTTCGCCGCGCAGCTCATGCATGATCTTGCCGGGATCGGCATTGCTGGGCGCATCATGTTCCGTGGCCTGGAAGCGGGCCAGTACATGCAGGGTGTCCATGGCGACCGTGACGTCCAGCGGCAGCATGAAGCGCGCCGACCACAGCGAGTCACGCCCGAACAGGGTGAAGTACCACGGTGCCCCGGCGGCAAGGAACGCATGATCGGGATCATCGGCGATGGTCATGCGCAAAGCCGCCAGATCCTGCAGCGACGTGTTGATCCAGCGGGATACGCGCCGATCGGCAGCAGTGACGCGCACGTTCGCCCAGTGGCATGGCGTCGCCGCTGCGGCAACAGGGGCGGCATGGCTGGACTGCACCACAAGATTCCAGGAAAGCTCGACTGTGCCGTTCGCCGGAACCGTGCAATGCCAAGTCAGGGTGACTGCTCGGGTATTCCACGACACATCGTCGGCATGGTCGGCGTGCACGCTGTACGCATTGTCTTGGTCGTCGGCGACGATGATGCCGCCGCTGGCATCGGCGTTTGTCTGGATGGTCCCACGCGCCACTGCGGAAGACCGTGCACCGCCTTTAATCTCCTGCATCGTCGACATATCCGGGACGATGGTGATGTGGACCGGCACCTGGATGTCGTCATCCCGGCCTGATTCGATGACAATCTGCTGCCGCAACCCCTGCGCATGCACATGCTGGGAGACCATCACACGGAATCGCGGGTCAGCCGTCGGCCCCTCCAATGATCGGGGAACCGAGACGATCGATGCCGCATCCGCGCTGTCGCGGGACACAGAGATCGGCGTGGGCGCCTCGCCATCGATATCCATGGCGATGGCCGACACCAGTCGCACATCACCGGTATAGAACCCGGTAGCCGATGGGCCGCCGACCGATCCGTCCTGCTCCATCCACAATTGGCATGGAGCCTGCAGCAGGACCAATTTGTCATGCAACCAAGGCTGCAGCGTCTTTGCTGTTTCGCACATTGTGTTTCCTTCGTGTTGTGATATGAGGTAAGTGGCGTCACAGGCCGTACGTTTGCGTTGCCGCATCGCAATCAGCCTTTGACCGCTCCATCCGTGACATTCATGATGCGCTTCTGGAAGATGAAGAACAGAATCGCCACCGGGACGGTCATGACGGCGGCCGCCGCCAGTTTGAGCGGATACTGGTTGCCCTGGCCCAGCTGGCCGCTGGCCAGGGTCGCTACGCCGCGTGTCAACGTCGCCATGGACGACGACTGCGTGGAGATGATGAAATGGGACAGCTCATTCCAGGAACCCTGGAAAGACATGATGGAGATCGTGATGATCGACGGCCTTGCCATCGGCAGCACGATCGACCAGAAGATCCGGAATGTACCGGCCCGATCCACCATGGCCTGTTCCTCGACGCTTCGCGGAATCGACTCGAAGAAGTTCTTCATGATGAACACGCCGCCCGCATCCACGAGCAACGGGAAGATCATGCCCGCATAGGTGTCGTAGATGCCCAGGCTCTTGATGACCAAAAACTTGGGGATCATCAGCGCCACACCCGGCACGCTCATCACGGCGACCAGCGTCAGGTAGATGAGATTGCGCCCAGGGAACCGCAGGCGTGCCAATGCGTATCCGGCCAACGAGTCGAAGAACACGCGGCCCACCGCCACGCAAAGCGTGACGATCAACGAGTTCTTGAACCACAGCGGGAAATCGGAGTGCAGGAACAGCTTGCTGTAGGCGGCCGTGGTCCATACCTGAGGCACCAATGACACCGGATTCATCGAGGCGTCGGCGTCGGTCTTGAATGAGGTGCTCACCTGAATGATGAACGGCATGATGTAGATCGCCGCAATCGCGATCAACACCACGTACAGCAATACGCCTGAATTGCGCAGACGTTTCCACCATTGCCGGATGTGATTGCCCGACCGCGCAGCGGACATACTGGGATTGCTCATTGGTCTGCTCCTTGCATCTTGGGATCCGCTGCAACATCGCCGCGGGTGGGCATCGATATCGCCCCGGATCGCCGCATGGCTCGCGCTTCGGCCTTCAACCTGTCGTAGTAGGCGCGCTTGCGTTTGGACATCTTCCGCTCACGCAGCACGAACCGCACCACTGCGGACATCACGATGATGACCACGAACAGGATGAACGATATCGCTGCACCCTGTCCCCACTTCTGGTTCTGGAACGCTGCGGAATATGAGAGGAACGCAGGGGTGATGGTGGTTTTCGCGGGATTGCCCTTGGTGCCGGTGTAGATCTGGTCGAACACCTGCCACGTGCTCACCACGCCGAGAATGATGACCGTGAAGATCGTGGGCTTGAGCTGTGGCAGGGTGATCTTCCAGAAGCGCTGCCACGCGTTCGCGCCGTCCATGATGGCCGATTCCTCGGTATCGTTGCCGATGGATTGCAGGGCGGTGATGAACATCAGCATGAACGTGCCGGACGTGGTGAAGATGGCCATGAGGATGATGGCGAACATGGCCACGGAAGGCCCAGCCAGCCAATCCCACCAGGTGATGCCGAGGAAACCGTGCTGGGTCAAGGCGGCAGGGCCTTGCTCCACACCGAGCCAGCCGAGCATCACCTGAATGATGCCGCGCGGGTCATTGAACCAGTTCGGACCTTTGACGCCGAACCAAGACAGCACCGCGTTGATGGATCCGGTGGAGCTGAACAGGAACATCCATAGCACGGTGATCGCCACGGAACTGGTGACCGAGGGGAAATAGAACGCCGTTCTGAAGAAGCCGCGGGCCTTGAGTATCTTGCAGTTCAGCATCACCGCCAGCGCCAGGGACAGCATGGTCTGCAGCGGGATGACCAGCAGGGTGTACCAGAGATTGTTGCGCATCGCGGTGCCGAAGTCGCTTTGCGAAAGCCCCGGGGAGACCAGCACTTGCTTGTAGTTGTCCAATCCCACGAAATGTACGTTGCTGAAGAACGGGTTGCCACGCCCGCTCCAATCGGAGAAGCTCACCCACAACGCCATCACGATGGGCACGAAAAGGAACAGACCGAGAACGATGATGATCGGCAGGCAGAACAGCCAGCCAGAAACCGTCTCGGATGTTCTGCGGATACCGGTATTCGCTCGTTCGCGCGAGGAGCGATGTGTCGTCTTGCTCATGAAACTACCTTCGTTTCCAAGCCGTGGGCGGTGCTCCAGAGGGCGCACAACGGCGCCGCATCCGAAGCACCCGCAATCACAGCTGCATTACTTGACGACCGCTTCGAGGTTCTTCTGCGTCTTGTCGAGGATGGCCTTGACGTCGCCATCCTTCAGGCCGCCGACCTGGGAGTTGAAGTCGCTGATCACCGTGGAGATATCCTTGTTGTTGGGCACACCCACCGCGTAGTCCAGAGCGTCGGCGAACGGCGTGCGCTCAGGATACTGCTGCTTCCATTCATCCGCCAGGCTCTTCTTGGCCGGCATCACGCCGAACGCTTCGGAGAAGCTCATCACCGTGTCCTTGCTGGTCAGGTATTCGACCAGATTCAGGGAGTCCTTCTGGTTTGGGCTGTCGGCGGCGATGCCCCAGGCATTGGTGAACAGCAGGGTCTTCTTGCCGGAGGGGCCTTCGGGCAGCGGCACGAACTTGTAGGGGATGTTCGGATAGTCCTTCTTCATGCTGCCCGTCAGCCAGTTGCCTTCGATAGACATGGCGGCCTTGCCGAGGCCGAACGCCTCGCCTCCCCACCCGGCGTTGAGGTCGTCGGCGAATTTGGCGCTGCCGTTGTCAAGCATCTTCTTGACTTCGTTCAAGCCGGCGATGCTGCCTTCGGAATTCGCGATGGCCTTGGTGCCGTCATCGCTGACTAGGCCGCCGCCGGCCTGTTCCATGAACACACCGATGCGCGCGAATTCGCCGCTCATGGTCAGGCCCACATGGTCGGGCGTGGTGAGCTTTTCCGCCACACGCTCCAGATCATCCCAGCTTTTCGGGTAATCGGCGTCCGTCAGACCGGCCTGCTGCCACATGTCCGTGTTGATGACCAGCTGCAGCGTGGAGACGTCTTTCGGAGCGCCGTACAGCTTGCCGTCGTAGGTGAACGACTGCAGGATGTTGGAGTAGTAATCGTCCTTGTCCTTCAGCAGATCGCCGTAGGCCAGCAGCGAACCGTTCGAGGCGTAGCCGGCCACCAGTTCCGGGGAGAGATAGAACACGTCCGCCGGAGAGCCCGAGGCAAAGCCCTGGGAAAGCTGCTGCCCGATAGCGCTGGAGACCACGACATTGGTCTCATGGCCGCTTTTCTTGGCCCATGCCGCCACCGCATCCTTCACCGCATTGTCTTCGGCGTCGCTTGATGACCAGATCATCACGGTCATCGGCTTCGAGGCATCCGACGTGAGATCGTCGGCGCTGTTGGCCTCAGCGTTGCCTTCCGAAAAGCCGCCACCGCCGCATGCGCTCAACATCGCCAGCGCCGCGACACTTGCCACGCATGCAGTCAATCGCCCTTGTTTCATTGTTCGCTCCTTAACCTTTCACTGCTTTGTGATACGGATTCGCACGTGCGCGGATCACAATGACATTCGGTATCCGGAAGCCCGCGCACATTATTTTAACGTTCTAATTTCTTGGTACACCAGAACTGCTGAACACTTTTGGTTGAATTTCAATACTGGCGTTTCAGGATTTTTTAACGTTCGAATCCGTGGTTATAATGTAACGCACCATCGAAAACATGTCAACATACGCGTGGCGCGCCGACGCGCAACGCCGAAAGGAGCAGATCGTGCCCGACTCACCCTTGGTGACCATCAAGGACGTGGCCAGAGACGCTGGCGTCTCCGCGCAGACCGTCTCCAATGTCATCAACACCCCCGCAAAGGTCCGCCCCGCCACACGCCAACTCGTGCTCGCTTCCATACAGAAGCTGGGATACAAGCCCAACGCCTCCGCACGCCGCCTGCGTACCAGCCGCAGCGACACGGTGGCGCTGGGCATCCACGCCGGGGATTCGCCGATCTTCGACCGCTTCCTGCACACCCTGGCTGCGGAGACCGACACGCGCGACCTGCGCATCCTGCTCTATAAAACCGATACGCCGGCGGACGAAATCACCCACTGCGAATCCCTGCTCGCCACCGCCGACGTGGACGCCTTCATCCTGACCGATGTGATATTCAATGACCCTCGGCCCGGCTGGCTGCGCGAGCATTATCAGACCTTCGCGCTGTTCGGCCGGCCATGGGGCGCGGACGTCAACAACCCGGATGTGGCTTGGGTCGATGTGGATGGGCGTGACGGCATCCGCCGCATGACCCAGCATCTGATCCTCCACGGGCACCGCAACATCGTGTTCGTAGGCTGGCGCGAGGATTCCAGCACAGGCCAAGACCGATTGGCCGGCTGGCGCAACGCCATGACCGACGCGCGAATCCGCACCACCGAGCAACTCGAATCCATGTTCGTGCTCACCAACGACGACATGGCATCCGGCCAGCAGGCATACCGAGCCCTGCAGCAAGCCAATCCGGACATCGACGCCGTGGTATGCGTCAGCGACACCATCGCCGCAGGCGTATATATGGAGTCGCACGGCGACGTCACCATCACCGGGTTCGACGACACCCCGATCTCACGCTCCCTGAACTTCTCCAGTATCGCCCAGCCGTTGCACGACATCGCCACCGCCATCCTCGACTCCATCCAAAGCCAACGATCCGGCTGCGGCACCGATGCCACACCAACGCATATGCTGCTGCCACCCAAGCTCATCATCCGCTGAGCGCAGTCGAGCATCGCCAATCAATCATCAACCAATCATCAATCCACCAGCCAACCCAACCAACCCGACACAGGAGCCCCCCATGACCAACTTCCCGAAACTGTCCACCAGCCCTGCCATGAACCCGGCATCCACCATCCAAGCAGACCATTGGCGCATCGGCATCCTCACCGAATCACTGATACGTCTGGAATGGCAGGACGACGGCCATTTCGAAGACCATGCCACGCAGATGGCGGCGAACCGCCGCTGGACCGCGGACGCCCCACGCTTCACTCAAACGGTCCGCGATGGCCTGCTCATCATCGACACCCCCGCATTGCGACTGACCTACGACATGCAGCCGTTCAGCAAGGAGGGCCTGAGCATCGTGGTCAAGGGCGTGGGCGATTCGCAGATGAACACCTGGCATTATGGCGACGCACAGGACGGCAACCTCCATGGCACCGCGCGCACGCTCGACGCAGTGGATGGCGAGACCGAATTGGGCCTTGGCGTCATCTCGCGCGACGGTTGGGCCGTAATTGACGACTCCGCGTCGAACATCATTGCCGAGGCCAATGCCATCGCGGGAGAGGACAACCCATTCGGCACATGGGTCATGCCACGTACCAAACCGGAAATCGACCTGTATTTCTTTGGTTATGGGCATCGGTATATCGAAGCCATACAGGATTTCTACCATCTAGCCGGGCCGACGCCACTGCTGCCTCGATTCGCATTGGGCAACTGGTGGAGCCGTTACCACCGGTACACTGAACAGGAATACCTTGCGCTGATTGACCGCTTCGAAGGCGAGGGACTGCCTTTCACCACAGCGGTCATCGACATGGATTGGCACTTGGTCGATGACGTCGACCCCCAATATGGTTCCGGATGGACAGGCTACACATGGAATCGTGAGCTCTTCCCCGATCCCGAGAGGTTCCTACGTTCGCTACATGCGCATGGTCTCAGGACCACGCTCAACGTGCACCCGCGCGACGGCATTCGCGCCTTCGAAGACGGCTACGAGCAGGCCGCCACGCACATGGGAATCGATCCGGTCAGCAAGGAGCCGGTAGAGTTCGACGTGACCAGGCCACGCTTCATGGAGGCTTACTTCAATCTGCATCACGAACTCGAAGATGAAGGTGTTGATTTCTGGTGGCTGGACTGGCAACAAGGCGGCGTGACCAAGCAGAAAGGACTCGATCCGCTATGGATGCTCAATCATATGCACTATCTGGATTCCGGACGCGATGGACGTTGGCCACTAACATTCTCCCGTTATGCCGGGCCAGGCTCGCACCGGTATCCAATCGGATTCTCCGGCGACACTGTGGTGACCTGGAAATCGCTTCAATTCCAGCCTTATTTCACCGCCACCGCTTCGAATATCGGCTACGGCTGGTGGAGTCACGACATCGGCGGACATATGTTCGGCTACCGTGACGAAGAATTAGAGGCACGCTGGTACCAGCTCGGCACATTCAGCCCCATTAACCGTCTACATTCCACAGATTCCCCATTCAATGGAAAAGAACCATGGAACTTCCGTACTGAAATCCGGCATGCGATGGACGACGCACTGCGCTTGCGCCATGAAATGTTGCCGTACTTGTACACGATGAACTGGCGTGCCGCCTCCACAGGACGTCCTTTGATTGAACCGATGTATTGGCAAAATCCCAGTAATGCGACGGCATATGAGATGGGCCAGGAATTCCGGTTCGGCACCGAGCTGGTGGTCTCCCCGATTACTTCGCCCATCGACCGCGACGTACAGCTCGCCAAAGCAGACGTATGGCTACCGCAAGGCACGTGGTTCGATTTCTTTAACGGTCGCCGGTATGAGGCGAAAAGCAACGACGGCAGACGAATCGAAGCTTGGCGAAATATAAACAGCCTTCCGGTATTTGCCAAGGCTGGAGGCATCGTCCCCTTGCAATCGTTGGAAACTGCGGACGGGCTGAACTCCGTCCACAACCCTTCCCATATCACGGTGATGGTGTTCCCCGGCGCCGATGGATTATTCACCATCAAAGAGGACGACGGCACCAATCAAGCATTACCGGACGAATCCGTTGCCTCGTCCACTGCGTTAGCACTGGATTGGGGGCCGACCGGCGCTAATTCCGCAGACACGATGACATTTACCATCAATCCTCCAACCGGCAACCTAAAGGCACTTCCGGAGAGCCGGTCGTGGCGCGTCATATTCCGCGGCGTAGCTGCAGACTCCATCACCGTTACAGCGGACGACAAGCCGATAAAGGCAAATACCACTTACGACGCAACAACATTGAGTCTGTCCGTAGAAGTCCCACCAATATCGGTCACCGCTACAGTTATCATCACAGCAGAGAACGGCCTGACGTATGCCAACGATCCGGCCCTCAACGACGCATTCACCGTGCTGTATAACGCACAGATCAATTATCTGACCAAGGAACAGGCCTATACAGTAATCCGCACGGGCGGCGCAAGCGCACTGAACGCACTGTACACACTCGAACACACAAGCAGCGCATTTCCGCGTCACGATTTTAAGGAGTCCCATATGCCACAATCCGTAATTCAAGCTGTTGCCGAGCCCTTGCTGCGAACATCAGCCGCTTTCTCAGAAGAGAACAAAAACTGAGCAACATGGCGAGAAGAAATATCAGTAAATCAATAACCGCCGAACAATAATCGATGCTAACAATTCTGGGTAGATTTTGTCGCGAACAGTTTGCGAATAAATCCACCCAGAATTGTTTTTACGCGCCAAGAGCGGCAATAGGGACTACGAGAATCCCATCACGACGGCGATAGGCTTTCCCTCCTCGACCAGTCAGGAACATCATGAATTCGGGTTCACGAACCTGAGCCATGGGGTTACCGCAGATCTTATTTCGGAAAGATTTGAGCTTATCCACGTTGTCTTCAGTTACCTTGAGATCGCTGAGCTTAATTTCGATGGCACCCCATCTACCATCGGACAATCCGATAATGACATCGACTTCAAGCCCTTTGTCATCGCGATAATACGCAATGCGATTATTCGCACCCGGCATAACCGACAGGTACACACTCAAATCACGAATACACAGCGTCTCAAATAAATCACCGAGCGTCTGCGTATCGCGCATCAAGGTATTCGGAGAAGCACCCAGAACCGCAGCAGGCAACGAGGGATCCGCAAAATAACGCTTAGGTTTGGTTCGCACACGACTTTTAGCGCGAAGAGGCGGCTCCCAACCCTCCAAATCTGTTAGAAGATACAGGTCCTTGAGCATTTCCAAATAGCTCTTTACTGTCTGCACATCTGGCTCACGGCGTTCATCGCCATACGCCATATCTGCAGCAAGTGTCGCGTATTTTGGAGCCTGTGAGATATTTACGGCGAGAGCACGCATTAGCGCACGTGCAGTCTCGGGATTCTTATTCATCCTAGGCACACTAATATCGAACACGCTCTTGATGTATTCACTCGGAATTTCCAAGGCGAACTCATCATCTAGGGCAAGATTCGCGGGCCATCCACCTCGGCAGCACCATCTGGCAATATCTTCAATACTGGTCGCACATTCCGTAGGCTCAAATTTTCCATCGAACAGACCGGACAAACTGACCGCGCCTGTAGACTGTCCTAATTCGGCCAAACTCATAGGCCACATACGCAAGCGAGAGATGCGTCCCGTGCCACTATGGTGAATCGCCTCTCGGTCCTTTGGAATAGCCGAGCCCGTAAGAATCAACTGTCCTTTACGATTTGCATTGTCATCGACATGACGACGAGCGGCATCCCAAATTTGCGGCACATCTTGCCATTCATCCACCAGATGGGGCTCCTCGCCCATGAGCACCAGTGCCGGATCGGTCTGTGCAGCCGCAAAGGCAGCAGCATCATCCAAGCGGTCCACGCTTCGCGAACGGGAAAGTGCCGTCCAGGTCTTTCCACACCATTTTGGACCAACGATTTCTACCGCACCGAATGCCTTTAGCAGTTTATCCAATCTACCGTCGACCACACGTGGGCGATAATCAGGACGGGTCAAGGTATCGTTGCGATTGTTTGAAGCATTCATTTTCGGTCTCCCTCGACTATCCGATCATCTCAATATAGATTTTATACTCTAGTTATTCACTGTTTTACACCATGTCGATTCCCGATTTTACACCTTTCTCATTCCCTATTTTACATTTCCAGTAAGGTCCTCATGCACGCCATCGCCAACCCCAATTCGGCGGGTCGGCAATCTTGGACTAGGCTGGGAATCATGGAACTCCATGTTTTGAATCATCCGCTGGTTGAGCACAAGCTCACCGTTTTGCGCGACAAGAATACCCCATCCTCCACCTTCCGCGAGCTCGTCTCCGAACTCGTGATGCTTGAGGCCTACGAGGCCACCCGCAACCTGTCCGTGGTGGCCGCGCCGATCGAGACGCCGGTCGCCCCGATGACCGGCAAGAAGCTCGCCTCCCCGCGCCCGATCATCGTGCCGGTGCTGCGCGCTGGCTTGGGCATGCTCGACGGCATGACCCGCCTGATTCCGACTGCTGAAGTCGGCTTCCTGGGCATGAAGCGCGACGAGGAGCACCCCACCCAGCAGGTGACGTACGCGAACCGTCTGCCCGAGGACCTGTCCGGCCGCCAGTGCTTCCTCATCGACCCGATGCTCGCCACCGGCGGCACGCTGGTCGCCGCCACGCACTACCTGGCCGAGCGCGGTGCCAAGGACGTGACCGCGATCAACATCATCGCGGCGCCTGAAGGCATCAAGTTCGTGGAAGAGCACATCGATCCGTCCATCGACTTCAAGGTCGTAGTGTGCGCGGTCGACGAGAAGCTCAACGACAAGTGCTACATCGTGCCGGGGTTGGGCGATGCCGGCGACCGTCTCTATGGCGTAATTGACTGATTTTCCTGGCTCCCCTCAGAGAGGGGAGCCAATGTGATGGGCTTTTTATGCAAATCGACATTATTGCGCCGGGACGCGTGAAGGAACGATATCTTCGCGACGCCATCGACGAGTATTCCAAGCGACTTTCGCGCTACTGCAGGCTCAACATCATTGAAGTGGCAGATGAGAAAACGCCTGACCACGCCTCCGAAGGCGTTGACCGACAGATCAAGGCCAAAGAAGGCGAACGCATCGCCAAGCATCTGAAGGACGGCGCGTTTGTTATTGCCCTTGCCATCAATGGCAAGCAGCTGTCCAGCGAAGAATTGGCCGCCAAAATCAACGACCTTGGATTGCGTGGCACCAGCCATATTCAGCTGGTCATCGGCGGCTCAATCGGCCTTGACGACGCGATTCTGCGTCGTGCTGATTTTCTGCTGAGTTTCTCGAAGATGACGTTCCCGCATCAGCTCATGCGCGTGATTCTGCTGGAGCAGATTTATCGCGCTTATAAGATCAACGCTGGCGAGCCATATCACAAGTAAAACGCCATACCTCATGGGGCGGGAAATCCCCCATGGGGCGGTAATTGCCCCATGGGGCGGTAAAACCCTCATGGGGCGGTATGCCAAAATGGCTTAATTCCGCGGTTTCACATATTCTTCAAACCGCCCCATGGGCAAGTTACCGCCCGATGAGCCTGTAACCGCCCCATGGGCACATCAATAACGCCCTCAACCTCACACTGCGTCGGGGACGAACGCTTCGAAGATGTGGCGGTCGAAGTAGGGCGCACACTGGGCGAGTTCATCGCTGCTGCGCACGGTCCATGAAACCGGCATCGCACCCATCGAACGAGCGAGCTTGACTTGCGGCGAAGTGCCACCGGTCCAGTCATAGGCCACGAAATCAGGACGAGACAGCCAGTCGAACGCCAGTAAGCCGGCGGCCCATTCAGCCGCACCATTCTTGCTCAGCTTCGCCGGCCAGCTCAGCTGACCGCGGCACACCTCAGGGTGATGCTCCTTGTACCAATTCACCGCGCCCGGATGGAAGGATTCGATCACGTACGGGCCGTCATACGCCTCAAGCAAGGCGTGGCCCTTTTCCATGAGCTCTTCGCTACGCTCATCCCAAGCCTTGTTGTCGCTGAACTTGTATTCCACAATCAGCGGAGCCTGGCCGGCCACCACGTCCAGCACATCGGAGAACAGCGGCACATGCTGGTAGTACCCCTTCGGCGCGGCGGACGGCGTGACCACCAGCGGCGGGTTCGCGTCGGCACCCGGCAACGGTTCGGCCTTCAAGTCACCGGACTTGCCGTTCGGGAACAGCGGAATACGGGTCAGTTCGTCGTACGTCAGATCTTCGATGCGGCGCGGATCGCCGGCCACGCGCAGCAAATCGGCGTCATGGACCACGACCACTTGACCGTCGAGCGTAAGCTGCACGTCGAGTTCGATGCCATAGCCAGCCTCGCAGGCGGCGGCGAATGCGGCCAGCGAGTTTTCAGGAGCGATCGGACCGGTCATATCCGCACTGCCGTAGCCGGCCTTGACAGCCATGCGACGGGCAAGCGACACATAATCATCGTTTTCGGCGATGGATCGCTCAGTGGTATCGGCTTGGGCGCTGACCGAATTATCCCCACCATAATCAGCGATATCGGTATAGCCGACCAAACCAGAACCCGCATCGTGCAAGCCACGATGGGCATACCATACCTTCGGAATGGAGGGCACGAAATTACGACGCTTGTCATTGAACGTGCGCGGGGCCACGGCCCACACGGCAGCACCGGCGGCGGCCACGCCTGCCAGCGCCACGTTTCTCCAGAGCTTCGACGACATTGGAATCCTTCCTGTTGGGCTGCCTCTAGCCTAACGCTTCTGCCAGCCATTGTGGAGTGGTTGGATCGTCCGGTTTCAGCGCGCGGTCCAGGTGGTTGGCACGCAGCGGCTCCCAGCTGAAATCTGCCAGCAGATCGGCGGGTTTGCAAGGGATTGGAGTGGGTTGCAGACGCAGCAACCAGGCGCAGTATCCGATGATTTGCTCGGGGGTTACGTTGCGGGCGCGCAAGGCTCCCATATCCAGCGAACGTTCGCGCTTGGCTAAACGCCGACCGGCCGCATTGTCGATGAGCGGCAGGTGCGCATACTCGGGGTGCTCGGCGAGAGGCTTTTCCGTGTTGCCGCATTCCGGCTCAAAGCCGCCAGCCAACAGACACTGGCGAATCCACATTTGCAGCGCGGTGGAGCGCAGCAGATCACGGCCGCGCACGATATCATCAACATCCATATCGAGGTCATCCACGACCACGACCAGTTGATAGCCGAACAGTCCATCGGCTCGGCGAATCACGGAATCGCCTACCTCGCGGGCCAAATCGTAGTGCTGTGGACTATAGACACGGTCGTTAAAGCATGCGACACCATCAACGATTCCGGCATCGCCCTGCTGTTCCGGCGGCACGGCTCCCGACAGCGCAGCGGAATCGTCAGGCACTGTACGTTGCTTTTCTCCCGCTGCCGGTTTCGGCATGGCGATACGGATGGAATGCTGGTCGCCGCGAGACAGACGGGCACGGACCTCGTCGGGATGGTCGTGCAGCAGGCGGCGGCACGTGCCGGGGTACACCATGAAGCCGTCGCCCTCGTTGGGGGCCGAGGCGGCGCGAATGTCGGCACGCGAGCAGAAACAGGGGTACAGCACACCTTGCGAGCGCAGGCATTCGAGAGCGTATTCATATCGTTCAGTGTGCTGGGATTGGAACATCGGTTCGCCATCCCAGTCGAGGCCGAGCCAATGCAGGTCGTCCATCATGAGCTGGTCCGCACCGGCAACCACGCGCGGCTTGTCCACGTCTTCGATACGCATCAGCATGCGGTCGCCACGCGAACGGGCCGAAAGCCATGCACCCAACATGGCGTACACGTTGCCGATATGCATGCGCCCCGACGGCGTCGGCGCCAATCGTCCGGTCACCAGCGTCTCTCCTTCTGCGAAAACTCAGCACCATGGTAACGAAAAGGCTCTTCTCCTCAGAGGAGAGCCGATACAGTGAAGCTCGCCGGCCCGAACTCCCCTCAGTCAGCTTCGCTCAGAGAGGGGAGCCAGTGATTGTCACTTGTCTTCGGAGACGTTGTCTACGCTCACGTCCGGATCGTCGGAGGCAATCTGGTCACTCGCCCAGGCGGAGAGCTCCAGGTGTTCGCCGCCGGTCTGGTCGACGAGCACGGTGTCGCCGTCGTGGACCTTGCCGGCCAGCAACATGCGGGCCAGCTGGTCGCCAACTTCGGTCTGCACCAAGCGACGCAGCGGACGAGCGCCATAGGCCGGGTCGTAGCCGGTGTTGGCCAGCCACTCGCGAGCCGAATCGGTGACGTCCAGCGTGATGCGACGGTCGGTCAGGCGCTGGGCCACGCCCTTGACCTGGATATCCACGATGCCGCCAAGCTCCTCGCGCGTGAGCGGGTGGAACATGACAATATCGTCCAAACGGTTCAGGAACTCCGGCTTGAAGTTCATGTGGACCGCATCCATCACGGCCTTTTTCTTGGCGTCGGCGTCCATGTCCTCGTTCACGAGGAACTGCGAGCCCAAGTTGGAGGTCATGATCAGGATCGTGTTCTTGAAGTCCACGGTCCTGCCCTGACCATCGGTCAAGCGGCCATCATCGAGTACCTGCAGCAGCACGTCGAAGATCTCCGGATTGGCCTTTTCGACCTCATCGAACAGCACCACGGAGTACGGGCGACGGCGCACGGCTTCGGTCAGCTGACCGCCCTGCTCGTAACCCACGTAGCCCGGAGCCGCGCCGATCAGGCGCGAGACCGAAGCCTTCTCCATGTATTCGGACATGTCGATGCGGACCATGGCCTTCTCGTCATCGAACAGGAAGTCGGCGAGCGCCTTGGCCAGCTCGGTCTTACCCACACCGGTGGGACCAAGGAACAGGAACGATCCGGTCGGACGGTTCGGGTCGGAGATACCGGCACGCGAACGACGCACCGCGTCGGACACGGCGGCGATGGCTTCCTTCTGGCCGATCACACGCTTGCTGAGGTAGTCCTCCATGTGCAGCAGCTTCTCGTTTTCGCCCTGCATCAGGCGGCCAACGGGAATGCCGGTCCAGTCGGAGACGATTTCAGCCACCGAGTCGGCATCCACGCGGTCCGGAACCATCGGCTCATCAGCCGGATTCTCGGCACCCGCATCAGCAGATTCGGCATCCGCGCTTTCCGCAGCGGCGAGCTCCTTCTGAATAGCCGGAATCTCTCCGTACAGAATCTTCGAGGCCTCAGCCAGATTCCCCTCACGGGTGAACTTATCCGCCTGCACACGCAGGTCATCGAGCTTGGCACGCAGGTCACCGACCTTGTTATGGCCGGCCTGTTCCGCATCCCAACGCGCCTTGAGACCGCTGAGCTTCTCACGGGTGTCCGCGAGTTCGGCTTGCAACTTGCCCAGACGCTCCTTGGACGCGGGATCCTCGGCCTTCTTGAGCTGCATTTCCTCCATCTCAAGACGGGTCACCTTGCGCTGCAGCTCATCGATTTCCTCAGGCGAGGAGTCGAGCTCCATACGCAGGTGGGCAGCCGCCTCATCAACCAGATCGATGGCCTTGTCCGGCAGCTGACGACCCGAAATGTAGCGGTTCGACAGGGTTGCGGCGGCAACCAACGCGTCATCGCCGATTGTTACCTTATGGTGAGCCTCGTAACGCTGCTTCAGGCCACGCAGAATGGCGATGGTGTCTTCCACGGAAGGCTCGCCCACGAACACCTGCTGGAAACGACGCTCCAGTGCCGGATCCTTCTCGATGTTCTCGCGGTACTCGTCCAGCGTGGTCGCGCCGATCAGTCGCAGCTCGCCGCGGGCCAGCATGGGCTTGAGCATATTGCCGGCATCCATGGAGCCTTCGGCCGCACCCGCGCCGACGATGGTATGGATCTCGTCGATGAAGGTGATGATCTGGCCGTCCGCGTTCTTGATTTCGTTGAGCACGCTCTTCAGGCGCTCCTCGAACTCACCACGGTACTTCGAGCCGGCCACCATGGAGCCCAGGTCAAGGGAGATGAGCTTCTTGCCCTGCAGGGTGGTGGGCACGTCGCCCGCCACGATACGCTGGGCCAAGCCCTCCACGACGGCGGTCTTGCCGACGCCAGGCTCACCGATCAGCACAGGGTTGTTCTTGGTACGGCGGCTCAGGATCTGAATCACACGGCGAATCTCCTGGTCACGGCCGATGACCGGGTCGAGCTTGCCTTCCTTGGCGGCGGCCGTCAGGTCGGTAGAGTACTTCTCCAAAGCCTTGTACGAGCCTTCCGCGTCCGGGCTGGTGACTTTCGCGCCGCCGCGCACGCCGGGCACAGCCTTACGCAGGGAAGCGGCGGTGACGCCGTTTTTCTCCAGGATTTCAGCCGACTGGTTCGGCTTGCTGGCCGCGATGCCGATGAGCAGGTGCTCGGTGGAGACGTATTCGTCGCCCATCTGCTGCATTTCCTTCTCGGCCTGGGCGATGGCTGCGGTCAGCTGACGGCTGGCCTGCGGCTGCGAAGTGCTGGAGCCGGACGCACTCGGCAGCGCGACCAAAGCGTTACGCACGGCAGCGCCGATGGCCTGTGGGTCTCCGCCCGCGGCCTCGATGAGGGAGCGCACCACGCCGTTTTCCTGACGCAGCAACGCATCCATGACGTGCAGGGTCTCGACCTGCGCGTTTCCTGCGGCGGACGCACTCTGAATCGCGTCGCCGACGGCTTCTTGGGCCATAGTGGTGAACTTCTGTTCCATATCGTATTCCTCCATGTCATGCGTTCCGCTGCGTCTCGTCTTGAGGTTTCGCACGCCCTGCGAGCGCCGTAGCAGACCGCAATGTGTCGTTATCTGATATGTTCAACCGACCTGACGCCTATCCTATTCCCAAAAGTTGAGTGTAAGTGACTCAAGTTTTGGAACCCGCGCAGGTTTTCGAGTGAGGAAGGTTAGAGACGGCGCCAGAAATGGTTGAAATTGGTCTGTTTTGGGGTTGATCACTCTCAGTCCGCTTCCGCGGACAGCTCTCACCAGCGGGAGCAAGCCTAGACGGGCGTCCACAATATGCGCCGGGAGGCGAAATATGCCCCGCGACACTCCTATACTCGCACTCGGTTTGTTGTGCGCTTGAACCGCTCCCCGACTACTGCGGCTAGCGCGTTGTGGGATAAGAGAAGAACATGATTTTCCAAGCCGGTTCGCTACTGCTCGTTATTATCGGCGCCTACGCACTCAAGCACGTCCATATTTTCGGCGAACGCGATTACAGGGTTGTTCAAGGACTGGTGTTCAACCTCACGCTGCCGTGCGCGATTATCCTGTCATTCGCCACTAACAAGCACGATATGCGCATGCTGTGGATTGTGCTGTTCGGCTTCTTCGCCTGCGCGGTTCCGCTGTTCATCGTGTATATCGGATCGCGTGGCGACGAGAAGAACTACCGCGCCTTCCAAATGCTCAACGCCTCGGGACTGAATCTCGGCGCGTTCTGTCTGCCGGTGGTGCAGACCTTTATGGGCGCATCCGCTGGCTTGCCGATCATCATGCTCGATATCGGCAACGCCACCGTGGCCACGGCAGGTTCACTGACCATCACGCGCACGCTGCTGCATATGGACGAGAACTTCAAATCGCTGCCGCTTATCCTGCGCCTGCGCAACATTGCCCGTGATTTTCTGAGTTCGATTTCGTTCGACATCTACATGCTGATGCTGGTGTTCATGTTCCTGCACATCACGATTCCGCAGCCTATCGTCACAATCATTACGCCATTTGCCAACGCGAACGCTTTCTGCGCCATGGCAATGATCGGGCTCATGATGGAGATTCCAGACAACCGTAAAGACAAGGTGGAGCTGGGCAAGGTAATCGCCTGGCGTATGGCGTTCGGCGCAATTATCGCCGTAGCGGCATGGTTCCTGCTGCCGTTTGACATGAGAATCCGCGAAATCATCGTGCTGGGCTCCTTTGCCCCAATCACGATTTTCTCGACCAAGTTCACCGATTCGTTGACCGGCAATGCCAAGCTCGCCGGCTTCTCATTAACAGTGACGGCCATCATCAGCTTGGTGGTGATGACCGTCTTGCACGCGCTTCTACCGGGAGCGTAAGGCGCGTTCTTGGCTCCCCTCTCCGAGGGGAGCCAGAAACACCTACGCCCGCACAATCACGTTGCGCAGATCGCCAATACCCTCGACGTGCACAATGGTCTCGTCACCGGGATCAAGATGCCCGGAAGCATTCGGCGTACCGGTCATGATTACGTCGCCGGGCAGCAGTGTGGAGAAGCTGGAGATTGCGGCGATCTGCTCAGGGATGCCGTGAATCAGGTTTGCGGTGGTACCGGATGCCATCGGCACGTCCTCGCCGTTCAGCGTGAACGAAATCTTGGCGTCCTTCCAATTCAGGTCATCACGCATCACGATCCACGGGCCGAGCGGGCAGGAGGTATCGAATCCCTTGGCTCGCGTCCATGTGGGATCGATGCCCTGCAGGTCGCGCAGCGTCACGTCGTTCACGCAGGTGAAGCCGAGCACGTAATCCATTGCGTTCTCAACGGATACGTTCTTGGCAATACGACCCATCACCACGGCCACTTCAGGCTCGAAGTTCATGTCCTTGGAGCAGGCCGGGTACACGATCGGATCATCGGGGCCAATCACCGAGGTGGACGGCTTGGTGAAAATCACCATGTTCTCAGGCGCATGGGCGATTTCCGAATGGCCGGCCTCGTGCATGAACTGGGCGTGCGCCTCATAGTTCTTGGCCAGACCGTAGACCTTGGAAGGAATCACTGGAGAAAGCAAGCGGATGCCATCGCCATCAACCGGGTAACGATTACCGGTAGGAGCGACTTGATCGCCGGCCAGCGGATGACCGTCCAGCTCGATGAGGTAGTCCTTGCCGTCCGTTTCGTCCTTCTGCACGAAGGCGTAGCGCGGCGAATCATTCAAAGAAAAACGTGCGAGTCTCATGACTCCAAGACTACGCCCAGCCCGCGCCCGGCAACGACTATTCCTCCCACGGCCGGTCAATGCCACGCCGCAGGAATCTCATCACCTATTCATTCGCTGATGGAAACCGCTGGAGAGTAGACGGTAAAAGCAGAGGACCGTTCCGACACGCCATTCAGCTGCTCAAGCGCGCGATCCAAATCATCGATATCGATATCGCCAGAATCGTCGTAGTCGTACTGGCCGTCATAATAGTACGAATCATACTGATCGTCCATGTCGTCGTATCTGCTGTATGAATAATCCGACCGCAAATCATTCGTCACGGCATCGACCATACCCGAAAAGAGACCGACGATAATCATCACAATCAGCAGCAGATAGATGCCCAGCTTTGCCACGCTGATGATGATGCCCGCAATGGCCAAGCCTTTGCCTTTGCCGCCCTGCCGTTTGATCTGGTTCAAGCCGATGATGCTGAAAATCAAACCGATGATTGAGGTAAAGAACGAGCAGACAAAGCCCGCAATGGCAAACCCGTTGCACTGCTGATTGGCCGCTGGGGGCATGTAGCCATACTGCTGGGCATAGGGCTGGCTGTAGTTCGGATTGTACTGCTGCCCATACGGCGTTCCGCCTTGAGCGTACGGATTGTACGGTGTCTGCGGAGGCACGGAACCGCCACCAGGATAAGTATTATTGGGCTGCTGGGATCCAGCCTCGCCGGATGGATTTGCAGCACCCGAATCGGATTCAGATGAAGGAGCCGGAGCCTGCTCGGGCTGCCACGGCGACTGCCCCGAACCGGCATAAGGATTGGTGTTGGAATCAGTCATAGCCTCTGCTCCTTCAGCTTGCGCACGCCTCGCGATGAGGCATGACTTTCATTCTATCCCCAGTGACAATCGTAACGAAAGACGCGCGAGAATACGACATCCCCTTTCTACAGCCCCTAACAATCGAACTCCTACACAGTTAGACTTGTGATATGAGACATCGTCGTTTTGCCATGGTGCTTCTCGTACCGCTGATTGCGCTACTCGCTTCTTGCGGGACGCCCCAATCTGCGCCGACCACTGAACCAAAAAAGCAGCAATCCTCGCAGACTCCCAAGAGCAACAGCAACACGGATTCCAATCAGCAGAAGACTGTTGTTGATGACCCAACCCAGGGCGACTGGACAGACGCCTACTCCGGCCCCAGTGACCTGGACGGGGAGCTTGACGAAGCATGGCTGGATTGCGCACCGCACAATGCGCCCGATCCCGAGGCATTCTCCTGGAAGAGGTCTACAGATCACAGCAAAGTGTGGATGCACGCCACCGAGGGCGGTATGGATAGCTCGTCACAGCGCTCCTGCATGGCCGATGAACTGGATATTGCGGACACCGCAGATCTCAGCGACTCGTGGACTGTGACGTCGCTGGGAGATTATGACCGTTATCAGAAGCGCAGCGGCAACGTCATTAATATCGTCTGGCAGTACAGCGACGCAGTCAAAAAGTCGCTCACCGTGGAATCTGATTCGTATCGCGTCACCTTGCCCTACTCGTGGCACAACAAAATCACCACCTCGGTGGACGGCAGCACCATCACCGTCACCGACCGAGAACACCCGAAATATGCGCTATGCACGTTCCGAGTCTCGGATTCCAGCAACGCCGGAGACATAGGTACCAGCCTCATCCAGAAATATCAGGCTGGCAACACCCCCGTGCAGATGTGGGCCACACGATGGGCATTTGTCGCCGCCTCCGACCCGCCCTCCATTTCGGCGGACGATGCTGAAGACGTTACCGATCTGCAAACCGGAGGCACCGTTGAATATGACTCCATCTCCGCCCAGATTCGCGCCGGAGACACCTCAGGCGTATTCGCCATAGACGACTACCTCAAAGCGCACATCGCCGTCAGCGGTTTGTAGTCACCCCAAAGAATCAACAAGTCCGAAGCCGTCATGATTATCGTTGGCATAATCATGACGGCTTCGGACTTGGGGTTGGATTCGTTGCGCGATCGCGCAATCGGCTGTTACTTGGCCAGCAGCGGTGCGACCCGCTCCTCGTAAGCGGTGAGGGCGGTGTCGATCACGTTGTGCATGTCGTAGTACTTGTAAGTGCCGAGGCGGCCGCCGAACACGGTGTTCGGCTCGGCCTTGGCCTTGGCCTCGTACTGGGCGTACAGCGCCTTGTCCGCGTCGGTGTTGACCGGGTAGTACGGCTCGTCGCCGCGCTCGGCGGAGCGGCTGTATTCCTCCCACACCACGGTCTTGTCCGGGTTCTGGGAGTCGTGGCGCTCCGGGTTGAAGTTCTTGAACTCGATGGCTCGGGTGTAGGGCACGTCCGCGTCGGAGAAGTTCATCACCGGGCATCCGAAGTGGTCGCCCTCGTCGTAGCGGACCTCCTTGAAGTCCACCGTGCGCCACTTGAGGTCGCCCAGCTCGTAGTCGAAATAGCGGTCCACCGGACCCGTGTACACCACCGGCACGCCCGCGGCCTTGAGCGCGGTCTTGTTGTACGGCTGGGATTCGTCGAAGAAGTCCACGCCCAGCTCCACGGTGATGCGTGGGTCGTCGATCATGCGCTCCATCCACTTGGTGTAGCCGTCCGAGGGCAGGCCCTCCCACGTGTCCTTGAAGTAGCGATTGTCGTAGTTGAAGCGCACGGGCAAGCGTTTGATGATGGCGGCCGGCAGCTCGGAGGGGTCGGTCTGCCACTGCTTGCCGGTGTAGTTCTTGATGAACGCCTCGTACAGCGGGCGGCCGATCAGCTGGATGCCCTTGTCGTTGAGGTTCTGCGGGTCGGTGCCGGCCAGCTCGCCCGCCTGCTCGGCGATGAGCTTCTGCGCCTCGGTCGGCGTGTAGTGGGCATGGAAGAACTGGTTGATAGTGCCCAGGTTGATGGGCAGCGGGTAGACCTCGCCATCGTGCGTGGCGTACACGCGGTGCACATAGTTGGTGAAGCTCGTAAAGCGGTTCACGTAGTCCCACACACGCTTGTTGGAGGTATGGAACAGATGAGCGCCGTACTTGTGGATCTCCGCGCCCGTTTCCTCATCGATATACGAGTATGCGTTGCCGCCGATGTGGTCGCGCACGTCGATGATGTGCACGCGAGCGCCGGTGTGCTCCACCGCCTGCTGCGCCACCGTCAGGCCAAACAGGCCCGCGCCCACGATAACGAGATCGGGATACTCAACAGAAGATGCCATGTGCAAACAATCCTTCCAGCAATAAGCTTTCAAGCGCAACATTTGATTCGTCATTATCCTACCGATGAGACGAGCCATACCAAAATTACGAGCTAAAACTCAATGCTGGATTGTCACATATTTCATTCCACACAGATTTATGGCTCTTCGGCGAGCTCGTCAACGATTTGATCCTCCGCCTCGCCGAGGAACACCTCTATGCTCCATACTGGTCACAACAGATACTCGATGAGCTGAGGAGAAACCTCCAATTACGCATAGGAGAAGAGCGTTCGGCGCAACGTGTCAATGCGATGTCTGCCGCATTCCCAGAGGCTCTAGTCATTGGTTACGAAAGCCTCATCAAAAACATGACATGCGACGAAAAAGACCGGCACGTACTTGCAGCAGCAGATTATTCACCCGCACAAACCTTGGTCACCTTCAACACGAAAGATTTTCCTGAAACTTCGACACAGCCTCTTCGCATCGAAGTAAAGAGACCCGATGATTTCTTCCTCGATGTATTGGATCTCGATCCAGGAAGAGTGGCAAGAGTTTGTCACACGGCACTGCTGAGCTATAAACGATATCCACAAACGCCTGAAGACTACGCAGACATGCTCCGGAAAAGCGGTGTACCCGAATTTGCGAATTGCCTCTACCCCATTCTCGATGCCTTGAGTCTGAATTGACTTCCACAGGTGTCTTTATCGTCAATAATCAAACATCCTCGAGCAAAAGTACCCCATTAAACGTTGCGCAGCTCGGCTAGGAAACGTGCCATACTGGATACGTCCGCATATACAAAGAGGAAGCACAAGCCTTGCCAAATAACGCCACTCCCCTCATTTCCGTAATCGTGCCGGTATACAACGCCGAAGACTACCTGCGCTACTGCGTGGACTCCATTCTGCAGCAGTCGTATACGAACCTCGAGGTGATTCTGGTGGACGATGGGGCCAAGGATTCCAGCCCGGCCATCTGCGATGAGTATGCGGCGCAGGACAGCCGCGTCACCGTGATCCATCAGGAAAACGGCGGCATCGCCAAGGCCCAGAACACCGGCCTCGATGCCGCGCATGGCGAGTACATCGCGTTCTCCGACAACGACGACATCCTCGACCGCCGCAATATCGAATACCTGCTGCACGCGCTGCAAAACACCGGCGCGGATATGAGCAAGGCACGCTGGCGTCAGTTCGGCGTCTCCCAGCTGGGCAAGGTGTCCAAAGAGGCCGAGACGGGCGCGCAGGCGCCCGGCAAAATCACTGTGTTCGAGCACCCGCTCGCCGCCTACCAGACCGTGTTCTGCAAAAGCCTGCGACTGCTCGGCAGCAAGCTCGGCCGCAACACCGAGGCCCGCTACTTCAACGAGGCGAACTGGTGCCGCCTGTACAAGCGCGAACTATGGGACGGCCTGCGGTTCCCGGAGGGCCATTACGCGCAGGATATCCGCATGGCGGGCCCCCTGTACGCCCGCATGGACAAAGTGGCCGACATCGATTGCGTGCTCTATTACTGGCTTCAGGAGCCCGACTCGGTGACGCACTCGAAGCGAACCGCCGCATTCTGGCATGACAACGTGCTTTCCGCAGCCGAGAACTTCCAGTTCACTCTGGACCAGGGCATCACCCCGTGCCGGAACTACTTCGGCCTGACCGCCAGCGTGCGCGATGAAGGCAAAGGTCTCAAGGCGCTCGGCTCCGAAGAACTACATGACAGCGACTGGCAGAACCATCTCGATGACGTGGCCACCATGCGCGCCCTGATCAGCAAGCTGAGCATCGGCGAACGCCTGAAATGCGCGGTACTTGCCACGATTCGCTCCTGCGAAAATGTCGTATACGATAACCGCATCCACTCGATGAAGTAGAAAAGTCACTGAGCCCAGCAAACCCTCGCCTTCAGTGGGCTAGAGCGGGCTGCCTTCCATTCCTATTGTCAACTACGACTAGTCCCAACAGGAATACCGGCAATATCGGGAGCACATACCGTCCCTGTATTCCTTGGAACACTCCGAATCGACTCATCGATTCCAAGTCATTCCAAGTCATTCCCACAAAGAGCACGAACGCTGCTATCTCAGCAGCTGCAATCACTAGGGCCAAGATCAGGAACCGATACTTTCCCACCCATGCGGACGGTGCCATACGAGCAGCCCCAGTTGTCTTCACCGTATACACCAACGCCGCAAGCCAAACCAGTACAAGCACAACCGACATCACGGTATACCAGACTGGAAGCTGAGTGAGGTGATAAGTCCCAAGAAATATCATGGAACGAACTATCTTGCCGATGGTGAGTATCGGATGGGACAGCGCAACGCTCATGTTATGCGACACATTCACTTGCGCCAACGAACTACTAAACAGCACGCTCCAGGGAAGGTACAACACCCCCATCAGCACCGCCGCAACGCCAACAAATTCCACTTTGCGCCGCACAGTCATTACCGCAGATGGCAGGAATAGCGCGGCACCCGCCACAAACGCATAGGACAGCTTCTCACATGCCAGAGCCCATGCCAGCACTCCCAATGCCACAGTGCATGGCAGAGAAATCACATGTTTGTTCCCTGCAATCGCAGCGATGGCTGCCACCATACAGGCCGAAAGCGCCACAATCATGCCGTCAATCATCAGACTCGATGCCACAAACGCCACCGGTGGAATAACTAATAGCAACGCCATCAGCGTTTTCCAACGCGGCAACAGTGCAATGGCAAAGCATCCCATAATCGCATACAGTATGCTGTTGGATATTCGCGCCGCCTGCCACTGCGCATATGGCGACAGGTTCACCAGCATGGCTATTTTCATGCCAATGGCCTGAGGCAGATAATCAAGCGGGAAATATGCGTTGGACCGGTTGGATCGTGTCTCATTCGGAACAACAATCTGACTAGCTGGCATAATATCAGCGGATCGCTGCCCGTCTTGCAACGAATCACCACGCCAAGCTCGCTCCAATGCATCGAAAACCAATATATTCCCGGCACCGGGAACCATCAGCAAGCGATCATCACCCTTGAGGTACTGCTTTTTTATGGCATTACCATGTTTGTCCTTGCCCTTTACGGGAGGATTCAACGATTGACCGGTAGCCAACGCATACGTAGACAACGGATGCATGTCGGGATCTGGAATGGTAAGAGGACCGACCTGAACAACGAACATGCAGGCCTGCAGTGTGAACAACACCAGAAAAATCGCGATATTACAGGAAGACCCCTTTAACACATGCGCCACACGTTTCATGCCATCCCACCTTCCTGTTAGTCGTCCACAGTCTACCGCAAGCGTGCACCCCAACATCATCCGCCCAGTGTATCTTGAATGACTTTATCCCGGGCTTTTTATTACAATGCGCAAGTACGTTGTTTATAGAAATGAGCGAGCAGAGTGGACGACATCCAAAACGACCAGGAGCCCTCAGCGCCAGAAACTGGCACAGACTTGGAGAAAACCGGAGTCCCAGCTGTTCCCTCAAACCAGGATGGCGACCAGCAGAACAGCAAATTACCGCTGCCTTTCGCGTTGAATTTCAGCTTACTAATGGCCTCAAGGCCTATGTCCACGCTGGCCAAAGCCGTATCTCTCCTGTATGCCCTGCTAAAAAAGCGGCCCAAATGCCCCTATACGTTGTACGTAGTGGTACTGGCACTCATCGACTCCGCAGCAGTGCTGTTCATTCAGTGGGGAATGTACAAAGAGCCCACTTATGCTGACCCGGATGCCATAGACGCCAATACTAAACTCTTTGACAGCATTCCCGGCCAACTCACCAAGTTCGTATCCCAGATGTGGATGGAACAAAAGTATATATGGCTGCTCAACTTCCTAGTGTTGGGCATGGTGCACCTCGCACTGGTGTTCGTGCTAAATCGCTTCTGGGTGGCGACCGCCATATTCTCCATTGTCATGTCTGTATTCGCCGTGGCGAACAGCATCAAGGTTTCTCTTCGCAATGAGCCGGTTATCCCTTCTGATCTGGGATTTTTCTCCAGCGGCAATGGCGGAGAAATTACGTCATTCATTCCCAAGAACAGACAGTCTTTGGTCAACGGAACCATCACCATGCTCATTTGGCTGACCATTATTTGCTTGGCTCTGCAACTCATCGACGGTCGCCGTTGCGTGATTCCTTGCCATTGGTGGCGTTCATTTCGCAACGTAAAAACTATCATTGGCAACTGCATTCGCATCATCGCCGCAGTGCTCAGCGTTACCTTGTTATGGTCGTTCACATGGAATCTGGGAATCAATGATTCATGGTCCTATAACTGGGCCAAGAGCTTAGGAGATAGCCCCAAACCGTGGAGCACGGTGGCCGATGCCACTGGCAACGGACCGACCATGAATTTTCTGCGATTAGCCCATACCAAAACCATGGATAAGCCCGAAGATTACAGTGAAGAAACCATGGCAGCGCTGGCCAAACGCTATAAGAAGAGCGCAAAAATCACCAACGAATCCCGCGCCAATAAACTCACTGATAACACCGTGATCATGATTCTTTCAGAATCGTTCTCCGATCCAACGCGAGTGCCGGGTATTACATTTGCCGAAGACCCGATGCCCAATATTCGCGCGTTGAAAAACACGACCACCGCTGGTTTGATGCTTTCTCCAAGCATCAGTGGAGGCACCGCGAATATCGAACATCAAGCCTTAACCGGACTCAGTCTGGCATTGTTCGATAATTCCATGCAATCCCCCTACCAAGAGCTGGTTCCACATCAGAAGTCACCATACACATTCAATCAAATTTGGAATAGCGTATACGGCAAAAATGGTTCTGTGGCATTCCATCCTTTCCGCAAGGACATGTATTTGCGTGATAGCGACTACAAGAAATTCGGTTTCAGCAAACTGTATACGTTGGACAGCAAACCAGAAATCACACATCAAGATCACCTCGGAACCTCACCTTATGTGAGCGATGCTGCCTCATACCGAAATGTCCTTGATGCGCTCAGCAACAGCGACCACGCACAATTCATTCAGTTGGTCACTATGCAAAATCACACACCGTATGATGACTATTATCCTGACAATCAGTTCAGAGAAGCCGATGTTTCTGAACTTTCCGATGATGAAAAATGGGATATCGACAGTTATGCCAAAGGTGTTAATATCACGGATCAGGCCACTGAAGACTTTTTGAATCAGCTTAATTCGACGGATAAGCCAATCACTGTTATCTTCTACGGCGATCATCTACCCGGCGTTTACAATACTGCAGCAGCCGACGAAAACAATGCAATTCCGCTGCATGAAACTGATTACTTCATCTGGTCGAACAAGGCTTCCGTGTCCGCTGGCACCAAACTCGATTCACAGACTTCCAGCTACACATCATCAAACTATTTCATGGCCCTAGCCGCTGAACATCTCGACGCCAAAGTATCGCCCTATCTGGCAATGCTTACACAAACGCAAACGCAAATTCCAGCGATTAGCCGTCTGGTTAGCTCTAATGCCTCATGGGGTGATGGTAGTACCGTTTACCTAGATGCCGAAGGCAATCACGTGACAAGCAAGAACCTCTCAAAAGAGGCAAAGCAGATGCTCCATGATTACCGTTTGGTGCAGTATGACATGACTAAGGGCAAAAACTACCTCAGCAATTACGGATTCTTCGACGTTCAATAGATCTTGAATAGTCTGACTGTATTTCAGACTTCCTATTACAATATTCAGGTACGTTATTGAAGAAATGAGTGAGCATAGTGGACGATACCCAGGATAATCAGGAGTTCACAGTAGAAGAAGCCGACACAAACGGTACGACTTCGGCGGAAAGCAGCCAATCCTCTGCTCATTCAGACCGAGACGATAATTCTCAGGAGGCTCAAAAGAGTAAAACGTCGCTGCCTCCAATCTTCCAGCAGATCCGAGCACAGCTCAACACGTTGATGGCCTCTCAAACTATGACTGCGCTTTCCAAAGCCCTGACAGTCTTGCACTCCGTATTCAAGAAACGACCTCGATTCCCTTACCTCCTGTACATAATGGTGATGGCAATCGTCGATTCAGCCGCGGTGCTGTTCATTCAATGGGGAACCTATACGGAGCCGACCTATGCCGCCCCGAGCACAGTGGACGAAACCACACGGCTGCTGAACAGCATCCGCGGTCAACTCACGCGCTTCGTCGCACAGATGTGGATGGAGCAAAAATACATCTGGCTGCTTAATTTCTGTGTTCTGGGCATGGTCTACCTGGTGCTGATTTTTGTGCTGAACCGATTCTGGGTGGCAACAGCCTTATTTGCGATTATCACGAGCGTATTCGCTGTGGCGAATCACATCAAAATCCAGTTGCGCAATGAACCGGTCATTCCCTCGGATTTGAGCTTCATTTCCAGCGGCAACGGAGGAGAAGTCGCATCATTTATCCCCAAAGACAGCCAGGCATTAGTAAACAACACCATCACCATGCTCGTCTGGCTTACGATTGCATGCCTGCTGCTTCAATTTATCGATGGTCGCCGTTGTGTGATTTCCTTCCACTGGCGTCGTCCATTACGCAACACAAAAACAATAATCGGTAACTGCACACGTATTGTTGCAGTCATTGTCAGCACATCCCTGCTGTGCTCGTTCACCTTGAACCTCAACACGGTAGGTTCATGGAGCCACAATTGGGCACAGGCGTTGGGTGATAGCCCTACCTTATGGGACGCTGCCGGCGATGCCAGTCTGAATGGCCCCACAATCAGTTTCTTGCGCTTGGCGAATCCAAAAACCATGACGAAGCCAAGCGACTACAGTCAAGCGACCATGCAGGAAATCGCTCAACGATATAACAAGATAGCCGAAAAAACCAACCAGTCCCGCAGCAATAATCTCACGGACAATACCATGATCATGATTCTGTCGGAATCGTTCTCTGACCCGACGCGCGTTCCCGGCATCACCTTGTCGGAAGACCCGATGCCTAATATTCGAGCGCTCAAAAATACCACCACTTCCGGCCTAATGCTTTCGCCTGGGTACGGCGGAGGCACAGCCAACATCGAATACCAAGCTCTCACCGGCTGGGATTTGGCACTATTCGACAATTCAATGCAGGTGCCCTATCAGCAGCTCGTCCCACACCAGAAAGTCACAGAAACTTTCAATCAGCTCTGGAATGACCGATACGGTGCTAGCGGATCCATCGCTTTCCACCCGTATTACAAAAACATGTATTTGCGTGACATCGACTATAAGAAGTTCGGTTTCAGCCATTTTTATACGCTGGACAGTAATCCGCCAATCACGCATCATGATGGATTAGACAACTCTCCATATGCCAGCGATGCGGAAGCCTATCAAAATGTAGTTGATGCACTGCAGAACAGCAATCATCCGCAGTTCATCCAATTAGCGACGATGCAAAACCATCCTCCATACAGCGATTGGTATTCTGATAATCAGTTCAAGGATGCCGACACCACCAATTTGCCGGCCGATGAAAAAACAGGAGTCGATACATACATCAAGGGCGTCAGCATTACCGATCAAGCAACCACCGATTTCCTCAACCAGCTTGATGCAATTAACCAGCCGATTACCGTCATATTCTATGGAGACCATCTACCCGGCGTGTACACGACTGCACGCGCCAGCTCGAAAAATACCATTACCATGCAGGAGACAGATTATTTCATCTGGTCCAATGAGGCATCAGCGTCAGCCGGGACGAAACTCGATCCGGCAGCTGCCGCTACTAGCTACACCTCTCCAAACTATTTCATGGCCATGGCCAGCGACCATATGAACACCAAAGTATCTGCTTATATTGCGTTCCTCTCCGCAATGCGGGCTGAGATACCCGCCACGGAGCGACTCACGCTTGGTGTCAGCGGCGTCACCGACAATACACCAACTGTCTATTTAGACGCGAACGGCAACGTTGTAAGCAAGAAAGAACTGTCCTCACAGCAGAAGAAGCTACTCAACGATTATCGTCTTATTCAATACGACATGACTGCTGGGAAAAACTATCTCAGCAGCACAAAGTTCTTCGACGTGAAGTAAACCGGCAAGCCACACCACAAAATTGGTTATCTGCGTAGTGAGTTCAAAATTGCCTTGATTTTGCGCGGTATAGCGGTAATCAGCAAACCAACCTTGAACGATGTCGACTCTTTTACGGACTGAATCTCCATGCTCTTGGAAGACAACGACTGTTCTAATAGCGCTTGATTCGAGCACAAAGAATTTATGCGCTCCTCATAACTCTTCGAGGATGCAATACGCGCATCAATCATCAAGTCAACCATCACATCATCATCGGCACTAGAGGCAGTTGAGGAACCCAGTGAATCGAATATTCCTCTCCACAGGCGCGCGAAATCATAATTGGACATACCCACCATGCTGTTGAAGGCAATATCCCCCAACTGCTTCATCTTTTCGGGGTTCTGCCACAAACCACAAATAGCAGATGCCGCCGCAGATCGGTTTCCTTGCCCCACCTGGATAACGCTCTCGTCTTGAACCAAAGTCAGATACGGCAAAGCGTATATAACGCTTGGAATGCCCACTGTTTTCGCTTCGGCCAGAGCAATACCGTAGCCCTCATATAGAGATGTATGAAGATACACACTGGCTTTCTGTAGGTAAGGAAGTACATTATCCTGAGCGCCTACAAAACTCACAGCATCAGATAGATCAAGAGAATCTCGCAACTGACGAAGCTGTTGTTCCGTTGCATCATCTGCAAAAGGACCAACCATAATCAGATGTGCATCAGGACACTGTTTGACCACTTCAGCCATAACCCGCAATGCCTCATCCGGACGCTTATCGAATAATGACAGGCGCCCAACCCATACAATGTTATAAGAATCAAGCGCCGCGCGTTTCGACGAATCCGGCTCGATGGTTAATGGATTAATGGTCTGCCATACATGAGCATTGAATAGTTGCCAGAAACGTGTATTCACATCAGATAACGTTATGACGCCATCTGAGTATCGATACGTCAGAGCCAACTCGGCGCGCATACGATCTGCGTCGAACATGCAACGCATGACGCCATGAGTGTAGATGAGGAAAGATACGCCGCTCATCTTGCAGAGCAGCATATCCCATGGAAGCGTTTGTCCAAGCCATTGCCCGTACACTAGAGCGTCAACTTGCTCCGCATTGAGGATATCCGCTAACGCTTTTGCCCGGTTCTCGTAGTTCTCCGCATTCGCTTTGCAGTAACTCGGAATAATGCGGCGCTCAACAATCTGGTTCACTTCGTACTCATATGCACTAGTGTCATCGTCGGTAATCAGCACTACCCGATATCCCATGCCGGCCCAAAGGTTGGCAAGGAATGCCGTCACGCGTTCAGCACCGCCGATGGATAGCCCCGAGTAATAGAGCGCAACTGTATGAACAGTCCTTTTTGGCTGTGCCAGGCCCGCTATCGGCCCTAATGCTCGCACGGCCTCTACCGAATTAATCCAGTATTTGGAAGCAACGGCAGATACGATTCCCGCGACCCCGTACTTATTGGAAGCTTCAACAAGTAAGGATTTTCGTAATGATGGCTCACCGCTCACCAATGCGTCAGCATATTCAGCAATATCCAATACATGCCTCTATCGAAGATAAGATCAATCGAGTCTATTAATCTGAATCGCTCGGCTGCTCAGCATGCCAGCCTCACCGTTGCGATCATTGCGAATAGCAAAATAACCGCTGTTCTCATCGTTCGTGAATGCGATCATTTGCGGATCATCGCCGGGTTTTTCAACAGATCGCAGAGTGGCATAAATCTTGAACTCACCATTGTTGAAGATATCAAGCGGCATTTCAAAACGCATAGTCCGGTGCCCACGCTGCGTGATGACCATGCCAAGATTGTCGGTCTGCGATCCCGCATCATAAGCATGTCCACTGCGACGAGAATCGAGCAATGCAATACCGATGTACGCTTCCCGGTCTTCATTAAACTCATATTCGATTTCAAATTCGAGCGGCTCAACACCATCAGCCACCGATGAACTCGATATATTGACCTTAAGGGTGGGCACTCGTTCACTAAGACCCGTAGGATACTCTTTATCGTCTGTTTCATTATTGGCATCATCACCCAGGGGACCTGCATTCTTCTTGAAGTTCTCCAGTGTGTAACGATCTGCTACATCGTCCTGGTTTCCGGACGCAATAATCTCTCCATCCTTTATGAGGATAGCCTTATTGCAATATTTCTTAACCGAATCCATGGAGTGAGTTACCAAAATAACTGTCTTCGTGGGATCTTGCTTCACTTCGGTGAAGAAATTATCACACTTACGTTGGAACGCTTCATCGCCCACAGCCAATACTTCATCCAAGACCAGTATGTCGCCCTTAGCCTTAATGGCGACCGCAAATGCCAAACGCACCTGCATACCACTGGAATAGTTCTTTAGCTTCTGGTCCATGAATTCGCTAAGCTCTGAAAACTCAACAATGTCGTCATACATTGCATCGATTTCTTCTTGGCTAAATCCTAAAAGGGCACCGTTAAGGTACACATTCTCTCGACCGGTCAGTTCAGGATTGAAACCAACGCCAAGCTCAATGAATGAGACCAGTTTCCCGTCAACAGAGATTGAACCTTGATCCGGCATATAAATGCCCGAAATCAACTTCAACAGTGTCGATTTTCCGCTTCCGTTTCGACCGACAACGCCAAAGAAATCCCCTTCTTTGACCTCAAAGTTGATATCGCGCAGCACATGCTGCATCTTGTATCCGCTAATTCCTTTAGTCCAGTTGATAACGGCCTGTTTCAGGCCTGACGCCTGCTCCGTCGGCAACCGAAATGATTTGGCTACGTGCTCAACTTTCAGCACAGTCTTACGATTGTCCATCGTGCCCTCTTGTGCGTTATTCATCACAGCACCTCCGCGAATTTCTGACTGTACTTACGGAATATATGAATACCCAACCATAGGATAAAGAAAGTCAAGGCAACAGGGATGAGACGAATACCCCAGTTGCTGATCTCCTTCCACACTGTTGGCGTGGTATCCGGTGCGATGAAGTTATGCCTAATATCCTGAATAATCTGGGCCGGCGGGCTCAGCAACATAATTTTCGCGAAAATAGGATTATTCGTTTTTTCAGTTACCAGCGACAGAGGATAGATAATAGGCGTTGCATAGAAGAACACCTGCATGAGCACTTCCCAAATATGCTGCATATCACGGAAATACACATTCAATGCGGCTAGCAACAGGGCCGTTCCCAAAGCAAGAGCATAGAATTCTATGAAATTAAGCGGGAGCCACAACACATTCCAGGTGAAGTGCACCTGATTAAAAATACAAAAAACCAGCACTACACACATGTTGATGGCCAAGCTGATTAAAGCGCCGACCGTTGCAGAGACGACAATAATGTAGTTGGGGAAATGAATCTTACGCAGAATGTCCCCTCTGCCTACGATAGCCGTCAATCCCATATTCGTCGCCTCAGCGAAGAAATTCCACAAGCTGATACCCAGCAGCAAGACCAGCGGGAAAGTCGGCGTGCCATCGGTAAACTTCAGGAATTTGACGAACACCACATACATCACACAGAACAGCATTAACGGCTTCAAGACCGACCACGCAATTCCTAGAAATGATCCCTGATAGCGCAGCTTAAAATCAGTTCTCACCATTTCTTTAAGTACAATGAACGAATAGCGGTAGCGCTCTTTTAGCTTTATCAGCATCGTATTCATATCCTCATTTGCCATCAACTATTTTTTTAGGTGCACTTTTGTGCTTGAAATCACCACGAAGCACCGCCCTGATTTGTCCAATCACAAATCGCACCGCGGTGATTGGAGCCCATGCTGCAGTGTAGATGACGCTCTGTGCTGGCTTAGGAAGCTTAAGCACAGTTCGTGACGTGATCCATTGAAGTCCTAGATGTATGCGATGCTTGGCTATTTTCAGTGTTCTCCAACGAGAAGTCGCCAAATTCAAACCACGCAAATTTGTCAGCAATGATTCTCCGCGACGTGCTTCTGCAGACGAGCCCATCATCATGGCAGCGGTATAGAACAACGAATCCACTTCAATGCGAGCATATCGATCTGAAAGCACCCATGCCGGATAATATCCACGCGATTGACATATATATCCGTTGGCTCGTTCGATGGCATGCGAAATAGTACCGTCTTCGCCCATCTGTCCTTCGGGCAAGAAGTCTTCATACTTCCACCCATACTCGAACAGCGGTTTTAATGCCTCAACACGGAACCAATAGCACGACCCCATCGCGGATGCAGTTGGCTTAGTGGGAGAGAGCGGCACATGAATGCCCAGCCTGTCTTCCAAAAGCTCCTTCGTGATCTCATAATTTGCACCCCAATCGTGAGGAATGGTGTGCGCAAAGTACAAAGCGTGATATGGCGGCGGAGGCGCCACCTGACCAAGACGCGGGTTCTCCGCAAATAGCGTCAGAATATTCTTGACATATGCCTCACTGCCAAGCGTATTCTCCATAAGCTTGTACGCGAATCCTTGGCTCTCGGTGCCATGATGTCCATTTTCCTGATTCTGGCTGGATTTCTTATCATGAGCGAAACCAATGACGTCATATTTTCCGCTCAACACCACCGGGCAAGCGGCCACAAGCAGAGCCGAGACATCACGACCACGATTGATAACGGGGATGAATGTCGCCTGATGAGAAATCCCACGCTGTTGCATGTATTCCCGAATCTGGGGAATCTTATCTTCGGTAGAGGTGATGTATAGATCTGTTTCTTCCGGCAACGATGCAATGTAGTGGCAAGTGTCTTCTAGCAAATCCATGAAGTAGACGTGATAGATGAACGCCGAACGAGGATGATCATGCGTCTGTGGATTGATGGCCTGTGAGGGCAGCACATAATCAAGATGCATGGCCTTGCGGATATCGTCAATGTTGTAGGACGGCAAAATAGCATCCCAGATCATATCCACGTCATAGTCAGTATGATCTCGAAGGTACTCGTACAAATCCAGAGCTGGCTGACCGGCCGTCTGGTCGAAATAAGCACTGTAATCCACGAAGAAAGAACGGCGCTTGAAAATAGGGCATCGATCATCTCGCACGATTTGCATCGGCATGTACAGTAACGGGTATGAAGAATATCCCTGATATTTTCGACAATCGATGTACGAGGCCCAGGTGAAGCCCAAATCAGCGAAATGCTTGGTGAAGGTCATTTCGTGTTTGCGGGTAACCTCTGCGTAGTCTTTCCACAAAGGCATGGTCTCCCAGTACTCGTGGAACGCCGGGGAAGACACTAAAGAGCGCCTGTACGCATGCCAATAGGCCTGAAGATGCGTTGGAATCTGCTCCTTATCAACTGTCTCACCCACATACGCAGTGATACCCCAAAAATCCACATCCTTGCGATCCATGCACGCAAACATTTCACGGAACGGATACACCGGTCCCATAACTGTGTCATTCAGGCAAATGACTTCATCATATGACTCAAGTTTTTCCCAACCGAGTGTGAGAATGGCCTGCTTGTACGCAGCGACGTCAAGTCCTTTATTCTCTCTAACGATGATCGTCTTCGTGTATTCAGAGAACAGTTGGCGAGCCTGATCGCTAAGTTGCCCGTTTACAACTACGACTAGATCATCTAAGTTATCCATCAAATCATCAAGAAAGGTCTTGATAAAGGATGCAGCATGACCATACTTGTCATAGAAACAGTAGATACCCAGTCGCTGTTTATGCCCGCTATTAACGCTCATCTCCGTCCTTTCACGCACTACATCATTCTGCAAAATGCTATCTTTCCCTCTTCGCACGCTGTGCATGTGAGCGTATCACAGATACCAAATCTCGGTTCAGCGAACCTGCCGGCATGACTTTGTCAATCACGCGACGCATGAGTGTACCTTTTTTGAATCTCGCTTGCGCCTCTATCCGTTCTTGTTCTGCCTGCAGCGCCTGCTGCTCTTTCAATTGGATTTCCGCCACATGATGCTCTAAAGCTTGTTCCAACTGCCGGTATTGATCATACCTAGGTAAATTCCGGCCGTCATCAACCATAGGAACTATCTTGGCGAGAATCTGCCCCCACCGGTAGAACTCATCGTTCCCGGGAGGAATCGAATTCTTGCTCAACAAACTCTCACCACGTGCAATAAGGGGATCAAATAACATGATTGCTGCGTCAGCAGCACCCCACGTTTCAACGATAGCCGTATATCCTTTGTCTTGATCCGCCGCTGGCAAACGAGTTACCCAGTCAGTAACAAGCATGAGAAGATATTGCCGTTTCATCCAAAGGCTTGTGCGACTGTAGAAATCGGTATCGTCTCGCTGAGAGTTGCAATACTCACACAGCAAAAGATACATTTCGTGCACTTCTCGTTGCCGTTTCGAGAACTCCTCTGCCGAATACAATCTTCGCCCGGATCTGCCCGCTCCAATACGGTACTTCAGAGCATGAAAATCAGCGTAATTCTGTAATGTCTGAGACTCATTTGCGATGACAAAAAATTCGTAAGTGTCTTCCATATACCCAAGACGCTTGGATGTCATCTTGGAAAAAGACTCTCTGATGGAATCACCTCGATAAGTGCATACCGTAACGCTCCATACGTCACGAGGGGAAATTATGTCGCTGAATGCAGTCTCTATAATTTCCCTAGAGGTCCTCATGCCTTGGGCATTATTAAAGACCGCTTCCACAGCTCTTGCCGTGCCATCGTCCGCACCGCTTTCGGGAAAGGCGTCCAATCCAAAGCGGATAATGTCAGGAGATGAGGCACGAGTCAGCATGGATACCTGTTCGCATAGTAAGGCACTGATACTGTCATCACCATCAACGAAGTATACATACTGTCCTTTGGTCGCCAACGCACCAGTTCGCCGGGCAAGGTGTGCACCTTCATTTTCCGATTTTGCGATTATATGGAACCGCTGATCATCCGCTACTTCACGAGTAATGCATTCCAGCGTACCGTCAGTACTCGCGTCATCTACTACGATGACCTCGAAATCATCCAAAGTTTGGGCCTTGACGCTTTGCAAACATTGAATAATGTAGGGCTGCACGTTATAGGCAATAACGACAAAAGACAGCAACGGCACAGCAACCACGACCCAACAACATCATCGAGCGTCGCGCGGCTTAACAATAATCTTGTTCTCCGCCACATCCTTCAGATGCTTGCCATACGGGCTCTTGCCATACTTCACAGCGGCCTCCATCAGCTCATCACGAGTAATCCAACCGTTCTCAAAAGCGATCTCTTCGGCAACGGCGATCGGCAGGCCCTGAGCACGCTGCACGGTGCGCACGAATTCGCCTGCCTCATACAGGGAGTCCATGGTACCGGTATCCAGCCAGGCATAGCCGCGGCCAAGCGTCTGCACGTTGAGGGTGCCGTCTTCCAGATACATCTTGTTCAGATCGGTAATCTCCAGCTCGCCACGGGGGGACGGCTTGACCTGCTTGGCGAACTCGGTGACGCGTTCGTCGTAGAAGTACAGGCCGGTCACCGCATAGTTGCTGGCCGGGTGCTCCGGCTTCTCAACGATGGAAATGGCCTTCTTGTTCTCATCGAATTCGACCACGCCGTATCGCTCAGGATCGTCGACGTAGTAGCCGAACACTGTGGCACCATGTTCCACCGTGGCGGCCTTGCGCAGCGTCCTGCCCAAACCGTTGCCGTAGAAGATGTTGTCGCCGAGCACCAGCGCGCACGGCTCACCATCGATGAACTCCTCGCCGAGGATGAATGCCTGGGCCAGGCCATCCGGGGAAGGCTGCACCTTGTAAGAGAAGCTCACGCCATACTGGGAGCCGTCTCCCAACAAACGTTCGAAGTTCGGCAGATCCTTCGGCGTGGAGATGATCAGAATGTCACGGATGCCCGCCATCATCAGCACGCTCAACGGGTAGTAGATCATCGGCTTGTCATATACGGGAAGCAGCTGCTTCGAGGTCACCGTGGTCAGAGGGTACAGTCTCGTGCCCGAACCTCCAGCGAGAATAATGCCTTTCACGAAAAACCTGCTTTCCACAACGTTTTACTCGTTATTCGTCTACAAACATATTCAGCTTAGCTAACTCTTATTCAAAATGAAAAACCGCGCAGAGAGCCTGCGCGGTTTTATCACTTGAGGTCAACTGTTATGAACAGCTATCAGCCGAGTTCCTTCTGCACGTAGGCCCTGAGGGTCTCTTCCCAGTCGGCGGGCGTGTATCCGGCCGCCTCGATCTTCGCTAGGTCGAGCGCGCTGTGCACGGGGCGCGGGCTGACCGGGCTGGTCGCGTTCGCGAAATACTCGGCCGTCGAGATGGGCTTGACCTTGTCGCCGTTACCGTTCGTCAAATCGAACACCTCACGGGCGATCTCCGCCCACGACTTGACCGCACCGGACCCGGTCAGGTTATAGGTCCCGTACGGGGCATGGTTGTCGAGCAGGTGGAAGATCGCCTCAGCCATGTCGCGGGTGAAGGTCAGGCGACCGTACTGGTCGTCCACCACGGTGACCTGTTCCAGCTTGTCGGCCGGGTCGGCGACCTTGTTGGACAGCACCATCATGGTCTTCACGAAGTTGTGCCCCTCGCCGATCACCCAGCTGGAACGCAGGATGTAATGCTCGGGTGCGTTGGCCACGGCGATGTCGCCCGCAGCCTTGGTCTGGCCGTACACGCCAAGCGGGGCGAACGCCTCCGTCTCCGTGTGTTCCTTGGCGGTGCCGTCGAACACATAATCCGAACTCACGTGCACGAGGGTGATGTGGTGGTCCTTGGCCACCTTGGCCAGCAGAGCCGGACCCTGGGCATTCGCCTTCCACGCGATCGGACGGCCTTCGGCGGTCTCGGCCTTGTCAACGGCCGTGTAGGCACCGGCGTTGATGATCGTGCCGTACAGGCTCCAATCGTATGCCTCGTATGCCTTCGGGTCGGAGAAGTCGAACTCGTCGATGTCCGTGTACTCGAAGCCCTCCAGACCATGCGCTTCCGCGTAGGCGCGAATCGCGTGGCCCAGCTGGCCGTTGCAGCCCGTCACCAGGGTGCGCTTGGGAGCCATGGGCTTGGCGTCCTTGAGCATCGGGTGGTGCAGATCGGCCTCGGAGCGCTCGGACTCCTCCAGCGGAATCGGCCACTGGATGTTCAGTTCCGGATCCGCAAGGTTCACGAACGTGTAGGTCTTCTTCTGTTCGAGCGACCAGTGTGCGTTCACCAGATACGTGTACACCGTGCCGTCCTGCAGAGCTTGGAAGCTGTTGCCCACGCCGCGCGGCACGTAGATTGCGCGGCTCGGGTCCAGACGGGTGGTGAACACCTGGCCGAAGCTCTCGCCCGGGCGCAGGTCAACCCACGCGCCGAAGATCTCGCCGGCAGCGATGCTGATGTACTTGTCCCACGGCTCCGCGTGAATGCCACGGGTGACGCCCTTGGTCGCGTTGTAGCTGATGTTGTTCTGCACCGGGCCGAAGTCCGGCAGTCCCAGACCCATCATCTTGGCGCGCTGCCAGTTCTCCTTGAACCAGCCACGGTTGTCGCCATGCACCGACAGGTCGAACACCAGAAGGCCCGGGATGTTCGTCTTCTCGACCTTCAGTTCCTTCTCGAATTCAAATGCCATGATCGGATCACTGTCCCTGTTGCTTGTACCTGGCCTCGGTGGCGGCCTTGGCCGGCTCCCACCAGGCGCGGTTGTCCGTGTACCACTTGATGGTCTGCTCCAGGCCCTTCTGGAAGTCCGTGTGCGTCGGCTTCCAACCGAGCTCGGTCCGCAGCTTGGTGGAGTCGATCGCGTAGCGGCGGTCGTGGCCGGGACGGTCC
>CXVJ01000001.1_pt1 | contig 83224 bp, 70 predicted proteins | sample 940911 | NCBI WGS metagenome assembly CXVJ01 (sample SAMEA3493524, study PRJEB9703) | human gut metagenome | biome: ENVO:mammalia-associated habitat; material: ENVO:feces | place: Bangladesh | collected 2010-01-06 | reverse complement strand
ACTTCCAATCGAAGATGGAGTCCTCGCGCAATCGGCCGATGGAAACGCCCATGCCGCCCTCGTAATCTACGTCGAGCTTGACTTGCGGGCGGTCGTCCTCGGTGAGGTACTGGATGAAGTGCTTCGGCGCGTGCGGCAGGCCGAGCTCGGACGCCTTGGAGGTGTAGTTCACCAGACGATCAATGAGCTCTTCCTTGGTGGCCTTCTTGCCGAAGTTCAGGAACACGGTGGCGGTGTGGCCGTTGAGCACGGGCACGCGGATGCACTGGGACGTGATCTTGAGGTCGCCGTCGAACGGCACAATCTTGCCCTTGTCGGCGTCCACATGGCCGAACACCTTGAGCGGTTCCTTCTCGCTCTTTGCTTCCTCGCCGGAAATGAACGGGATGATGTTGCCCACCATCTCAGGCCAATCCTGGAAGGTCTTGCCCGCGCCGGAAATCGCCTGATAGGTGCTGACGACCACCTCGCGTGGCTCGAATTCCTTCCACGCGGCCAACGCCGGAGTGTAGGCCTGAATCGAGCAGTTCGGCTTGACGGCGATGAAACCGCGTGTGGTGCCAAGGCGCTTGCGCTGGTGCTCGATCACCGCGAAGTGTTCGGGGTTGATCTCCGGCACCACCATCGGCACGTCCGGGGTCCAGCGGTGGGCGCTGTTGTTGGATACCACCGGGGTCTCGGTCTTGGCATAACGCTCTTCGATGGCGCGAATCTCGTCCTTAGGCATGTTCACCGCGGAGAACATGAAGTCCACGTTCGCGGCCACGGACTCGGCGTCGTCGCCGTCCGCAACCACCATGTGCTTGGCGTATTCGGGCATCGGCGTTTCCATCTTCCAACGGCTGCCGACGGCCTCCTCATACGTCTTGCCGGCGCTGTGTGCGGAAGCGGCAAGCGTGACCACTTCGAACCACGGGTGGTTTTCCAGCAGCGTGATGAAACGCTGGCCGACCATACCGGTGGCGCCGAGAATGCCGACCTTTATCTTTTCGGGCATGATGACCTCTATGACCTTCGGGTTTCGATGGGCTGATACGTTCAAGCGACCATCTTGCAATGGCCGCAAACACACGGTAATTGTACGAAACATGCAGAACAACAGTGGCCGTCTTCCCATATGGTGGCTCGGCGGCGCACCCCATGGCGTACCCCGCGCCGCGCAGCCCGATATCCTCTCCATAACTGGCAAAGTGACTAGCGAAGAGACGGCAGTGTTCTACACTGGTAGCCATGTCTATCGCATCAGTAGAGGCGCAAAAGCAACTCGACCGTATCGTGGCCCTCGGCTACCCGGACGTGGCGGATATGAGTGCCGCCGCATTCCGCGCGCTTGCCGAGCCGCTCATCGGCGCGCTCGAGCATTCCGATCTCGGCTCGAACATCCTACTGGTGCCTACGCGCGAGCTAGTCTCGCCCGAATCGCTGATTGCGCGAACCTCCATCAACCGCATGGCCGGCTTTACCACCATGCCTCCGCGAGACATCGCCAGCTTCCTGCCGCAAGACGGATTCATGCCGCCCGAAGGCCCGTTCTATCTGGTGGTCGATCCGCATACCGGCACCTGCTACATCAACCGCGAGCCCGACGTGGCACGCAAGCTGATTGATTCCGACGAGCGTCTGCCGCTCACCCTCGAAGAAGGCTTGGCCATCGCCACCCAGCACCCTGAATGGCTGTTGGAAAAGAACGGTTTCAACCTGCTCGGCTCGCGCAGCGCGGACGGGCGCGTGCCGAGCATCTGGATGAGTCAGAACGCGCCGAGGCTCGGCGCCGTGTGGCCGAATTCCAAGCACACGTGGCTCGGCAACGCGTTCTGCATGGCCCGCCGCGGGGTGTCGCTGTTCCGATAGGGCCGGTGGGCCAAAATTCGGTGCTATCCTTCCTGGGGCAGATGGGGCGTTTTGCGGACACCTACTCGCCCTTCCGAGGGCAGTCGCATCGGCGCGTGGGGGGCGTGCGGGGAGCACCCCGCCGTTGGAATATGGCGCAATATGAGGGGCCGATGCCCGTGGCGCGCCCGTTGAGGTGCCCTCGGAAGGCGGAGCAGATGTCCGCAGCGGCGGAAATCCGCCCTCGGAAAGCCAAGTGGCGGTCGAAGCGCGGGCCGATGGAACACGCTCGTTGCGTGGCGTTAATAGATTAGACATCAGACGTCTGATAATAGTAGAATGGAAATGCTCAGGCACCGGCATTTCAAGGAGGAAACCAGCATGCCATCATTCGTCGTCGGCGCATACGCGTCATTGCCCCAGGGGCGCGAAGCCCAGGAAACCTACTACGACCTGCTCGGCGAGCAGCCGTGGATCGAGGGCACCGAGCTGCCCTTCCCCGGCGACCTCGCGGACACCGCCGACCGCATCTGGCTGGCCGGCCACCTGCCCAAGCACTGGCGCGGCAACACCGTCACCGTCATCCCCGGCACCATGCAGCACGTGTGGAAGGACCCGAACTTCGGCCTCGCCAGCCCGGACGAGGACGGGCGCAAGGTCGCGCTCGCGTTCATGAAGCAGCTGCGCGAGGCGCTCGCCGACTTCGCCCAGTGGAGGGCCAGCCAGGACGTCAAGTTCATCGAAATCCACTCCGCGCCCACGAGGATCGCCAGCCGCGACGCCATGGCTGCCTCGCTCGAGGCCCTCGCGCAGCTGGACTGGTCCGGCGCCAAGCTGGTGATCGAGCACTGCGACAAGTACGTCGAGGGGCAGAAGCCGGAAAAGGGCTTCCTGCCGATTGAGGACGAGATCGCGCTGTGCGGGTCGGCCGGCATCGGGCTCACCGTCAACTGGGGACGCTCGGTGGTGGAGGGGCGCACGCCCGAAACCGCCGTGGCGCACGTGGAGGCCGCCGCGAAGGCCGGCGTGCTGAGCGGCCTCATGTTCTCCGGCGCCGGCCCGGAGGAGACCCAGTACGGCTACGGCTGGATCGACGGCCACCTGCCCATGAACCCGGACGAGCCGACCTCGCTCATGGACGCCGCCGCCATTAAGGCCGCCGTGCGCGCCGCCGGGGCGCAGGAGCGCCCGCTCGACTATCTGGGCGCCAAGGTGTGCGTGCCCAAGGACGCGACGGTCGAGGAGCGCCTCGACTATCTCGCGCGCATCCACGAGGCGGTCGTCGCATGAGCGCGGGGGCGGCGCCCACCTACCTCGCCTTCGACATCGGCGGCACCAAAGTCGCCTCGGGATTCGTGACGTTGCCCGCAAGCGCAAACGCAAACACGGGCGCGGACGGCAGGCCCGAGGTGACGGCCCGCTGCGAAATCCCGACCGAGGCCGCGCGCGGCGGCGAGGACCTGAAGAACCGCATCGTCGCCTTCGCCGTCCGCCAGCTTGAGCGCGCCGAGGCCGAGGGCGTGGCGATCGCCGGCGTCGGCATCGCGGCGGCGGGCGTGCCGGACAGCGAAACCGGCGAGATCGTCTCCGCCACGGACATCCTGCCCGGCTGGCGCGGCCAGCGCATCTACGACGCGTTCGCGGCCGTGACCGACCTGCCGGTGCACATGATCGGCGACGTGGGCGCGCACGGTCTGGGCGAGGCGACGTACGGCGCCGGACGCGGCAGGGGCGTGGTGCTCTCGATCGGCGTGGGCACCGGCATCGGCGGCGCGATCGTGGTGGATGGCGCCTTGTTCACCGGCGCGCACGGCGTGGCCGGCCACGCGGGGCACGTGCCGAGCGCGCTGGGCCGCGGATTCCTATGCTCGTGCGGCACCCTCGAGGGGCACATCGAGCCGGTCGCGTCCGGCACGGGGCTGAAGGACCTCTACAATCGGCGCTGCGAGGAGGCCGGCGACGAGAACCTCCCGGCTGCGGACGGCGCCGAGGTGGCCGCCCGCGCGGCCGCGGGGGAGGAGCTGGCCCGCCGCACGCTCACCGACAGCGCCCGTGCGCTCGGCGAATGCGTCGGCGGCATGGGCAACCTCATCGACCCGGACGTGATCGTGGTCTCCGGCTCGGTCGTCAAGGCCGGTCCGATCTGGTGGGACGCCCTGCGCGCCGGGTTCGCCGATTCGGCGCTCGCGCTCGTCAAGCCGACGCCGCTCGTCGAGGGCGAGCTCGGAGGGACGGCGCCGCTGATCGGCGCGGCGGCGGCCGTCCACCGGCGCATCGGCGCGCCGGGCGACGCGCGATAGACAAGATGCGACAACAGGAAGGAACCAGCATGCATCAGGCAATCGAGAAGATCAGGGGCGGCCTCGTGGTGAGCTGCCAGGCGTACCCGGGCGAGCCGCTGCGCCACCCGGAGACCATGGCGCAGATGGCCATGGCGGCCGTGGAGGGCGGGGCTGTGGGCATCCGCTGCCAGGGCCTCGCGGACATCGCGGCCATCAAGGGCCAGGTGAGCGTGCCGGTGATCGGCATCTGGAAGGACGGCGAGGAGGGCGTGTACATCACGCCGACCCTGCGCCACGCCCGCTGCTGCGCCGCCGCCGGAGCGGACATCATCGCGATCGACGCGACCGGACGTCCGCGACCGGACGGGCTGACCTACGCTGAGACCGTGCGCGCCCTGCACGACGAGGGCGTGATCGTGATGGCCGACTGCGGCAGCTTCGCCGACGCCGAGCGCGCCGTGGAGGCCGGTACCGACATCATCTCCACCACGCTGTCCGGTTACACCGGCGAGCGCCCCAAGACCGACGGTCCAGACTTCGAGCTGCTCGGCCAGATGATCGAGGCGTTCCCGGACGTGCCCGTGCTGTGCGAGGGTCGCATTCACACGCCCGACCAGCTGCATCAGGTCATGGCCGCCGGCGCGTGGGCCGCGGTGGTGGGCACGGCGATCACGCATCCGACGACCATCACGCGCTGGTTCGAGGCGAAGCTGTGAGCGGGGCGGGGCGCATGCTCAGCTTCATTGCAGCGGGCGATCCGAATCGTCCCCTTGTCGTCCTGCTGCACGGCGTGTGCGACGCGGCGATTGCCTGGTCCGACTACATCGACTATCTCAGTCATGATTTTCGCGTGGTTGCGGTCGATATGCTGGGACATGGCCTGTCGCCGCGATATGCCGATGCTCAACTCCGACATCCATTCGAATCCGCGTATGAGGCGTTTGAGGAGACCGTTGAATATCTTGAACATGTCCACGGTGGCAGGGCGATCATGATCGGGCATTCCATGGGAGGTGCGATTGTGACGATGCTGGTCAGGCGTCGTCCCGATCTTTGCCTCGGTGCAGTGGTTGAGGATCCCGCATGGCTGAACGATGAGCAGCGACAGCGGTATGTGGACAACGCTCCGGCCAATGCGGCGTTGCTGCACGACTGGGCATCCGACCCGGCCAACGCGATCCGTCACAATCAGACGCGTCGTCCGAATTGGCCGATGGAGGATCATATCGGCTGGGTCTATGGGCAGAACCGATGTGATCCGCGATTGGAGCGCACCGGCGTGGTCAGCTTCGCGGAGGACTGGCATCAGGTGGTGTCCTCGATAGAGGTGCCCTTGGTGGTGGTCTCGTCCGACGATCCCTCAGATCTCGTGGGTGTGCGCGGGCTGGAGGAAGTCAGGGCCATGGGGAAGCCGAACCTTGAAACGGTGTTCATTCCCGGGTGTGAGCACGGTCTGCGCAGGACTGACATTGCCGCGTTCAATCAGGCGGTTACGCCCATACTGCACCGCTGGGCCGCATGTGAATCTCATGTTTCCGGCGAAATATAAGATGTCTGATGTCTTAACACTGTCGTTACCGCGGTTTGAGACCGTTGCATTGCAAGGAAAAAACGTGGTAGCTGCACTCATAAGACGGCTGATGAAACTTGCAATCAGACATCAGATGTCATATGATTAAGAAAGATTCGATTGGACAGAGAATCGAATCCTGATTCAGTTATCACTCAACGAAGAGGAGAAACCGATGTACTCGTGGAAAACCCGAATGGCCAAGACCGCCGCTGCGGTATTGGCCGGAACGCTCGCCTTGAGCGGCTGCGGTGTAGGAACCGGCACGACGAACGCCAAGGGGGGTCCCTCCGTCGCGGACACCATCACCGCGCAGGTGGCGTACAGCAGCCGTGACTTCAATCCGCTGTCCACGTCCATGGCCCTGCCGATGGCCGGCAACTGGCATGTGACCGAGGCGCTGTACACGCTGCAGATGTCCGACTATTCGTTGGTCTCCGGCTTGGCCGCCGGCGAACCGGAGAAGATCTCCGACACCGAATACGTCATCACGATCCGCGATGGCGCCAAGTTCTCGGACGGTAACGCCGTGACCGCCAACGACGTCAAGACCTCGTTCGAGCGCGTCATGGCGCCCGGCGGCGTTTACGCTCCGATGCTCTCGTTCATTGACTCGATCACCGCGCAGGGCGACAACAAGATTGACTTCAAGCTCAAGTACGCGTTCACCCTGTTCAAGGAGCGCATGTCGCTGGTACACATCGTTCCGGCCAGTCAAAGCGACGCGGACCTCAAGAAGATGCCGATCGGCTCCGGTCCGTGGAAGTACGTCGAGATCACCGATCAGCAGGTGAAGTTCGACAAGAACGAATATTACAACGGCGAATTCCCCGCGCAGGTCTCCCACATGGTGTGGAACGTGAATGTGGATGACACCGCCCGCGTCACCGCCATGCAGAACGGCAAGAGCGACATCATGGAGAACGTCCCCGCCAAGGCGTTCGACACCCTGAAGGCCGCCGGCGCCGACATCCAGACGGTGGATGGCTTCAATCAGGCGTTCATCATGTTCAACACCAAGCAGAAGCCGTTCGACGACAAGCGCGTGCGTCAGGCCGTGTTCTATGCGATCGACACCGAGAGCATGATCAAGAACCAGCTGTCCGGCGAGGCCAACATGGTCACCGGCTTCATGCCCGAGAGCTTCAAGACCTATCACAAGGCCTCCAACGTGTATACCTACAACCCTGAGAAGGCCAAGGAGCTGCTCAAGGAGGCTGGTGTGTCCGAAGGCGTGAAGTTCACGCTCTACACCACGGATCAGACTTGGATCACCCAGCTGGCGCCGCAGATCAAGAACAACCTCGACGCGATCGGCTTCAACGTGGACATTCAGTCCATGAAGTCCTCCGCCCTGTTCCCGACCATCACCGATAAGGACGACGCCGACTTCTCCATGGTGCTTGGCCCCGGCGATCCGACCGTGTTCGGCAACGATCCCGACGTGCTGCTCAACTGGTGGTTCGGCGACACCGTCTGGACCAAGCAGCGCATGTTCTGGAACGGCTCCGACGGCTACAACAAGCTGCATGAGCTCATGGACAAGGCCGCCCAGTCCTCCGGCGACGAACAGCAGAGCTACTGGAACGAGTGCTTCGACCTGCTCTCCGATGAGCTGCCGATGTACCCGCTGTTCCACCGCAAGCTTTCCACCGCCGTCAAGAAGAACGTGTTCAGCTCCTACACCCCGATTGGAACCACTGGCCTGTACTTCCTGAACTCCAAGCTGAACGGCTGATCCACACAGGTCATTCGCCATCACATCCCGAGGGCGCTGCTGCGCAAGCAGCGATGCTGACGCGGCGACGCCCTTATTTTGCGCAACCATCCATTTGAGGAGCATATAGAGTGGGCAATTTACTTCGTTTGTTGGGAAGACGATTGATATCCCTGCCGTTTGTGGCATTCGGCGTCGTTTTCCTCGTGTTCTTCCTGATGTCGTTCTCCCAATACGACCCCGCGGTCTCGGCTCTCGGCGAAAACGCCACGGCCGAGCAGCTTGCGGCATACCGCCACGAGATGGGCTTCGACCGATCGTGGGGCGAGCAGTTCCTGTCGTATCTCGGCGGCCTGTTCCAAGGCAACCTCGGCGTATACGGCGTGAACAAGGATTCCGTGTCTTCCCGCATCGCGACTGCTTTCCCGATCACGTTGCAGCTGACGTTCATAGCGCTGATCATCGCCGTGGTGTTTTCGGTGATTTTTGGTGTGCTCGCCGCCCTTTACCGTGACACGTGGGTCGATCAGGTCATCCGTGTGATTTCCATCATCGCCATCGCTACCCCGTCCTTCTGGCTGGGCGTGCTGCTGATCTACCTGCTGCAGATCAAGCTGGCCCTGCTGCCGGGTGCGGGCGAGCTCGTGCCGTTCAGCGTGGATCCCGGTGAATATCTGGCGCGCATGGCCATGCCCGCGTTCTCGCTGGGCTTCCCTGTCGCCGGACAGATGACCCGCATCATCCGAACCTCCATGGTCGAGGAACTGGATAAGGACTATGTACGCACCGCCATCGGCGCCGGCGTGCCCAAGCGCGTCGTCATTGCGCGCAACGTGTTCCGCAACGCCCTGATTACTCCGGTCACGGTGCTTGGTATGAAGATCGGCTACCTCATGGGCGGCGCCATCATCACCGAGATCATCTTCTCCCTGCCCGGCATGGGCACGGCGCTGTTCGAAGGCATCAACGGCAACGAGCCGATTCTCGTTCAGGGTGTGGTGTTGGTGGTGGCTCTCGCGTTCGTGATCATCAACATCATCGTTGACATGCTGTACGTGCTTATCAACCCGAGAATCAGGACGGTGTGACATGCTGTTTGGCAAACCCAAAGTCGTGGACGCGGTGTCGCGTCCCGGAGTGAAATTCAACCGTTTCAGCAAAATGACCATTGGATCCAGGCTCGCGTTGCTGTTTATCGCGCTGCTGGTCGTCGTGGCCGTCGCCGCGCCGGTGATCTCGCCGGAGGATCCTCTCGCCATTACCGTGAGCTATCAGTCTCCGACCGCCGAGCACCTGTTCGGCACCGATAACGTTGGGCGCGACGTGATGACCCGCGTGTTCTACGGCGCACGGTATTCGCTCGTCATCGGCCTGCTGTCCATCCTGTTCGCCTTGGTGCTGGGCGCGCTCATCGGCGCGATCGCGGCCGTGGCCCGCACGTGGATCTCGGAAATCATCATGCGCGTCATCGACGTGTTCATGTCCGTGCCGGGCATCGCCCTCGCCGCCGTGTTCGTCTCGATCCTCGGCCAGTCCATGTTCGGCATCATCGCAGCCATCGGCATCCTGTACGTGCCGCAGATTGCCCGCATCGTGCGCGCGAACATCATCAGCGAGTACGGCAAGGACTACGTGCGCGCGGTCATCGTCTCCGGCGCCCACGCCCCGTGGATTCTCTACAAGCATGTGATGCGCAACATAGCCGCCCCGGTTATGGTGTTCACCACCCTGTGCGTCGCCGACGCGATCGTGTTCGAGGCGTCCCTGTCCTTCATTAATCTGGGCATTCCGGAGCCGACCCCGACGTGGGGCAACATCCTGTCCTCCGCCAAGGAAGGCGTGATCTTCGGCTACTGGTGGCAGGCGCTGTTCCCGGGCCTGATGATCATGATCACCGTGCTGTGCCTCAACATCCTGTCCGAGGGCATCACTGACGCCATGGTGGCCGCTCCGACCGCGCCGATCAAGGAAACCGACGAAGACAAGGAAGCCAAGCGTGAGGAGGATCGTCTGCTCGTCGATCCTGTCGCCGCCTACGCCGCCCAGCACGAGAGTCTGGAGGAATCCCTTGCCAAGCTGCGCGAGGCCGAAATGAAGCGCACCGACCGCTTCGAGCCCAAGAGCACCGAGCCGCCGGTCATCGAGGTCAAGGATTTGTGCATCAAGTTCCCGCGCCACGGCGACGTGAACGTGGTGGACCACGTGAGCTTCTCTGTGCGTCCCGGCGAGACCATGGGCCTCGTGGGCGAGTCCGGCTGCGGCAAGTCCATCACCTCGCTGGCCATCATGGGCCTGCTAGACCCGAAGGCCGAGATCAGCGGCGAGATCCTGTTCGACGGCAAGAACCTCGTCGGCATGGATCCCAAGGAGCACAACGCCCTACGCGGCCACGAGATCGCCATGATCTATCAGGACGCTCTCTCCTCGCTCAACCCGTCCATGCTCATCAAGGCGCAGATGAAGCAGCTCACCTCCCGCGGCGGCACCCGCAGCGCCGAGGAACTGCTCAAGCTCGTGGGCCTCGATCCGGAGCGCACGCTGGAGTCCTACCCGCACGAGCTGTCCGGCGGCCAGCGCCAGCGCGTGCTCATCGCCATGGCCCTGACCCGCGACCCGAAGCTGGTCGTCGCCGACGAGCCCACCACCGCCCTCGACGTGACCGTGCAGAAGCAGGTCATCGACCTGCTCAACGAGCTGCGCGAGAAGCTCGGCTTTGCGATGATCTTCGTCTCCCACGACCTCGCCCTCGTGGCCAAGGTGGCGCACTCCATCACCGTCATGTACGCTGGCCAGGTCGTCGAGCAGGGCTCCACCAAGGAGATCCTCACCGACCCCCGCCACGAGTACACCCGCGGCCTGCTCGGTGCCGTCACCTCCATCGAGGCCGGCGCCGGAAGGCTCCACCAGGTGCCCGGCACCGTGCCGTCCCCGGCGGACTTCCCGAAGGGCGACCGCTTCGCGCCGCGCTCCAGCCATCCGATGGTAGGCCTTAACACCCGCCCGATCTTCAAGCAGGTGCCCGGCACGTACCACTTCTACGCGGCCCTGCCCGACGACGCGGACGTCACGCCCGCCGTTGACGCCCCGACAGCCATCAGCAAGGAAGGAGGTGCCCGATGAGCAAGGATCCGAACGTGCCGATCATCGAGCTCAAGGACGTCGAGGTGGTCTTCACCACCCGAGCCGGCTCAATTCTGCATCCAAACAAGGTCAAGGCGGTCAACAAGGTGAATCTGCGCCTGATGCCGGGCAAGACCATCGGCATCGTTGGCGAGTCCGGCTGCGGCAAGTCCACTACGGCCAACGTGATGTGCGGCCTGCAGCAGGCCACCTCCGGCCAGGTGCTGTTCAAGGGCCAGGACGTGACCCACCGCACCGCCAAGGAGCGCATGGAGATCGGCCGCGTGGTGTCCGTGGTCTTCCAGGACCCGGCCACCGCGCTGAATGCCCGCATGAGCGTCATCGACCAGCTCATCGACCCGCTCGTTGTGCACAAGCTCGGCGACAAGGCGAGCCGAGACAAGCACGCCCACGAATTGCTGCGGATGGTGGGATTGCCGGAGTCCGCTCTGTACGCATTGCCGGGCCAGCTCTCCGGCGGCCAACGTCAGCGCGTCGCCATCGCCCGCGCCCTGTCGCTCAATCCGGATGCGATCATCGCCGACGAGCCGACCTCCGCGCTGGACGTGTCCGTGCGCGCGCAGATCCTCAACCTGTTGTCGGATCTCAAGAAGTCGCTGGGTTTGTCCTTGGTGTTCATCAGCCATGACATCCAGACCGTCCGCTATGTGTCCGACGAAATCGTGGTGATGAACCACGGAACCATTGTGGAGCGCGGAGCGGCTTACGACGTACTGAACAATCCGCAGGATTCGTACACCAAGCTGCTGCTGGGCGCCGCGCCTTCGCTGCTGCACCCGACCGCGGAGGAATGTCGGTAAGCCGACGATTCACCGTTTCGCCATTCCGCCGTTGGCCTCCTTCAACGGGGCCGACGGCAATGGCCGACCATTATCCGAATAACTTGATTTTGTAAAGGAACCACCATCATGGCAACACAATTCCGCGGGGTCATCCCCCCGGTCGTCACCCCGCTCACCGCCGACGGCGAAGTCGACAAGGTCAGCTTCGCGCGCTCACTCAACCGCATGATCGACGCCGGCGTCGACGGCCTGTTCACGCTCGGCTCCTCCGGCGAGGTCGCGTTCAGCACCGACGCCCGCCGCCGCGAGATCATCCAGACCGTCATGGAGATTGTCGACGGCCGCGTGCCCGTGTTTGTCGGCTGCATCGACACCGAGACCAACCGCGTGATCGAGCACGCCAAGGAGGCGAAGGAGCTCGGCGCGTCCGCGATCGTGGCCACCTGCCCGTTCTATGCGCTCGGCGGCCTGCCGGAGATCGAGCGCCACTTCCGCCTCATCCACGAGGCCGTGCCCGAGCTGCCGCTGTTCGCCTACGACATCCCCGTGTGCGTGCACACCAAGCTGCCCGGCGGCCTGCTCGTCAAGCTTGGCCAGGAGGGCGTGCTCGCCGGCGTGAAGGACTCCTCCAACGACGACGTGGCCTTCCGCTTCCTCGTGGACGACAACGCCAAGGCCGGCCACCCGCTCACGCTGCTCACCGGCCAGGAGGTCGTGGTGGATGGCGCCTACATGGCCGGTGCCGACGGCTCCGTGCCGGGACTCGCCAACGTGGAGGCCACCGGCTACGTGCGCATGTGGAAGGCCACCGAGGCCGGCGACTGGGTCACCGTCAAGAAGGAGCAGGACTGGCTGGCCGCGCTCATGCGCATCGTCACCGTGCCGCAGGGCGTCGCGGGCTTCGGCTCCGGCGTGGGCGCGTTCAAGACCGCCATGGCGCTGCTCGGCGTGTTCGACACCAACCAGATGCCCAACCCGGTCCTGCCGCTCAAGGGCGAGAACGTCAAGCGCGTCGCCGCCGTGCTCGAGGAGTGCGGCATGACGCTCGCCCGCACGCCCGAGGAAGTCTCCGCCTCCACCGAGGCCTGACATCACGGCCTGACGTCAAGGTCTGAAAGGAAAACACCATGGCAGAAGTCATCATCGTCAAGAACCAGGAGGAGGCCGGAGAGCTGTACGGACGCTCGGTCGCGGACCTCATCAAGGCCAAGCCGAACGCGGTCCTGGGACTCGCCACCGGCTCCAGCCCGCTGGCCGCCTACCAGGCGCTTGCCGAGATCGTCAAGGAGGAGTCGATCGACGTCTCCCAGGTGCAGGGCTTCGCGCTGGACGAGTACATCGGCCTGCCGCTGACCCACCCAGAGTCCTACCACGCGACCATCCACCGCACGGTCGTCGAGCCCCTGGGGCTCGACCCGGCCAAGATCCACGTGCCCGGCGACGTGCTCAACGGCACCCCGCTCGAGGACGGCGAGAAGGTCGCGGGCGCCGGCGCCGCCTACGACGCGGCGATCGAGGCCGCGGGCGGCATCGACGTGCAGATTCTCGGCATCGGCACCGACGGCCATGTGGGCTTCAACGAGCCCGGCTCGTCGCTCGCCTCTGGCACGCGCGTCAAGACGCTCACCGAGCGGACCCGTATCGACAACGCGCGCTTCTTCGACAACGACATCAACCAGGTGCCCACGCACTGCATCACGCAGGGCATCGGCACGATCATGAAGGCCCGCCACCTCGTGCTGCTCGCGTTCGGCGCGGGCAAGGCCGAGGCGGTCGCGGAGACCGTGGAGGGCGGCATCAGCTCGTTCTGCCCGGCCTCGGCGCTCCAGATGCACCCGCACGCCACGATCATCGTGGACGAGGAGGCCGCCAGCCGCCTGCGCAACAAGGATTACTACCGGTACTCGTTCGAGCACAAGCCGGCCTGGCAGGCGATCTGACCGCACGTGGTCCCGGTTCCCTTCGTTGGGACCGGGACCACGGCGTTACATCTGAAGGAAGGCAATATGACCGAAACTCGTGAACAGGTCGTCGCTCGCGTGACGGCGGCCATGGACGGCGCGGCGGACGGCGCGTTCGGCTTCGACCGGCCGAACCCAGTCACCGGCGCGCCGCTGGGCCTCGTCGCCCCCGGCCACGCCGCCGACCTGCTGATCACCGATTCGGGCACGCTGGCGGTGAAGCACGTCTGGTGCGCCGGCCGCCGCGTGAGCTGAGCGGGCCGGGCCGGACGGTTTGACCGGACGGTCCGTCCGCTGGATTGCTTGCAACGATGCAGGATAGTTAAACAGGAAACGTAATACGAAAGGTACTCCCATGTCGCATATTCCCAATCAAATCCACCAGACATGGAACAGTGCGCTGCTTCCGGAACAGGGGGGAACGCTGCATGTGGCGTTCCACGTCGCCACGGACGGCATGCTGCTGGAAGCGCGAAACGCCGAACGCGTCGCGCTGGCGGTCACGGTTTCCCGCGGGTCGCTGGTCGTCGAAGCGCCCGAAGACCATATTGTGCTGGACGTCGAAGACACCTACGGCGTGCAGTTCGGCGGTGTCCACGACCTTCATATCACCTTCGGCGATTTTGGTACGCGAATCTATCTGGATGGCTATCAGGCCTTCGCCTGCGCGACCAACATTTGCCCGTCGAAGTATGCGCAGACCGGCGTCTTCCACTGCGCCAATGAAGCGCATATCGGCGTTGAGCGGCTGGAATGCTTCCCGGAGGCTTGGACTTCGGAGCGTATTCAGGGCAGCGTTCCCGTGCCGCAGCCGGATATTGAGTTTGCCGCGGCCTATTTGGCGGACAAGGATGTGAAGACGCTGCATGGCGTGACCGACGGCACGATCTATGCGCAGTTCCGCGTACGTGGCGTCGGACAGTTCGGCACGATTCTTGCGGCGCGCGATGACGATCGCCAGATCATGAACGTGGACATTGACGATGATGGCTTTGTGTACCGCGCTTTCGTCAAAGGACAGTGGTGTGAGTATCGCGCCCACGGCGATTGGAACGATGGCGGGTGGCATGATCTGGTCATCCGCGCATTCCGCGGTGCGGTGGACATCTATGTTGATGGCAACATGGAAACGCATCAGCCCGGTCAGGTGTTCTTCGGTGATCTCGAGGGGCTGAGCTACGTGTCGATCGGCGAGGACACGGCCGGTGTGCGGTTGTGCGGCGAAGTTCGTGGCGGCGGTCTGTTCCTGTATCCTCTGGGAGAAGGGCAGATTCGCAAAATCTCCGACGTGCCGCCCACCACCGATACCGCGTTGTTCGACAAAGGATATGAAGGATCCGCAAGCTACCGCATCCCGTCTTTGGTGACCACGCCCTCCGGTGTGACGATTGCCGGTGCCGACCAACGTGTGGTCATCTCCAACGATGCCCCCAATGAGATCCATTTCGTTGTCCGCCGCTCCTTGGATAGCGGACAGACGTGGCTGCCGCTGCAAACCGTCATCGCCTTTCCCGGTGATGGGCTGGATGGCGCGAGCGTCATCGACTCATGCATCGTCTGTGATCGTGAGACAGGCCGTGTGACGGTCATCATCGACCATTTTCCGGGCGGTCGAGGCTTCGCCAACGTTGAAAAGGGCTTGGGACTGGATGCCCGGGGACGGCTCATCCTGCACGATGGCGAGGGGGCGGAATATCTGCTCCAACCTGATGGTGCGGTAACGTCCTTGGACGGAGAAGCCACGTCATACCGTGTGGATGAGGATGGCAACGTCACACGCGATGGTGAGTCCGCGGGCAACATCTATCTCAAGGAGGGCGTCGACCCGCATGAAAGCCTGCTGACCGCGCGTACCAGCTATCTGGTGGAAGTGCATTCGGACGATGACGGCGAAACATGGTCCAAGCCCAGGCACATCAACCATATGGTCAAGGAAGGATGGATGGGGTTTCTGGGCACGTCGCCCGGCAACGGCATCCAGCTGAGCGCCGGCAAACATCGGGGGCGACTGCTCATCCCGTACTATTGCACCGGCACGAGCCCCAAGTTCAACGCAGGCGGCGCGCTGATCTCCGATGATGGTGGCCAGACGTGGCGCAGAGGCAAAGCCATCAACGAGGGACGCGTAGTCAACGGCAAGGTCGTGGACGAACGGGACGTGCGCGATGACGATGCCACCACGCACGAATCGGTGTTCGTGGAACGGGCCAACGGCGATGTGCTGTGCCTGTTCCGCAATCAACATCATCTGGGCAGGGTCGGCAAGGCCGTTAGCCATGATGGTGGTGATACATGGGAAACCGTTGAGTTCGATCCCGATCTGCCGGACATCTTCAGCCAGCCCAATGCGGTGACGGTCCCGTCCAAAGCCGACGAGGAGCCCGGCTGCGCATCCGACCGGATCGTTTTCGCCAATGCCAGCCTGATGCGTCCCTACCGTGGCTGCGGTGTGCTGCGGCTGAGTGAGGATGGCGGCCGCACGTGGGCGCGCAATCGGTGCTTCAATCCCTATCACTATGTCTACCAGTGCATGTCGGTGCTGCCGGATGGGGCCATTGGCCTGTCTTGGGAGCGGGAAACGGCCGGAGTGTACTTCACGCATCTGCCGCTGAGCTGGTTCGGAGTGAAGTCGGCTGCGGAGGAGTGATCCTCGGCTATACGTGACCGTGCGTACAAAGGCGTCTTCCTGGCAACTCTGGAAGACGCCTTTGTACGCAGCATCTATATTTTTTGTACATTCGATGTACAATTTTTTGTACATTCGATGTACAATAATTGCATGTCCGATTACATTGCCCGGCCTCTGGCTGAATCCATCCTGCATGCTCGACGCAAGGCCGTGATCCTGGAAGGGGCTCGCGCCGTAGGCAAGACGATGATGGCCCAGCGCCAACTCGTCGGCGTCGGCTTTTCGTATGAAACCCTTGCGGATGCCAACGCATACGAACTGGCGAAAACCGATCTGCATGGATGGCTGGAGTCCTTGAACCTACCGGTGATCATCGATGAGGCGCAACGCATCCGCGATCTGCCGCTCGCCGTGAAGGAAATCGTCGATGCGCTGCCCGCCGGCCATACGCAGTTCATCCTCACCGGCAGCGCGCTCATCAACCGAGGTGGATTGGACGGCCAGGATCCTCTGGCCCGTCGAGCGCAGCGTTTCACCATGAGCCCCCTGACCCAACGTGAGATGCACGGCGTTGACACCAGCCTGGTGGACGATTTATGGGATGGAGAGCCGGACGTCTCCTTCGACGAGCCGATCACCCGTCAGAAGCTTTACGATCTCATGGCCGCCGGAGGCTTCCCCGAATACTCGTCGCAATATGCCGAATATGCGGATTGGGAACGGGAAAGACTTGTGGCGGATGACATCCGTGCCGTGCTCGGCGACACCATCCTGCCCGATGAGAAACTTGACGCGGCCATCGCCGAAAATATCCTCACGAGGCTTCTGTGCATGCCCGGAGGCATTCTGAATGCCAGTGCTTTGGGTGAGCAGCTTGCCCTCGACCGGCGTACCGTAGACCGTTATGTGGGCATCTTCATGCGGCGGTTTCTGGTGGGCGCGTTGCCGAATCTGCGTACCGCGCCTAACCGTCAGACCTTCGCCCGTGCCAAAATCCATCCGGTGGATACGTCGTTGAGCGTACAAACCATGCTTTCTAAGGGCCGCGATCCCATGGTCAACCCGGTGGATTACGGCAATCTCCTCGAGTCGTTCGTCGTCAACCAGATTCTGCCATCTGTGCAGTGGTCCCGCATTCATCCCGATTGCTTCTATTGGCGCGAATCAGGCTCCGGTCCCAAGGAGGTCGATCTCGTCATGGTAAGCCGGGATCGCATTGTCGGCGTCGAGGTCAAGTCCTCCTCCCGGGTAACCCGTGAGGATTTCAAAGGGCTGGCGGCGTTGGCCAACGACCGGCGGTTTTACCGGGGCTACCTTGTGTATACGGGTGGCCGCGTGATGAAATGGCCGGGTAATCTTTGGGCATTGCCTGTGGCGGCGTTATGGAATCCCGACGCATTTATAGCTGCGGCGGAGTGATGCGGGGCTGACGGCCTTCCGCCCGCTCCGCATCACGATTACCCAACTTCACTCGGTACCTCCCTGAATGCGTTGCTTTAGGATGGACTCGATCGGCTCGTAGTGGTCGATGACGGCTTTCCGGTATTCCTCGACATTACCGGCGAGGGCCGCGTTCAACATGCGCTTGTGGGCCTCTGCGGTACGGTCGAGCTCGCTGGACACCGGCAGACCCAGTTGGGGAAGAACCGCCATGTGCACGAGCCACAGGGAACGGACCATCTGCTTGACGATTGTGTTGTCCAGAGAATCGAGAATCCCCATATGGAAGTCAATGTCCAATGCGAGGAAGGTCTTGCCTTCCTTGGCGGTATTGGTCATGGACTCGGCAAGCTCCATGAGACGCGGTTGTTCGCTGCCGGCAAGCGATACGACCACTTCGCCGGCGCATCCCAAGTCCAGAAACCTGCGCAGCTCTACGACATCCTGCAGGTCTGTGAAATTCTTGCCGACAGACACCATGGATCGGAATGCGAGCGTTTCCACCATCGGATCCAAGGACAAAGAGCCCACGAAGGTGCCCTTGCCGTGTTCCACTTTGACGATGTTGAGCGCTTCGAGCTTGCGCACGGCCTCGCGCACGGAGGAGCGGGAGGCTCCGATCGTGTCGCACAGCTGTGTTTCAGTGGGCATCACGTCGCCGGATTGCAGGTGCTCGCGCAGGATGTAGGACTTGATCGCGTCCATCGTCTCGTCACAGCGACTGCGAGCGGAGACTGCGGGCGTGACCTTCAACGACAGTCGGGCCAGCAAAGCCAGTTCCCGTTGGCTGTACTCTCCCTGAGGGGTGAATGATTCCGCGTTTGGTGCTTCCGTTGAAGCTGGCGGTTCAAGTACGGCCGAGTCGGATAGGTTGCTCATGATGTGCTCCTTGTCTTGTTCGTCCTCAAGTTGGTGACGCCGTTGTCGTGATCAATGATTGTGCAGTTCTCAAACGGCTTTTCTGTCTACAATAGTGCGAAACGAAAAGGCTTGTCCGGGTTTGGGTCGTTTTTTACCATAGCGCTGACTTTACCGGTATTGAGCATGGTTGAATGGTCCGGTTGGCCGTGACGCGTATGGCATGCTCCGAGGTTCCTTGACTTGTTGTTGCGATAACTCCGCATTGAGTCATCAGGCATCTGACAACTTCCATCGTATCATACGCATGGTGGCGGCATGCGGGCCGTTCAGTGGTCTTTTTCCATGCAGAGTTTCGCATGGCTGTGGGCTATCTGCGGAGTGTGCAGCAGATTCGGGAAGTCGTGGATAGGTGTCCGCAAAGGCGAAAAAGTTCTGCACACTATGGAGATGGCACGGCCGGTTGTGCGCCGCGGCCGCTGGTTCAGGCATTCCATATACCCCGACGATCACGTTTCTATGGCGGCTCTGGTGTGTACCGGCCGCCACGTCGTGAAATGGCCGGAATTCCGGGCGTTTCACGACTGACATTCCTCACGCTGCCACGTTTTGCGCGGATTCCAGGGCCATGTTCGTATCGTTTTTCCTTGTTTTCCCTGTGGATTTGTCACGTTTTGCGCGGGTTTTGCACCCGCTGCTGCCACGTTTTTCCATTTTGCGGATGCATGCGGGTTCATGTGGGTGCATATGGAGGCGTGCGGGCACTTATTGGCGCTTGCGGGCGGTCGCGGCTTTCACCGTGGAGCCCACCGTGGAGCCCACCGCGGAGACGGCCATGCCGGCGAGCAGCGCGAGGGTGGCGAAGACGCCCGGTCGGCGCAGCTGGTCGCGCAGGGTGGGGCCGTCCACCACCAGGTGGTCGCCGATGAAGACGCGCGCCTCATTGTGGCCGTAGCGCTCCACGAGGTCGCCGTAGGTGAGCATGCGCGTGGCGTAGGCGGACGGGTCGGATTCGCGGAATTCGAACAGGCGGATGCCGCGCAGGCGCGACTTGGGGCCGTACGAGGCGAAGCCGCAGGTGGGGGCGTAGCCGAGGTCGAGCCCGTCCACGTGACCCACGAACGCGTTCTTGTGGTCGTGGCCGCAGTAGAGCGCGAAGTAGCCGCCCGCGTCGCGCAATGCCGCCACCTCGTCGCAGTTCACGTCCGCGCATCCGATCGATTCGCCGAGGATCGAACCCGGCCGGCACACCGAGCGGTCCAGCACGTAGCAGCGACCGGCGAACGTGCGCGCGCCCTCGACGGCGTTGGGCGTGAGGGGCGGCACCTCCTTGAGGCACTGGTAGAACTCCTGCGGCGGGATGTGCTGGAACGCGATCGCGGGCACGGGCCACCCGTCGCCGTTGCGTTCGGCCAGAGAGCGCTGCACGCCGCCGAGCCACGCCAGGGCCTGCGGGGTGGGCGTGCCATAGCCGTCCGAGTCGGCCAGATCGAGCCCGCGCGGGTCGCGCGCGTATTCGGCGGGCGCGAGGTGCGACGACGGCTCGCCGAATACGGTGTCGTCGGGGGAGAGTCGCTCGGTGGCGTAGTCGCCTGAATTGACCATCACGACGCTCATGGCCACGCGGCCCGACCCGTCGGACGCCTCGACGGGCAGCGCGAACGTGCCGGGCTCGCAGACGAGCGGGTTGTCACCGTCCGCGCCGTGCTCCCCGGGGTCGCGCGGGTTGAGGCAGCCGGGGAACTCGCGGTAGATGCCGTCTTGTTCGCCGGCGAGGATGCCGCACTGGAAGTCGTGGTTGCCGTAGGTGGCGGCGAACGGGACGCCCGCGCGCACGACCGGCCCGAGGAATCCGGCGAAGCACCGGCGCACCTTGGCGCGCGCGTCGTCGAGCAGCGCGTCCACGGCGTCGTCCGGCACCTCGGACTCGGGCGGATCGGGCAGCCGCGCCCCGTCGAACGTGCGGCGCCACCACGCCTCGAACCGCGTCACCTCGCGCACGTGGTCGCCGGGCCGCTCCCCGCGCCGGCGCAGGAACGTGCGCATCCACGCCGGATCGTACCCGCGGATCTGATCGCCGGTGAACACCACCAGATCGGGTTTGGCCTCGCGGATCGCCGCCTCGATGAGCGCCACGGTGTCCGGATCCACGTCCGGCCCGTCCTGCACGTCCGCCATCTGCAGCACCCGGAAGGTGCCGTCCCCATGTCCGTCCCCACGGAAGCGCAAAGTCGTCATACGGCCCACTTTAACCCATCCGCAATCCAACCGCCCGGTACGGCAATTGGGATCTGTGACGCCGGCACGCCGCCGCGTAACCGCTATGTGGCATGGGCGCGGCGTTGGGATGCTGGAACGGTACGATGGAAGTTCGTTACGGATATGTAACGCAGTGATAGAGGAGCGCGTCGACTGCCCGGCATTCCCGCCGGCCGAAGGGGCGCGCCGATTCCAAGCAAAGGAGGAGTAATGGGTCAGGATCAATCGTCCGTTTTTGATCTCGCGGCCGTGGCCGCGGCGTCCAATGGGGGGAACAACGACCCGCTGCTGCCTCCGGCACGATTCATCGGCGATTCGCAGAAGCCCAGCCGTATGCCGTACAACAAGTACGCCTCATACAGCGAGCAGATCCCGTTTGATTACCCGGAGCGCACGTGGCCGGGTAAGCGACTGCAGCGCGCACCGCGCTGGTGCTCCGTCGATCTTCGCGACGGCAACCAGGCCCTCGTCAACCCGATGGATTCCGAGCGCAAGCTGCGCTTCTGGAACCTGCTCGTCTCCATGGGATTCAAGGAGATCGAGGTGGGCTTCCCGTCCGCATCCGAAACCGATTTCGACTTCATCCGCATGCTCATCGAGCGCGAGCTCATCCCGGACGATGTGACTATCGTGGTGCTCACCCAGTGCCGCGAGCACCTCATCCGCCGCACCTACGAGGCGCTGAAGGGTGCCAAGCGCGCCATCGTGCACTTCTACAACTCCGTGTCCGTGCTGCAGCGCGAAGTGGTGTTCAAGAAGAACAAGGAAGAGATCAAGAAGCTCGCCACCGACGCCGCTGAACTATGCAAGGACCTCGAATCCGAGGCCAAGGGCATCGACCTGTACTACGAGTACTCGCCGGAATCCTTCACCGGAACCGAGCCGGAGTACGCCGTTGAGGTGTGCAACGCCGTGATCGGCGTCATCAAGCCGACTCCCGAGCATCCGATGATCATCAATCTGCCCGCCACCGTGGAAATGACCACGCCGAACGTGTTCGCCGACGAAGTGGAGTACGTCTCCACCCACCTCAACAACCGCGATTCCGTGGTGCTCTCCCTCCACCCGCACAACGACGAAGGCATGGGCGTGGCCGCCACCGAGCTGGCCGTGCTGGCCGGCGCCGACCGCGTGGAAGGCTGCCTGCTGGGCAACGGTGAGCGCACCGGCAACGTTGACCTGGTCACGCTGGGCCTCAACTGGCTCACCCAGGGCATTGACCCGCAGCTCGACCTGTCCAACGTACCTGAGATCCGCAAGACCGTCGAGTACTGCAACCAGATCAAGATCTCCGAGCGCCACCCGTACGCCGGCAACTTCGTGTTCACCGCGTTCTCCGGCTCGCATCAGGACGCCATCAAGAAGGGTCTCGAGGCTCGTCAGGTGGCCGCCGAGCGCGCTGGCGCCGATCTCGACAGCTTCGTCTGGCTCGTGCCCTACCTGCCGATCGACCCGAAGGATATCGGCCGCACGTACGAGGCCATCATCCGCGTCAACTCGCAGTCCGGCAAGGGCGGCATGGCATACCTGCTCAAGACCAACCACAACCTTGACCTGCCGAAGCGCCTGCAGATCGAATTCGACAAGATCGTCCAGAACTTCGCTGACACCACCAAGAAGGAAGTCAAGGACGAGGACATCTGGCGCTTGTTCAAGGATGAGTACCTGCCGGTCGAACAGTCCGGCATGACCGCCGCCGGCGTGGTTGTGGGCGATACCCACGACGCTTCGCTTGCGCCTTGGGGCCGCCTGAAGCTGCTCAAGGTGTCCGTCAGCTCCGGTGAGGACGGTTCCGACACCGTGCTCAAGGCTCGCCTGCTCGACCGCAGCGTGAACGTTGGGGGCGAGCAGTCCGTGGAGCGCGAGGTGTCCGGCATCGGCAACGGTCCGATCGCCGCCTTCCTCAACGCCATCTCCAACTTCGGTGTGGACGCTTCGATTATGGACTATGTGGAGCACACCATGTCCGTGGGTACCGACGCCATGGCCGCCTCCTATGTGGAATGCCAGGTCGGTGAGGCTGACGACGCGCAGATCGTGTGGGGCGTGGGCATTGACTCGTCCATTACCACCAGCGCGCTGAAGGCGATTATCTCCGCCATCAACCGTTCCCAGCGCAACCGCTGAGGCCGCTGAGTCGCACATATAGTATTGGCTCCCTTCTCTGAGGGGAGCCAATACTATTGGGTCTCTCCCTCAGTCAGCTTCGCTGACGGCTCCCTCATCAGAGGGAGCCGTTGCTGCCATCAGAGGGAGCTGTGCTGCGGCTCTTACTGCTGCTGGGATTGCGGCTGCTGCGGGTCAGGCTTGGGCTTCTGCTCGCCGTCGGGAGTGGGGGTCGTGTCGCCGGGAGTGGTGGTCGGATAATTCGGGCATTCGGTGGAATAGCTCGGGTTGGCAAGGCACTGCTGGGCGAATTCCTGTTTCTGCTGGGCCTCGGCATCAGCCTGCTTCTTGGCTTCTTCCTCGGCCTTCCGCTTGGCTTCTTCCTCGGCCTGCTTCTTGGCCTCTTCGTCATCGGTGGTGGAAGAAGAGGATCTCTGGCCGCCGCCCAAGCCCCACGTGCCGTCGGAGCCACCAATCTTGCCGCTGTCCTTAGGCGTGGTGAACTGCTCAACGGCGGTGCCCTGCAGCGCCTGAGTCATGTATTCCTCGAATAGGTGCGCCGGGTAGCCGGTGGAGGTGACGCCGTAGCCGCCGAATGCCGGCACAACCTGCGGGTTGCCGTCCGCATCCGGATTCCAAATGGCCCATACGTTCAACAGGCTGGGCGTGTAACCCACGAACGATGCCGCCAGCTCATCGTTGGCGGTACCGGACTTGCCGGCCACTTGGCGGCCGCCCAGCGCGCTGGACACGCCAGCGGCGGTGCCGTAGGTGGTGGTGCCCTGCATGGCCTTCTGCACCAGCGCGCAATCGTTGGCGTCGAACACCTGCTTGTTCTCGTTAGGTGCGTTGTAGAGGTCCTTATTATCGGAGCTCAGCACCTTGTTCACCATGTGCAGGGTGTTCTTCACGCCATTGTTGGCGATGGTCGAATGCCCCTGCGCCAGATCCCACACGGTCAGCGCGTTGATGCCCAGCACGTTGTACATGGAGCTGGTGTCGATCTCTCCCTCGATGCCCGCTTCATGCGCGATTTTCGCCGTGCGCTGCGGCGTAAGGTGTTCGTTGACGTTCATGAACACCGTGTTCACCGAGTTGGCGGTGGCCTGGTACAGGTTGATGTTGCCCCAGTTGATGTTCAGGGCGTTGTTGACCTCGGCGGTGATGCCGGAGAAATGCTGGTGCGAGTTGCCGTTGAACATCGTATCGAAGTTCACGCCGGACTGCGCGGCGCCCAGCAGCGCGAACGGCTTCATCGTGGAACCCGGCTCGAACATGGCCTGATCGGCGTTGTTGAGCTGCTGCGAGAGGTAATCCGAGCCGGCGTAGACCGAGACCACGGCGCCGGTCTTCTGTTCCACGGCGATGCCGCCCACCTGAATGCTCTCCGGCATGCCGTCCGCGCGCGTGTCTCCCACGGACTGCATCGCATCCTGCTTGGCCTTGTCAATGGTGGTAACGATCTTATATCCGCCGGTGTCAAGATCTTCCTTGGTGAACGTCTTGGAAGCCACCAGCTCACGCCGCACCATATCCAACAGGTATCCGTTGGGGCCGGCGTATTCGTTCTGCTGCGTCACGTCGGCGGTCTGCGGGAATTCGGCGGCCTTGTGATCCTTGGCGGTGATGTAGCCGTCTTCCTGCATGATGTTCAGCACGCGCTTGAATCGGGCCTTGGCCATATCGGGGTTGTCGGCCGGATCCCACGTGGAGGGGGAGGGGATGATGCCGGCGATCATCGCGGCTTCAGACAGCGTCAGATCCTTGGCGTCCTTGTTGAAATACGACTTGGCGGCGGCCTGGATGCCGTAGGAATTGCGGCCTAGGTAAATCGTATTCATGTAGTTGCACAGCACTTCATCCTTGGATTCGGTCTGCGCGATTTTGATGGCCATGATGGCCTCGCGGGCCTTGCCCACGTAGGAGGTGGTTTCGCCCATGTAGTAGCGTTCGGCATACTGCTGGGTGATGGTCGAGCCGCCCTGACGGGTGCCCTTGGTCACGTTGTTGATGAACGCGCGGGCGATGCCCTTGAGATCCAGGCCTTTATCCGTATAGAACGTGCGGTTCTCGGAGGCCACGATGGCGTTGCCCACATAGTCCGGCAGCCCCTCGCAAGAGATGATCTCGCGGTTCTGCTCGGCGTATGAGCCAATCGGCGTGGTCCCGTCGGCGTAATAGACGGTGGTCTTCTCCGCCAAGGCGAACTTCTCGGGCTGGGGCACCTCGGTGGTGGCATACAGGTATGCGAACACGCCGATACCGATTGCCAAGCCGAGTCCGATAAGGCCAAAGAATATGCCCAATACCCACTTGAGCACACGGTGGCCGCCATTCCTTTTATGTCTGGATGCGCGATGGGTGTTGGCCGGCTTGCGGCTCGTGTTGTTCTTGCCGCGAGGGCCGCGGGGAGAGCTTGTTTTCGTGGTGCCTGCAGTCTTGCTCTGCGTGGCGCGAGGCTTACGGAGCGCGGGGCCGCGGTCTGACGAATGTGCACGACGTTTATATGAAGCCATGATTCCACCGTAACTGCTGGCCTTGAACAAACGTTTGACGTGAACGCTCTCAGGGCGAACACCAAGCGCGATTTTCCCGGAACTCTTACAATTGGGCACTATTCTGCGGCTTGCATGGATATTGGCTGAAAGCCGTGGGCGCAGCGCCGGCCGGCACGCGGCAATGCCTAATAAAAAGGGCTTCCCGTCGCTCGTCCACCCATTTTCTTAAGCTTGTCACAGCCTCCGCGTGGCGGTATGTCACCCAACTCCCCCAGGGCAGGAATGCAGCAAGGGTAAGTGGCCTCTGCCGGGTACGTGGAGGTTTTTCTTTTGTGCGGATTTGGCCCTGAGCGCGCGGCGATGCGATGCACTGTCCGGGGCGCGGCCGTACAGTCGTGAATATGAATGACGCACAGAATCCTGTAATTCGTGATCCGCATGCGCCGGCCAGTATGGTGGGAGGCGCCTCTGATGCGCGCTCCGCCGCCGATAATGCAAGTGACCCGTTCGCCGCGCTGGGATCGGGCTCCGCTGCGGCAGGCACGTCCCCAAACGTCATCGATCCGCTGGCTGGGCTCGGCTCGCCGGCTCGCGAACCGTCACTTGGGCTTGATGATCTCGATCCGCTTGATTCCGGCGAGGTCGACCGTGGACTGGCCAAGCTCGACCCGTTGGCTGTGCGCCCGCGTATTTCCAGTCGCGTGCTGTGCGCCGTGTTCGGCCTGCTGCTGATCGCGGCGGGATTCGGCATCTGGTGGGTGTGCGTGTTCACCGAAGACGGCCAGTCGTATGACGAACTGGTGTGGAAGAACCTCTCGACCAATGTGCCCGACGCGGTCGGCAGCCTGATGTCGCTCGTCGCCCAATCATGGCTGGTCATCGCCATCAGTTGTCTGCTTGCGGTGATTGGCGTCGTCTCGGCATTGGTGCGTCGTCGTTGGTGGCTCGTCGGGCAGATCGTCGTGTTCGCCGCGGTGTGCCTGGCCGTCACCCGAATCAAAGGGGTGCTGCCGCGTCCGTTCATCATCAATACTGATTCTCCCGCAGCCAATTCCGCGCCTTCCGGGCACACGATGCTGGCCGCCGCCTGTGCGGTGATTCTGCTGCTCGCCGTGCCTCGTGCGGCGCGTGCGCTGGCGGGCATTATCGGCGTGATTTGGTCTTGGACCGTCGGCGTATCCGTGATATACGGCCAATGGCACCGCCCCTCGGACGTGGCGATGTCAATACTGCTGGTGGCCGGTCTGGCGCTGATCGTGTTGGTCTTCACCCGGATGTCCGGCATGGACGAGCCGGGCAGCCGCGTCTCTTCCGTAAGCGTGCAGATCGTTGGCAGCGTGCTGATCACCGGCGGCCTCCTACTGCTGGCATACAGCGCATACGTGATCTGGCAGGTGGTTCCGGGCCTGAATATCAGCGCGAGCTGGGCGGTGTCGGGTTCGATCGTCAGCGCCATCGTGGGCGTTGCCGGCGTTGCCGCGCTCACCTTCGGCCTGCTGCTGGCTTTGCGGCACATCACTGCCGCACCGCTGAGTCGATTGGGTCTCATTGGCGCGCCTCCAGCGCCTCCAAAACGGTGATTTATGGCGCGTTGTGGCCGTAAATTTGGCAGTTGACCATGAGTCGTGAGTATTATGACGCCAGAAACACCGCGCGTTTCACACAATGAATAAGGAGTAGGGCATGGCTACCAAGCTCGTGATTGTGGAGTCCCCGACCAAGGCCCACAAAATCGGTGACTATCTGGGCAAGGGATACACCGTCATGGCATCGGTCGGCCATATTCGCGACCTTGCGCAACCCAGCCAGGTGCCCGCGGCCGATAAACCCAAGTTCGGCAAGTTCGGCGTGGACGTCAACGATGGGTTCAAGCCCTACTACATCGTGGACGGCGATAAGAAGCGCACGGTAAGCGAGCTGAAATCCGCCCTGAAGGGCGCCGACGAGCTCTATCTGGCGACTGATGAGGATCGCGAGGGCGAGGCCATCGCATGGCATCTGGTGCAGACGCTCAAGCCCAAGGTGCCGGTCAAGCGCATGGTGTTCCACGAGATCACCAAGGATGCCATCAACGCCTCGCTGAGCAAAACGCGCGATGTCGACAGCCATATGGTCGACGCTCAGGAGACCCGCCGTATTCTCGACCGACTCTACGGCTACGAGCTGTCCCCAGTGCTGTGGCGCAAGGTGGGGCCGGGCCTGTCCGCCGGCCGCGTGCAGTCCGTGGCCACCCGACTGATTGTGGAGCGCGAGCGCGAGCGTATGGCGTTCAAGCGTGCGCCTTACTGGGATGTCGTCGCCACGCTGGCCGCGCCTGACGCTTTGGGCGAGCGCGCCGAGTTCGCGGCCCGCATGATCTCGTTGGGCGGCAAGCGACTCGCCGGATCCAAGGACTTCGGCTCGGATGGACAGCTGACTCCCGATGGTTTTGCGGGTAGCGTTCACCAGCTTGATGAGGCTTCAGCCACCGCCGTGGCCGAAGCGCTGAAGAATGCCGACTTCACCGTGATGTCGATGGAGACCAAGCCGTACCGCCGCCGCCCGCAGCCGCCGTTCACCACCTCCACCCTGCAGCAGACCGCGGGAAATCGCCTCGGGATGGGGTCTCGCGCAGTGATGCGTGCAGCACAGAGCTTGTACGAGAACGGCTACATCACATACATGCGAACCGATTCGGTGACGCTTTCGCAGGAGGCCATCACCGCCGCCCGCAACGCCGTCTCCTACCATTTCGGCGACAAGTTCCTCTCCACCGAGCCCAAGCAGTACGCCACCAAAACCGCTGGCGCGCAGGAAGCCCACGAGTGTATTCGCCCGGCGGGATCCCGATTCCATGACCCCGATGAGCTGGCCTCCAAGCTGCCCATTGACCAACTGCGCCTGTACACGCTGATCTGGCAGCGCACGCTGGCATGCCAGATGGCCGACGCCACCGGATCGACCGCCACCGTGCGCCTGTCTGCGCCGGCTGGCCCCGCCGATGGTGAGGCTGTATTCCAGGCATCCGGCACAGTCATCGAATTTCCTGGCTTTATGAAGGCCACCGGCGAGGGCCGCAAGCCCAAACCCGCCGCAGCCGACGCGGCGGCCGCCGATAAGTCGGGTGCCAAGGCGACCAAGTCCGATGCCTCCGAATCCAATGCTTCCCTACCGCCGATGGAGGTGGGCCAGCGGGTCGAGGCTTCTGACATCGAGCCGGATGGCCACGAAACCCAGCCTCCGGCTCGATACACCGAAGCCACGCTGGTCAAGACGTTGGAAGCCAAGGAGATCGGCCGCCCGTCCACCTATGCCAGCATCATCTCCACGATTATGGATCGCGGCTATGTGTATGAGCGTGGCCGTGCGCTGATCCCCAGCTGGCTGGCATTCTCCGTGATCAAGCTGCTGGAAACGAACTTCCCCAAGCTGGTCGATTACACGTTCACCGCTGAGATGGAAAACGGCCTCGATCGCATTGCTCACGGCGAGGAGACTGGCCGGGATTGGCTGACCCACTTCTACTTTGGCTCCGGCGAGGGCGCGGCCCGCAATGCCGACGAAGCGCATGAAGGCCTGCAGCAGCAGGTGGCCCAGCTTGGCGAGATCGACGCCCGAGCCATCAACACCATTGACATCGGCGACGGCCTGCATGTGCGCGTTGGCCGGTACGGCCCGTATCTGGAAGATATGGAGCATCTGGATGCCGAAGGCAACCCGAAGCGTGCCTCCCTGCCGGACACCATCGCGCCGGACGAGCTGACCGTCGAAGTGGCTCATGATCTGACCGACAACCATTCCGGTGGCCCGCGCGAGCTGGGCAAGGACCCGGTTTCCGGCGGCACCGTGGAAGTGCGCAATGGTCGGTTCGGGCCGTATGTGGCGTTGGTGCCGCCTGAGGGTGCCGCCGATTCCGCCGCCGCTGCGCCGGCCGGCAAGAAGAGCTCCAAGAAGGCCGCGGCCGCTGCATCGCGTCCGAGGATGGCCTCGCTGTTCAAGACCATGAGCCCCGAATCGCTCTCGTTGGAAGATGCGTTGAAGCTGCTGAGCCTGCCGCGCGAGGTGGGCAAGTACGAGGAAACCAACGCCGAGACCGGTGAGGTTTCCGAATGCACGGTGGCCGCCAACAACGGTCGCTATGGTCCGTATCTGACCAAGACGAGCGCCGACGGCAGGTCGGATACCCGTTCGTTGGGCTCCGAAGATGAGATCTTCACCGTGGACATTGACAAGGCCAAGGAGCTGTTCGCCCAGCCCAAGTACGGGCGTGGTCGCGGACGTGGCGCCGCCAAGCCGCCGCTGCGTGATTTGGGCAACGACCCGAACACCGGCAAGCATGTGACCATCAAGGATGGCCGCTTTGGCGCTTACATCACCGATGGCGAGACCAACCGCACGGTGCCGCGCCAATACACGCCGGAGTCGATTGCGCCGGAGGATGCGTTCCGTCTGCTTGCCGAAAAGCGCGCGGCTGGGCCCTCCACCCGTGGCCGCCGCGGCCGTGAGCGTGCCGGTGCCGCGAAGTCGGGAGCCAGGGGAGCCAAGAAGGGCGCTGCTTCGGCTGCGACCAATGCCGCCGAGGCCAAGCGCGCCGGACGCCGTGCCGAGGTGAAGAAGCTGGCGAACAAGGGCTGGTCCAACCAGCGCATCGCCGAAAAGCTCAGCTCCACCGCCGCCACCGTGAAGAAGGATGTCGACTGGCTGACCGCCAACGAGGGCTACGAACGCCCCGCCGTGATCCCCAAGCGTGGTTGAGTGGAATTATTGCTCTACTTGCGTTTCAAGGGGCTGATTTCTCGTTTTGAGAATATCTACTTCCGTTTCAAGGGGCTGGTCATCTGCTGAACCTCGAGTATGAACGGCTCCGCGCCAACGTCATTCCGCCGTTTTGGAACGTTGTCTACTTGGACAACAGCCCCTTGAAACGGAAGTAGACCTCCGGGAAAGGCCTAATCAGCCCCTTGAAACAGGAATAGACGTTCTTTAAAGCAAAAATCAGCCACTCCGAACGGAGAAGGGCCCGTGAATCGGGGCAGTGGCCGCAACTCTGCGCCTAACGCTAAGGTCGATAGCATGAGCGGTCTGTTTGTTTCATTTGAAGGCGTCGATGGCGTGGGCAAGACCACGCAGGTCGAGCGGCTGCGTGCGTATCTTGAGGCTCAAGGGCGCACGGTAGTCGTCACCCGCGAGCCGGGAGGCACTGCGTTAGGCAAGGCCGTTCGCCAGTTGCTGTTGCACGGCGTGAACGAGGGGGCCGCCGACATCGCGCCACGCGCCGAGGCGCTGCTGTTCGCCGCAGACCGCGCGCAGCACGTCGCCGAAACCATTCGTCCGGCGCTGGAACGCGGCGAAGTGGTCATTACCGACCGCTATCTCGATTCGTCCCTAGCCTATCAGGCCGGTGGTCGCGAACTTACGTCAGAAGAGATTCGATCCTTAAGCATGTGGGCCACCAACAACTTGCTGCCGGACCGCACGTATCTGCTGGACATGGATCCGACACTCTCCCACAACCGTCTTGAACATGCCGAAGACCGTATGGAATCGGCCGGCGATGACTTCCAGTCCCGCACCCGCCAGGCGTTCCTTGATTTGGCCGCGGTCGAACCGAATCGTTTCCGCGTCATCGATGCCAGCCAGTCCATCGAGCAGGTGTGGGCCGCCATCGAAGCGGATATCAAGGAGCTGGCATGAGCGTATGGGATTCGTTGGTAGGCCAGCAGCCGGTAATCGACATGCTCAGCCGCATCGCGCAGGGAGACCCGAGCCAGATCGCCCAGTCGTGGCTGATTTGCGGCCCTCCCGGCTCCGGGCGTTCCAACATGGCCCGTGCGTTCGCGGCGGCGCTGGAAAGCCCCGACCATGGCATGAGCGATGAGCCCACGCGCGTCACGCAGCAGGTACTCGCCGGCACCCACCCGGATGTCACAGTGCTGGCCACCAACAAAGTGACCATCGGCATCGACCAGGTGCGCGAGATCATCACCACCTCCGAGCAAATGCCAGCCACAGCACCATGGCGCATCATCGTCATTGAGGATGTGGACCGCATGCTGGAGCGCACCACCAACGTGCTGCTGAAGGAGATCGAAGAGCCGGCCGAACACTGCATCTGGCTGCTATGCGCGCCGAGCGCCCAGGACGTGCTGCCCACCATCCGCTCGCGCACGCGCATTGTGAATCTCGCCGTGCCCTCCGCCTCGGCAGTGGCCGGATTCCTGACTGCCACCACGGGCGTCGAGCCGAAAGTCGCCCAGCGGGCGGCCCGTCTGGCCGAGGGACACATCGGCATCGCCAAGTTGTACGCCACTGACGAGCAGGTGATGACGGATCGCGACGAATTGGTGGTGGGCGTACTGAACCTCGCTCGCGCCTCGGACGCGGTGCTGCTGGCCGGCAACCTCATCGACAATGCCAAGGCCCAGGCCGAGGTGGACGCAAGCCGCACCGCGGCCGATCAAGAGGCGGAATTTCGCCGTATCAACGGTCTTGAGCCGGGGGAGCGGATTCCGCCGAAACTGCGCGGCGCGTTCAATCAGATCGCCAAGAAGGACGATCTCAAGCGGCTGACCACACGACGCACGCGCGATGTGCTGGACCGCGCACTCAACTCCATCGCCTCCATTTACCGTGATGTGGCGGTCCTGCAGAACAATGCGGAGGATTCGGTCGGGCTTATCAACCTGGAGAATCGGTCGGCCATCACCGAGCTGTCCGTGCGGCTGGACCGCGCCGGCGCGGTGGCCCGACTGGACGAAGTGGCTCACGCCCGCAAGCGACTTGCCGGTAATGGCAACCCGCTGCTGGTGTTTGAATCGCTCTTCTGCGCGCTGATTCCGTGAGATTGCGCCCTTGGCGCTAGCGCAGGTGAGGTGCCGACGCAGTATGAGATGGCGCTTGCGATGCGCCCTGATGTTTGTGCGCTTGGCGGTGTAATGCAGCGCAGTGTGATTCCGGCGCCAAGCAAGGCGGCCGTAATGAGGGCCGCCCAATTTATTCGGCGTCTTGCGATCCTGGAGTGATAAGCCGCGAAGGCAGATTGACATGCACCGGTGTATTGGATTGATCGGCGAGCAGCCGCAGTATCTCGTCGGCGATCTGCTGCAGCGCTGGCTGAATCGGAGCGGGGTCGGACGTGAACGTGGTGTGCTGCAACCCTCCGATTTGCACGGCGGGAATCTCCTGCGCATACTGTGCCAGCACATCGCCCAAATCCACGCCAGGCAGCGGCACGACAATCAGCCCATCCACATGGCGCGCGGCCATCAGCACAATGCGTTCCTTCTGCACTTCCGGCGTTCGTCCGACACTCAGCGCCAGCTGCCGGCCGCTCTGGTTGACCAACGGCTCAAGCGTGTCGATAAGCCGTGCGCTGAACGGATCCTGAACGCTCGGCACAATCAGGCCGATGGTTCTCGTCACGGTGGAACGCAGCGCGCTGGCCGCAAAATTCACCGAATAGTTGAGGCTGTGGGCCGCGGCTCGCACGCGGCGGGCGATGTCGTCGTCCTTGGTGCGTTTGCCGGAAAGCACGCGGGACACCGTGGCCGTGGAGACGTTGGCGATGGCGGCAACATTGACGATTGAGGCGGATGGTGATTCCGCTGGCTCGTTCGTGGTCATGTGTGCCTCCTCTCCCAGAAAGCATGCCGGCTCGGTGAAATTACCGGCAATCACTATAGAACAAAAGACGGCCGCCCGGACAGGCGGGGCGGCCGTTTGGCAAGTGAGAGAAGTTCCGCCCGTTTACTCGGCGGCGAGCAGGGTCTCGGTCAGGGAGTCGGCAACGGTCTCGGCGTTGTCTCCCTCAACGGTGATCTGCACGGTGTCGCCCTGCTGAACGCCCAGTCCCATGATGGACAGAATCGAGCCGGCGGGGACGGCTGCGCCGCCTTCCTTGGCGATGGTGACGTTGCAGCCGGAGGCCGCCACGGCCTGAGCAAACTGTGCTGCAGGACGAGCGTGAATGCCGACGGGATCAGTGATGGTGATGTTGCGGGTAACCATAAAGGACACTCCTTTGCGTCTGTCTGAAATGGAAGTCATGCGGCCAATTGCGGCAGCTGCTTGATATCGAGTATACCGAGACGTAGAATAAAATCCAGAAAACGATTACCGTTGGCGTGTTGCAGATAATAAACCACCATAATAAGGGAACTAACAAAGAAGAACTTGCCGGCAATGGCTGCGGCTGCATACTCCGAAGTAGGCATCGAGGCCACTGCTCCAAAGAACTACTACCCTACGAACAAAGGAGAACCATTATGGAAATCAAGGGTGTTGGCATTGGCCGTGGCGTGGCGGTCGGCTCGGTTATTCGTATGGCGGCCCCGCTGCCGGAGCCTTCCGACGCGCCCCGTGCCGATACCGTGCCGGCGCAGGGAGAGATCGACCGCGTCACTAAGTCGCTGGCCGTGGTGAATGCCGACCTGAGCCGTCGTGCCGAAGAAGCGGCTAACGGCGACGAAGGCGCCAAGAAGGCCGCCCCGATTCTGCAGGCCATCTCCATGTTCGCGTCCGACCCCTCGCTGGCGGCCAGCATCACCTCGCTGATCAACGGCGGCAAAACCGCAGAGCGCGCCGTGCTGGAAGGCTTCGCTGCAGTTGAGGATATGTTCCGCGCCATCGGCGGATACCAGGCCGAGCGTGCCGCCGATCTGCACGATGTGGGCCAGCGCGTGATCGCCGACCTGATGGGCGTGCCTGCTCCCGGCATTCCGGAAAGCGAGACCCCGTTCGTGCTGGTGGCCGAGGATCTTTCCCCCGCGGACACCGCCGCAATCGACCTGAACAAGGTGCTGGCCATCGTCACTTCGCAGGGCGGCCCCACTTCGCACACCGCCATTCTGGCCCGCGCTCGCGGCATCGTGGCCGTGGTCTCCGCCGCTGAAGCCGAGAACCTGACCAATGGTGAGCAGGTCATCGTCAACGCCGCCAAGGGCGTGGTGGTTGCCAACCCGACCGCTGCTGAGATCGAGGATGCCGAGGCCGCCAAGGCTCACGCCGCCAAGGCCAAGGAGCTGCGCGGCAAGCCGGGCGCCACCAAGGACGGCCACCGCATTCCGCTGCTCGCCAACGTGGGTAAGCCCGCCGACGCCGATCCAGCCCTTGAGTATGGCGCCGAAGGCGTGGGCCTGTTCCGTTCCGAGTTCCTGTTTATCGGCAACTCCGAGCCGCCGAGTGTGGAAGAGCAGACCAAGGCCTACGCCGAGCTGCTGAGCCGCTTCCCCGGCAAGAAGGTCGTGATCCGTATGCTGGACGCCGGCGCGGATAAACCGCTGCCGTTCCTCACCCCGGAAGACGAGCCGAACCCCGCCCTCGGCCTGCGTGGTCTGCGCACGCTGAAGTCTCACATGAACGTGCTCGAAGGCCAGCTCAAGGCGCTCGCCGCCGCCGATGCCCAGACCGAGGCCGACCTGTGGGTCATGGCCCCGATGGTCGCTGACGAGCATGAGGCCGATTACTTCGTCAAGCTCGGCAAGTCCTTTGGTCTGAAGAAGGTCGGTGTGATGGCCGAGGTGCCGTCCATCGCGCTTATGGCAGACAAGGTGGCCGAGGTGGCCGACTTCGTTTCGATCGGCACCAACGATCTGACCCAGTACACGCTGGCCGCCGACCGTACGCTCGGCTCGGTCGCCAACTACCAGACCGCATGGCACCCGGCGGTGCTGCGCGCCATCAAGCTCATCGCCGACGCCGGCAACGCGCACGGCATGCCGGTGGGCGTGTGCGGTGAGGCTGCCGCCGATCCGGATTTGGCCGTGGTGCTTGCAGGCATCGGCGTCAACTCGCTGTCCATGACCCCGGTGGCTCTGGACGATGTGCGCGCCGAGCTCGCCAACTGGACGCTGGAGGAAGCGCAGGAGAAGGCCGCCAAGGCCCTCAACGGCGACTTCTACACTCCGGCCGAGTGACCGTGGCCGAGCAATCGGCTGAATAATCGGGAAAATGCCTTGTTTTCTATCTCTTTGAGAATGGGAAGCAAGGCATTTTCGGTATTCCAGGGCTTCTCTTCCGTCGAGGGGAGGCCCTCAGTCGTGTTTGGCTATCACCATGTATTGTGATGGCGTTTTTTAGTTGCCGCAGACTGAAATCTGCAACATGGCTCGCGATACACTGGTGGATATGAAGATTTCCGCCGATTTCACCGTCATTCCGGACGATTTCGCCAAGGCCGCGGCCCCTGAATATTTCAATGGTGGCGTGCCTGTGGTCTCCTTCCCGTTCTACATCGATGATGTGAACCCCGAAGCTCGTTACCTGCACTGGGAGTTCGTGGATCCGGATTCGATTCCGGTCTGCGGTTTCGAGTGGATTCACTGGTCCGTGGCCAACCTGCCCATCGGCGCGCTGATGTACGACTTCAACGACTCACATGCTCTGGCCATTCCGCCGGACTTCTCCCGCCAGCTGCCAGCCATGATTCCGGAGACCGTGCAGGGGCGCAACTCCTCGGCCTCCAAGTTCCTGGGTCGTAGCACTGACCCGTCGGTGATTATGCGGTACAACGGACCGCAGCCGCCGGACAAGGATCATGAGTATTATCTGCAGGTGTGGGCCACCAAGAAGCCGCTTCCCGGATTGAATCAGGGATTCTGGCTCAACGAACTGCTGCACGCGCTGCGTGCCAGCGGCGAGACGCCCGACACCGACGGCATCTTCCTGACCGGCAAGGCATGAGCCACATGAGCCTCGCAGGCGGGGGCTGTCAGCATCACTGACTGGGGGTGGGTCAGTACAAAACCTCCTTCAGTCCGACTTCGTCGTTCAGCTCCCGCCAGCGGGAGCGTGACCACAACAAAGAAAGGACACCATCACACTATGGCCTGCACCACGATTCTGGTAGGCAAAGACGCGAGCTACGACGGCTCGACCATCATCGCCCGCAACGAGGATTCCGCGAACGGCGAGTTCAATCCCAAGCGATTCATCGTCGTCAAACCAAGTGAACAGCCGCGTGAGTATAAGTCGGTGATCTCTCACCTGACTATCACCCTGCCGGACGACCCGCTGCAGTACACCGCCGTGCCGAATGCGGACCTGAAGGAAGGTATTTGGGGCGAGGCCGGCGTCAACGAGGCGAACGTGGCGATGAGCGCCACCGAGACCCTGACCACCAACGAGCGCGTGCTCGGCGCCGACCCGTTCGTGGAATATGTGCCGGCCAAGGGCAACGAGCCCGAGGTTCCCGGCGGCATCGGTGAAGAGGACTTCCTGACCATCGTGCTGCCGTACGTCAAGACCGCGCGCGAGGGCGTGGCCCGCCTCGGCTCACTGCTCGAGGAGTTCGGCACTTACGAGATGAACGGCGTCGCCTTCTCCGATTCCAACGAGATCTGGTGGCTGGAAACCGTGGGCGGCCATCATTGGATCGCCAAGCGCGTGCCGGACGAGGCCTACGTGACCATGCCGAACCAGCTCGGTATCGACGAATTCGACCTTGAGGACGCTTTGGGCGAGCAGAACGAGCACATGTGCTCCGCCGACTTGGCCGAATTCATCGAGACCAACCATCTCGACCTCGCCGTGGAGAACACCACGCCGTTCAACCCGCGCGACGCCTTCGGCTCCCATTCCGACTCCGACCACGTGTACAACACCCCGCGCGCCTGGTACATGCAGCGTTTCCTCAACCCGTATGACGAGGTGTGGGACGGCCCGGACGCCGATCACAAGCCCACTTCCGATGACATCCCGTGGGCTCGCCAGCCTGAGCGCAAGGTGACCATCGAGGACATCAAGTACGTGCTGAGCTCGCACTATCAGGGCACGCCGTTCGACCCGTATGGTCAGCTTGGTGATGAGCGCACACGCCACATGTACCGTCCGATCGGCATCAACCGCCAGAGCCAGCTTTCGGTGATGCAGATTCGCCCGTACCGTCCGCAGGCCTCCCGTGCCGTGCAGTGGATCGCTTACGGTTCCAACCCGTTCAATACGCTGGTGCCGTTCTTCCCGAACGTGGATGTGACGCCGGCCTACCTCGAAGACACCACCACCCGCGTGACCTCCGAGAACTTCTACTGGGTCAACCGCATCATCGCCGCCCTGTGCGACGGTGCCTTCCGATCCACCTCCAACGCCGTCGAGCGTTACCAGGAGAAGACCGGTGCGATGGGTCACCGTCTGGTGGCCGCCACCGATGAGCAGATTGCGCGCCTTGGCCTGACCGCGGCCGAGGAAGCCGCCCAGTCCGCCGCGGAGGAGGAGTTCGAGGCCGACAACGTGGATGGTGACGTGCAGCCGATGGAGCCGGATGAGATCATCGCCGCACTGCGCAATCCCGAGGTGCGCGAGATCCTTGCCGCCGCCAACCAGACCATGGCCGACCAGCTCAAGGAAGAAACCGACAAGCTGCTTGACTCCGTGCTGTACACTCGCAGCATGGAAATGAAGAACGGCTTCCACATGTCCGACTTTTAGTCTTGACTTGCCTCCCGCTGTGGGAGGCTGAGTCGTTAAGAAAACAGCCCAGTGGGCTGTTTTTAGGCGAAGAGGCGGCGACAGCCGCCCCACCACACACAGAAAGGCTTTATATGACCACTATCGAAGACTTCACCAGCCAATACGGCTTGGTACAGAAAATCGACGCATTCGGCTACATGAAGTACCTGGCCGAGAACCCCGACGCTCCGCGCAAGCACGGCAAGGTGATCCTTGTCACCGCCGATACGCCGCTCAAGGCCTCGCGCGGTGAGGGCAAGACCACCACGACCATCGCCCTTATTGACGCCCTGAACAAGCGCGGCATCGACGCGGCCGCCGTGCTGCGCCAGCCGAGCATGGGCATCACTGCAGCCGGTTCCAAGGGCGGTGCCTCCGGTGGCGGCAAGGCCTCCCTGACCCACCCCGAGCTCATCGACTGGGGTCTGTGCGGTGAGATGGGCGCCATCGAGGCGGCCCAGAACTTGCTCGTCTCCTTTGCTGAGAAGGCCGTGGATGAGGGCAAGCTCGACACGGTTCTCGTGCCACGCGTCTCCGAAGTGCCGAGCCGTTCCCTGCGTTCCATCGCTGTGGATTACGGCAAGGGCAACGTGGCGGAGAAGACGGTGCTCACCCCCACCTCCGAGCTCATGCAGATTGTGGTGCTCTCCCGTTCCATGGACGAGATTGCCGAGCGCGTGTCCAAGATGATCGCCGGCACCAAGGATGGCCAGGCCGTGACCTTCGGCGAGTTCGTGGACCTGTGGCGCATCACCGGCATTCTGGCCGATGCGGTCAAGCCCGCCAAGACCGAGACCGTGAACGGTTCCCCGGTGTACGTGCACGGCGGCCCGTTTGCCAACGTGTCCATCGGCATTCCGACGTTGGTCTCCGTGGAGATGGCTTGCGCCCTGCATGATGTGGTCGTCGTTGAGGCCGGTTACGGCACCGACGCCGGCGCCCAGAAGTGGCTGGATATCGCGTGCCGCGAATTCGGTGCGCAGTGGCCGTCCGCCGCGATTGTGGTGACTCGTGCCTCCACCTGGCGCGATGATCCCGAGCTGGCTTGGCGCTACCCGTTCCACGTGCAGCGCCTGGAGAACCTGGACATTCCGACCTTCCCGCTCATCAACCTGTGGGAAGGCGAGGACGATCAGGTTCCGTCCCTGAAGGCCACCGCCGACGAGCTGGGCTTCCGCACGCCGATCATCGGCAACCTGTTCCGCGATGGCGGCGAGGCGCTGGCTCCGCAGCTTGATGGTTTTATCGATGCGCTTGAGAACGGCTCCATGCCGGCTGAGCCGCGCTCGCATAAGGGCATGGCCCTGACGGAGAACGCCAAGTGGGTAGCCGAGAACGCCTATGGTGTTCCGGCCGATCGCGTGATCTACAAGCCGGGCTTCACCGAGTCCATGGCCGAGGCCATGGAACTGTGCCAGTCTGCTGGTATCTCGCTGGATGATTTGGCCTTCGTGGCGGTCAAGTCCCCTGCGACCATGACCGACAACGACCGCGCTCCGGAGGCCGAACGCACCGTGACCCTGAAGAAGGTCGAAGTGCACGCCGGCGCCGGTCTGGTCCACGTCAACCTGACCACCAGCCTCACCACCCCCATGCCCAAGATCGTGTGATTGAGCTTGAACCGCAGTAACTTGCCTTCGAGGGGCTGATTTCCGGTTTTCCGGAGGTCTATCTGCGTTTCGAGGGGCTCTTCGATTGCGAAACCCGGAGTATGACCGTTGCAATTTCAATGGTCATACTCCGGGTTTCTTGTATTAGCAGCCCCTTGAAGCGCTAGTAGAGTTTCTGAATGTTGGAAATCAGCCCCTTGAAATGCAGAAAGCCCGCCAGCGGCGGGCTTTTCATGTCTCGAATCCTCGCTTTGAGGTTGAGACGTTAAGCAAACAGCCTGGTGGGGCTGTTTGTAGCAGAAAGGCAAACGACAGTGAGCCAGTAATCTGCGGACGAGTTGGCAGTGAAGCTGACTGGGGGGGGGGAGTGCCATGGCAAACCACTCCCCCTCAGTCTCACTGCGTTCGACAACTCCCCCTCCGGGGGCAAGATATAACAACTAGAAGTTGCCGCCGTTCCAGCCCCAGTCGGTGGTGGCGGTGTAACGGATGTAAGTGCGGTTCTCGGGGACGCCAAGCGTAGAGTTCAATGCGGCCATGATGTCTTGTGTCAGCTTCTCCCAGGCAGAGCTCGGCACGGAACGGCCAAACACGTTGACCTCCACGTAGGCGGCCGGCTGGTCGTCGCTGCCGCCAAAGTAAATCGGCATATTGTCCTCAAACGGGCACATCAGCCAGCCTTCGGACTTGCCCGGCACAGCGGTGATTGCCCTGCCATATGCGGCCTTCAGTGCCTCGCGCTGCTCAGGCGTGGTGGATACGGACACGTGAGTGTGAATAACAGGCATGGATTCCTCCTTGATTTGGTTCGTCTCCAGTCTATCTTTGGTGCCCGTCGTTATGCACTGCCTTGATTTCCTCCATAAGATTGCCTGCACCTCGTATCGGTTCCATGTTGCTTATGATTGGATCTCCTCTCTGAGGGGGCATCTCCAATTGCGGAGATTATTGGACTTTCTGGCCAATTCGCACCCCACGGTCAGACCAATAGTGTTGAATACCCTCTGTGAGAAAACTGATTGAACAGCTGATGAAGTTCGGCATTGTAGGCGTTATCGCCTTTGTGATTGACTGGGGTATCCTCAACCTGCTGGTGGGCGTATTCCACATGCACAACGTGTTGGCTGCCACCATCTCTTTCATCATCTCCCTGATTTTCAACTATCTGGCGAGTATGAAGTTCGTGTTCAAGCATCGTGACGATATGGCGCGATGGATGGAGATCGTTATCTTCGTGGCGGGTGCCGTAGTCGGTCTGTTCATGAACGACGCCATCATCTGGATTTCCACCTACGGTATGAACCACGACGCTTTCGTCTCGCAGCACGCCGAATACCTGCTGCGCACCAACGTGGGCAAGCTGGTGGCCACCGCCGTGGTGATGGTGTGGAACTTCCTGATTCGTAAATGGCTGCTTGACGATATACACACCAACGCGATGAATCGTCTGAAGTCCGCCGAAAACCGTCTGACCGCCGAGGAGCTGGAAGCCAAGTGGCAGAGCAGCTTCTCTCATAAGCTTGGCGAGTGGTCCTTGGAGCACACCCCCAAAGGCTGGCCGAAGTAAGGCGTATTTTCGTCTCTTTCCGTGGTTCAACTGCTAATGGGCGGTGATAAGCCACATCTCAGCGTCAGAATTTCAGGAAAAGAATGGCTTCGTCCTGAAATTCTGACGCTGAGTCGTTGTTATCGTCGGTATTTTAGGAAATCACCCCTAATTTCCTAGATTTCTGACGCTGAGTTCGGGCCAGTGACAGAAATCTAGGACGAGTGGGCAAATTTCCTGAATTTCTGACGCTGCTGGTAGCTAGGGTGTTACTGGGAGCTGATGAAGCTGATTGGGATTGAGATTGAGATGAAATCATCTCAATCGTCAGAGGGGACTTGGCTATATGTCACACACTCACTTCGGTGAGTGTTGGCTGTTCGGTGGAGCCCTTGATCTGCTTGAAGCCGATCAAGGCAATCACCAGCGAAGCCAAGGCCAAAGTGGTGACCACCATGAAGCCGCCGTGCGAACCCATGCGGTCGATGAACTGGCCGGCAATGGCCGACCCGGCGGAGGAGCCGATGGAATTCATCGCGCCCATCCACGCCATACCCTCGGTCAAACGCGAGGGCGGCACCAAGTGCAGCATGAGCTGGTTGCCATTAATCCACGTTGGAGCCTGACAGACACCGATGATCAGGTAGATGATCATGATGACCCACAAATGCTTGGCGAACAGGAACGTGCTGATACCGATGTTCACCACGGCCAGGCAGAAGTAGAAACGCTTCCATAGGGCAATCGACCAGTTTTTCGCGCCGTACACCAGAGCACCCATCAGCGAGCTGATGGAGAAGCAGGCGAACACAAAGCCCGTGTACTGCTTCATGTTCGACTCGGTGGCAAACGCGATAATGGAAATACCGGTGGCCGACTGGAACGCGCCCAATCCAAACCACGTGACGCACACGGCAATCAAGCCCGGCCCCCAGATGGACGCCTTCTTGCCGGAACGCGCGTCGGCAACCGCCTGGGTGATCTCCTTATCGATTACGGCTTGGTCGGTTACGCCTTCGCGCTCAAGACGGCGACGGGTTTCTTCGGCCGCGGTCTCCGCTTTCAATGCTTCGGCTCGAGCGGCCTCGCGCTCGCGGTATTCCTTACGGGAAATACCCTCAGCCCGTGCCAACGCAGTCTGCGACGGCGGCTCGGTGGTCAGCTCGGTGAGGAACATCAGCGCGCCCACCACCACGCACATGCCGGTGAATGAGAAAGCCAGCAGACCGGAGATCACGGCCAGCGTGGATGCCAGCGGATTGCCGATCACCCACATGCATTCGTCCAGCACGCCGCACAGGGAGAGCGCTCGGTTGGTGCGCTCCTGATCACCCTTCAAGATTTTGGTCCAACGCGCGCGGCTCATCGCGCCCCACGGCGGGATGGCAGCCAGGAACGGCGTCAGGCAGTACAGCACCCATTCCGGCGCCCGATTGGTGATCGCCGTGGTCAGCGCGATGGCGGCCACGATCCACACGATGATCGTCGGAATCGAAACCTGCCGCTGGCCGAACTTATCGGTGAGCTTGCCGAGCAGTGGCGTGGAGATGGCCAGTGCGATCGCCTGGATGGCGGTGAGCATGCCGGCCAGTGAATAGTTGCCGTAGTAATGCTGTACGGAAATGGTGATGGTCATGCCGACCATCGGGAACGGCATGCAGGCGATGACCGAGCCAATCGAATAGCGGGCGGTGTGGGGAATGCGCAGCAACTCCGCATATCCACCAAAAACTTTGTGGCCTACTTCCTTGATGCCGGCCATAACGGTATTCGTGTTCGAGTTGGACGAGTTATTGGACATAACAGCACTACGCTCCTTTCCGCTCCCGATTGGATGTCCCCCGCTGGCGTGGCGTTGCCAGTGAAGCCCTCATCGAATGATGTGTTGTCCATGGTCGCGCAAAGTTTGCGTCGCGTGTTCCACGCGCATATTTGCGTCACGGACAATTTAATCGTTTGATGGGGTGCGACACGCGGTAGATTGGAGATATCAGAACAACGTTTTCACGCCCATTGGGGCAAGGACCAGAAAGACGGCTCATGAGCGCAACCACCATTCATTTCGTCCGGCACGGCAAGGTGTACAACCCCGACCATCTGCTCTATGAGCGTCTCCCCGATTTCCATCTTTCCGATCTTGGCCGGCGCATGGCCCAGGCCACTGCCGCCTATCTGGCCAAGAACCCCCAAACCAACACGATTGCCGCCGTGTATTCATCGCCGCTCGACCGCACACGTGAGACCGCCGGCGCGATTCTCGATGCCCTGAACTCGGTGCGCGAAGCTCGCGGCGAAGCTCCGCTCACCCTCGCCACCGATGAACGGGTGATTGAAGCGGGTAACGAGTTCCGCGGCAAGCGGATCGGCCATGGCGAGGGTGCCTTGTGGAAGAACGGCAACTGGAAGCTCGTCACCAACCTGTACAAGCCCAGCTGGGGCGAGTCATACCAGCACATCGCCCAGCGCATGGATGACTTCGCGCGCGAGAAGGTCGCCCAGCACCCCGGCGAGCAGATCGTGGTGGTCAGCCACGAGTCGCCGATTTTCAGCTACCGACACTATCTGGAGACTGGCCACCCGGAGCACTGGATGTTCCTGCGCCACACGGCGCTTGCCTCCGTGACCTCGGTGACGTACGACAACGAAACCGGCCGTGTGATGTCAATCACGTATGTTGACCCAGCGGCCAACGTCAAGTAACGGCAGACTGGTGTCATACAACCTTGGCTTCCTTCTCTGAGACTGAGCCGTGAAGCAAACAGTCCGGTGGACTGTTTGTAGGCGAGCTATTGAGGCGCGGGCGTAGCCCGTCCACAATTGCTGTCGAGTTGGCTCGCGAGGCGAGACTGAGGGGAGCCTGAGTCGCGCAACCGAACTTCTCTCAGACGGCTTCGCCGCCAGCTCCCCTCGAGGAGGGAGCCAAGTAAGCGCGTACAATCGAGTGGTGGACGCAAAGGAGCACGGATGACTATCGAACTGAATCGTGAGGCAATCGCGCAGGTCGCAGCATTGCCGGCGGTGGCCAAGGCCGCTGAAGTGGGCTCGAGGCTGATTGCTTTATGGCCGTTGATCGAGGCTATGCAGATGGACAACGACGCCAAGTATGCGGAGAATCTGCAGGTGCGCATCACCCGTGCGTTCGCGCGAATTCTGACCGGTGAAGACGTCACTGTGCCGGACGCTGAGTTCGTCTATGAGGGCGCCGATGAGATTCCCGGCCGCCCGCAGAATATCGTCGACGCCCTACTCGCTGCCAATGACGCCTACGATACGATGACCGGTTACGCCGAATCCGGCGATGCAGAGCTGATTATCGAGGCGGCCAACGCCTTGGGTATTGATTGGGATTCCGAAACGGCGGAATCAGTGAAGGAAGCGATCGCCGCTGTGGAAGCACAGGTTGAGGCTGACGCTGAGGCCGATGGTCGCCTGGCCACGTCCGCCGAGCCTGCTGATGTGGCTGTTCGATTCGCCACCGCGCTCGCCGTGTGCGATGCGTTGCTGGGTGTGGTGGCTGGGGATGCCGCCGATATTTCCGGTTCCGCTGATGGTGTTTCGGTCGATGATTCAGCAGACGCCGCAGACAGTGTTGCCGCCAGTGCAGCCGCCAAGGTTCTGCCGATTCTGCTCTACGTCAATGAACTGCGCGAGCAGTGCTCGGTGCCGCGCATCTGCCTGACTGACAAGCAGATTCTTGATCTGATTGAAGCCCGCGCCAATACCTCTGGCGCCGACTCTTTGGCCGCTACCGCCGAGTTCATCGCCCCGCTGGCTCAAGCCGAATGGGACAAGCACCGCGAAGACGTGCTCTGGAACCCGGACGAGGCCAAGCGCCAAGCCAAGGAAGAGGATGAAAAGCGCAACAAGGAGGCCCTGGCCGCCAAGTTCGCACACATCAAGGACGACCCCAACAAGGAAACCGTGGAGTTGTAAGCGGTATTTCCCAGCTCTTTGGGGAAATCTTCGCGTTGGCGATGCCTTAGCGCAACGATTTCTCGAAATAAGCCCTAAGTTCGAGAGATCTTTGCGCTGAGTGCGGGTAAGCGCAAATAATTCTCGAACTCAAGGGTTATTTCGAGAAATTGTTGCGCTGAGAGTGAGTGAGCGCAAAGATTTCTCGAGATCAAGGATTACTGCGAGAAATCTTTGTGCTGGTAACCGTTATGGGTGAACTATTCGTTGTCGAATCGTTTCTTCATGTCCAATCGGCGTCGCAAGTGCCGTGAACACTTATAAATCAGGGGGGATTATGGATATTGTGGTTGGTGGGTTCGGCGAGTTGCGCAATGCGGCATGCCCGGGCATCTAACAATTGATATTGAACGCCGGCGGCAATGCCAGCAATGACAGCGACGATGCCACACTGCTTAGCCGTGGAAGGCTGCTTGCTGACGTGCCATCGCCCACATGGATGGAGCTTCATACCGCTGCGGACGGCAGCCAGGTGCTGTATGCGGTGTTGGAAGACACCAATGAGATAGCGTCTTTCGCGTCGAGGGGCGGGCGACTCATTGCGGCTTGTGGAGCTGTCCCGCGTACCCACGCCGGGTCATGCCGCCACTCATGTGGTGTTTGTGTGCGACGACGAAGGTCAGGGTCGCCTCATCACCGCCGACTACGCCGACGGGTACGTTTGCGTGCATCCGGTAACGGAATCCGGTGTAATCCTCGAAGTCGCACAGATGCTACGCGGCGAGGGGCATGGGCCGCTGCCGAAGCCGGATCAGGCGGCTTCGCTGGCGTTTGTGCCATGGAATGCACTGCAGGGGAACGCGGGTGCCGTGGCAGCCAGCGAGGGCATAGCTGGTTGGCGTATGTGGGGCTGCGTGGTTCCGAACGCATCGTGACGTTGTTGTGGGATGGCAAGCGGCTTACCCGGCTTGACGAGCCGGATGTTCCTGGTTGGCGTGGCCGTGGCATTGATTGTGCCGGGAGCCGTCCGCGTCACTTATTGGCGATTGGCAATCTATTGCTTGCCGCCAATGAGGCCTCAAATAATGTGGCCATTTTCCGTCTCTCCGCCGATGGCGAACCGAACCTTGCCGCCACGCTGCCTTCTGGAGCTCCGACCGTGTTCGTGCGGTTGTAAAGCAATGCATACGAGAAAACCGCATCCTCAATCGTGATATCTGTTTTTTCAGCCTAACGATTGGGGGTGCGGTTTTTCAGTGGGAAGACCGGTTTGACCGGGCTGCCTTATCGTAATGTCACTGACCTTGCCACGGCTTCTGGCCGTCGTCCTCGTTGTCGGAAGCCGGGATGGTTGAATCATCCGGTGCGACAGCCGGCTCGGCGGTAGGAGCTGGCGTGGCGGGCTGTCCGTAGTTAGAAGCGGGAGCCGCCGGCTGACCATAATCAGGGGTTTGTGCGGCAGCGGGCTGCGTGTAGGTGGCAGGTGTCGCGGGCTGGCTGTAGTCGGGCGCAGTGGGAGCCGGCTGACCGTAAGCGGTCGGTGCGGCCGGTGCAGTCGACTGCGCGTACGGGTCGTGGCCCGGTACAGGCTGAGCAGTCTGCTGGGCATACGGATTATAAGCCGGTGCGGTCGGTGCGGCCTGCCCGTAAGGCGCGGCATTCGGGTCGCCATAGCCCGGCGCGGCCTGAGCGTAGCCGTTCGGAGCGCCATAAGGGACGGCTGCGGCGAAATCGTCGTCAAAACGCGCGCCTTCCGGCTTGCTGGGTAGCGTCATGAACACAATGTAGACAATGCCCGCTGCGGCCGCGATTATCGCGCCGACGAACAGGATGCCAAGGCTACCCGCTGCGGCTGTGGCATAGTAGCCGCTGTCAGAGGGGCTTCCCCAGACTCTGAGGACGCCGAAGAGTGCAGCGCCGCCGCCAACAATCATGAGGATTGCGCCAGCAAACACGGCTCCATAGAAGATGGCAAGCCACCAGCCGGGCTTGTTGATGTCGTGGAGACGGCGAACGGATAGTGCGATGCTCGGGACGAGTATGGCCAGGCTCCACAGCGAAGAGAGGAATGACAGGTGGTCATTGGAGGCATCCACGAGGGTTGACAGCACGACTTGAATGGCAAAGCTGGCCAGCATCCACCACCAGAATTCGCTGCGGGATGCGCGGCCCCTGAACACCACGTACTTCTTCCAAAAACGCAGGAATGCCTCCTGGAAGGAGCATCCGTAGTAGGGCTTGTTCAGCGGAACCGCGTTGGTGTCTGTGGCGGCTGCGGACGCGGGGTAAGCGTTGTAGGTGGGCGGCACTTGGCCGTATGCGCCATCGGGCTGACCGTAGGGATTGCCATTGGGCTGGCCATACGCAGGTTGGCCGTAGGCGGGAGCCGATTGCGCGCCGGCTGGTTGGCCGTGAGGCTGGCTGTATGCCGGGTTGGGTTGCGTCGGCTGCTCCTGTCCATATGCGGGCTGTCCGTAAGGGTTGCCGGAGAGCTGTCCATATGCGGGTGCGGGAGCTCCGTACTGCGGCGCCGCGGTATTCGGCTCGGCTGGATTATTGGCGTCAGGCGTGCCGTTGGACGCAGGATACTGCGGCGCGGGCGCACCATTGTCGGGATCGGTCATTGATACCCCTTTCACAAGATGAGACTCGTCGTCTCTCATTTTTCCAGTTTTTTATGAAAAACCCAACAGGAACAATGAATGTTGTCTGAATGTGGACAGTCTTGGCGATATAGCGTGATTTGTTATCAAATTGATGTCGAATGATGATGACCGTTTCTGTTTGGTCGTGTTACTGTAAGACAAGATTTGCGTACGGCTGCAGGGACGGAGCTGGCGGGCAAGCGAAGTTCTCGGCGCAATGAATACCAACAATAAGACGTAAGGAACACCAATGAACCGCGATTACGCTGACACTGACGTCAACGTCGACCTTCACGAATCCCGTGAGAGCGAGTCCCAAGACTGGGATCTGCTCTTCGTGAGTCTGTCCTGCTGATTCCAAGGGTGGCGCGTCCGGCGCGCGCGGCACAATAGGGGATTATGACTGATGCTGAAAACACCAAACCCGAACTCCCCGAGAACGTTCGCGTCCGCTTCTGCCCGTCTCCGACTGGCACCCCGCACGTCGGCATGATTCGCACCGCCCTGTTCAACTGGGCGGAGGCTCGCGCCACCGGCGGCAAGCTGGTCTTCCGTATCGAAGACACCGACGCCGTGCGCGACAGCGAGGAAAGCTACAACCAGATTCTAGAATCCCTGCGTTGGCTGGGCATCGACTGGGATGAGGGCATCGACGTGGGCGGCCCTCACGGCCCGTACCGCCAGTCCGAGCGCACCGACATCTACAAGGACGTGGCCGCCAAGCTGCTGGCCGCCGGCTACGCCTACGAGTCCTTCTCCACTCCTGAGGAGATCAAGGAGCGCAACCTTGCTGCTGGCCGCCCGGCCGAGTTCGGCTACGACGGTTACGACCGCAACCTGACCGACGAGCAGAAGGCCGCTTTCCGTGCCGAAGGTCGCAAGCCGGCGCTGCGTCTGCGCATGCCCGACGAGGACATCGCTTTTGACGATCTGATCCGTGGCACCATCGAATTCAAGGCCGGTTCCGTGCCGGACTACGTGATCGTGCGCCCGAACGGCGACCCGCTGTACACGCTGACCAACCCGGTTGATGACGCACTCATGGAAATCAACGTGGTGCTGCGCGGCGAGGATCTGCTGAGCTCCACCCCGCGTCAGATTGTGCTGTACCGCTACCTCATGGAACTGGGCATCGCCAAAGAAATGCCGCTGTTCGGCCACATGCCGTACGTGATGGGCCAGGGCAACAAGAAGCTTTCCAAGCGCGATCCTGAATCCAACCTGTTCAACCACCGCGACAACGGCTTCATCCGCGAGGGCCTGCTCAACTACCTGGCCCTGCTCGGCTGGTCGATTGCGCCGGATCGCGACGTGTTCTCCATGGACGAGATGATCGCCAAGTTCGACGTGCGCGACGTGAAGGCCAACCCGGCCCGCTTCGACATCGACAAGGCCATCTCCATCAACGCCGAGCACATCCGTATGCTCGAGCCCGAGGACTTCCTGCGCCGCTCGGTGCCGTACCTGCATCGTGACGGCGTGGTCGGTGTCGACGACTGGGATGCCCTGACCGACCGTGAGCGTGAGGTGCTGACCGCTGCCGCTCCGCTGGTTCAGCCGCGTGTGCGTCTGCTGGGTGAGGTCGCCGGCATGGTCGGCGCGCTGCTGTCCACCGAGGAGTATCTGGAGCCTGCGGACGACGCCAAGAAGCAGCTCAAGGATTCCGCCGGCGAAGTGCTGGATGCCGCCATCGCCGCTCTCGAAGGCGTGGATGAGGTCGATTGGAAGACCGACAACCTGCACGAGACCCTGAACAAGGCTCTGGTTGAGGAGGGCGGCTACAAGCCGCGTCTCGCTTTCGGCCCGGTGCGTGTGGCCATGTCCGGCCGCCGTGTCTCCCCGCCGTTGTTCGAATCGATGGAGATCGTTGGCAAGCCGATCACCGTCGCCCGTCTCAAGGGCCTGCGGGCGCATCTGTGATGCGTCGTCCACCGCACGCCGGCGGATGATGGGAGCGTGACGCATGGCGGGCATCCGTACATACGGATGCCCGCTTTCGCGTTGCATGGGGTGTTCCCGCAGAACGGCGGAAAATGGCGCGACACGCCGGGATTTGCGTGAGAGCAGGGTAGCGCGTAATATATCTGCCTGTTGCGCGGTTCGCCTCGCAGCCGGTTGAAAAACTGAATATGCCCCCATCGTCTAGCGGTCTAGGACTACGCCCTCTCACGGCGCCAACACCGGTTCAAATCCGGTTGGGGGTACGACGAACAGCTCTTCGGAGTTGCTACGCCAAGCCAAATTGGGGTGTGGTGTAATTGGCAACACAGCTGATTCTGGTTCAGCCATTCTTGGTTCGAGTCCAGGCACCCCAGCCAATAACCCTCGCGGATTAGCGAGGGTTTTTTGTTTTTGCACGTCCTGCTCATGAGATACGGCCGAGAGGGTAATCCTGAATAGACAACTCTGGGGCAAAGACTGGGCTATAGTCCCAATCCGTGACTCAAAAACGGCAGAAATCCCGCGTCCGAACGTAAGGGGCGCGGGATTTCTGCCGTTTCGGGCCGTGCAGGACCGGCCGACATCGCGCGTTGCCGCGACTTGAGCGCTGTCCGATCCTGAAAACGTGAGGGAGACCGACCTCGTCTTACTTCTTGACCGCGTTGACGGCGTCAACAGCCTTCTGCAGCGACGTGGTGTGCTCGTGGTACCACGTGACCTGCTGTTCGAGTTTCTTGGTCGCGGCCTGGTAGCCCTTGGTGTCGTCGGCCACGCAGCCTTCGTACGTCGGCAGTTCCACGGTCAGTTCCTTGGACAGCGCGTCGAGAGCGGAGGCGTCCGAGACGTCTGCCTTGGTCAGAGCGGCGGCTTCTGCAGCATCGCCATTGACCAAGTTGTTGTAGTCGTTGGTGGCGTTACGTACGTCTTCCGAGGCGGCGGCGCAGGCGGCCACTGCGCTATCGTACTGAGACGCGCTGTATGCGCGGGTGCCGAACACCGCGACCGCGGCGATAATCGCCACCGCCACGATGGCAATCACTATAGCGACCCACTTCGTCACTCGCTTGTTGTGCGGCTGTGCCGTCGCTTCTGCTTGGTTCTGGGATTCTGGCTGGTTGCCGTTCGCCTGCTGTGCGTCAGTCATATTTACCTCTACTTCTCACTGCCTCTGTTTGTATCTTGCGGAGGGCCTGTTTCAAACAACGGGTATCCAACATATCGAGGAGAGCCGAGATTGCCGGGCGTTTCCTACTGGTTGCGCTGTGGCGTGGCCGTTTTTGTCTCATATGGCGAAAGTATGCGCCAGAGGCTATTGCCGGCCGGTGACCCACGGCGCATCCGAATGGACGTGCGGAATCATCATCGCGATGACCGCCAGCAGACACCCGAGCATCACCATCAAGATGATGTTCTCGTGTCCGTGCGCCTGCAGAAGCGCGCCGGTCAGCGCGCCAGACGCCAGCGCCAGCATTACGACCGCACGCCGCCCGAGCTTCGACTGCTGGTGGCCGTGTGCCGAAGCGTCTGCGACGACGCCGGTCAGCGTCATCGTGAGCACGGTGGTGGGCAGGTTCGGCACCGACAGCTTGCGGGCGGTGGAGTTCTGGATGCCCATTGCCGGGGCGAGCAGCACGATCAGCAGGATGATGTGCAGGTCGATGTGCCGTGCGGTGGGGAAGTTCAGGCTCGGCTGTGAGGCCTGTGAGGCCTGGGTGGTCTGTGCAAGCCGTGCAATCGAGGAGACGCCGGACGCATCGTCTGCGGGGCCGGTGATGAGCTGGTTCAAAAGATAGACGCCGATTAGCGCGGCGAGTACGAACGACGCCTGCACGCAGGTAGAAACCAACAGATGCTTGGCCCGGTTCTCCTCGAATCGCCGGATGATGCGCCCGCCGATAAGCGCGCCGACCATGAAGGAGACGAGCGTCAGCGCCGACGTCCACCAGACGAAGCCTTGGGCATGGGCGATCGAAAACCCAAGAAACACGATGTTGCCGGTCACGTTGGCCACGAACACATGCCCCAGCGACAGGTAGCTCAGCGCGTCCACCAGCCCGGCGACGAACGTCAGCACCACCAAGGCGGGGGAGAGCAGACCGTATCTGTCTTCCTTGCGGGGAACCAACGCGCGTCCTGCTTCGGCAAGATGTGATGTCATGGTTGCGACGAGGCTCCTTTTCGGGATTGAAATTATGGCGAGAACGTGCGTCGGTCGACGCCGCCACTCTACTCCCTACTCCCGTACGGTGACGGTGAACTATCGACGCTTTGGCCAATCAGATGCATCGGTATACCAGTGGTGCACTGGTGATTACGCATTTTTGAACTTCGCTAACTGAATGGTCACTCAATCCGGATAATATCTTTCGAAGAGTTCGTTGCAGGTGCGATGGCAATGGGCAAAGTGTGCATCCACGGTTTCCCAGTTGTGCTTCCATCCCGTCCTGTCGCGCATTCGGCCAATCGACGCGAGAAGGGAGTCCATGAAGAAAAGTGAGGCTTCTGCTGTCAATCCGGTGATGCATTCAAGCGTCATTGCGGTCTCAGTAGTGGGACGCAACTGCGATATGGCATGATTTGTATCTGCGTCCCACTCTTATGCGGGGTTCTCGGTGCGGCTTTCGCTGAATGTTTCGCTGAATACACTGAATTCAGTTATTAAACATTGAATTCAGTGTAAAATTCAGTGTATCAAGAAGAATGCGTTGGATTGGATCCCTTTATGGCACATGAATATGGCAAGGAAACGTTGTCGCTCGAGTTCAAAAGCGATTTGAAGCGTCTGCCAGATGACGATCTACTTGATGCCGTCGTGGCGTTGGCGAACTCGGATGGCGGTACGGTGTATCTGGGCGTCGAGGATGACGGCACGCCGACCGGCATCGACAAAGTGCATCAGGATGCGGTCGGTTTGTCGGCGATGATTGCCAACCGTACGGTTCCTCCGGTTTCCGCTCGTGCGCAGATCGTCGGGACGGAGAAGACGCCGGTGATGCAGATCGATGTGCCGAAATCCCGCAGCGTGGTCTCGACCAAGTCGGGCAAGGTGTTGCGACGCCGTATGAAGGTGGATGGTACGCCGGAGAGCGTGCCGATGTACCCGTACGAGATCGCCACGCGCCTGTCCGATTTGGGACGTTTGGACTTTTCCGCGCAGCCGGTGCCGGATGCGACCCGTGATGATTTCGATCCCCTTGAACGCGACCGTCTGCGCCGGATTATCGGCACCTACCAATCCAGTGACCGTAATTTGTTGGAACTGACCGATGAGGAGCTGGAGAAATCCCTGCAATTGACGGTGACCGTCGATGGCAAGACCATGCCGACGTTGACCGGTTTGCTGCTGCTGGGCAAGGGGGAGTCTCTGAAACGCTTCGTTCCGACTCATCAGGCGTCTTTCCAAGTCATGTCTGGTACGGATATCAAAGTCAACCAAGACTATGCCGGACCGTTGCTGAAGACCATCGAGCAAATCAACGACATGTTCTCTCCTTGGAATCCAAGCGTCGAGCTATCCGTCGGTCTGTTCTCAATGATGGTGCCGGAATTCGACCATCGGGCGTTCCGAGAGGCGCTGGTGAACGCCTTCGGCCATCGTGACTACACCCTGCTGGGACGTGTGCGCGTGCAGTTGGATGATGCGGGGCTTACCATCGCCAATCCCGGCGGGTTCGTGGAGGGCATCAACATCCATAATCTGCTTACCGCCGAACCGCATGGTCGCAATCCCTGCCTGATGGATGCGTTGAAGCGAACCGGTCTCGCCGAACGTACGGGGCGTGGCATCGACCGTATATTCGAGGGTGCTTTGAACTATGGTCGTCCTCTGCCTGATTATTCGAGGTCCAACAGGCGTGGAGTGTCGGTGCTGTTGCCTCGTAGTGTGCCCGACAAGGCGTTTGTGGAACTGCTGGCCGAGGAACGTGAGCGCAGCGGCAAGTCCATGTCTCTCGATGGTCTGCTTATTTTGGACAAGCTCAAGAGTGAACGTCGTTGTGGCTTTGATGTGTTGTCGGGCTCCCTGGACATGAGTGACCAGCGTCTGCGCACCGTATTGGGGCGGCTGACGGAGGCGGGGCTTGTTGAAAGCGCTGGCGTTGGAGCTCGCCGCACGTATATGTTGGGTGCGAAAGTGTATCGGCGCAGCGGTAGGGCGATGGATTACGTTCGCCAATCAGACATCGATAGGGTACGGTATCCCGAACTGATCATCAAGTTAATGCATGAACAGAAATCAGTGAGCAAAAACGATGTGATGGAATTGCTGCATCTTGAGGGGAATCAGGCGTACTACCAGTTGCGAAAACTAGTCCTTGAAGGACGCGCTAAGAAGGTCGGCAGTGGACGCAACGTGCGGTATGCGGCAGTACGTTGAATGAGATACGCAGATCATTCTTGAACGGTTTTCTCTGAATCCCGAGATTCTTTCTCTGAATTCAGAGAAAGAATCTCGGGATTCAGAGAAAACCAGTGTGCGATGTGGCTATTCCGCTTCAGGAATTATGTACGACTTGAACGCGGCCTGCACCTGCGATGCCGTCAGCCGCTTTATCGGTACGCTTCCTATGTGGGGCTTGATGTGGTTCCCGTAGCTGTTCCCATAGCGCGTCCTTGTGCTGTCGGCGATGTTCCAGATAGTTCACGTCATGCTCCTTTGCGTGATGATTCACATGATTCGCGTCTTCATGGTAGCGTCTCCCGCCGGCGCATGAGTGACTGGTCACGCTGTCAGTGGAATCTCCCCGACGGATATCCCGCCTATGCGAGATATCCACGCCGGCGTACGGAGATTCGCATGTTCGGGCGTACGATGGACCCGGTTTTTGCAGGATGCGGCCAACGCCTTGGATGGGCATGGGCCTGCAACCATCGTGAGCCGCCACGGGCGTTCGGCGATCGCCGGGCGGTGGATCGAGAAGGATCGGGCGATCGGGACCGCCCACCATCCGAAACCATCGTCGGCGTCGCTTCAGCGGGGCATGCCGACGGTTCGCGTTTTCCGGCAAAGGGTCGGCCGGCGCTTTCCTCATTGAAGTTCGACGGGTCATGGTCCCGCCGTGAGGGTTGGACCGGTAATCGGGTGATGCCGAAAGTCCCGACGGGACGGCGGCCGTGTCATCAAAGCGACCGCACGAACTCTCCGCCCGGAAGCGGACGGCGCTGATTTTGGAGGACCCATCGGCCGTGGCATTCCCGGGCCCGGAACATGCCATGGGGTTTGCGGACCCCGGGCGACGCCGCATGGCCTTCCCGTTCCCGCGCCACGGGCGGCGGCGTGGTTCATGGCGCCGACGGTGGGTCCGTCCGCACGCGGAGCGCTTCCATGCCTCGCTGACGGATGGTGGCGATCCCCCACGGAGAGGAGTATTGTTTCATTTGTAGATAACATTGTTACACAGTAGGAGAGCATTGATATGCAATCTGAACGTTCGTTGATTCCTACCCCCATGCCGGTCCGGAGACACGCACGGTCCGGGAACAGAGGGCTGGCCCTCACCGCCCTGTGTCTGGCGGTGCTGCTGGTCGTGATGGACAACACCATCGTCAACGTCGCGATTCCCACGATGAGCGACGCGTTGAACGCCTCGTCCACGGACCTGCAATGGGTGGTGGACGCCTACACGCTGTCCTTCGCGGCGCTGCTCCTGCCCGCCGGCAAACTCAGCGACCGATGGGGAAGAAGACGGATGCTGCTCGTCGGATTGGCGGGATTCGCCGTGGTCTCCGTAGCCACGGCCTTCTCCTGGGCCCTGTGGCAGCTGGTGACGCTGCGCGTGGTGTTGGGGGTCTGCGCCGCGCTGATCTATCCGGCGACGCTGTCATCAATCATCGTCATCTTCGAAGGCTCCAGGTACCGTAGCCTGGCCGTTGGCCTGTGGGCGGCGACATCAGGGGTCGGCATCGCCCTGGGCCCGATCATCGGCGGCGTCCTGCTGGAGCACTATGCGTGGAATTCCATTTTCTGGGTGTGCTCCGTCATCGGCGTGGTGGCGCTGGCCTGCATCGCGGTGGCGGTGCCCGAGGTACGAGCGTACCGTTCCGAGAGGTTCGATTTCCCCGGCACCGTGTTATCGGTGGCCGGCGTGGGCCTGCTGGTGTGGGCGATCATCGAACGCCCGACTTACGGCTGGCTCTCCTGGCCGGTCATAGGCGGCATCTGCGCGGCCCTGATCATACTTGCGGTGTTCGCGGCGGTCGAGGGGCATACGCACGCCCCGCTCATCGATGTCGGCCTGTTTCGAAGGGCCACGTTCACGAGCAGCACCTGCGCGATCTGCGTCGCGTTCTTCTGCCTGTTCGGCTTCATCTTCATCACCACCCAATGGTTCCAGGCATTGCGTGGATACACCGCATTGCAGACGGCGGTCGCGACGCTGCCCTTCGCGGTGGTCATGGCGGCGGTCGCCCCGCTCGCCACGCAATTGGCGAAACGTTTCGGATACCGGTCGGTCGTCTCGACGGGACTGCTGTTCCTGTCGGCGAGCATGTTCGTGGTCACGCGTGTCGACGCCCATTGCAGCTACTGGTTCGTGGTCGTACCCACCATGGCCCTGATGGCGGCCGGCATCGCCCTGATCCAAGGGCCCGCCACGGACGCCCTGATGAGCACCGTTCCGGAAAGCTCGACCGGCGCCGCATCGGCCGTCAACGACACGATCCGTGAGATCGGCGGCACGCTGGGCGTCGCCGTCATGGGGTCCGCGATCTCCTCCGTCTACCCCGACAAGCTCTCGGACTCGTTGTCCGGACTGCAGATCCCGTCTTCCATCGCGAAAGCCGCGGAGGATTCGGTGATGGCCGCGAAATCGATCCTTCCGCACCTGCCGGCAGGCATCCGACAGACCGTGGAGCAGTCCGTCTCGACCAGTTTCATGAGCGCCACGCATGCGGCATGCTGGATCGCCTGCGCCCTCGCATTGGCGTTCGCGCTGCTCTGCTGGATCACACTTCCCAAACACGATTCAGGCAATCTCCCCCAATAGAGAGGAACATCCATCATGAAAGACGACGGACGGATCCCACGGATCAAGGACACGGATATGACGGACCGTCTCCTGACGGCCGGCGCGATAGCGGAGGACACACGCAACCCCATCGGTGACATCGCGGCATGCTTCCCCGGTCACGGCAGCCAGAGCGTCGGCATGTTCCACGGCTGCGCCGGCCAGCGTCCCCCGACATGTCTTGGCTCGGTGGCAATCTCAATGCGGTGGGACCAGCCATCACACCCATCGAGGCGCGGTCCAAGAGCGTGGCTGGACCTTCGACCCCACCCATCATGGGACGGTGCAGGGACCTACGGGCCGGATGGCGTTTTTCATCCGTAACGGCGGGATGATGCGGAGAAGCATATGAGGACTATTCGGAAAACGACAAAAAGCCAGCGGACGCCCACCACCGAGATCAGGGGCCTCATACTCGACGCCTCGAAACGAATCATCGAAGAGGACGGCTATGACGCCTTCACCATCCGGCTTCTCTCGGAAAAGGCGGATGTGTCCCCCGCGAGCATCTACCGGCATATCGGCGACAAGCAGGCCGTCATCGACGCTCTCATCGACGACAGTTTCCAGACGTTACGGGAGAAGCTCCTGCGCGTCACCACCGAGGATCCCCTGCAAAGACTCTACGATGCGGGAGTCGTATACCGCGGGCACGCCAAGGCGTCGCCCGGCATCTACGCCCTGTTGTGGCGATGGCATGCGGGCGAGGCTTCGGAGGCATGCCTCGCCGCCATGACCGAGCTGGTGCGCTACGGGCAGGCCGCGGGAAAGATCCGGAGGGATGACCCGCACCTCATCGCATGGTCCATATGGTCCGCCGTGCACGGATTCGTCCAATTCGAGACACGACCCGAACATGATACGCCCGTCGACGATGACGATGCGGCCTATTCCTTTCTGCTCCGGCTGCTCATTCGAGGGGTTCGCGCCCCTGAGACGGTCTCCGAGGGAACGGCGACCATCGCGGATACCAGCCGATCGTAGAATCGCCATTGGCCGTGCAACGCCACATCCCGTCTCACAGCGGCGAACGTTCCATCCGCCTTCAGGCTCACGGATACCTTACGGAAGTCTCCCGTCCCGTCCAATGCGGACAACGCCTTCGAGGCGGCCTCCTTCGCGCAGAAGGCCGCCCTACGTTCCACCGAGGAGGCCATACGCAATGATGCGAGCTCTTCGGAAGAGAACACGAACCGCATGATCCCGTCGGATAATCCGTCCGAATCGTCCACGTCCACTCCCACGGCACGGATTCTTTCCGCCGACGCCACGGCGGCGACGCACAGCGACGGACAATGCGACAGCGATCCCACGATGCCGGATGGCCAGAGCGGTTCACCATCCGAACCTTTGAGTATGGGCCCGTCATGGCCGATACGTCGTAAGGCCTCGTGGGCCAAAAGACGCGTCTCCGTGAATTCCCTTCTTCGTTTGGCCGTGGCGTTCCCGACCAAGGCCCGCTCACCGTCGAACAATCGCACGCGGCGCGTCCCCTCCCCCGAGATCAGCACCTCGCAGCCGGAGGCGAGCAGCGGCCCGAACAGGCGAGCCCGTCGCATCATGAGGTCTGCGCACATCATGGAGACTCTATCTACCGAAACCCACAAACCCAGCAACAGCAAGGCTTTCTACCAATTCCCAGAATGAGTGTACCACTCTGTTCGCCGCTCAAAGCCCGCCAGAAGGAAACTTGCGCTTTTCCGTACCTTCACGCCGACAAGAGGTGTCACGATTACCTATATCTCCCATACTTTCTATGTTTTCTTAAAAACAATCTATACATCTAGCAGAACCGGAGAGACCGTAGTCCCATGGTCTGCTGCTTGCATCTATGAGGAAGTCATACGGCAGGAAGGCTACCGTCTCCGACGGCATATGCACCTTCGTAAGCGGCCGCCACGCAAAAAAGTGGCGCCGATCCCAGCGTCATCGAAGACTGAGTGTTTCAATATCCGGTGCGGACTTGTGTGCATCAGACGTCTGTGCGATTGAAGCAAACCGACATCGAATCCATAGGCCATACGGCCCGGATCATTTGAATCACGATTCAGAGTCAACAGATCGTCGACATGAAATGTGCGTGCGGCAACGAAATGAGTGAATGACCGACCGCAAAAGCCGGATTGCGGGTGGACACCTTACAAGGAAAGCTCGCGATAGACCAGGTCGTCTCGGATTGCAAAGCCCTGCTGCTCCCAGAAGTCGTTGCCGGCCTTGTTGTCCGCATATACGCCGACGGTAACCTTCGGCAACCCGAGTGCGCGAAGCGCCTCGACCGCATGCCCGGCCAAAAGTGAGCCAACACCCATGCCGCGCGCTTCAGGATGGACCGCAGTGTGATAGATGCGTGACCGTCTGCCGTCATGGCCGGCGAGGATGGCCCCGATGATGTTCCCGCCGTCGCCCTCGTCTTGCTCACCACGATTCTGGGCGGTTCCCAGTCGCCGAGTCTTATATGCCGTTCAACGTCAGCGAGCCAGGCCTCCGCCATTGCGGTGTAGTCGGCGTCGAATCGTCTCGAATAATGCTTCGGCAAATCGGGCCATTTGGCATAGGCCCATACCGGCGGCTGGTAGCGTGCCTCCACATACCTGCGTTTTCCGTCCCTAGAGGTTCTGGACACGACCGAACCGAATCCTACGGCGCCCGCTCATCGCATTCCTCCGGATCCCTGAATCCCAAAGATTCCAAGGATTCCAACGCATTTTGAGGATCCCTTGTGCAATAGACCCGCGAAAAGAGCAAAAGTGTAAAGGAAAATGGTCTTCAATCCCAATGATTCCAATACTTCCAACACTTTTCGACCTGAAGGAAAAGTGTAAGAAGGCGTAGGAAGATGTAAAAGTGTAAACACCGTCGGAATCGACGGAGACGTTCTCATATGGCACGCCGATCGATCATCGAATGTCATGAGTGGCTCCCTTCAGACATAGAGTGGTGCACCGATTTGGCCTACCGGATGCACCACGTAACGTGCCACCGATATCGTCGGGCCGAACACCCTCTGAAGACACTACAAGGAAACTATTCCGACAGTCCAAGCCGTTCGGAATCGTTGAGAGGAAGCTGTTTTCGGCAAAAGAAAAGGGCTTTCGAATTTCTTCGAAAGCCCTGCTAGCGGAGGATACGAGATTCCGGCGGTGACCTGCTGTTTTCGGCTTAATTTCAACGTTTCTGGGCTGCCGCTTAAGTACGTGGCCGCTTAATTCGCCGCCTCTCCGGCGTGTCGTGACGGGTTGAAACGGACGGTTATGAACAGGTGTTTTTTGGGTTGCGTGAAACAGGGGAGACTATTGAGGATGCTTTTTCCATGAAGAGCGTGTAGTTCAACCAGTATATAGAACGGCCTCCCTTTGCCAGCAGTAGTGATGTGCTAAAGATTACGATTCCGAAAGAGGTAATGCGATTTGTCTCCCATAGGCAAAGTGAAAATAAAGGTAAAATGGCCGTCGTTAAAGTCCAGATGATAATACTTAGCCAGTTTCTTGATAATTCTTCGGGGAATCTCTTTCGTGCTTCTATCATCAAAGGTGAATTTGACTGGTATAGCATCGTACATATAAATGTTGCTGTAGCCATGACTAATCCGGAGAGAGTCGATAGTCCGATGAATAAATCATTGGGACTGCCATCTCCAGGTAGTTGAGGTACTGGATTGCCGAGATGCCACCACGTAGCGGTTATTATGGTTGCGCCTAGGATGTCAGTGGTGGGATGTGCCATAATCCCATTTATTAATGTTAAGTGTGGCATTAATTACTCTTTGAAATATCGTATAAATAAGTCTCTTTATCGACTGAAACAGCAATTAAATGATTGATTAGTCCAGTGAATAATCGGGGTTCGTCATTGGATATTGTAATCTCGCTTTGTTCTACTACAGGATGGGATACTAAATTTAATTCCAAAAGTTTATCTGCGAAATCAGGTCCACTTACTTGAACTTTTTTGTTCTGATTTACTGCAGATATGATGAAGTCTTGCATTGTGTCTTTAAAAACGCGACGAGCTTTTCCATATGCTGTATCGTCTGTCAGGCTAATCTTAATGTCGATATCAAGATCGGCTCCCACTTTTTGTGCAATTTCTTGATAAAATTCTCCTGCGTTACCTTTTATTTCATAAGCTTTATCAATAAATTTTTTTGTTGTGAATGATGCTGTGAGGAATCTATTCCGCGAAGTTCTTTTTTGAAACGCTCGATGCTATCTGCTGTGATGACGGGAATAACATCCCATTCATAATCTTCTTCAGGCCAGTAATAATTAAGTGCTTTTTTGAGGGGGTCTACGCTTTTACCGGCATTGCCACTTACTCTGCTGACAAGAGAATATTTTGGGAAGAAGGCGAACGCTGATGATTTTGCTAGATTGTTTGTGTTGCTATGTGCCTCGCTGTCTATGAAATCAGTGACTCTCTTGTGTTCCTGATCAATGAGCTGCATAAAATTTGGCTGGAATTGTTCAAAAACTGTAAGTACTGGATAATGCTTGTCTGTTACAGAATCAAAAATAATATTATCGAGTATTTTATTTTCCCAAGGGAATTCACGAAATTCACTGAGGCGCTTCATCCAATTGATATGTCCCGTGGTGCCATTGCTGATACCATCACGAGACCTCAGCCGGAGCCAGTAGAACTGCACTGTTCTTTGAATCACGCTTGTCAAGTCGTTCACCTGCTTAGTAGGTCATATCTACCTAATGCCAATCATTGTACTTCATTTTTCGGGTGCAACGATTGGGATGAAGGACTCTACGGCCCTTCCTAAAGAAAGTGTTTGTGGCAACCGCCGTAGTTGTGTTGAGTACATGCTTTATGTGTGAAAAATAACGGGGAGAAATCTGCCCAATACTCCGGGGTAGCGTGGAGCAGGCCGGGGAGGAGTATCCTCCCTGGTGTTGTTAAGCGGCGTCGGCGAGGAAGATGTGCTTGTGGTGGTATTCGATGAATTCGTGTGAAGGTTGGCTGATTGTCGGTAATGAGATTTCGCGTCCTTCGAAGTTGTAGAGCCATTTGTCGTTGATGTCAGAGTGCCGAACCTTGTCATGATTGACCATGATGCGATAGTCATCATCGATGGAGATAAGGCCCTGATCGAAGGCACGGTCGTGGAAGGCGTTGAGCAGCAGCCCGTTGGATGCGGCGGTTTTCTCAACGGCTGACGATGCCTTCCACGGTTTGATGTGGCTGGCGATCAGCAGCTTAGGAATCTGCATACCGGTTATACAGCAGGTGCTGTGGTAGTTCTGCAATAGTGAGTTGCGGAAATAGGATTGGTTGACTCGCTGAAGTGTTGTTATTGGTCGTTCCTCTCCGGTGGGCGTGTGTTCGGCAACGAGTAGGGTCGTTGCGGTTTCGAGAGGGGAATAACGGTCGGAGGCCAGCGGTGCTGGGTTGAAGTTGTTCGCGTCCGCTTGCAGGAGCGCGTGCCGAAGTAGATTCAGACATTGCTCCATGAACGTATCGGGGTCTTCGGCATACCACTGCCAGACTTGGGAGTCGAGTTTGCTGCCGTGCTTCATGCCTACGCGCCCACGGGCCTTGCGGTTGGCATCATAAGCTGCGATGTTCCAGATCTTCAACACCACTGAGCTGGGAGTGCGGTGCAAGAACGATGCGAGACGTTGCACGTCAAGTCCTTTGTCATCGCATTCGCGTGGTTTAAGCACGATGTACAAGGCGAACGCCATCATTGTTTCCTCGCGTGACCAATTACGGCGAGGTGTTGATGTACTGACGTCTGATGCCATGAATCCAGGATAGTGCGGAATGGTTCGTGTCTGTGCTTTGTATGCGGTATGTCTTGTGAGTCTTAGCTTGTACTCGCTGCTTCGTGTCTGAAATCTAGTGGGAAGCAGTGGTAAGCGGACTGATTTTCTTGAAGCTGCCGTAAGGACTATGCTTTCAATGATTTTGGGGTTTGCTTTGCGTGCTGGTCGTGCGTTCTACAGCGACAAGAGCGACAAGAGGGAATCTAGTGAGAAGTGCGAGGTTGAGGGGGGTCAAGCATGCTAGGAATCCTAATGTTTTCAAGGGTTATTAACCCATTGGAAGAGTTCGATCGGCTTTGAATCTTCGGCATATAGAGCGATTACAGAGAATCTAGTGGGAACTAGAGCGAATCTAGTGAGTCTACATGGAAATCAAGTGCTAGTCGGAGAGACGCGTCGAAATCCCAATAATTTCAACGATTTCAGGGGAATCAGACAATGCTGTCTTACGACAGTATTGCGGCTAGATGGAAATCTAGAGTGCGTACATGGAAATCCGGTAGGGCTGCATGGAAATCAATTCATGTTAACCAATGGGTGCGCGAAGTATGCGTACAGTCCTTGGGTGCATTGAGACCAGTATGAAGAGAAGTTGGCATTGATATGAACTGATTTGTGTTCCGCATTTCCTCTGACTCGATGGGAGATGATGGAACCATGGCAAAGGGCACTCGATATACGCCGGAGTTCAAGGCGAAGGCGGTCAGGCTGCTGGCGGAATCGCGTTCCTCGTATTCGTCGGAGACGAACGCGATCGCCGTGGTGGCGAAGGATCTGGGGATAGCGCCGGAATCACTGCGGCGTTGGCGCAACCAGTCGGACGCGACGGTCGCGGAGGAGACGAGGCAGTCGGCCGAGGACGCGATGGCGGAGCTGAAGAAGCTGCGGGCCGAGGACGCGGAATTGCGTCGGGCGAACGAGATTTTGACGACGGCGTCGGCTTTTTTCGCGGCCAGGCTCGACCCGACACGGCGTTGATGGCCGCGTACATCGACGAGCATAAAAGCCGTTTCAAGGTCGGGCCGATCTGCAGGGTCCTTTCCGAATCGTTGGACTGCGGGTTTCTCACGCCGCGCGGCTACCGCATGTTCAAGTCAAGGCCCGTCAGCCGCATGCGGGCGCGCCATGAGGCGCTGGCCCGCGACGTCATGGACATCCATGCCGGCGAGTTCTCCGCCGTGTACGGATACCGCAAGGTGTGGCATGAGCTCATCGGCAAGGGCTGGGATCCGGCCGAGGTCGGCCGCGACCAGGTGATGAACATCATGCGCGAGCTTGGCATCCGGGGCGTGCGCCGCGGCAGAACCCCGGTGACGACGAAACCCGCCAAGGGCACGGGCGGCGGGCCGGATCTGGTGGACGGGAGGTTCGAGGCTTGTGCGCCGAACCGCCTGCACGTGGCCGACATCACCTACGTGCGCATGGCCAACGGCTCGTTCGGCTACACGGCGTTCGCCGCCGACGTGTACGCCCGTCGGATCGTGGGATGGGCGTGCGCCACGACCATGAACACGCAGGAGCTGCCGTTGCAGGCGTTGGAGCAGGCGATCTCATGGGCCGCGTCCCGCGGCGGCACGGATGGTCTTATCCACCACAGCGACCATGGCACGCAGTGCACCGGCACGGTGTACACCACCAGGGTTATGGAATATGGGATGCTGCCGTCGACCGGCACCGTCGGCGACTCGTACGACAACGCCATGGCCGAAAGCGCCGACGGCGCGTACAGGACCGAGCTGGTATGGCGGCGCAAACCCTTCGCGGATCTGAAGGACCTGGAATTGGCGACGTTCCGGTGGGTCTCGTGGTGGAACTCGAAGCGGCTCCACCGGTCCCTGGGCTGCAGGACACCCGAAGCGGTGGAAACCGAGTATCATGCAAACCAAGCGGCACAAGCCGCCTCACTATAAGGGCGGAACAAAAATCAGGCCACTTCACATTGACCTGGTTACGGGATGCTGGGCGGATTAAAACAAATCAGCCGTTGTATTCGATGTGTAGGCTGGGGTCGCTTTCATGTTCGTCAATGATTTGGTTATAAGCCTTGACCAGACGCGAAAGGGTTTCGTGACGTGCTGCGTTGGTGAAGTGGCCATGCTCGTGCACATTGCTGGAAAGAAACGATTGCAAGTCCCAGACTTCAAGGCGGTTTTCGAAGCCCATGTCGGAGGCTAAGTCCCATGCGGTTTTGACGCGGTCGCGCACAGTGATGATGATTGGATGCAGTCCAGCCTTGATGTTGCGCTGGCATTTATCCATGAGCAGGGATGCTGGGGCAGTGGTGCAGTGTATGGCTGTGTCGCCGACGTTGAAATCGCCTCCGCGCCCGGTCGGGTCGTCAGCAACGGACGCGCCGTTGATTTCCACTTCTGGGGCAACGATGGTGAGCTTCGCTGCGACAAGATGTTGCAGAACGGTACCGACGTACATAGTGCCCGGATTTTCCTTTTGTCGCTGCGCTGCCTGTTGCAGCAGATGTTCTACAGCCGCATCGACGGAAAGAGAGTTGTCGGATTCCAGTTTGAATGGTTTGCTGGTGAAGAATGCCTGAATTCGTTTGACCCAGTATTGCTCGATCTCGTTGAATTGCTCCGCTGTTGGGCGTAATTCGTTAATGAGCTCGGCGTAGTCGTGCATCAATGCCATGGTGCCACGGCTGGTTCGTCCGCCCTCTGCTGCGAGGAGTCGTGTGATGCCATATTCGGCAAGGATTTTCTGGCAGTTATCTTTGCTGATTCCCTTGACTTGACCTTCCTTGTTCGTGTGATAGTCGCTGGCGTCAATGGGAAGCGTGTCTGCGGAAAAGAAGCGATTGAGCTGGATGGCAGCAGCCAAAGCGCCCTTGGTGTTTACCTGATGGGACTTCCGGAAATCATTGATGGGAGTCAGATCCATTGTTTGCCTCGCTTATGCAGTGTGATTTGAGAGCAGAGTTTGCTCCACGTATAGGTCTTTGCCTAGGGTGCCGTTCAGTGCAGGCATGAAGTAGTGCTTGCCAAGCCATTCCACGACGGGGACGGAGACGGCGTCGCCGAATCCGAACATCACTTGATTGGGGCGTAGACCCGTAATGTTGTAGTGGGCTGCGCCCATAAGAGCAGCGTATTCGCGTGGTGTCATCCAACGAACAGCGGTTTTGCCATTGCCCATGCGAATGATCGCTTGGCGAGAGGAGCCGCCTCGTGCGGTGCGTAGGCAGCCGGAGATGTCGTCTGCGCGGACTTCCCACACGGCTTTGCCGTTGCGGGTGCGGCGATAAGCAGTCCGGTAGGAATCGGTTGCCCCATTGCGCAACGTTTCTACACGAGTTGCCTGAACCGGCGATAGCGAATCAAGGAATTTGGCAGTTCTCTCAGCGTTCCACCAGCGTTCGTCGTCGTTAGCCATGCTCTCGACGTACATATTGAGGCCAGACATCAGGGGGGACGGCGGTTCGGGCAGTGGTGCGCGATGCGCGCGGAGAGAGGTGTCCGCAAAGACCTGCTGCAGCCAGTCAGGGCGCAGGGAAGAATCAAACTGTTCGGCGGCCGGCGGATTCTGCAGGCCCACTAAAAAGAGTCGCGGTCGGGACTGAGGGATAAATCGACGAGTGTCAATGGACAATACGTCTACGGAGTAGCCCAGTTCATTGAAGGCATGCACTGCTGCGGCAAGGTCTTCCCCAGAGTGAGAAGTGGCCAATCCGTTCACATTCTCGAGAACGGCAATCGGCGGCCGGGTGTTCCCAAGTTCTTCGAGCAGTCGCACGTATTGCCAGAAAGCGCCGGATTGCTTGCCGTTCAGGCCCGTACGAGTGCCTGCAAGGGAGAGGTCCGTGCAAGGGGAGGATCCCCAAGCGATGGAGGCATCGTGGGGCAGATCGTCGCCGGAGAGCTCACTCATATCCCCCTCGACAAGGGTGTGGCCCGGCGTATCCGTGAAGTTATTGCGATACATTTCGCACTTGGCGGCGTCGATGTCGTTCGACCATTCGACCTGGAAGCCGGCTTCTTCGAGTCCAAGGCGTGCTAGGCCTATTCCTGCAAAGAATTCGAGGGCTTGCGGGCGTGCTGTGTTGGTAGCCGCGTGCGTGCGATTATCGTCCATGTCCCCACCTTACCTCGTCTTGTATGCGTATTAGTCCATGATAGTTCTAGGTGTAGAACATTTGTTCGACTTGCAGCCGTGTCCTGGAGCCTATTGAAGATCACCTAGATTTGGGAACTGGATATTGTTTGTTTTACTTGCTAGGCCTGCGAAATCGGGGTAGATGAAGGACTCGCGGTATCCAAACGCGCCTTCTAGGTAACTTCGTATCTCTTTCTTAGCTTTCTTGGCAATGACGAATGAATACGTTGGTGCTAGATTGCGTTGATTCGGACGTGCGTTGTGATTTGGCGAGAAGGGCTTTGCATAAATTGAGGAAGCTGCGAGTATATCTGGCCTCTTCCAATATTCTTTGCCCGTAGGCTTGCGAAAATATTGAAGGATTCGACTATTTGTAATTGGAATTCCATCGAGGATAAATACTGCATTTTGAGCAGCGATACGTGATTCGTATTCTGGTGGACGCCATACGATACGGCGTGATCCGGTTCCCCAGTTGGCTGCTGCGCGTTGCTCGTAATCGTGCAGGTTGAACCAGAAAGGGTCGCGACTTAGCAGTTCTTCGGAGTAGTCTGGTTGCTCATTATTGCCTGATGCGTATCCAGCTAAAGCGAATAGGCGCGCGTCATGATCTTCGTGCTCGTGCGTTGGGTCATAGACGGCGAACCAAGCAGCTATATATGGGTTGCAGGATGCGTCGAGTAGGCGTGTGGGGCCGCCAAAGTGCTGAATGCGTGCGAATATCTCTAAAGCAGACATGTTTCCATATCGCCAGTCTTGACGAGCAAGATTAAGAATCTGCTTCTCAGCTTGAATCATCTGGTCTTCGGTCGGATAGGGCTGTTTGATTTTGGGCTTCTGTTGAGGGGAAACAACTCCATTTTGCGTCATTAGTAGGCGAAATAATTTGCTATGTAGTCCCCAAGAGGCATTATTTTGTCCTCGCCAGTATAACGGTATATTTGATACATGCTTTTGCAGTAGAAGGATTGCATTATTTAAATCTTCTATACTCTCGATGCGTCCACTTTTGGAGTCAAAAAAAACTGAAGGACTGGTCATCTCAGGAGAGTAGTAATGAGGTGACTCGTTAGAACTATGGAAATAACTAGGGGTTATGGATCGATAATATTTTTGCAGGTTTGATTGTGTCTCTTCATATTGTTTTAATACTTGCGAAATCCCGGAATATACGTTCAGATATTTTTCGTCGTAATGAGCAAAATCAAATTTTGCTAGTGCGTCACGAAGGCTGTCCTGAATAGGTTTTATGGAAGACAGGATTGTGCTTGAAGATAAGTTAGAGATTGTTTTGAGGGCTTTCTCTTGCTGCTCTAGGAAAGTTTGAATTGCTGAAGTGCTTGTTTCGAGGGGAGTGGATATAAGTCGCAGGTTGTTGCTGATTTCTGGGGTTTTTTGAATGGTATCTAGCAGCTGATGCGTCATGTTGGGGCTTATTGCCATTAGATTCGGCGTTGCTTGCGTTATTTTCGCTATAGACGGCAACGCGCTTACATGTTCATGGTGTTCTTCATCCTTAAGCATGGCTTGATAGTATATCGAGTTGTTGCCATTGGATTGTGCTGATCGGTTCTTCATTCTTAAAAAGAAAGGCCGCTATTGTTTTTAATAGCGGCCAGATGTTTGAGTCGTCTTCTGCGATGGATACACTGGGCATCTTTCATCTCAGAAAGTTGGCTATCTGTAATTGCGGTGCCGCATCTCCTGTTTGGCTTTGCTGGTCCAGAGACCTCCTTTGTCGATGAGTTCATTCAATTGCGTGGCATTGAGCTGATGGTAGCGCCGGTTTGTTGCGTAGGGAGGTAGGTGCGTCTTCCAGCTGTCAATGTCTGTGACAGAATCGTCGGCTTTACCTGTTGCAAGATGATAGGTGGTGTTCTCGCTGGTGCCATCTTGCCGTCTTGCCAGTTCAGATGTCGGTTCGTTTGCCGTAAGGCCTTGCAAATCTTGCGTTTTCTCCGGGATCGCCCACGGATCGGCATCGTCGGACAAGGTGGGAAACGCCGTCTTGTCTGGTTCGTGCAGAACGTTGCAATAGCTTGGTTTTGACGAAGGCGGCAAGATGGCAGTAGCTCTTGTGACAGCGACCGGATCCGGCACAGTTGCTTCCGGAGTCTCAGTTTGTTCACCGCTGAGGGTGTCCGTGGCTTCCGCATTCAAATCTTCAGAGCTCTCCTGATTCGGATGCGCATAATCCGGCGACAGCCACCACCACATGTTGCCGTACTTCTTGCTTGCCAGCAGTGGCTTTGGGCGTCGTCTGCCGTCCAGAACTTGCTGCTTGCTGAACTCGCCTTTCGCTTCGTTGATTACTCTGTACGACGGCACACCCCAATACAAGCCATCCGGTGTGAGCTCCTTGTTGTGGTCGAAGTAGTCTTGGATGATGGCCCGGCCACAACCACAACGGTCGCTCCGGTTCCACATCAGCTAAACGGGTCAGCGAATAGGCGCGGGGCGTCAGTTCAGTCTTAAGCTCAGACTCAGGCTGGCTGCTTTCGCTTGGCAAAATCTCAAACTCCAAGCCGCTCATCGCCGCGTCGGAAGCGCCGTGAGCCTCACCAGCCGCCTGGATAAACGTCAACGACCGCACGAACGGTGTCAGCGTCTGCGCCTCTTGCTCCTTCCAGCGAGTGCCGGTGTCGTCCTTATCCATAATGGCAACCACATCAGCTCCACTAAGGGCTAAGCGCGCTGAATCAAGATCCAGTTTCGCGGCGAAGTTGCCGCCGCCTCCCGATGCGGTTACAGCGGCATAGCCGAGCGCTCGCAATGTGCCGGCATCTTTTTCTCCCTCTATCAGATACACTGGCTTGCCCGATGCCACGGCACGTTTCGCGTCGGCGGCCATCCACAACGGGTGCTTGCCGGTGGTGTTGCCGCTTTGCGAGATTCGCTTGGTGGGAGAGCGACGAACAATCAGACCGTCCACATATTCATATGCTGTGCCGCGCTCGCTGTCGTAGATCATTGCTTCATAGCCATTGGAACGAGCCAGCGTAGCGGGAGCGTTCAGCGCGTTGAGCACATCGTCGGCTTGGCAAGTGCTGCAGCGGAGCAATGTGGCGCTTTCCAGCGGGGAATACAGTACAGTGAGCGAGTCAGCTGCGCCGCAGTTTGGGCAAGTGCCGTGCAGCAGGCCGGTGTTTGGCTGAACTGCAATAGCTGCGCAGATGGCGGCGAACATAGGGGATCGGCCTAGGGCCAATGGTTCCAAGTATGGTTCGGGCATCTCGTACTGCTGTCTGATTTCCGCAGAGTTTTCCGTGTATGCAGGTGTAATCGTCGTTGTCTCATTTCTGCTGAGAAGCGGAGCGTTCGTGACATTCGCATGCCGTATGGCCGCCAAATCGGCGGCGGTGAGCCGGCTATCGCAGCTGTAACTGTTGTAGCCGCTGTAATCGGCATGGCCTTGAGGTCCGCTTTGTTGATCGAACGGGTCGATGATTTTCAATCCAAGTGCACCGGCAATGGAAGCGGCATCGCAGTGTTCTGCTCCGAAGCAGTGCAGCATGGTTTTGCCGTCGGACTGGTCGTAGGTGATGTGCAGTGAAGTGCCGCCGTCTCCGTCATGGGCGGGGCAGCTGCACTGAGCGTGTTGTCTTCCGGAGGTGTCGCGCGGAAGCTCTTGGAGCCTGAGATCTCGAGAATAGCGTCTCGCGGCTTCGAGCACTCGCTCGTATGAGGTTGCCATGCTCACTCCTCACCTGCGGATTCGCGCACGCTGGTGAGATTCACCAGAAACGTGTTGCCTACCTTGCGAGCGCGAATCTTTCCGGTTCTGATCAATCCGTAAACGCTTCTCACGTCCTTGTAGCCCAGCCTCTCCGCCACTTGCGCTGGCTTGGCGGTGAGGCGCGGGTAGTCATTCTTCGTTGGAATTGCAGCCATATGTTTCCTTGCTCTCGTGCGGAACAGAGCCTGAGGAGCGAAGTGCTTCCGTCGAATTCGGACGCACTTCGCCCTAGATGGTTCTGTTGTGGTTGTTGACTGCACCGGTGCATGTTCCCCAGGTTTTTGCCGGCCCCCGGGAAGCTGGAATTCAGAATATGACGTTATTCCAAGGAGCGCAAAGGTTGAAAACGGCTGAAGCTTGAACTAGATGTGTGGTCGTGAAATCGTTGGAATTTCAACGAAAACAAGTGATTCTGCGGTGAAATAAGGCGTTCAGAATAAGACGAATAGGCTTTGTTGGTTGCAATGAGATTGGCTTATGGCATGTTGCCTTTGATGAGCCCGTTTGCCTTGGTTGAGTCCAGTGGTCTTGGAGTTTGTTGGCTTCTGGTAGAAATTGGTTGAATTTGTTAAGTGGATTTCTCCGTGTCCGCTCTTGTGATCTCGATCATTCTTTCATACTCGTCGAGGTTGGTTACGCGGGTGTCCCTCAGCAGTTCCCGCAGGGATGGAATACCCGTCTGCGGGGTTCGCTGCTCCGCGTTTTTGATGGCCCGCAGCTTGCGGAAGAATGATTCGGCGATGCTTATGTATTCCTTGGCCGTCCGTATGCGCGACACCGATTTGCCGCCGGCCCACGCCGCCGCCGTCAATTCGTCCCGGATGCCGCGCGCCTCCTTCTTGGTGGGAAGCCCGATGATGCGCGACCTGTCCGCGGCCTCTTCCGGGCCGGATAGGGAATCGTATACCTTGGCGAGTGTTTTCCTGCCTTTGCGGCGGATGGGTTCCGGGCGCATGCCTTCTCCTTGGCGGTCATGGTGGAGCCGGTGCCGTTCGCTGGCGAATACCCGGGGGAGGGTGCCGGCGGTAGGGTCTGCCGGTTTCTCCTCGAACCCATCCGACCGACGAACGTTCCTTGGCTTCCTGTCTATGCATCAAGGAGTTGATTGACGGTTCGAATGGGCTTTCATGGCACCCGTATGCGTTCGTGTGGCGTTTATCGGAGGGGGTCAGGGGGAACCTTCGCGCTGGGCCGACCGGTATTCGCTGCGATGCGCTTGCGATACGGAGGCTGGGATTGTTGCGAACCAAAACGAAAAAAACTGCGCGGAGAACATGAAGGGATTCGAATCGGCCCACTGACGGGACACATGGGGCGCAGTCGGACTTCGATGACGAACGCACGGCAGGCGAAGGCTCGAAGGCGTTTTCGGAATCGTCGGTTCCGATATGTGACACGCGCGGCAGGTCGGGGCCGAAGGTGTCGAAACGGAGGGTACCTGGAGGGAACTGACAATCGGAAGGAATCAAAGCGAAACCCCGGAAACCGAATGATTCCAACGGTTTCCGGGGTTCAAATCCGGGCGGAGGATACGAGATTCGAACTCGTGAGGCTGTTACACCAACACGCTTTCCAAGCGTGCGCCATAGACCACTAGGCGAATCCTCCATGCCGTACTATGCTCGGTGAAACCGTGCTCAGTAGGCAACTCGAATAAACTACCACAGGTCTCGGATAAGTGCATACTCGGCGTGGCGTGAGTTCGAATCTCGTATCCTCCGCCTCCGATTTTTGGTGCGCGGACAGCTTTGTCGCTCGCGTCTCTCGTCTTTTGGCTGTGCAAATGCATCGTGGATGAGAAGTCTGCCTCATGCTGAGCTGCGCAGTCGCACAACAGTACAGCCGTGCAGTCAAAAAACACACAGCCGCATAGCCGCACAATATGAGGGGATGTTACCGCTCACATGCTGGAATCGCAGTCAGCATTGAGCGCCAATCTTTCAAATAGTGAGACATTTTAATGGCTCTTGAATGACGAAACCAGCTCTCAATACCGCACATCTACTAGAAAATCAAGACTGTTGTTGAAGAATTTTTTTCTATAGAGTTCATAGTTGATCTTGAGCTATTGAGCTATTGAGGTATTTGCAGTGAGAGAGGGTTTAGCATGGTTCGTCGCGCCTGTGCGCAGTCCGCTGAACTGAACACAATTCGAGAACACGACACGCACGTTGCCGATTCCTTCGCGCGCGCGATGCGGGTGGACGCTGCCCATCAGCAGTCGTCCCCGATTTCGGCGCGTGAAATGGCTGCCGTCGTGTTCCTGTTCGCATTGATTGCCGCGACCTTCCTTCCCGCCGCAGTCATCCCGCAGTCTGCCTTCGCGGATACGCCAACGGCCACGGTGGTTACCGCAGCCGATAAGACGGACACCAGCGGCGTTGAGTACGCGACCTGGGCCGACGTGTCCAAGGCCATCGAGGCACAGCTGCAAGAAGGCGCCAAAGAATATAAGTCCGGCAACACTGCCGGTTCCACGTCCGCGTTTATGTCCGCGTACAACACCATCTACATCGCCTCCAACTTCACCGCCGTGGTGCGTGACACCATTAGCTCGGATAAGCAGACCGCCCAGCAGCAGGCTTTCCAAGACATACAGAACCTCTCTTACACGGCCGGCAACGATGATCAGCTCACCCAAAAAATCGACGCCCTGAGCGCCGACCTCGACGCCACTGCCCAGCAGCTCGACGCCAATACCCAGCTCGCCAAGCCGAAGCAGTACAACGAGAATCTCCAGAAGCAGATCGCCAAGGAGCGCAAGGAACTCGACGCCAAGAAGAAGCGCACCAAGAACACGGCCAAGACTTGGAAAGACGTCGCAGACGCGATGCTTCCGATTCTGGACAACGCCTACAAGGCCTATGAAGGCGGCGACGCTACCAAGGGCGCCACGCTTGTGAATGACGCCTACTACCAGCACTACGAAAAGCTCGGTTTCGAGAAGACCGTGCTGAGCGCCATCAGTGGCAACCGCGTCTCCCAGGTGGAATACCAGTTCAAGCTGTGCCGCTCCTCGATGAACACCGGCAAGTCGACCTCTGAAGTCAAGAAGTACGTCGAAGACCTGAAGAGCATGCTGACTACCGATGCCGCCAAGCTCGACGGTGGCGCTGCCGATCAGGAGGGCGGATTCCTCAAGTTCATCACCAGCTCGGTCGGCCAAGCATTCCTGATTCTTATCCGTGAGGGTCTCGAAGCCCTGCTCGTGGTCGCCGCCGTGGTGGCCTACCTCGTCAAGTCCGGCAACAAGCGCTTCACCAAGTGGATCTACGTGGGCGTGCTCGCCGGTCTGGCCGGCGCAGGCGTGGTGGCAATCATCTTCATGGTCGCGTTCGGTGGCTCCGGCCCGCTGCAGGAGATCATGGAGGGCGTGTGCGCGCTCATCGCCATGTGCATGCTGCTGTGGACCAGCAACTGGATGCTCAACAAGTCCTCGGTCGAGGCCTGGAACCGCTACATCAAGGGAAAGACCGAAGCCGCAGTGGCGTCCGTCTCCTCGCAGGTCGAGGCCGGCGAGAAGGTGGCTTCCCGTACGGTGGTCTCGCTCGCCATGTTGAGCTTCCTCGCCGTGTTCCGCGAGGGCGCCGAAACCGTGATCTTCTACCAGTCCATCTACACGATGAGCCAGGATACGCACGGCATGGTGGTCGGTGCACTCGCCGCCGCCGTGGTTCTCGTGATTATCTTCCTGGTGATTCGCTTCACCTCCGTGAAGATTCCGATTGGCCCGTTCTTCTTGGTCACTTCGATCTTGATGTCCGTGCTGGTGGTCGTCTTCGCCGGCGGCGGTGTGCATGCGCTGATCGAGGGCGACCTGCTGCCCGCCAACTACTTGCCGGGCATGCCCACCAACGATTGGCTTGGCTTCTACCCGTACGTTGAATGCATCATCGCTCAGGTGTTGGCGGCCATCGCTGTCATCGCGCTGTTCGCGGTCGGATTCATCAAACAGCGCAAAGCCAAGGCCCAGCTCGCCGTCGCCCCGGATGCGAAGGCTAGCGAGGCTGTCGCTCAGGCGTAACGCAACACAAACTTGCGGCATGGAAACGGAAGCGATTCCGCCCCGTGCCGCCACAGCTAAAAACAAAATAAGTCGTGAATAATCCATTCACCACAACAAAAGGAATATAGAGAAATGATGAAGAACAAGAAGCTTGCCGCTCTGCTCGGCGTGCTGCTCGCCGGCTCCATGGCTGTTTCGATGGCTGCTTGCGGTTCGTCCAACAACGCCTCTGACACCAAGGCGTCTACCAGCTCCTCCGACACCGCCAAGAAGGACGATTCAGCCAAGGCTGATGCCCCGAGCGATACCGCTGGCTTTGAAGAGGTCCCGGTTGGTCCTTCCGGCACCGCTAAGGAGCAGGATAAGCCTGCCGGCCCGCTGACCGTGGGCGCTGTCTACTTCCAGCCGATCGACATGGAGCCCGCCTCCTCCGGTCTGAAGGCCGCCGATGCGAGCTTCCACCTGGAAGCCGACATCCACGCCTCCCAGGAAGGCACCGACTACGGCTACGGCAAGGGCGACTTCGTTCCTGACCTGACCGTGAACTACACCATCATCGACAAGTCCACCGGCAAGGAGGTCGAGGGCGGCAAGGCCACCTCCGGTACCTTCATGCAGATGAACGCCTCCGACGGCCCGCACTACGGCGCCAACGTCAAGCTCGACAAGGCTGGCACCTACCAGCTCAAGCTCTCCATCGAGTCCCCGGCCTCCAAGGGCTGGATGCTGCACGTCGACCCGGAGACCGGTGTGAAGAACCACCAGTTCTGGACCGAGCCGATCGAGGTCACCTTCGACAACTGGGACTACACTCCGCGTCAGTGGTGATTATCTTCGTTCGTCGATAGCATGGCCCCCTCGTCAGAGGGGGCTTTACGCCGCTTTAGGGAGATAATTCTTAGGGCGGCTTAAAATTTCCCCTCAGTCCGCTGCACGGACAGCTTCCCTCCCGGAGGGGAGCTAAGAAACAGGCAAAGAAAGGACGCGAATGCTTGAACAATTCGTGGCAGTGATGCCGGGAACATTGGCCCCCGCATTACTGGTGATGTGCCTGAGCGTGATGCTCGCGGTCGGCGAAGGGCGAGACAAGCCCGCCAGCGCGCATTGGCGTCTCATCGGCCTGATCGTTGGCCTGATCGCCGCCATCGTGTTCGCGAGCCTGCGCGCCTCGGCCGTGATCAACCAGCGCACATTCGTCAACTATCCGGTGCTGTGGTGCGCGATCATTGCCGACATCCTCGCCATCATCGTCGTAGTGTTCGCACGTCGCATCACCACCAATTGGCAGCGGCACAAGGTCATCATGCACATCGCGAACGCCATCGCCGCCATCGACATCGCGCTCACCCTGTTCTACGCACTGCCGGACGTTATTCTGCAGCTGACCATCTGGGTGGAGCCCGGCGATCCGATCTTCACCTCCGACATGCTGCTGCGCGCGCTCGGCTTCGCGCTGGGGCTGGCCATGTCGATTATTGTGGCCGCCATCTTCCGCACGCTGCGCTCCACCGCAGTGCGCGCCTCGTTCACCGCCGCGGTCCTCGCGGTGATGGTGATTCTCTTCATCCAGCACCTGACCGGTGTCATGCAGATTCTGCAGGCGCGCGGTTTCCCAATGAGCCACACGGCCTTCGTGGCCCTCGCATGGTCGATCAACCACAACAGCTGGATGATCATGGCGCAGGCATTCGTGTTCCTGATTCCGGCCGTCGCCTCCGTGGTGGCCGGCTTCCGCATGCCGCTGACCGGTGCGAACGAAGCCATCGGACGCAAACACAAGGCATTCCGCCGCTGTGCCGTGGCCTCCGCCGTATGGAGCCTCGTGGCGATGATTGGTGTCACGCTGACCCTCACCGTCGGCGTCGCCGCAACCCAGCAGACCATCACTCTTTCGCCGCCGGAGGCCTACTCACTCAAGGACGGCGTGGCCACCATCCCATTCAGCCAAGTTGAGGACGGCCATCTGCACCGCTTTGAATACAAGGCCAAGGACGGCACCGTCATGCGCTTTATCATCATCAAGAAGAACGGTGGTGCGTATGGCATCGGTCTGGACGCCTGCGAGAACTGTGGCGACGCCGGCTATTACGAAAAGGATGGCAAAATCATCTGCAAGAAGTGCGAGGTGGCCATCAACCTGGCGACCATCGGCTTCAAGGGTGGCTGCAACCCGATTCCGTTCCCGTACAAGACCGGCAACGGCAAGATCACCATTCAAACCACCGATCTGGACGCGCTGAGCGCCCACTTCCAGTGAGTGAAGGCAGGAGGCAAAAACCATGTTCTTTCTGCGTATGATCGCTCGATCGTTCACCCGCCAGCTGCGCCGGCGCCTGCTCATCGCGCTTACCGTATGTCTTTCGGCGACGGTGTCTGTGTCGATGCTGGGCGTCGTGTTCGACGTGGGCGACAAGCTCAACGCTGAGCTGTCCACCTACGGTTCGAACATCACCGTGCAGCCCAAGGCGGATGCGGTCGTCTCCGACCTGTACAACACCGAGGCAGGCGGTGTGGCGTCCACTAGCGATCCGACGGCCTTTCTGAAGGAATCGGACGCGGCCAAGATCAAAACAATTTTCTGGGCGTTCAACATCACCAACTTCGCGCCGCAGCTCAACATTCACGCCACCGTAAACGGCACCAATGCGTCGATCGTCGGCACCTGGTTCAACAAGAACCTGAAGCTCTCCACCGGCGAGACCACCGTGGTGGGCGTCGAGGGCATGCGTTCGTGGTGGCAGCTTGACGGCAAGTGGCCCAAGGACGATTCCGACCAGGGCATTATCGGCAAGACGCTGGCCACCGAACTCGGCGTAACAACCGGCGACACCGTGACCCTCAACAAAACCACCGCCTCGGGCAAGAAGAACGAGCAGAAAATCACGCTCACCGGCGTCTACGATTCCGGTGACGAGGATAACGGCTCGCTATACATCGCATCCTCCATCGCTCAGGTACTTGCCGATTTGCCCGATTCGGTGGACAAGATCGAGGTCAAGGCCCTGACCACGCCGGAGAACGACTTGGCTCGTAAGGCTGCGCAGAATCCGTCCGTGCTGAGCCAGGACGAGTGGGAGACCTGGTACTGCACCGCCTACCCAAGCTCGATCGCCTACCAGATTGAAGAGGTGATTCCGGGCGCTGTGGCCAAGCAGGTGCGTCAGGTTGCCGCTTTGCAAGGCAATGTGCTGCAGAAGACGCAGGCCGTGATGATTCTGATGACAGTGCTGAGCCTGATTGCCGCCGCCGTGGCCGTGGCTAATCTGATGGTCGCCTCGATCGGCGAACGGTCCGGTGAACTGGCGTTGCTCAAGGCGCTCGGTGCTACCGATGCCGCAGTGTCCCGCCTGATGATGGCTGAAACGGCGACGATTTCGTTGCTGGGCGCGATTGTGGGTGCGCTGCTTGGTTCGGGTGTGGCGCAGCTGATTGGGCAGGTGGTGTTCGGCTCCGGCATCACCATGCGACCCATGGTGTTCGTGCTGGTGTTCGTGCTGCTGGCCGTCACCGTGCTGTTGGCATCCGCCTCTTCGATTCGTTCGATTCTGAACCTCAAGCCCGCGGAGGTGCTCCATGGCCGCTGAGTTTGCCCACATAACTGGGAAGGAGAAAACCGATGACTAACACCGGCATGTTCTTCAGGATGCTGTTCAGCGCCGTGTTCCGCCGTCGTTCGCGCGCGATGATGGCGGTAGTGGCGTCTCTGGTCGGCGCGGCCACACTGTTCTGCTTGGCGATGATTTGCATCGCCGTGCCGCAGCAGATGAATGAGGAGATGCGTGCGTATGGCGCAAATCTGATTGTCACGCCTACCGAATCCACTGGGGATAAGGCCGGCATAGATGAGTCGATGGTCCAGCACACCACTGAAATGGTCAAAGCCAAGGGTTCTGCGAAATACGCCACCTATCGCTACGAAAACGTGCGTGTGAACGCGTCTCCGTATGTGATGGCCGGTGTCGATGCGGCGCAGGTAGAGAACCTCAATCATCACTGGGTGGTCGACGGTAAGTGGCCGTCCTCCGGCAAGGTGCTGGTCGGCCGTGACATCGCCGATGCTATCGGTCTCAAGGTGGGCTCCGCCATCACTATCGGTTACCGTGCGTCCGATAATGCTAGCTCTACTGGTACTTCGGCCTCCTCTAACGAGGGGACTGGCTCGGCGAATGACGAGACCTCCTCAAGCAGCTCCCAAAACTCGTCCAGCGACATGCAAGGCATGGATATGTCTGGCGACATGGCTGGTATGGATATGTCAGGCTCGTCATCCTCGGACCAGTCGTCCTCAAGCCAAACCTCTAATGGCCAATCAGGCCAATCCCCATCCGATCAGCCAACTCAAGACGGCCGCGTTTCCAGCGACATCATGGATACCTCCGGCACCGAATTCCGTGTGGCCGGCATCGTGGACACCGGCGGCAGCGAGGATTCGATCATCTACGCCACCAACGCCGACGTCAACAAGCTCACCGGCGTGACGCGCGGCGTGGACGTTATTGAATATTCGGCCGGAACCAGCGACCTCGCAGGGCTGGTTTCCAGTATCAATGAGATGACTTCCATGCACGTCAAGGCGCAGCAGGTCACTAAGATCACCGCCTCTGACACCCGCATCATCACCATGTTGCAGACGCTGTTCTGGGTCGTCTCGCTCGTGGTGCTGGTGCTTACGCTCGTCGGCGTTGGCACCACAATCAGCTCGATCGTCTCGCAACGACGCAACGAAATCGGCCTGCGTAAGGCCCTCGGTGCCAGCTCACGCGCAATCGGCATTGAGTTTTATGTCGAATCGGTGTTTTACGGCCTCATCGGTGGTCTGATTGGCACTGCAATCGGCTACGGCCTCGCCAGCTGGCTGTGCGTGGCGGTGTTCGAGCGCTCCATCGGATTCAACTGGTGGCTGGCGCTGATTTCCGTGGTGTTCAGCGCGTTGGTCGCCGTAGTCGCCTCCATCCCGCCCGTCCACCGCGCCACCCGTATTGACCCTGCCGTTGTGCTTCGCGAAGAATAAAGAAAGAGAATCGTCATGCTACTTGAACTCGACCACATCTCGAAGATCTACGGCGACCTGCACGCCGTAGACGACCTCAATCTGACCGTGCCGGAAGGCGAATGGCTGGCCATCGTCGGTTCCTCCGGTTCGGGCAAGACCACGCTGATGAACATGATTGGCTGCATGGACACGCCCTCCAAGGGTTCCGTGAAGCTCGAGGGCCGCAAGCTGGAGGATCTGAACGCCACGCAGCTGGCCGACGTGCGTAAGAACCTCATCGGCCTGGTATTCCAGAAGTTTTATCTGGTGCCGCACCTGACCGCTGTGGAAAACGTGATGGTGGCGCAGTACTACCATTCGGTGGTCGATGAGAAGCAGGCCATGGAAGCGCTGGAGAAAGTTGGTCTGAAGGATCGCGCCCACCACCTGCCCGGCCAGCTCTCCGGCGGCGAGCAGCAGCGCGTGTGCGTGGCTCGTGCGCTAATCAACGATCCGAAGCTGATTCTGGCCGACGAGCCCACCGGTAACCTTGACGAGAAAAACGAGAAGATCGTGCTCGACCTGTTCCGCAAGCTGCATGAACAGGGCACCACAATCATTGTGGTTACGCACGATGCGCTGGTCGCCAGCTGCGCGCAGCGCGAGATCATGCTCAACCACGGCGTGCTCGTCGGCGAGAAGTGGAATGACGAGGATGCGCGCAAGGCGTATGAGGCGGTCGGTGGCAAGCCCGCTTCCACGGGTGCGCAGGTGGAAGGCGCACAAAACGGCGAAACCGCCATCGGATTCGCCGACCCCACCAAGGCCGCAAAAACCGGCGGCGAAGAGTAGGGCCGTATATTGGCTTCCCCCGGGCACGAGGGGAGCCAGTGTGAGGTGCGAATAGGATATTGAATATGACTGAAAAGAACACGTTGAAGAAGTCCGCGACGCTGGCGGCGGCTGGACTGGTCGTGGCCGGTGCGCTGCTGGCCGGGTGTGGCGAATCCAAGGCCACGCCGATGGATGACGCGTATGCCGGCAATTCGGGCGAGACCCAGAAATCGCAGGAAGAGCAGTCGCAATCCCAGTCGGATAGCTCGAATGGTTCCGATTCCAGCTCGTCTCAGAACGACCCGTCCACCACCACATCCGACAAAAAGGACACCGGCAACTACAAGGACGGCGACTACTCCATCAACGGTCAGTATGGCCCGGTCGGCGAGGATTCCATCGATGTTCATCTGACCATCAAGGACGGCAACGTTGAGAACGTGGAAATCGTGGGTCACCCGTTCACCAAGATTTCCAAGGGCCACCAAGATGACTTCGCCAAAGCCATCAACGGCGTGGTGGACGGCAAGCCCCTGAAGGGCCTCAAGGTGGATAAGGTCGCCGGCGCCAGCTGGACTTCCGACGCCTTTAACAAAGCCCTCGAAGTCGCCCGCCAAGAGGCGTCCATTCAGTAGTAGGTAGACATCTGCAGATTTTTCAACCGCGGGAATGGGCATTCTCCGCTTCAAGGGGCTGATTTGGCCTTTGCGGAACTTCTACTTGCGTTTCGAGGGGCTGCTTGAGGGCGAGATCTCAACTATCAGACGCATATTGGTTACGTTATTCTGCCGTTTTTAGTGCCTGTCTACTTTGCCATCAGCCCCTTGAAGCGGAGATAGATGTTCTGAAAAGACCAAATCAGCCCCTCGAAGGCGAAGTGCACGTGTAGTCCGTTACTTCAGTAACGCCGGCCAGAGTAGATCAGACATACGGGCGGCCCAGGCGGTGTCGTCATCCATCGCTTTGCCTTCGATGGCCTCGTACGCCACCAAAGACCCGATGATGGTGGATAACAGCAGTTTCTCGTCAACACTTTCGCGGAATACACCTTGCGTCACGCCCTGCTTCAAGAATGCGGCAACTCGACTCAGCCACGGCGTAATCACCTGATTGACAATGTGCTGGAAAAATTCGGCCTCGCTGGATAGCACAATGCCTACGCGCTTGACATCGATGTTGTTATTGCGCACCCAGTCCACCAGTCGTTGCAACAACTGAGTGAAATGCTCCCGCGTGGGGCTGGGTACTGGGCCGGCGTCCGGGTTGACCAGATACATGGCACTGATCTCGCGCAGCAGCTCGCCGGCATTATGGTAACGGCGGTAAATCGTGGTTTTGGCCACGCCGGAACGACGAGCCACCTCTTCGATGGTCACGCCGCTGATGCCGCGATCCACGGCGATCTGCAGCGTGGCCTGCATCAGCTTGCGATCCGTCGCCTCGCGGGTGCGCTCGCCTCGGAGCATCGTGTCCGTTGTCCTCTCCATCATCTCTTCTCTTCAACATGTGCTCCCGCTGGCGGGAGCTGGCCGGCGAAGCCGGACTGAGGGTGGTTTATGTCGTCGGCTCGGGCCATATTCCCTAGCTCAGTACCTTAGTGCTCTCGACCTGCGCCACATACCACTGGTTGAACTTCACCAGTGGCTTGCGCAGCAGCAGTCCCAACAGCAACAGCGGCGGTATGAACGCCAGCAGCAGTCCGGCAGCCCTCCAATAGTCCATGTCGTAGATGCCGGCAATAGCCGCGCGCATCATCGTCACTGCGTGGGTGAGCGGCAGGAACGGGCTGACTTTCGCGATGAAATCAGGCAGCATTTGCATCGGGTAGGCGGCGTTCGCGCCCGATATCTGCACGATGAGCATCAGCACGCCGATTGCCTTGCCCACATTGCCGAAGCTCGCCACCATGGTGTAGGCGAAGAACGAGAACACCAGCGAAGCCAGCCATCCTGTCAGCATGAACAGCAGCGGATGCACGGCCTGCACGTGCAGGAACAGCAAATCGCCGCCCAAGGACACAGTGGACTGCAGCAACGCAATCAGCGCGAACACCCCGTAATGGCCTAGGAATAGCTGATGCGGGCGCGGGTTGCCCAGTGATTCGCGGGTGCGCCGCGACACGGAGGTTTTGAGCGTGACCGCCATCAGTAGCGATCCGACCCACAGCGGAATCAGCGTATAGAACGGGGCCATTGAGGAGCCGAAATTCGCCACAGGGAACACGGCCTTGCGTTTGAGCTGCACTGGAGCGGCCAAGGTGCTGGCCAACGTTTCGGGGTCGTTGCCCAACACCTCCTTGACCATGCTCATGTCGCCGCTGTTCAGTGCCTCGCTCAGCTTGCCGTTGAACGACATCAGTTCGGAGCTTGCGGAGCGTAGTTTGTTGGCCACTTTGTCCAATGTGGCGTGGGCATCGGCAAGCATGCTGTCGGCATCGCTTGATGTGCTTCGCAGATCGCTGAGTGTGGTGTTCAACTTGGCCGCGCTGGTGTCCAGAACACTGGCAGCATCGGCAACCGTGGCCGACAAGGACTCGATTTGTGGCTGCACGTTACTGGCGTAATCCGCGGTGATGCTGGCAATGCTGTTTTGCGCCTGCTGGGCCAGATCCTTGACCTGCGCCCGCTGGTTCTGCGCGTCTTGGTTGCCCTGGCGGATATCGCTGGCTGTCGTGTTCAGCGCCTGCTGCAACCTGGTCTGCCGTGTGATTGAGCGGTCCAATGCCTTGACGATGGACGAATTGTCACCCAGTAGTCCGGCCAGCGTATTGCGGATTTCGGTATATTGCGCGGTCTGCTTGCCCACGGCTGTGGCCTGGTGTTCCAGCTCGTCGGCGGTCGTGGTGGCTCCGCTGTTCGCGTCGGCATAGAGCTTATCGATGGAATCGGACACCGCGCCGAAGCTGGAGGCGCTCGTGTCCAGCGCGTTGCTCATTGCCTCGGTGGTGGTGCTGAGTGCGCCGGCCACATCGCTGACGCCTTGTTTGGCGCCTTTGAGATCTGTGCTGCCTTGTTGCGCGGCGCTGGAAGCCTGCGTGATGAGCGCGTTCGCGGTGTCCAGCAGAGCGCCGGCGGAATCGGTGAGTGAGCCATAGGTGCCGAGAAGATCGGCGGTGCTCTCGAGCTGGGTGGCGAATCCGGCGATATTCGTATTGAAGGTGTTCAGTTGCTCTTTCGCTGCGGGCGTGGAGAGTTGGTCAGCCAGCGATGACGCGATCTCCAGCCCGGCTGAGGTGATGGTTTTGGCAAAGACGGTGTTGATTTCCGCCGCCACCTCGTCGGTGCCCTCGTTGAGTAGGTTCGGAGCCAGCGCGTTCTTCTTCTCGTTGCGGTAGTAGGTCAGCTCGGCGTGCTGCACATCGTCGGAGAAGAAGGTCATCATGTCTTTGCTGAACTGCTTCGGAATCACGATGGCCGCATAGTATTTACCGGATTTCGCGCCTTCGATGGCGTCGGACTTGGAGGTGATGGTCCAGTCGAGTTCGCTGTTGGCGCGCAAGGCGTTGACCACTTGGTCGCCCACGGTGACTTTAACCGGAATCAGATCGGATCGATAGTCCTCATCCACATTGGCTACGGCGAACTTCAGGTTCTTCATGTTAGAGAACGGATCCCAGCANGCNNCGGCGCCCGCCCCAAGCT
>CXVJ01000005.1_pt1 | contig 111490 bp, 85 predicted proteins | sample 940911 | NCBI WGS metagenome assembly CXVJ01 (sample SAMEA3493524, study PRJEB9703) | human gut metagenome | biome: ENVO:mammalia-associated habitat; material: ENVO:feces | place: Bangladesh | collected 2010-01-06 | reverse complement strand
CCTGCTCACCGTTAACGGTGACGATGCGCTGGGCCGGATCGATGACCTGTATTTATATTGACAAAACGATCATAATAAGGAATCAAACCGGGTTAATGTCACTATTCCACTGGGGCGCGCAGAAATTGTTAGTTAGGTTGACACAGAAATTGTTAGTTAGGTTGACAATAAAGATTTGAGCGCCTAAACTGATTGACAGTCGTCACAGAGGAGTGATGACGCCATTATCGAAGGAGTAGAGATATGGTATCGCACAACAAGCGCATCGTGGCTGCTCTGGCCGCGGTAGCAGCAATGGGTATTGGTTTGAATAACAGAGGGGAAACAATCGATTCTTATCGTCGGCAGCACTTCTTGGATGTAGGGATATCCAAGTTATAGGTATTAACAAATATCAAGTATAGGTATTAACAAATATCAAGGAGTGGAATGATGAATGGTAAACGAATGATAGGAGCCATCGCTCTGTTGACATCGCTCTCCATGTTGCTGTCGGGTTGTTCCATGGGCAAACCGGCGAACGGGGCATCGGATGGAAAGAAGCCGGACTCCATAACGGTCTGGTCGATGAACGGCGATTTGAGCCCTGCGGTGTTGAAGGATATCAACGATCGCTTCACCAAACAGACCGGCGTGCGAGTCAAGTTGGAGACGCACGACTGGGACGGCATCACCACCAAAGTGACGACGGCGCTAACGACCAGCACCCCGCCTGATGTGATCGACGTCGGCAACACGCAATTGTCCGGTTACGCCGCGAATGGCGGATTGCTGGACATCAGCGACTCCAAGTCGGATCTTGAACAGGGACGCACCTGGAACAAGGGGCTTGAGGAATCGGCGACGTACGATGGCAAGCTCTACGGAGCGCCTGCGTTGCTGGCTCCATTCGCGGTGCTGTACAACAAAACGATGTGGGCCAAGGCCGGCATCACCTCCGCCCCGCGGACCTATGATGAGCTCAAGAGCGATCTGGATGCCGTCAAAGCGCAGAACGAAGCTTCCGACTTTTCGCCGATGTACCTATGCGGGCAGGATATGTATTCGGCCCTGCAATGGATTTGGGCGAACGGCGGTGAGATCGCCAAGCAGAAGGGAACGGCATGGTCGGGTATGCTGTCCAGCGACAAATCCATTCAAGGGCTGGAACAGTGGAAGTCGTTCCAGAACGCCTATTCGACTCCCGCATCGCGGACTCTGAACACCGACAGTCCTGATCAGACGCAGTTGTTCGCTCAAGGCAAGACATCCGCAATCGTGGCTCCCAGCACATCGATCACCGCCATCGATCAGTTGAAGGGAACGTATTCATCAAAGGATATCGGCTCGTTCGCCATTCCTACGGACGATGGTTCCATCCAGCCGACGTTCACCAGTGGCTCCGAGTGGGTGGTGCCGGCGAAGAGCGCATATGGAAAGTGGGCGTTGGAATGGATCAAAATCGCGACGAGCCCGGAGATCCAGAAGGACGATGTCTATGGCAAGTTGCTGTTGAATCCGATCGCCGATGAAGATAACGCGCAGATTGCCAAGGACGCCAAGGATTCGTTCAAAGGATTCGCGGAAGCGGCCAAAGTATCGGTGTCCACGCCTGCCGCGCCGGGATGGCTGAAGGTTGAGGGCAACAAGGTGTTGAACGATTTCTTCTCATCGGTGGCATCGGGAACGTCTTCGCCGCAACAGGCTGCGGACAAGGCCGATCAGCAATTGAACGAATTGCTGAACACCCAGGCCTAATGCCCCGTCGGATTGGTATGAGACAGCGCCCAGCGTGCGTCTGAAAGGAGATATGGGATGTCATGGAAACGGAAGGGGACCGGTTCGACGCAACACCGCGCCTCGCATTCCGCCGAGCATAAATTGGGGTATTCGCCCAAAGTCGCGGCATTGCTGCTCACTCCGACCGGCCTGATCATGCTGGCCTTGGTGGGGGTGCCGGCGTTGTTCCTTGTGTTCACGTCGTTCACCAATTATGACCAACGCACGCTGTTCACGGGTGAATTCGATTTCACGGGATTCTCGACATATGGCAAAGTGCTCTCCGACGTCGCGTTTTGGGCATCGACCGTGCGTACCATCGGATTCACGGTGGCCTGTGTGGCGGGCACTGTGCTGTTGGGTATGGCCGTGGCGCAGTTCATCGCCAAACTCGGGCCGATCATGCAATATGTGGTCACTATTGTGCTGATACTGGCCTGGGCCATGCCGGAGGTGGCGTCCGCCATGGTGTGGAAGTGGCTGTTCCAACCGGGATATGGCGTTATCAACTGGATGTTGACCCAATTGCGTGTGTTCGGTGATATGACCAATACCAATTGGGCCAACAACACCGCCCTTGCCTACATATGCATCTGGTTGCTGATCGTGTGGCAGGCCATTCCGTTCATTGCATTGACCATGTATGCGGCCGTCCAGCAGGTCGATCCCTCGTGCATCGAGGCCGCCAAGCTCGATGGGGCTGGGCCGATCCGCTTGTATTGGCTGATCGTCGTGCCTCTGGTCCGTCCCACGTTGCTGCTGGTGACGACCCTGTCGGTGATTTGGGATTTCAAGGTCTTCAATCAGGTCTGGCTCATTTCGCAAGGTGGTCCAAGCGACAGCACGGCCATCCTCGGCGTGTTCTCCTACAAGAAGGCGTTTGTGGGATTCGATATTGGGCAGGGCGCCGCCATCTCGGTGATCACCACGTTCATGCTCATAGGCCTGACGGTCGTATACATCAGAAGTTTGTTGAAAGCAGGGGAGGATCTGGCATGAACACGGCGGTTGCGTCGAACACGACATCGGACCGGGATGTCGAAAGTGCGTGGCATCGGCATGCATATGCCAAGCGGGCGCGAGGCATCGTGCTGACGATATTGGGATTGTTGTTCGCCATGGTGTACGTCTTCCCGTTCTATTGGATGGTGAACTCCGCGCTGAAACCCCGTGGCGAGATCATGACCTCGACGCCGCTGTTCTGGCCCAAGCATTTCACGTGGGAGAACTTCGTCGTCGCCGTGACGCAGACCAATTTCCTCTTGAATCTCAAGAACAGTCTGATCGTCGTGGTCACGGCGGTGGTGTTCTCGCTGATCGTGGCGTTCTTCGCATGCTATGCGTTGACGAGGTTCCGTTTTCGCGGCCGCACGGCGATTATGGTAAGCGTGCTCATCGTGCAGATGCTGCCCGGCACGGCCATGCTGATTCCTCAATTCCTGGTGTTCAACCAATTGGGATTGCTGAACACCTATGCGGGTCTGATTTTGGCCTACATCTCCGGCGTGCTTCCTTTCTCGATATGGAACCTTCGTAACTTCTTCCTGAACATCCCCATCGACATCGAGGAGGCGGCGATGCTCGACGGAGCCAGCACTTGGAAGATCCTATGGTACATTTCGCTGCCGTTGCTTATGCCGGGGTTGGTGTCCACATCGGTGTTCGCCTTCATCTCCGGATGGAACGACTATCTGACCGCATACACCTTCATGAAGGACCAGAGCATGTACACGTTGCCGGTGTGGCTGGCCTCGTTCAGCACGCCGCGAGGCGTGGACTACGGGGCGCAGATGGCCGCCGCCACCCTATTCTCGCTGCCCGTGGTGATCGTATTCGTTATTTTGCAGCGTCATGTGACCGACGGCGCCGTCATGGGGGCGGTAAAGTGATGGAGGAACATGATGATGCCGTCATAACTTCAAGGGGGATGGATGATATGGATGTGATGATTGTTCCGCAGCCGCGACGGATCGTATACGGGCAGGGAAGCGTCGAACTGCCGCTGATGTCGCGCATCTGCGAACAGGTGGACGATCCGTCATGCGTATTGGCCCGGCAATTGGCCGACGATCTGCGCGATGCCGCGGGGCTGCATTGGACGGTGGCCAAAGGCGCGCGCTGGCGTTCCTTCATCACTCTGTCGGTCGATGAGCATCTCGAAACGGACGAATACCGTTTGGACATCGATGCCGACGGCATCGGCGTCCGCGGCGGGGGATTCGCCGCGGTGCGCGACGGCGTGCAGACCCTGCGGCAGATCATCCGCCAGTGCGCGCCGGCGCTGCCGGTGATGCGCGTCGAGGACGGGCCAGCGTTCATCACACGCGGCTACTATCTCGACGCGACCCGAGGCCGGGTGCCCACGTTGGATTGGCTGAAGCGCTGGGCCGATCTGCTCTGCCTGTACAAATACAACCAGCTGCAGTTGTACGTCGAGCACTCTTTCGCATTCGACGGATTCGAAGAGGTGTGGAGAGGGTCGAGTCCGCTGACGACCTCGGACATCGTCGCATTCGATGCGTATTGCGCCGAGCGCAGCATCGAATTGGTTCCTTCGGTGTCCACGTTCGGCCATCACTACATGGCATTGCGCTCGCGGTCGTTCCGCGAATTGGGCGAGTTCCCCGAACAGGCGGACCGGCCGTTCAGTTTTATCGAACGGCAGGAGCATCACACGCTGAACATCACGGACGAGCGTGCGTTCGACTTCTCCTGCTCGCTGATCGACTCGTACCTGGAGCTGTTCCGCAGCAGAAAATTCAATATCTGCGCCGACGAGACGTTCGATCTGGGCAAAGGGCAAGGGCGGTCCGAAGCGGATCGCATAGGCGTGGCGACCATGTACGCCGGTTTCGTCACCCGTTTGTGCAAACATCTTTCCGACTTGGGTCATGAGCCCATGATGTGGGGTGACATCGCGGTTGAAATGCCGCGGATACTCTCCATGCTGCCTGACGATGTGTGTCTGCTCAACTGGCTGTATGATCCGCATGTCGATGATGAGAAGGTTCGGTTGGTCGCGCAATCCGGCGCCAGGCAGATCGTGTGCCCCGCGGTTTGGGGGTGGAACAGCTTGCTTGGCCGGCCTCACGATGCTTGGCTCAACATCTCCCGACTGGCATCATATGGGCGGCGTTATGGCGCCGAAGGCATGCTGGTCACTGATTGGGGCGATTATGGGCATATCAATGATCCCCGCCTGTCGATTCCGGGCATGTTGTATGGGGCGGAGTACGCATGGAATCCGGAATCGACGCTCGAGGAGGATGAGCTGAATCGCAGGATCTCCTCCACGGTGTATGCCGATGCCGGCGGCACCGTCATGCAGGCGTTGTCTCAGGTGTCGCGGGCGGTTTCCTTCGGTTGGGATCATGCGGTGGCGTTCAAGGAGCTGGATAACGGCCATGGTGGCGTCAACCATGATGTGCTGGCGACGCTGTCGTGGATTACGGGCGAAACGGTCCCTGATGAATTATCGACCGCCGATTTGCATACGGTGAGACGCTGGTTCCTGAAACAGCTCGATGACCGTCTACGGTTGCGCGAACGTCATAACGAGACGCTTGCCCACTTCCCCGAGTCGTTGCGTGCCGTTCCCGGCGATGCGATGTTTCCGATGCTGGTCGGCGCGCAGGGGCAGCGACTATGGAACGATGTGGGATGCGCTCTGGCGAAAGGCGATCCGGATTCCGCATTGGCGGTTCGGTTGGAGCGATGGTTCGAGACGTATGCCACTGCGTGGCGTCAGGTTTCGTCGCAGAGCGAGTTGGAGCGTATCCGCAACGTGATCTACTGGTATGCGGATCTGCTGCGAAACGGTTTGAAAAAGGATGTCCCGCGATGACCGGCTCGGAATGTTCACCGACCGTGGAGTTGGCGCATGAGATCGGCATGCCTGCCGAAGTGGTCGACCGATTGAAACGTCTGGAACGGGATGGCCTGCGTCAGGCATGTCTCGATGACGATACGGATCACGTGCTTGAGGGACTTACCGAAGCATCGGATAGGGAACGGTCGTGGCGGATGATCCGTCGACTGGTCGCCCCGGATCCCGATGGCTTCGCGATGCTGTACTGCATGCTGACCGCAGCGGCGCGATACACACGGCGATGGTATCGTCAGCAGGGTATCGGCGATGATGTGTTTCTCGACACCATGAAGGCGTTCACACGTTTCACCTGTGAAAGTCTGGATCGTCATGGGCATTATGCGTTCGACCGGGATTTCTGGACGTACCGGCAGCTCAGTCTGACGTTGTTCCGGACTGGCACTCTGGAATACGAGCATGTGGACGGCGAACAGGTGCCCAAGGTGTTGCGGGCCCGCCCGATGCCGCAGGCCGTGAGTCTGCACATCCCCTCCGATGCCGATATGCATGAGGCGGTCGTCGATGATTCGTTGTGCCGATGGCGGTCGTTCGAAGAGATGTTCCGTCCGCAATGGCTGGGACTGCCGCTTATCTGCGAGAGCTGGCTGTTGAGTCCGCAACTGCGGCATCTGCTGCCATCCGACAGTCGCATCCTTGCGTTTCAGCGGCGGTTCGAAATCGTCTCATGCGATTGGGATAGCCCCGATTGGCGCGAATGGGTGTTCGACGCGAATCCGGCACCGGTGGAGCAACTGCCGGAGAACACTGCCCTGCGGAAGGCGATGAAACGCCATCTACTCGCAGGTGGCAAAATCGGAGTGGGCATAGGCGTGTTGTCGTAATGCGGTGCATGTCTCTCCCGCCCATGGATGTCCATGAAACGTCCGAAGGCCGTCGGAAACGAGTTCCGACGGCCTTCGCGGGTGTGTCTTGTGTTCGGGCGGGCGGTGCCGGCCGAACGCGCTCACACGCGGGTGAGCTTGCGGTGCAGGCGGTGCGGGCGGGCCGCATCCTCGCCCAGACGCGCCACCTTGTTCTCCTGATAGGACTGGAAGTTGCCCTCGAACCAATACCACTTGGCCGGGTTCTCGTCATCGCCCTCCCAGGCGAGGATATGCGTGGCCACACGGTCGAGGAACCAACGGTCGTGGGAGACGACCACGGCGCAGCCGGGGAACTGCATCAGCGCGTTCTCCAGACTTTCCAGCGTTTCGACGTCCAAATCGTTGGTGGGCTCGTCGAGCAGCAGCAGGTTGCCACCCTGCTTCAGGGTCAGGGCCAGGTTCAGACGGTTGCGCTCACCACCGGAGAGCACGCCGGTCAGCTTCTGCTGGTCGGCGCCCTTGAAGCCGAAGCTGGCCACGTAGGCGCGGGTCGGCACTTCCACGCCGGCCACCTCGATGAAGTCGAGGCCGCCGGACACCGCCTCCCAGAGGTTCTTGTTCGGATCCAGACCCTCGCGGTTCTGATCCACGTAGCTGATCTTGACGGTGTCGCCGATCTTCAGCTCGCCGCTGGTGAGCGGCTCGAGCCCCACGATGGTCTTGAACAGCGTGGACTTACCCACGCCGTTCGGGCCGATCACGCCGACGATGCCGTTGCGCGGCAGCGTGAAGGACAGGTCGTCGATGAGCACGCGATCGCCGAAAGCCTTATGGATGTGGTTGGCTTCAAGCACGGTGGAACCGAGGCGCGGGCCGGCGGGAATCTGGATTTCGGAGAAGTCGAGCTTCTTGTTGTTGCGCGCCTCGTTCTCCATCTGGTCGTAACGCTCCAGACGGGCCTTGTTCTTGGCCTGGCGGGCTTTGGGCGAGGAGCGCACCCAGTCGAGTTCGTTCTTCAGGCGTTTGGCGAGCTTGGCGTCCTTGGCGCCCTGGATCTCAAGACGCTTGGCCTTGGTCTCCAGGTATGTGGAGTAGTTGCCCTTGTACGGGTACAGGTGGCCGCGGTCGACCTCGCAGATCCACTCGGCCACGTTGTCCATGAAGTAACGATCGTGGGTGACGGCAATGACGGCACCCTTGTACTGGTGCAGGAACTGCTCCAGCCACAGGATGGATTCGGCATCCAGGTGGTTGGTGGGCTCGTCGAGCAGCAGCAGGTCTGGAGCCTCGAGCAGGAGCTTGCACAGAGCCACACGGCGGCGCTCGCCACCGGAGCACACGTTCACTGGGGTATCCGGGTCCGGGCACTGCAGAGCGTCCATCGCCTGCTCGAGCTGGGAGTCGAGATCCCAACCGTCGGCGGCGTCGATTTCGGTCTGCAGCTTGCCCATCTCTTCCATTAGCGCGTCAAAGTCGGCGTCCGGGTTGGCCATTTCCTCGCCGATAGCGTTGAAGCGGGCGACCTTCTCGGCGATTGGGCCGAATGCCATCTTGATGTTCTCGCCCACGGTCTTGGTGTCATCCAGCGGCGGCTCCTGCTGCAGGATGCCGACTGTGAAGCCCGGGGTCAGCGTGGCCTCACCGTTGCTCACGGTTTCGAGGCCGGCCATGATCTTGAGCAGGGTGGACTTACCCATACCGTTCGGGCCCACGACGCCGATCTTCGCGCCGGGCAGGAAGCTCAGGGTCACGTCATCGAGGATCACTCGGTCGCCGTAGGATTTACGGGCCTTGATCATCTGAAACACAAATTCAGCCATATAAGTGTCTTATCCTGTCTTATCGTTGCAATTTCAACGTTTTGCCGGGCTTGGATTCCGTGATGACACACTGTGGAACGACGCGGCCGGTTTCGAGGGTTTCCGAACGACCCGTTTGATGCCGCCCGTCCCTGGATTTCCGTGTCATCGCGGCGCCTCGGTCCCAAGCAAAAGCACCTTGTGGATTATCCCATATCCCGTCTACACGATGCAATGGGGTTCTGGCGGGCGGGAATTAGCGATTCGGTCATCGGGAGGAGACGCGGAAGGTGGCGGCGATGCCGTCATTGCCGACGCCGGTAAATGGGCGCTGGGCATGCCCTGTTTCCTGAGCGAGAGCCCGGCCCTGTATCGTCTGGCGATTTGTCGATCGTTGCGATTCCGGCGTTCTGCCGGGCTTTCATTTCGAAATGACGCATCTGGGATAGTGCGGCCGTCTTTGGTGCTCCTCTCTTCAGTGATCCGCCGAGGTTACGCCCATGGCTGAACGCCCGGAATGTCCCGCGAAATCCGGCGAGACGGTCTAGGCCGCGGATGTACCGTGAATGGCGCATAGGCGTGTCGGTCGCCGCAATCATGGCAATGAGAGGAAACCCCGTTATGGATCATGCATCCCGATCTCAGCATCAGACTCAGGCCGATGCGTCTTCGATCTCTTCAACGAATCCGACGGCCTCGTCGCCACTGCCTGCCCAGGCGCCGCCGTGGGGCGCGCTGTGGGTGATGGCCCTGGGGTTGGCCATGATCGTGCTCGACAGCTCGATCGTCAACGTCTCCATCCCCACCATCATCGATGATATCGGTATTAACCTGACCGACGCCCAGTGGGTCACCTCGCTCTACAACATCGTGCTTGCCGCGTTGTTGCTGCCTTTCGGCAAGTTGGGCGACGCCAGGGGGCGCAAACTGGTGTTTCAAGTCGGTACAGTGATCTTCGTGGCGAGTTCGACGCTCGCCGCCGCCTCGCAGGGTGCGGGGATGCTGCTTGCCGCCCGTGTGCTGCAGGGCATCGGAGGCGCGATGATCATGCCGAACACCCTGTCCACGGTGTCCGCCCTGTTCCGCGGCAGATACCGTGCCGCGGCGTTCGGCGTCTGGGGTGCGGTGATGAGTTCGGCCGCCGCCCTCGGTCCGCTGCTCGGTGGCGTGTTCACCGAGACTCTGGGATGGCGTTGGATTTTCCTGGTGAACTTGCCGTTGGGTATCGCGGTCTTTGCGTCGGCCATCTTCCTGGTACCGCAGACCGGTGGGGACGCCTCGGTCGCCGGCGCCGCGGATGCCGCACGGGATGCCCGATCCCATCGTGTCGGTGTGGATATTCCGGGCGTGGTGCTGTCTGCCCTGACCTCGGCCCTGCTGGTGTTCGGTCTTATTGAAGGTGAGACCTACGGCTGGTGGAAGCAGACCTCAACGCAGTTGAAACTGGGCGGGTTGAGCTGGAATCGAGACTGGTTGTCGCCGGTGCCGATCTGCCTGATCGCCGGTGCGCTTCTGCTGGCTGCCTTCATCGTCTTCGAGTCGGCGCGGGGCAAAGCCGGTCGGCCGGTCATGCTGGACATGACCCTGTTTCGCATCAGGACGTTCTCGTGGGGCAATCTGGCGGCTGCGGCCATCGCCGCCGGCGAATTCGCGCTGGTGTTCATGCTGCCGCTGTACCTCATCAACGCCCGTGGGCTCAACACGCTGCAGGCCGGTGCGATGCTGGCCGTGATGGGTCTGGGGTCCATCGTCGCAGGTGCGCAGGCCCATGTCATGGCCGCCAAGCTCACCCCGGCCGGCGTGATTCAACTCGGTCTTGTGATCGAGATCATCGCCGTCGCCCTGGTCGCGGTCCTTATGCCTGTGGGATTGTCGGTGTGGTGGCAGCTTATTCCCATGGCCGCATACGGTCTGGGTCTGGGCTTCGCCTCCGCGCAGCTGACCAGCGTGGTGCTCTCCGAAGTGCCGATCATGCAGTCCGGCGAAGGGTCGGCCACCCAGTCCACGGTTCGACAGCTCGGCACCGCCGTCGGTTCGGCCATCTCCGGCGCGTCGTTGGCCATGGCCGTCAACGGAACATTGCCGGCGCGGCTCGAATCCCTCGGGCTGCCCGCCAAGGTCGGCGACGGTCTGGCCCAGGCGGTCAGCGGTTCGGCGGGTGGAGTGATCGGCGTGTTCCGCAGCGGTGATGGACCAGCGGCCCGGTTCGGCGACGAGGCGCCGAAGATTGCCGATGCGATGACTTCAGGGTTCATCGAAGGAGGTCAGTGGACGCTTCTGGTCGCCGGCATCATGCTGTTCATCGGTTTACTGGCCTCGGTGGCCGTGCGTCGTGCCGCGTCGTCGCACAACGTGCGTTGACGCATGGCGGCTACTGTCTTATGGGGAGTGCGGTCGTGCGCGGTCGAACGATATGGTCCGCATACCGTCCACCGCACCTGTGGTCGGTTCGCCGGTGGAAGGAACGACGTATCAGACGGCGTGTCATGATCCGATGATGCTGTAGCATATCCTTTTGTGCCTCATCGAGGCACGCACGGCCCCGTAGCTCAGTTGGTTAGAGCGCCGCCCTGTCACGGCGGAGGTCACCGGTTCAAGTCCGGCCGGGGTCGCCACCAAACTCCCGATGCATGTCGGGAGTTTTTTGTTTCCTACCGTTCTTCGATGCCGTCCGCAAGGACGGTGAAAGTGAATGCATCCGATTCGACACGCCGTCCGCACCGATGCCGGCGTTAAGGGAGGCGCCCGTTTGCAACGGGTGAAATGCATGAGGAAGCGCATCGGCGGAATGTTTGCGACGCATGACGAACCACGGAAAATCCGCGGTGGGAGGTCATGGCGGCTCACTACTATTTTCGCTATCTCGTACGTTACGAAAGTCTTCAAGGAGTAAGCCATGACCACGCTCGCCATCGATATCGGCGGAACCAAGATCGCCGCTGCCGTCTGCGATGCAAACGACAGCATCATCCAGCGTTGGCGCGTCCCCACGCCGATGGACGCCGACGCCATCAACAAGCACATCGCCGAGATCTACCGCGAAGCCATCGCCGCCGGCCACACCGATATCGAGGCCATCGGCATCTCCGCGGCCGGTAATGTGAGCGCGGATCGCAAGACGCTCACCTTCTCCGCCAACATTCCGGCCTGGATCAATTACAATCTGTCTGAGCACGTCGGTGCGTTGATCGACCATGCCGTTCCGGTCGTCGTCGAGAACGATGCCAACTGCGCCGGCTGGGGCGAATTCGTGCACGGTGCCGGTCGGGGCAGCTCCAATATGGTCGCGCTGACCGTGGGCACCGGTCTTGGCGGTGCCATCGTGGTCAACGGCCAGCTCTACCGCGGCTCCTTCGGTATGGCCGCAGAGCTCGGCCACCTGCCCATGGTCCCGGACGGAGACCATTGCGGTTGTGGTCTGCGCGGCTGCGCCGAACGTTACACTTCGGGCACGTCGTTGGAGAACTTCGCCAAGTCCGCCGTGCGCCGTCGTCCTCAGGACGCCAAGCGTCTTCTGGAATTGTGCGGCGGGGATATCGCCAAGTTGGAGGGCCCGATGGTGTCCCAAGCGGCTCAGGAAGGTGACGTACTTGGCCTGTATGCGTTCGGCAAGATCGGCGAATGGCTTGGCCGCACCATGGCCGCCGTTTCCGCCGTGCTTGATCCGGACCTGTTCGTGATCGGCGGCGGCGTAGTGGCCGTGGGCGATATTCTGTTGGAGCCGGCCCGCTACAACTACCAGCGTTTCCTGGAAGGCAGCGCCTACCGTGGCCACGCCAAGATCGTCGCCGCAGTCGCGGGCCAGGACGCCGGCCTCATCGGTGCCGCCAATCTGGCTCTTCGCTGACGCAGCCGACCGCGAGGCGTCCGGTCTTGCGGTGACCCAGATGGCGGTGCGTCGATAACGCGCACGACGCAGATAGCAACGCGTAAACAATCGCGAACAGTACAGTGCGGTGATTCTCGTTATGGGAATCACCGCACTGTTGTTTTTCTCCCGAAAATGGCGAAACCCAACGTGAGCGAATGGGTCGTTGGGTTTGCCTATAGGTCGCATACCCTTGCTAAAGGTAATGACTATTGGTAACTAAATGGAGGTTGGGTCAGCGATGACCGAATCCCAGACCGAAACCAAGTCCGCGACTGAGTCCGCGACCAAGTCCAAGCCCGGCCAGCTGCCGGTGGATGACGTACGCAGTCTTATAGACGCCTGCTGGAAAGCCAAAACCATCACCGAACTGATACCGGCATTGCCGAAAGGCATGAAGCCGCGCTATGTCCACGTGATCGACGCCGTCTGGCATATCAACGAACCGAACGGGCAAGATACCGGCACCGCGCGCGTGGGCGATGTCAGCGCATTCCTCGGCGTCACCACGCCGAGCATCACCAAGCTCGTCGGCGAAATGGCCGACCTCGGACTCGTCGTCAAACACGCCGATGCCACCGACCGCCGCGCGGTGACGCTTACGCTCGCCGAACGCGGCTTAGATATCCGCCACATCTATGTGGAGGAATATCACGCGCATTTGAGCCAACTGCTGGGTGGATTGACCTCGGACCAGTGCGAAACCACGGTACGCACCTTGACCGAAGCCTTGCGACTCATGCAGCAGGACGCCAACAACCGGTAACAATCGGAAAACAATCGGTACAACCGGCGGCCAGCCCATCGGCAACACCGAAAACGAACGAATGGAGGGGAGGGCAAATCTTATGAACGATGCAGCAACACAGTCAGCAACGCCAGCAACAACGCGACCAACAACACAGTCAGCAACGCAGCCAACGACACTGCTGTGGCCAGCGCGCTGATTTCTGGATTTTCGGCCGCCGCCGTGAACAATGGGGCGGATGTCGCCGACTGTGGATGACACGCCAGAGGTGGTGTGAATAATTGAGAGGCGGTGGATGACGGCGAGGCGATTGGTGGATAACCCGTGAGAATACAGGGTTATTCACCGAGTCCCAACTGGGTTATGCACAATCGGCAACCCCTGGAATCATTGGGTTTTCCACTTATCCACAAGTTTGGCTGAGGGGCTTGCGCCAAGGTCGCCGACTTCCGTACAGTGTGTCTCACGGCGGGCGATGCGGCCTGCCGTCCACACTTGACCGGAAGGACCGACCATGACCGAAGCCACTGCCGCCGTTGAAGATTCCGGAGCACCGGCAATCCTGGATACCAAGGATGTCGTTGATATGTTCAAACAATGCAATCTTGCCGTGTATGCCGAGGCGCGGCGTGAGTTTTACCGTGAAGTCAGTTTGAACCCATTCAAGCCACATCCCGAGGGTCTGCTCCGGATGATCGAGTGGCAGTTTTGGGATTGGTTTTCCTTTGATTGCTCGATCAGCGACATCGGTCTGACCGGAGATGAGGGCTCGGATATGCGCGTCGAGCTGGTGCATAACAAAGATAACGGCATCTCACCGTTCCGGGCTATGGCGGAATACATGTACGCCGTCGACCCGCAGGTGGGGGAACGGAAGCTGCAGGATTTCCGGGATATTGATGACACCAATTTCGCCTCGATGTTTTGGATCAAGGATGCCAATGCGGTGAAGGGGATAATGACGGTCGAAGATCTCATTAATGGTGGTATTTATGATGTAGCAAGCCCGCAAGCTGCAGAATATGACGGCGCACGTGGTGGCCTAATTGTCAATCGCATTGCCCGTGTGCGAGGCAAGTGGCAGGGTTGCGCGATTCCTATCTATGAGGCTCACCGGCCAGATGACCTCAAGACGGGCGAGTCCATAGCGCGAAGTTTCCGACAAAGCGGATACCGGCCCGACTTTCCCGGTTTGGTCAGATTCTTCTACGGACGGGCCAAGGATACCGGACTGGATTGGGAGGAGACGGTTGCCGCCCAGAAGACCGGCATACTGAATCAGCTGATTGAGCAGGCGCGCGATTGATGGGGCTTTCGCGAGGCTGCCGTCCTGAGTTGTGGTCTCTGTTTTTTTTGGGGGGGGGGGCTTGGGCCGTCGGTGTGTGCTGGCGGCCCTGGAGCATGTTTTCAGCGCTTCTGACCGGGATGAAGACCGCGGTCTCGGATGAAGAAGGATGCCACCAGACAGATGATGCACACGATGGCCACCATGCGGAAAATGCGGAAGTCGAGCATCGGCTGCTCCAGCAATATCTGCCGCCAGATGAACAACGCCAACGCGATTACGCCGATAGTCAGAGATATCAACACGTCCGGGCTGCCCCAGCCGTTCTTGCCGGCAGCCGAGAAGCTGAAGAGCACACCGCCAAAGCCGAATGTCGAGAGAATTACCGGCAGCACATCGATATGTGGATAAGTTGGCTCACCTACGTTGCGCACGGTGAACCAGGCGGCCACAATCACGCCGCCGGCAATAGTCGCCAACAGCGCGAGCATCCAATGCCAGCTCAGCCACTCGACCAGTAGCCTGGAGATGGTCGGGCCCAACGCCGGGGCAAAGGCTATGACCGCCATGCCCATAGCCTGTGACTGCGCCTCTCAGGTGGGTAGACGCGGAGCAGCACGGTCTGCAGCAATGTCATAAGCACGCCGGCACCGCAGGCCTGAATGATGCGTCCCGCGAGCAGCAGCGCAAAGTTGGGGGAGAGTGCGCAGGCGAGTGAGCCGGCGAAGAACATGCTCATCGCATACAGGAACAGCTGGCGTGTGGTGAAGGTCTCGGTGAGGAATGCGGTGACCGGAATCATGATGCCGTTGGTGAGCATGAATCCGGTGGTCAGCCATTGCACGGTGCTGCTGGGCACGTTGAACTCGCGCATCAGGGTGGGCGGCGCGTACAACATCATACGGGAGTGGTCGTTTGTTATCCATTCCTGCGACCGGGGTCGTGCTACACTTTGGCGAGTTGACTACTCCGCAATCGCGGTAGGTCATCGTGGGGCCGTAGCTCAGTCGGTTAGAGCATGCGACTCATAATCGCCCGGTCCAGGGTTCAAGCCCCTGCGGCCCCACTCTTTTCCGACAGCACAACGTATTCCCCGTCCATATAGGCGCGTATAATCCGTAAGGTTCCGGTTCACGTCTGCCATAGGGGCATGACGACCCGGGTCCCCCGAATCCATAGGAGACGCAAAATGCAGCAGGGTATCCATCCTGATTACCACCCCGTTGAGGTGACGTGCTCGTGCGGCAACACCTTCGTGACCCGCACTGCCGGCAAGGAAGATCACATGTTCGTTGACGTGTGCTCTCAGTGCCACCCGTTCTACACCGGCAAGCAGAAGATTCTCGACACCGGTGGCCGCGTTGCTCGCTTCGAGAAGCGCTACGGCAAGAAGAGCAAGTAGCATACTTCACGCCAGTCCTATTCGGCCCGGCATGCTTCGGCATGTCCGCCCGAGGACTGGCGTTTTTGTATTCTTGGTGACCTGATTACAACACAACCAGAAAGCGTGTCATGGCAGACGAACAGTTCCCCGCGGCGGCGACCGCACTTGAGGAGTACCAGTCCATCGAAGAGCAGATGGCGAGCCCCGAAGTCGTGTCCAATCCGGACAAGCTGCGCAAACTAGGCCGTCGTCATGCCGAGCTAGGTGCCATTGTGGGAGCCTACAAAGCTTGGTTGCAATTGAAGGATGACTTGGAAGCCGCTCAGGAGATGGCCAGCGAGGATGCCGACTTCGCCGAGGAAGCTAAGCGTCTCGAATCCGAACTGCCGGGCGCGGAAGAAAAGTTGCGCACCGCGCTTATTCCGCGTGATCCGGATGATGCGCGAGACACCATTATGGAAATCAAGGCCGGCACCGGCGGCGAGGAAGCTGCACTGTTTGCCGGTGATTTGCTGCGTATGTACACCCGCTACGCCGAGAAGCGCGGCTGGAGCGTGAACATTCAGTCCGAGAACACCACCGAGCTCGGCGGCGTCAAGGACGTGCAGATTGCCATCCGGGCCAAGGGCACGCCTGCTCCCGAGGACGGCGTGTGGGCTTCGATGAAATACGAGGGCGGCGTGCACCGCGTGCAGCGCATTCCTGTCACCGAATCGCAGGGGCGCATCCAGACTTCTGCGGCCGGTGTGATTGTTTTCCCCGAAGCCGACGAGGATGATGACGAAATTGAGATTGATCCGAAAGACCTGAAGATTGATATCTTCATGAGCTCCGGTCCTGGCGGACAGTCCGTGAACACCACGTATTCCGCCGTGCGCATGACCCACCTGCCTACCGGCATCACGGTGAACATGCAGGACGAGAAGTCGCAGATTCAGAACCGTGCCTCCGCCCTGCGCGTGCTGAAGTCCCGACTACTGGCCATGAAGCACGAGCAGGAGGCCGCTGAGGCGGCTGATATGCGCCACTCGCAGGTACGCTCGTTGGATCGCTCCGAGCGTATCCGTACCTACAACTTCCCGGAGAACCGCATTGTCGATCATCGTACGAATTACAAGGCATACAACCTGGATGCCGTGCTTGACGGCGACCTGCAGGCCGTAATCGACTCCGACATCCAAGCCGACGAAGCCGACCGTCTGGCCAATCAGAAGTGATAGTAGCGTGAGCGGGTTTGGCCGGTAGATACAATGTTCGACACACTCTAGGCCGTTCGGTCAAGCCTACGGTCGAGCATCGCATTTACCGGCCAAACCCTTACATTATGTGATAATTAAGGCACCGGAAGATAGGGATGTGATGGCTGCTGCCGATGTGATTCGTGATGCCGCCGTGCAATTGCGTGAGGCTGGCATTGAGACGCCTGAGCATGATGCCAAACTGCTCCTTGCCGAGGCGGCAGGTGTTGAGTTGCGCGATGTCGACAAAGCTCTGTTGATGGGGGAGGAGCTTGGCACAGCCGAACAGCTTGCCCGCTTCCAATCCATGCTTGCCCGCCGTGCCAAGCGCGAGCCGTTGCAATACATCACCGGTCATGCGCCGTTCCGCTATCTCGACCTGAAGGTCGGCCCTGGCGTGTTCATTCCGCGTCCGGAAACTGAAACCGTGGTGCAGGCCGGTCTTGACTGGCTGACAAGAAACGGCATGATCCATCCTCGTGTGGTCGATCTGTGCGCCGGCTCCGGCGCGATTGGGCTGTCCGTTGTCAGCGAGGTGCCCGGCAGCCAGGTGTGGGCGGTGGAGCTGTCGCCGAACACCGCCGAATGGACGCGAAGGAATCTGTCGGAAACCGCGAAAAAGTACCCATCCATTGCCTCGAATTACCATCTGGAAATCGCGGATGCCACGTCCTTCGCCACATTGGCCCAATTGAACGGCACCGTCGATATCGTCATCACCAATCCTCCCTACGTGCCGCAGACCGATATTCCCGAGCAACCGGAAGTGCGTGATTGGGATTCGGAATTGGCTTTGTATGGCGGCTCGATGGACGGTACATTGATTCCCGAGCGCATTATCGAGCGGGCCTGCCGTCTTCTCAAGCCTGGGGGCGCGCTTGTCATGGAACATGACGTGACCCAGGGGGATCGTCTCGTGGCCTTTGCCAGGGCCACCGGATTCGCTGCCGCATCGACCGGCCAGGACTGGACGGGTCGCGACCGCTACCTGTTTGCGGTTTCCTAAGCCTCACGAATCCCACATTTCCTTGGGCTTGCATTCTCGTTCCCGTAATTGCGCTGTCTCATAATAAGAACAATTTATTGCGGCTTCAAAGCGGGTCTGGTTATAACAGTCCGCGACAAACATCGAATGAGAGAGACGTAGATGACGGCCACAAGCCGTGTGATGCAGTTCTGTGGTATGTGAATTATGCGAACGGAACGTCTCACGCGCATATCCCGCGCGTTGATTGACTGATGAACGATGTTGCAATATCCCAAGGAAGAAGGAAGAGGATGAACGTGAAGTTCTCCACTAAGTTCATTGCGGCCAGCGCGGCCGCAGTTATGGCGTTGTCCCTTGCTGGATGCTCCGGCGGCAGCATGGATGACTCCTCCAGCTCCAGCGCCAAGGCATCCGGTGATACCATCACCATCGGCACCGTGACCACCAACTCCGGTACTGCTGCCGCTTACGGCGAGGCCGAGGTCAAGGGCTTCGAGCTGGCCGTTTCCGAGATCAACGCCAAGGGCGGCATCAACGGCAAGAAGGTCAAGCTCGAGTCCATGGATGACAAGGGCGACGCCACCGAGGCGTCCAACGCCTACAACAAGCTTGTCGGCGACAACAACGTGCTCGCCGTGGCCGGTCCGACCATCTCCGCCACCACCGCAGCCGTGGCTCCGCTGGCCGACCAGTCCAAGCTGGTCACCATCGCCCCGGCCGCCACCTCCGATTCCATCGAAACCGGCAACTACCTGTTCCGCACCTGCTTCAAGGACTCCTATCAGGGTGAGGTCGCCGCCCGCTTCGCGGCCGAGAACCTGAAGGTCAAGAAGGTCGCCGTGCTCTACGGTACCGGTGATCCGTACTCCTCCGGCGTGGGTGAGGCTTTCGCCAAGGCCGCCGAGAAGCTTGGTCTTGAAGTGGTGGACAAGGAAAGCTCCTCCTCCGCCGACGACACCGAGTACTCCGCTCAGCTGCAGAAGATCCAGGCCTCCGGTGCTGAGCTGCTTTACGCTCCGTACTACTACTCCGTGGCTGGTCCGTACATCATCCCGCAAGCTCGTTCCGTGGGCTTCGATGGCTACGTGATGGGCCCTGACGGCTACGACGGCCTCAAGCTCACCGGTGACAAGGCCCAGTACAACAAGACCTACTACACCACCCACTACTCCGCCGACGACAACACCAACTCCAAGGTGCAGGACTTCATCAAGTCCTACAAGTCCAAGAACAACGCCGAGCCGAACACCTTCGCCGCTCTGGGCTACGACACGATCTACATGATCAAGCAGGCCATCGAAAAGGCCGGCAAGAACGCCACCCGTGAGGATGTGCGCAACGCCGTGGCCGGCATGACCTTCGACGGTGTGACCGGTAAGTTCACGATGGACAAGTCCGGCTCCCCGACCAAGTCCGTCATCGTGCTTGAGATGAAGGACGGCAAGCCTGTCTACAGCACCACCGTGCAGCCCAAGTGAATCACCGCTGCATGATTCCAATCCATGCGCTCTAGTATGAGCGCGCGATATAGGAGAGTGGCCGGTTTCCCGGCCCTCTCCCTTTCGCGTTTTCATGGCGCATCATCAGACATTCAATAAACGCATTCAACACACAATGAGATTTAGAAAGGGGGAGCAGTGATGGATCAGATCATCATGTTTGTCAGCCAGCTATTCAATGGCCTGAAAATCGGTAGCGTATATGCGCTTGTGGCATTGGGCTACACCATGGTCTACGGCATCATCCGCCTGATCAACTTCGCCCACGGCGATTTCATCATGGTCGGCGCATATGTGCTGATGCTCACCATTCCCGCCATCGTCGCCATGGGCCTGCCCGCCTGGGTGGCGGTCATTCCCGCCATCCTGGTGTGCGTGGCCGTCGGCGTCATCGTCGAAAAAGCCGCATACAAGCCGGTGCGCGAGAAGGGCAATTCCATGACCGCCCTGATCACCGCCATCGCCATGTCCCTGCTGCTGGAGAACGGCTCTCAGGCCATCTTCGGTGCCGACTTCCAGACAGTCCCGACCATTTTCCACCTGCCGTCCATTGCCTTCGGCAAGCTCAAGCTTTCCGGAGACACACTGCTGACCATCGTCATCGGCCTGGTCATCATGGTGGGCCTGCAGCTGTTCGTCAAGTTCACCAAGCAGGGCAAGGCCATGCGCGCCGTCTCCGAGGACAAGGAGGCCGCCGTGCTCATGGGCGTCAACGTCAACTCCACCATCGCCCTGACCTTCGCCATCGGTTCCGGTCTGGCTGCAGTCGCCTCGCTGATGTACTGCGCCGCCTACCCGCAGGTGTCGCCTATGATGGGTGCCATGTTGGGCTTGAAGGCATTCGTCGCCGCAGTCCTTGGTGGCATCGGCTCCATCCCGGGCGCCATGATCGGTGGTCTTGCCATCGGCCTGATCGAGAGTCTGACCAAGGCATATATCGGCACTGTCACCGGAGGCCTCATCACCTCGGCATTCTCCGATGCCATCGTGTTCGCCATCCTGATCATCGTGCTGATCGTCAAGCCGTCCGGCATTATGGGCAAGAACGAAGGGGAGAAGGTCTGATCGTATGAAGAAGACAATGCTTTCCACCACACAATCCTATGTGGTGTGCTTCCTAGGCATCCTTGCCACGTTCGGCATCGTGATGGCTCTGTGCGAATCCGGTCTGGCCGATTCCTATATCAAGGGCATCATGATGACCGCATGCATCGCCATCATCATGACCACGTCCCTGAACCTCACCATCGGTGTGCTTGGCCAACTGACGCTGGGTTGCTGCGGCTTTGAGGCCATCGGCGCCTATGTAGCCGCATTGGCATCCAAGTACATGGTTGCGGCCGGCATCGGCGTTGACCCCACCGCAAGGTTCCTGATTACCACGCTGATCGGCGGCATTGTGGCGTGTGTGTTCGGCATCCTGATTGGTATCCCGGCACTGCGACTGCATGGCGATTACTTGGCCATCATCACGCTGGGCTTCGGTGAGATCATTCGTGTGATCATCCAAAACCTCAAGGTTGCCGGCGGCATGGGCCTTGACAAGGGTGCCGCGGGACAGGCCCTGATCGGCATCGAACGCACCGCCAACCTGTACGTCGTGTTCTGGATCATGGTGGTCACCGTGGTCGTGCTCTTCATGTTCGGCCGTTCCCGTTACGGACGCGCCGTCAAGGCCATTCGCGACGACGAGATCGCTGCGGGCGCTTCCGGACTCAACACCACGTACCTCAAGGTGCTTGTCTTCGCGATTTCCGCATTCTTTGCAGGCATTGCAGGTGGCATCTTCGCCCAGTACATCGGTTCGTTGAACCCCACCATGGCCGGCTGGCTCAACTCCATCAACTACGTGATCATGGTGGTGTTCGGCGGCATGGGTTCGCTCACCGGCTCGATCGTCTCCGCCATCGGCCTGACCATCCTGCCCGAGCTGCTGCGTGCCTTCGCTGACTACCGTATGCTCGCCTACTCGGTGGTGCTGGTGCTTGTCATGATCTTCCGCCCGCAGGGCATCTTTGGTTCATGGGAGTTCTCGCTGCCCAAGCTCATCAACCGGCTGCTGCTTCGCGGAAACGGCAAGAACGACAGGGCTGCTGATAAGTCCGATAAAGCCGTCAACGAACCGGCCGATACAACCGAGAAGGAGGCTGCACGATGAGCAACGATACCCAGCCCATCCTCAAAGCCGAACATCTCGGCATCACCTTCGGTGGTCTGAAGGCCGTATCCGACTTCAACATGACCATCAACAAAGGCGAACTCGTCGGTCTGATCGGCCCCAACGGTGCCGGCAAGACCACGGTGTTCAACCTGCTGACCGGCGTGTACAAGCCCACTGAGGGCGATTTCTGGCTGGATGGCGAACACATGAACGGCAAGAAGACCTATCAGGTGGTTCGTGCCGGCATCGCCAGAACCTTCCAGAACATCCGCCTGTTCAAACAGCTCACCGTTGAGGAGAATGTGCTCGTCGCCTTTGACGAATCGTTCTCCTACCATATGGGCGGCGCCATCTTCCGCACCCCGGGCTTCTGGAAGCAGGAGCATGAGATGCATGAGAAGGCCATCGACCTGCTGCGCATTTTCAACCTCGAAGGCTTGGCGGCCACGCAAGCGGCCAACCTGCCATACGGCCAGCAGCGCAAGCTGGAGATCGCGCGCGCTTTGGCCACCGGCATGAAGCTGCTGTTGCTCGACGAGCCGGCCGCAGGCATGAACCCCACGGAAACCGAGGATCTGCTGCACTGCATCAATACGATCCGTGATCGTTTCGGCATCGCCATCCTGCTCATCGAACATGACATGAGCTTGGTGATGAGCGTTTGCCAGCGCATTCAGGTGCTTGATTACGGTCGTACCATCGCATCCGGTACGCCGGAGCAGATCGCCAACAACCCGCAGGTCATCTCGGCCTATCTGGGTAGCGACAGTAATGATGATGCGGACGGCGACTCGACCGCCAAGGTCGAGCCGGAGCCAAGCGTCGCCAAGACGATTCAAGAAGAGGGGGCACGCTGATGCTGGAAATCAAGGATCTGTGTGTCTCGTACGGCGCCATCGACGCGGTCAAAGGCATCAGTCTGAAGGTGGACGACGGTGAGATCGTCTCCCTGATCGGAGCCAACGGTGCCGGTAAAACGACCACCTTGCACACCATCACCGGTCTGGTGCCGGCCAAGTCCGGCAGCATCACCTATGACGGTCATGACCTGCTTAATACGCATGCGAACAAGATCGTCACCCTGGGCATGGCCCACGTGCCGGAAGGCCGCCATGTGTTTACCCGCATGAGTGTGCAGGAGAACCTGGAGATGGGTGCGTTCAGCCTCAAGGACCAGTCGAATCTCGGCAAGGATCTTGAGATGGTGTTCGACTACTTCCCGCGTCTGAAGGAACGTCGCCGCCAGCTGGCCGGCACGCTCTCCGGCGGTGAGCAGCAGATGGTGGCCATGGGCCGCGCCCTGATGAGCCATCCGAAGACGATTCTGATGGATGAGCCGTCGATGGGTCTTTCTCCTCTGCTTGTCAAGGAGATTTTCGACATCATCGTCACTCTGCGCAAGAGCGGCATCACCGTGCTGCTGGTCGAACAGAACGCGAAGATGGCCCTATCCATTGCCGATCGCGCCTACGTGCTCGAAACCGGCAAGATCACGATGGAAGGCAAGGCCTCGGATCTGCTGCACGACGAGAAGGTGCGCAAGGCATACCTCGGCGCGTGACGCATAGTCTGGCACAGGTTGCTTTCGAATTGATGGTGACCGGGTTTCGCCCGGGACGGTGCATGCCGTTCGGAACGAAACCCGGTCATCGTCGTTGTGCAAGTCGGGGCACAATGGTGCAATGATAGATTGTGATGAATCAGGTGAACGGAGACGGTATGAGCGCAACGCGGAAGGTCACGGATGAGTCGTTGGCTCAGGCCGCACGCATCATTCATGATGGCGGACTGATCGTCATTCCCACCGATACCGTGTATGGCGTAGCCTGTGATCCGCGCAATGCGGATGCCATCGCCCGCATCTACGAACTCAAGCGGCGTCCCCGATACAAGGCATTGCAGGTTCTGCTTGATTCCACTGACCAACTTGACGAGCTCGGACTCGAACTACCTTCGCCGCTGAACCGTCTTTCTGCCGCCTTCCTGCCGGGGGCGTTTTCGCCGATTGCCGTCGCGCGCCCCGATTGCACGTTGGAGACGTTGGCCGACACCGCGGAAGGCAGGCCCGGCACGCAAGGCATTCGCATCCCCAACTCGGCGCTCTGCCTTGAGATTCTTCGTGCTACTGGTCCTCTGGCCGCTTCAAGCGCCAATCGCTCCGGCGATGAAAGCGCGCAGACCGTGGACGAGGCCGTGGAAGCGTTCGGAAACCAGATTGATTTGTATCTGGATGGCGGGCCCACACAAGGCCATATATCTAGCACCGTGGTGAAAGCGGATCCGTATGCGAGAGACGGCATTGAGATTCTTCGTGAGGGAGTCATTCCCCAATCCATGATTCGCAAAGCCCTCCACCTCAATGGCGGGGGATTAGGCGCATGAGGATTTACTTACTGGTCGCGGCCATCGCGGGTGGCGTCACCTGGCTGGTGACTCCGCTGATTCGCCACGTGGCCATCGAGATCGGCGCGGTTGGCGAAGTGCGCGCCCGCGATGTGCATACCATTCCCACCCCGCGTATGGGCGGCCTTGGCATGCTGATTGGATTTACCGTGGCCACCATCTTTGCCAGCAGAACGCCGTTCCTTGCGGGTCTGTTCCAAGGCAATTACCAGATGTGGGTGATTCTTGCCGGCGGCATTATGATCAGTCTGCTGGGCATGGCCGATGATTTGTGGGATCTTGACTGGATGTTGAAGCTCGCCGGTCAGCTGCTGATTTCCGTTTTCGTGGCCTGGGGTGGTTTGCAGATTATTTCGCTGCCGCTGGGAGGCTCTCTGATCACCGCATCCCCGAGCCTGTCCATGGCAATTACGGCATTCCTTATTGTCGCTTCGATCAACGCGGTCAATTTCGTGGACGGTCTTGACGGACTGGCTTCGGGCATCGTGGCCATCGGCGGCATCGCGTTCGCCATCTATTCGTACATCATCGCCCGATACTCGCCCAGTTACGCCTCGCTGGCCACGCTGATCGACGTGATGATGGTGGGCATCTGTGTGGGCTTTATCCTGCATAACTGGCATCCGGCGAAATTGTTCATGGGTGATTCCGGCTCGATGCTGCTCGGCTATCTCATCACCTGCGCCTCAATCGTCATGACCGGCCGTCTTGATCCGGCATCGATTCACGCCAGTATCTATCTGCCGGTATTCATGCCGATTCTGTTGCCGATTCTGGTGCTGTTCCTGCCGGTGCTCGACATGTGCCTGGCGATTGTGCGGCGTCTGGCCAAGGGGCAGTCGCCGATGCATCCGGACCGTATGCATCTGCATCATCGCATGCTGCGCATCGGCCATTCGGTTCGTGGAGCCGTGCTGATTCTTTGGGGTTGGGCGGCGTTGATCGCGTTTGGGTCGTTGACCATTCTTTTCTTCAAGGCGCAGCACGTTGCCTTTGGTATGGCGATTGCCGTGGTCGTACTGACCATCGCCACCATGTACCCGTATCTGAAGCATCGTATTCCGGAGATACAGGAAGAGAACGCTACGTTGGAAGCGGCGCGCCACAACGCGCAGCATGCCACGGCAGTGCATGACGACGTAACCCCAGAAAATACGCGTTCCGGAAGCGAATCGCTGCCGGTTGCCGGCGCTGATTCGAGCGGACAGGAAAACCCTTCCTGATAGCAGTCCGCACGCGTTGAGCCATATGTGATTGGACGGTTCTCACACGTGTGTCGTGAAGGTCAGCGCATTTTCATATAGTGTTTACATGGCTACAAACCTTGATGAATTAAACGCCCAGTCGGCGTATGCCCCCCTTCCCCCGATTTTCGCCAAGCTCGGCCTTGCCTATGATGATGTGTTGCTGCTGCCGAACGAGACGGATGTCATTCCTTCCGAAGTGGACACCAGCACCCATCTGACCCGCAATATCACGATGAAGGCCCCGGTGCTCTCCGCCGCCATGGATACCGTGACCGAGTCCGAGATGGCCATCGCCATGGCTCGTAACGGTGGTATCGGCGTGCTGCACCGCAACCTGTCCATCGATGACCAGGCCGCTCAGGTCGACGTGGTCAAGCGCTCCGAGTCCGGTATGATTACCGATCCGCTGACCGTCAACCCTGAGGTCACTTTGGCTGATCTCGACAAGCTGTGCGGCAAGTTCCACATCTCCGGTCTGCCGGTGGTGGACAAGGACAACAAGCTCGTCGGCATCATCACCAACCGTGATATGCGTTTCATCGCCTCCGAGGATTACGACACCCTGAAGGTCAAGGATGTCATGACCAAGGAGAACCTGGTCACCGGTCCGTCCAACATCTCCAAGGACGACGCCCACCGCCTGCTCGCCCAGCACAAGGTTGAGAAGCTGCCGCTGGTTGATGCGGAAGGTCATCTGACTGGTCTGATCACGGTCAAGGACTTCGTCAAGACCGAACAGTACCCGGACGCCACCAAGGACGAGCAGGGTCGCCTGCGCGTGGCCGCCGGCGTCGGTTTCCTCGGCGACGCATGGCAGCGTGCCTCCGCCCTGATGGAGGCCGGCGTGGATGTGCTCGTGGTCGACACCGCCAACGGTGAGGCCCGCCTGGCACTCGACATGATCTCCCGCCTGAAGCACGATTCCGCCTTCGATGGCGTGCAGATCATCGGCGGCAACGTCGGCACCCGTTCCGGTGCCCAGGCCATGATCGAGGCCGGTGCCGATGCCGTCAAGGTCGGTATTGGTCCTGGTTCCATCTGCACCACCCGTATCGTTGCCGGTGTTGGCGTTCCGCAGCTCACCGCCGTGTACGAGGCCGCCCAGGCCTGCCGTGCCGCTGGCGTGCCCTGCATCGCCGACGGTGGCATCCACTACTCCGGTGACATCGCCAAGGCCCTTGTGGCTGGCGCCTCCTCCGTGATGCTCGGCGGCACGCTCGCTGGCTGTGAGGAAGCCCCGGGCGAGAAGGTGCTCCTGCACGGCAAGCAGTACAAGCTGTACCGCGGCATGGGATCCCTTGGCGCCATGGCTCCGCGCGGCAAGAAGTCCTACTCCAAGGACCGCTACTTCCAGGCCGACGTGACCTCCAGCGACAAGGTCGTGCCGGAAGGTGTGGAAGGCGAAGTGCCGTACCGCGGCCCGCTCAACGCTGTGCTCTACCAGATGCTCGGCGGCCTGCACCAGTCCATGTTCTACATTGGCGCACACAACATCGCCGAAATGCCGGAACGTGGCAAGTTCATCCGCATCACCGACGCCGGCCTGCGTGAATCGCACCCGCACGACATCGTGATGACCGCGGAAGCACCGAACTACTCCGGCTTCCACAACAACTGATCGGTTGATGCCCGCTAGCTTGCGCTAGTTAGGGGTTGATTCCTTGTGAAAAGGGTCTGCTTATGCAGGCCCTTTTCGCGTATGTGGCTCGAGATAGCTTGTATGCGCTGGGGTATAGTCTGAACTGTTCTGCATAAGCGATGACCAGCGAAGAAAAGAGGCACACCATGGTCGACAGCCATGACGCGGAAACGTACAGCGCGAAGGACTCGCGCCTGATTTGGATCGATTGCGAGATGACCGGACTTGACATCTTCGGCGGCGACGAACTCGTCGAGGTGTCCGTGGTTCCCACTGACTTTGACCTGAATGTGCTGGACGAGGGCGTGGATTACGTCATCAAGCCGTCCGAGAAGGCCGTGAACCACATGAACGATTTCGTGCGCCAGATGCACACCCGTTCCGGCCTGATCAACGAGTGGGAGAATGGCCTGAGCCTGGCCGAGGCCGAGCAGAAGGTCACCGAATACGTGCTGCGCTTCACGCCGGAAGGCGTGCGCCCGCTGCTGGCCGGCAACACCATTGGATCCGACAAGAAGTTCCTCGACCACTATATGCCGGACCTCATGAGTCACCTGCACTACCGCAGCGTGGACGTGAGCACCCTGAAGGAGCTCGCCCGCCGCTGGTACCCGGCCGTCTACGAGAACCGCCCGCCGAAGAATGGCGGTCACCGTGCTCTCGCCGACATCATCGAATCTTTGGATGAGCTGCGCTACTACCGCAAGGCCTTCATGGCTCCGGCCCCCGGCCCGGACGAGGCCGCAGCCAAGGCCATCTCTGCCGACATCGTCTCCACCAGCATCCTCAATAAGTAGTCCGCCGTACTTGGCTCCCTCTCTGAGGGGAGCTGTCGAACGAAGTGAGACTGAGGGGAGTCACGGATGCGTACGACTCCCCTCAGTCAGCTCCGCTCAAAGAGTGGAGCCTAGAGAGGTTGATATGCGCCAAACCGAAGCCCTGGCCATTCTGAACGCCGGCGCGAACGTGTTCCTGACCGGTGCGCCCGGTGCCGGTAAGACCTACGTGCTCAACGAGTTCATCCGGCAGGCGCGTGCCGACGGGGCGAGCGTGGCCGTCACTGCGTCCACAGGCATAGCCTCCACGCATATCAATGGCCAGACCATTCACTCATGGAGTGGTGTGGGTGTGGCGACAAGTCTGACCTCCAGTCTGCTCAAGCTCATCAAATCCCGCCGCAAACGCAAGATTCAGGCCACGGATATTCTCGTCATTGACGAGGTCTCCATGCTGCACGCCTGGCTGTTTGACATGGTTGACCAAGTCTGCCGCGAGGTCCGTCGCGATCCACGGCCGTTCGGCGGCATCCAGGTCGTGCTGTCCGGAGATTTGTTTCAGCTGCCTCCGGTCTCGGTATCCGGCCGCAACCGCGACCTCATCGAACCCACACCGGAATTCATCGCCAGCCGTGAACGGTATGCCCGTGCCGGTCTTAATCCGGAAGGCTTTATCACCGAATCGCTGGTGTGGCAGGAACTCAACCCGGTGATCTGCTACCTCACCGAGCAGCATCGTCAAGACACCGGTGAGCTTCTGACCGTGCTTACTGACATTCGCGAAGGCGACGTGACCCAGTCCGACCGTGACGCACTCGTCACGCGTTTGGGCAAGCTGCCCGAGCCCGGCCAAGTGGCCGTCCATCTCTTCCCCGTGAACCGTCAGGCCGACAATCTCAACGACATGCGGCTGAACCAGATCATGCTCGAGCCTCATGAGTTCCATGCCGAAACCGCAGGACCGGCCAATCTGGTCGATCGGCTCAAGAAGAACATGCTCGCCCCCGAGCGGCTCGTGCTCAAGGAAGGCGCGGCCGTCATGGCTCTGCGCAATGACCCCGACCGCCAGTATGTCAATGGTTCGCTCGGCACCGTGCGCGGTTTTGCGCAGGAGAACAAAGGCGGTTGGCCGATTGTGGAATTCGAGAACGGCAATATCGTCACCATGAAACAGGCCAAGTGGGAGATGATGGATGGCGAGACGGTGCTCGCTTCCGTGGCTCAGGTGCCGTTGCGCTGCGCGTGGGGCATCACCATCCACAAGTCACAGGGTATGACGCTCGATCGCGCGGTTATGGACTTGAAGAGGACCTTCGCGCCGGGCATGGGATATGTGGCGCTCTCCCGAGTTGAATCATTGGGCGGACTGTATTTGGCTGGTGTCAACGAGCGCATGTTCCTTGTCTCACCCGATGCCGTGGTGCTTGACGGCGACCTGCGCGAGGCCTCGGCCTCGGCCTCCGACCAGTTGGCCGATGAAGGCGCAGGCGCATTCAAACCCACCGAGCCAGACGAATTCGCCGCCGATCCCAATGACGAATTCGCCCAAGACGCCTTGTTCTGACGGTTGCTATGCCGAACGACTACTAATGTAAACGTTTCTGCGTTTCAAGGGGCGGATTTTGAGTTTTCAGGACATCTATCTCCGTTTCGAGGGGCTGATGCCCAAGTAGACAACACTTAAAGACGGCGGAATGACGTTGGTGCGCGGCTGCATTGGCTCGCTGGTTGCCCATCAACCACTTGGCAAGGATGTGATCGCCCATGCGGTGGATGCCGCCACCCGTGACCCACGTTTCAACCCGGTCACCGCTGCGGAATACCCACTGCTGAATATCGAGGTGTCGGTGCTGGGGGAGCCAAAGGCAATTACCATCAAGACCCGCGATGGAAAAGAAGCCCCTCAACCACTTCCACCCTGGTTCCAGTGTGCTGAGTTTTGGCACGGCCGGCTGCAATTCCGGCTGCCGCTTCTGCCAGAATTTTGACATTGCCAAAGCGCGCAGCATCGATAAGCTCAGCGTGGGGGCCAGCCCGGAGAAAATCGCGCAGATCGCGGCCAGTCGTGGCATCGACTCAGTGGCGTTCACCTACAACGACCCCATCGTGTTCGCCGAATACGCCTGGGGCCGGACGTGCCCTGCACTTCTCCGCATTCCATCCGAGCTACCGGATAATGGATGTGCCGCCTACGCCGCACGAGACGCTGACCCGTGCCCGCGCCATCGCGCTCGCTGAAGGGCTCCATTATGTCTACGTTGGCAATGTGCATGACCGCGAGGGCGATACTACGTATTGTCCGAACCCGCAGTGCCATGCGAAGCTCATCGAGCGCGACTGGTACCGCATTATCGCCGACCGCCTATCAGCAAGCTCCGGCGGCAACGGTCACTGCCCGCAATGTGGCACCGCAATCGCCGGGCGATGGTGATGAAACGTCTCTTCAGCCAGGCCATGGCCTTGCCTCGAGTCGTTCTGCCATAGAGAACCGTCCGTATGCCAAGATTAAGGCCGGAAACGGAACCTGTGACGACTTAGCTTGTCGGTTCACGCGAATATCTTGGAACCTATGACTTCCAATACCCTTCGCATGTCAACCATGTTCCTGCGCACTCTGCGCGAGGACCCCGCCGATGCCGATGTCGATTCGGCCAAACTGCTGCAGCGTGCCGGCTACATCCGCAAAGCCGCGCCCGGCATCTGGACCTGGCTGCCGCTTGGTCTCAAGGTGCTTAACAAGATCGAAGATATTATTCGTGAGGAGATCAACGGCATCGGTGCTCAGGAAGTGCACTTCCCGGCTCTGCTGCCGCGCGAGCCCTACGAGGCCACCCACCGCTGGGAGGAGTACGGCGATAACATCTTCCGTTTGAAGGATCGCCACGAGGCCGATTACCTGCTGGCCCCCACCCACGAGGAGATGTTCACCCTTCTGGTCAAGGACATGTACTCCTCTTACAAAGACCTGCCCGTCACCCTGTACCAGATCCAGACCAAGTACCGCGACGAGTTCCGCCCGCGCGCCGGTCTGATTCGCGGCCGCGAATTCATCATGAAGGATGCCTACTCCTTCACCATCGACGAGGAAGGCATGCGCAAGGCCTACTACGACGAGCGCGGTGCCTACGAGCGCATCTTCCAGCGTCTTGACTTGAAGTACGTGCCGGTGTTCGCCATGTCCGGTCCGATGGGCGGCTCTGCTTCTGAGGAGTTCCTTGCCCCGATGCCGATCGGTGAAGACACCTTCGCTCTGGCTCCTTCCGGCAAGGCTTGGAACGTCGAGGCTTTGACCACTCCGGAGCTGCCTGAAGTCGATGCTTCCAACACTCCTGCCGCTTCCAAGGAAGCCGCCCCGGATGCCAAGACCATCGACAACATGATCGAGCGTGCCAACGCCGACCACCCGCGTACCGATGGCCGCGAATGGCAGGCTTCCGACATCCTCAAGAACGTGGTGATTACCGTCAAGCACCCTGAGGATGAGGAGCATGACGAGCCGTGGCGCGAAGTGATCGTTGTCGGCGTGCCCGGTGACCGCACGGTGGATATGAAGCGACTGGAAGCCCAGTTCGCTCCCGCCGAGCTCGAAGAGGCCACCGAGGAAGACCTGAAGAACCACCCCGAACTGGTGCCCGGCTACATCGGCCCGATGGTGCTTGGTCCGCAGGCCGAAGCCGCTGGCGTGAAGAACCCGGTGCGTTACTTGGTGGACGCGCACGTGGTCAAGGGCTCCGCTTGGTTCACCGGTGCTGATGAGAACGAGGTTGACTACTACAACTTGGTCTATGGCCGTGATTTCAAGGCCGATGGCGTGGTCGAGGCCGTTGAGGTTCGCCACGGCGATATGAGCCCGGATGGTTCCGGCCCGCTGAGCTTTGAGCGCGGTGTGGAAATCGGTCAGGTCTTCCAGCTGGGTCTCAAGTATTCCAAGGCATTGGACCTGAAGGTGCTCGACCAGAACGGCAAGGCCGTGCCGGTGTGGATGGGCTGCTATGGCATCGGCGTCTCCCGCGTGCTGGCCTGCATCGCCGAAACGCATCACGATGAGGCCGGCTTGGCCTGGCCGTCCGTGATCGCTCCGGCCGCCGTTCATGTGGTGGCCACCGGCAAGGATGAAAAGGCATTCGAGGGTGCCGAGAAACTGGTCGCCGAACTTGAGGCCAAGGGCCTTGAAGTGATTTACGATGACCGTAAGAAGGTCTCTCCGGGCGTCAAGTTCAAGGATGCCGAGCTGATCGGCGTGCCGCTGGTCGCCGTGGTCGGTCGCGATTACGTGAACGATGGCACCATTGAGATCCGTGATCGCAATGGCGAGAACAAGGTCGCCGTGCCCGCTGCTGAAGCTGCCGGTACCTTGGCCGATCGTTTTGCTGCTCTCGGCTGAGGGTGGCTGATAGCCCATAATTACAGCGCCATCCTGCTCTTTGCAGGGTGGCGCTTTTGCTTTTTGCTCCTAATTGTGGATAGTCCAAAATTATCCACAGTACAAAAAATGCAACCCCGTCACGGTATCCACAATTGTCGGTTGCCCTTGTGCTGTTACGGTGCGGCACTTCACAGTGGAGATACCGTTGGGGTGTGCATTGGTGATGACTCCATAGACAGGCCCCGGCGGTCCACAACAGTGACGTGAGAAAGGGCCGATCATGGCGATTCAACAGGCAGCAGTAACTATTACCGGATTTGTGGCGGGCGATCCCGTGCTAGGCGGAACGGACACTTTTCCCGTGCTGACCTTCCGAATGGGCAGCACCCGTAGCAGGTTTAATCAGAGCACACAGCAGTGGGAGGATTTTGCCACCGCCTGGATTACGGTCAAGGCATTTCGCGCGTTGGCAAAAAATACCAAACAATCGGTTCGACGTGGCGATCGCATTGTGGTGGTCGGAGTGCTCAACACGGACCAGTGGACTACCGAGCAGGGCGAGGCCCGTAGCAAAACCGTTGTGGAAGCCACCAATATCGGCCATGATCTCACTTTTGGCACCACTTCTCTTGCCAAGGCGCAGCGCAATGGCACCAATGCCAATGCGGGTACTGATGAGGCATCCCGGCAAAATCTGCAGAATCGGCAGTCCTATGATGCCGGGTCCAGGCCGGGCGCCGACCCCTATGCCAATGCAGCCGGAACGAAGCCAGTGGAATTCGGCATCACCGAGAACGATCAAGGTGATCAATCCAATGCGACGCGAGACCAAGAACATGCCGACGGTGAAGTTTCGGCGCCGAATGTCGATGCAGGTCAATCACAATCCGCAAGCCAGAAAGCTTTCGCCGGTGGTGCTGCGAATGCTACAGAGGAGGAAACGGACGAGTTCTAGATGCGGCCAAAACGATATCGGCCTGCACCCTTGCGAAGGATTACAGGCCGATATTGATTGGTGGAGGAATTACCAGATACGCACGCGGGCGTCAGGATCCAGCCACATGGCGTCGCCCTCAGTGACGTTGAACGCATCATAGAAGAGATCCACATTGCTGGCGATGCCGTTGGTGCGGAATTCGGCCGGCGAATGCGGGTCGATTTGCAAGTACTGCTCGGCCAGTTCGTCACGGTTCTTGGTACGCCAGATGGAGGCGTAGCTCAGGAAGAAACGCTGCAGACCAGTGAAGCCGTCCATCTCGGGGGCGGTACTGAGCAGTGCCTTGATGGCGGCGGGGGAACCGTCTTCCTCGGCATCCGCTTTACCGGCAGCCTTGCCGAGCGCAAAAGCATACGCCTTCAGTGCGATGTTCACGCCACCCAAGTCGCCGATGTTCTCGCCGATGGTCAGCGCGCCGTTGACATGCGGTGCCTTGTCCGGTTCGTCGGCGTATTTCTCGGCCAGCTGCTGCGGCACAAAGCCGTTGTACTGGGCGATCAGCGCACCGGTGCGGGCCTCGAAGTTCTTGCGATCCTCATCGGTCCACCAGTTGTTGAGCTTGCCGTCGCCGTCATACTGCGAACCCTGGTCGTCAAAACCGTGGCCGATTTCGTGGCCGATCACCGCGCCGATGCCACCATAGTTGGCTGCATCTTCGGCCTTCGGATCGAAGAACGGAGGCTGCAGAATCGCCGCCGGGAACACGATGACATTCATGCTCGGCTCGTAGTAGGCGTTCACCGTCTGCGGGTTCATCAGCCACTCGTCTTTGTCGGCCGGCTTGCCGACCTTGGCCAGCTGGTAGCCGGTCTCATAGAGGTTTGCGGCCTTGGCGTTCTCGGCTGGCAGCGCGTCTGCGGATGGATTCAATGCCGAGTAGTCGCGCCAATGGTTGGTGTAGCCGATTTTCGGCGTGAATTTGGAGAGCTTCTCCAGTGCCTTGGCCTTGGTGTCTTCGCCCAGCCAATCGGAATTGGTGATGGATGCGCGGTAGGCGTCAATCAGATTGGCGACTAGTCCCTCCATGCGGCGCTTCGAGCTTTCGGGGAAGTGACGACGCACGTACTCGCGGCCCACGTCTTCGCCGCAGATGCCGTTGACCAGGCTGACTGCGCGCTTCCAGCGGTCACGCTGCTTCTTGGCGCCGGAAAGTACCTTGCCGTAGAAGTCGAAGTTTGTGGTGTCGAAGTCGTGGGACAGCGAGGAAGCGAAGCCTAGGATCATGTGGACACGGGCCCACAGCTTGAGATCGGCCAGATCGGCTTCGGCCCAGAACGCATCAAGACCGGTGAGGAAGCTCGGCTCATGCACGATGACGCGCGCGAACACGGACTTGAAGTCAATCGGCTGGGCCTTGGCGGACTCGGTGGCATCATAGGCGGACTGCCAGGCGTCAATCCAGGAATCGAGATCGAAGTTCTTCAGTGTGGCGGCCAGGTCGTTGTAATCGGTGGGGTTATAGGTCTTCACCGAGTCGCGCGTGGCCACATTGTCCCAATGGTTGGCGGCAATCTTAGTTTCCACGGCAAGGAAGTGGCGAGCCATATCAAGGGCGGCATCACTGGGGGTTGCGGTGGTCGGCTCATTGCCTTCATCCTCGTCCTGCGGCTTTGGCAGTTCGTCATCCACGTTGGGGTTGTCTTCAGCTGCTGGAGCATAGCCGGCATTGACAAGCTGCGTGGCTACCATGTTCACATACGCTTCGCGTACAGGAGCGTAGTGGTCTTCGCGGTAGTAGGCTTCGTCCGGCAGACACAGACCGGCCTGCTCGAGGTGGGCGATGTTGCGGTCCGGGTCGCCGGGGTCGCCGTATACGGCCAGACCGAACAGGTCGGGGCCTCCGGTTGGGTTGATGGTGCCGAGCACGCGCGTGAGGGCGGCCTTGTCGATGGAGGAATCGATAAGGTCAAGTTCATCGCGGATCGGGTCGAGGCCGGCGGCTTCGATGGCATCCGTATTGAGGAACGAGCGATACAAGGCCTGTGATTTGGTTGCCGGGCAGTCATCGTCTTCGAGAATCTCGTGCACCTGGTTTTCGGAATCCTCCGCGAGCTTGTCGAAGGAGCCGTAGCGCGAACGATCGTCGGGCAGGCGGTAGGTGTCGATCCATGGGCCGTTGACGTAGCGGAACAGGTCGTTGGTCGGTTTGATGACGGAGGAGAACGATGCCGGGTCAATGCCCGACGTCAGCGTTTCGGTTTCGTTGGTCATGGCCTCAAGCCTAATCGCGGCGGGGGAGAAGCGTTCCTCGGTCATCGCAACGTTGCGCCGTAAGTGAAATAGACATATTGCCTAGTTTTGATGATGGTCTGAATTGGATAACCTGTCTAGTGTGGTAGATGAAGCTTGAATGTGACCTGATGAAAGGAGTCATGATGGGCGATCCGAATGACGGCCAGTGGAATGGTCAGCCGAACCGGCAAGACCAGTCCGGTCAGCAAGGCCAACCACGGTATGGTGCGTATGACAGCAATCACGGCGGCCAATTCCCGACGCAGGGTGCGCAGGGACCGCAGGGTGGCCCGGGCCAGAACCCGTATTATGGCCCATATGCATATAACCCGGGTTACGGTCCAAATGGTCAGCCATACCAAGCTGATGAACAACGCAACGATCAGGACCAGTCCGGCTGGCAGCAGACCAATTGGTATACCGGCAATTTCAACCCGTTCCGTCTTATTGAGGAATGGTTGCCAGAAAAGGCCAAGACCAAGATTCGTGTGATCTACGGCGTAGTTGGCGTTGCCGCCATCGCCCTTGGCGCGGCCCTTTTGCTCGTGCCGAACAAGACCTTGGCTCTGGCGGCTCTGCTGCTTGGTGTCTACTTCGTCATCTCCGGTGTGGTGCGCATCGTGGGTGCTTTGGTGGAGCCGTTCCTGCCGGCCGGTTGGCGTGTGCTGGATGTGTTCGTCGGTATCTTGCTGACTTTCGGCGGCGTGGTGGTTGTCAGAAACTACGGTATGACCGGGCAGACGCTGGCGCTGCTCATCACCATGATGGTCGGCTTCGGCTGGATCATGGAAGGTGTGATGTCGCTGGTGGAATCGTGGCGTATCCCTCATTCGGGATGGGCCATCGCCTATGCGATTATCTCGATTGTTGCCGGCTTTATCGTGCTGATGAGTCCGCTGAGCTCTGCGGTCTTCATGGTGGTGTTTGGAGGATGCGCCATGGTCGTCATGGGTATCACCGCGGTTATCCGCGCTTTCACTTTCGGCAAGCCTAGAAAGTAGACACCAAGTCATCAAGCCAAAGCGTCCGTGCGGGTTCCATACTTGCCCGGGCGCTTTTTCTTGGCCGCACCCGCTGCCGTCGCTTGGCGGTGCCGGGCGCTGGCAGTTGACCCCGGGCTGGACTAGAGTTGAGAACAAGTCTCAACAAGGTAGAAAGAGCCTCATGATCGAACTGAAAACCCCTCGTGAAATCGAGGAAATGAAGCCTGCTGGTCGTTTTGTCGGCGGCATTCTGAAGGAACTGAAAGAGAACACCAAGGTCGGCACCAACCTGCTCGAAATCGACGAGTTCGTCCACAAGAAGATTGTGGACCGCAAGGGTGCCGAATCCTGCTATGTTGACTACGCTCCCGACTTCGGCACTGGCCCGTTCGCCCACTACATCTGCACCTCCGTCAATGACGCTGTGTTGCACGGCGTGCCATATGACTACAGCCTGAAGGACGGCGACCTCGTCTCCCTCGACCTCGCCATCTCCGTGGACGGCTGGGTGGCCGATTCCGCCGTCAGTTTCGTGGTCGGCAACGATCCCGACCCCGAAGACCTGCGCATCATCAAGTGTACTGAAGAAGCGCTCGCCGCCGCCATCGACGTGGCCAAGCCCGGCAACCGTCTCGGTGATATCTCCAATACCATCGGCGATATCGCGCGCGAATACGGCTATCCGATCAACCTTGAGTTCGGCGGCCACGGCGTGGGTCACATCATGCACGGCGATCCGCATGTGCCGAACGATGGCCGCGCCCACCATGGCTACAAGCTGCGTGAAGGCCTGGTCATCGCTATCGAACCGTGGTTCCTCAAGACCACCGACGAGATCTTCCAGGATCCGAAGGATGGTTGGACCCTGCGCGCCTCCGACGGTTCGCGCGGCGCTCACTCCGAGCACACCATCGCCATCACCGAGAACGGTCCGATCATCTTCACCGATCGCTCCAGCCTCTGATTGACGCAAGCGCTTGAATGTTCGCGGTTTTCCGCGATTTCGAGACGTAACAAGCCGAAGTGCATTTGCTTTGATAGCATGAGCGCACTTCGGCTTTCGTGTATCGACCGGCATTCGTTGGCGGTAACACAAAAGACATACAGTACCGAACACCAATGTTCATAAATGTTGGTGTTCGAACAAGCGGTTCATAAAGAGGAAGGCGCGCGCATGGCGACGGCACAGCTTGATGTCGATTCGAGCAAGTTCAACCTGCCTGTGGTGAAGGCGAGTGCGGGACCGGATGGCATTGTTGTTTCCAAGCTGCGCAATGACGGCTGGGTGACGCTTGACCCCGGATTCCTGACCACTGCCCAATGCGAGTCGAAGATTACGTATATCGACGGCAAGCATTCGATTTTGCGCTACCGCGGCTACCCGATCGAGCAGCTGTGTGAGGACTCCGATTTTCTTGAGGTCGCCTGGCTACTGCGTCATGGCGAATTGCCAAGCAAGGCCGAGTACGAGCAGTTCTGCGCGGACATCAACCATAAGACCATGGTTGGCGAGGATTTCCGCACATTCATGGGCTCGTTCCCGCGTGCTGCGCATCCGATGAGTGTGCTTGCCTCCGCAATCAACGCGCTGGCCACGTTCTACCCGGATACGACTGACATCGCCGACACCGATCAGCTTGATGAGTCGGCCAAGATCATCATGGCCAAGGCTCGCACGATCGTATCGTATATTTTCCGCCGTCGCCGTGATGAGCCGATGCTGTACCCGGATTATGCGCGTGGCTATGTGGACGACTTCCTGCGTATGTGCTTTGCCGTGCCGTATGAGCCATTCGAGTCCGACCCGTTGTATGTACATGCGTTGGGTCGCTTACTGATTATCCACGCCGACCATGAGCAAAACTGCTCGACTTCGGTGGTGCGTATTGCTGGCTCGGCTCATGCCAACCTGTATTCGGCGGTGGCCGCCGGTGTCAATGCGCTGTCCGGCCCGCTGCATGGTGGCGCGAACGAGGCCGTGCTACGCCAGCTGAAGGCAATCCGCGACTCCGGCAAATCCGTGCGCGAATTCGTGGAGGATGCCAAGGCCAAGGGTCAGAAGATTTCCGGCCTGGGCCACCGCGTATACAAGTCGTATGATCCGCGCGCCGCGATTGCCAAGAAGTATCTGGAAAAGATCATGGAACGAGAGGATACGCAGAAGCTGCCTTCCGATGAGCGGGCGTTATTTGCCGTGGCCACGGAGCTTGAGGACATTGCGCTGAATGACGAATACTTCGTGTCGCGCAATCTGTACCCCAATGTCGATTTCTATACGGGTCTGATTTACCGGGCAATTGGCTTCGATCCGGCCATGTTCACCACGTTGTTCGCGTTGGGTCGTATTCCTGGCTGGATTGCCCAGTACCGTGAGATGCTGGCCGACCCGAACACCAAGATCGGCCGTCCGCGTCAAGTCTACACTGGCCCGGTCGAGCGCGACTACGTGCCCATGGACGAGCGCTAAATGCTCTGCGTGGTCCGGTGATGCCGGTTTGTTCGATATGTGGGAGCTGATTGCTCGCTACATGATAATTTGCGTAAGAAATATTGATTCACCCGAGGGTTTGCCCCGCTGAGATTGTGTTAGCGAGGCAAACCCTCGAGTTTGTTGTGACTATGCCGCACTGAGAGGGCTTTAGCGGGGTGGTTTGTTGACTTAGTCGCGGTTTTGCTTCGCTGATATCGTCTTATCGGTGCAAAACCCAGGGTTGCTGGTGGTTTTGCCCCGCTGAGAACATGTCAGCGGGGCAAAACCTCGGGTAGTAAGAAAAAACGCCTCACTGGAATACCAAATGAGGCGTTTACATAACCGCTAGGCGCCCAATATGGGCTGACTGCTTAGTTCTTATGCAGCTTTTCGTTGAGCTCGATGCCCACCTTGCGGTAGCGGGCTTCGATACGGCCGTTCACCGAGTTGCGGATGAACAGGATATTGTCCTTGCCGGAGAGGTCCGAACCCTTGACGACCTCCAGAGGTTCGCCGGCCGCGGCCTTGGCCTTATCCCAGATGGTGATCTTGGTGCCGGCGGTGACGTATAGGCCGGCCTCAACCGTGCAATTGTCGCCCAAAGAGATGCCGATGCCGGCGTTGGCGCCGAGCAGGCTGTGCTCGCCGATGGAGTTGCGCAGCTTACCGCCGCCGGAGAGGGTGCCCATAATGGAGGCGCCACCGCCGATGTCGGAGCCGTCGCCCACAACCACACCCTGTGAGACGCGGCCTTCGACCATGGAGACGCCGAGCGTGCCGGCGTTGAAGTTCACGAATCCGGCATGCATCACGGTGGTGCCGGCAGACAGATAGGCACCGAGACGCACGCGGTCGGCATCGCCGATACGCACGCCGGTGGGCACCACGTAGTCAATCATGCGCGGGAACTTATCCACACCGAAAACGTTGACAGTGGTGGCAGGAGCTGCGGCCGACAGGCCCGCCTGAGTGGCAAAAGCGAGAGCCGCATCGGTGGCGGCACGTTCCACGTCGGCCTTGCGCAACGTGAAATCCTCCACGGCGAACGGGCCGTAATTGGTCCACACCACATTGGCGAGCTGGGCGAAGATGCCATCGAGATTCAGGGTGTTCGGCTTGGCCATGCGCATGCTCATCAGGTGAAGCTTCAGGTAGGCGTCGGCTGCGTTGACGATTGGCTCATCCAGCTGGCTGACGGCGAACACCGGCACGCGACGGATGCCGCGGGCGTCGGCCTCCGTGTGGGCCAATGTGCCGAAGTTGTGGTTTGGTCGGTCGGACTCGGCGGGTGCCTCGCCGAGAGTCAATTCGGGGTACCAGACGTCCAAGGTGGTGCCGGCAGCATCGACGCTGGCCAGACCCCAGCCCCATGCGGTACGCGCTTCGCTCATAGATATGCTCCTTTATCGCTTGCTGCTCCACATCGTTGAACGATGTGCAGCGTTTTGCTGGTTACCACCTTAGCGTCATGTCTGGTTAGCCGAGAGCTTGGTTCCGCGTAATGGCTCGCGAGACACTCGACTAAGATGGAAATGTTGGCCTGAAACATGTAATCGGGGGAGGGATCCATGAATAACGGATACGGCGTATTCGGGCATGTTCCTGACGATGCCTCCCATGGCGGCGGCGACTCCGATTACGAAGATGACAATGCGGCTTGGGGCAATGGGCTGAGGCGTCGCAATCCGTGGAAGAGCGCGAATGCGGATGGTGACGAATCCATGTTGCCCGATGACGGCGATTTCGTTGGTGTTGATGATGATGGCAATGATGATGTGACATTCGGCTCGACTGGATCACTCAGTGCGGAGGATGCGGTTGTTCCTTATGGCCAGTCACGTCGGCCGGGTCGTTCCGTGTGGTTCGATGATGAGGATGAGATTAACGGCCTGAATGAGCAAGGTGTCCGGCAGGCGCCTATTGCGGCATTACGCCGTGATGTGGAAACCTCCACCTCGAACGCCGTATTGGCCCGTGCCCGCGTCATCGCGCGCAAAGCGGCCAGTATGCTCATCGACCCCACCTATGACGAGAATCGGCGTACCGGATATGCCGAACTCGGCGCCATGATGCGCGGCACCACCAGTCCCTCCAGCCGGTATCGTGTCAATCTGCAGTTCGACCTTGACACCGGGGAAGTGGCTGGCGGTGATTGCACCTGCCCGGCTTATGGACGCGGGTATGGCATTTGCAAGCATATGGCGGCTCTCGCCTTGATGTTCTGCGATGAGCCACAACGATTCAAGGGATACCATGCCGGTGCCGTGCGGCCTTCGCGCGCGTTGCTTGACTACATGGAACGCGCGGATAAGCAAGATGCGCAGGTCAGGGCTCGTCGACGCAGCGCCGTCATGCAACGGTTTGATGGCGGCGGTACGGCTGGGCGCGGTGTTTCCAGCCACCGCAATCGGACCGGGTATGGTTCCGGAATGGGCGGGTATCAGGGTTTGCGTGAAACCGTCTCGGTTGGCCAGGTCAGACTTACACCCATCCTGAGCTTCATCGATGGTACCTGGAGTGTGGAATTCAAGATTGGCTCAGCCATAAACTCCTCCAGCTATGTGCTGAAATCCATCCCACAATTCGTGCGGGCCATGACCAACGGCGATCATGAGGATTACGGGCAGAAACTGGCGTTCACGCATACGCCGGATATGCTTGATGCGGATTCCCGCCCATTGCTGAGATTCCTGAAATCCGCGCTCGCCATACGTCACGCGGCCGAACAGCAGGATCGGTATTACGGGCGTATTGCCATTGACCGTCACCTGACACTATCCGAGACGGAAGTGGCTTCGCTATTGGTTTTGCGTGAAAGCGTAGGCGTGCAACTGGTGCTGGACACCTGGTTTTCCAGCCAGCCTTCGCCGGTATCGGTTGGCGGGGAACCAAACCTGACCATGCATATCGTCAGACGCGATTCCCGTATGTTCGGGTCGGAAGCCGGGTATTTGCTGACTGGAACGCCTTCGGTGGAGACCGTCATCAATGGCGACCGTGAATCTTGGCTGTTGCTCGCACCGTCCGAGCCTTTGGCTTACACCTCCGCCATGATGGCAAAGTCGCGGCGCAAAAGTGCCGCAGGATACCGGTTCGTCCGTTGCCCGAAGCAATTCGGTCCGATTACGGAACTTATCGGTGAGCTGTTTGCGCCAGACGGTGAGGGGCAGGTCATCGCCGGAGACGATTCGGCTCTGTTCGCCCGCACGTTATTGCCGCAACTGGTGAATGTAGACATGCTTGCCGCCGATGACATCCCGCGTGAACTTGCTGAGCTGAGTCCTGCCGAGTGCCATGTTGGGTTCTATCTGGATCGTACGGAAAACGGCGTGGAATGCGAGGCCAAGGCCCGCTATGGGAATGTAATGGTGCCGCTGCTGCCGGCTGGGCCCGCTGTGAGCGCCGACGGTGGCGGCATGCCGGTCGCGGTGCCTGGCCGTGACCTTGATACCGAACATCTGGCTCTTGACGTGGTAAGTGAGTTCTTCTCCATGCCTGAGGAGCGGCGGCGCAAGTTGGCCGAAACCAGACAGGCGACTGCCGGATTCAGGACCCCGGCATCCCGCGCCAAGGCCCGCGCGCGTGCGTCCGAGGCCGCCGTCATCAACCGTGATGACACCACACAGATTATCCGCTTGTTCGATGAAGGTCTGCCGGCGTTGCATGAGGTGGGAGAGGTGTTCACCACGCCTGCGTTCGACCGGCTCATCGCACCCAAGCCGCCGAGCGTCAAAGTCGGTTTGTCCATCAAGGGCAATCTGGTGGAGATCTCGCCCATTGCCGATGAAGTGCCGCCTGACGAGGTCGGTGCCTTGCTCGTATCCTATCGACGTCGTCAGCGCTATCACCAGTTGAAGGACGGTACGCTGCTCAAACTTGAGGGCGCAAACCTGAATACGCTTGATACGCTGGCTGCCGATCTTGATTTGGACGAGCAGCAGCTCAATTCCGGGCTGATTGAATTGCCGGGCGGCAGAGCATTTCTGCTGGACGGTGAACTGCCGGATGACGGTTCCGATGTGGTCAAGGATGCATCTTTCACCGAATACATTGACGACCTCAAAATCATCGACCCCAAATCATACGAGGTGCCGGACAGCCTCAAGCCCGTTCTCCGCCCGTATCAGGTCGAGGGCTTCCGGTGGTTGAACACCTTGTGCGACAAAGGATTCGGTGGCATTCTTGCCGACGAAATGGGACTGGGCAAATCCGTACAGCTCATTGCCCTGTTGTTGTCTCGCTATCGGAAGCCGGGCACTGCGGATGGCGCGATTGTGGAACCTTCGCTTATTGTCTGCCCGGCATCGTTGGTATACAACTGGGCTGCCGAGTTTGCCAAATTTGCCCCCAGCTGTAATGCCATGGTCGTTTCCGGCACCAAATCCGAGCGTCGCACTGCCATAGACCGTGCGTTCCGTGCGGATGAGCCCACTGTGCTCATCACCTCATACGATTTGCTGCGCCGGGATGTAGACGACTACACCGCAGATGAGCGGCGTTTCAACGTCATGGCTCTGGATGAGGCTCAATACATCAAAAACCACACCACCAAAATTGCCAAAGCGGTTAAGGCCGTAGCGGCGGACCATCGTTTTGCTTTGACCGGCACGCCGATCGAGAACCGACTTTCCGAATTGTGGAGCATTTTCGATTTCCTCATGCCCGGCTTGCTCGGCACGTACAAGCGGTTCCATGAACGGTATGAACTGCCCATCTCCAACGCGAGAGCCGCGGATTCCAGTACCGAAGAAGGCCGTGCCGCTGCTCAGGTCAATCCCGAGGCGGCACGGGTGTCCCACCAATTGCAGTCGCTGGTGGGCGTGTTCATTAAGCGCAGGCTGAAGTCCCAAGTGCTGACCGACCTACCGGACAAGCTGGAAACCACACTGACCGTGCAACTTGCCGGCGAACAGCGCAAGCTGTATGCGGCTCACGAGCAGCGCCTGCGCATGCAGCTCGAACACAGCGAGGAGGCGGACTTCAACACCTCGAAGATTCGTATCCTCGCCGAGCTGACCAGACTGCGCCAGATCTGCTGCGATCCAAGGTTGCTGTACGCCGATGCCAAAGACCAGTCGGCCAAACTCGCGGCCATCACCGAGCTGGTGGAGACCTGCGTGAACGAAGGCAAGAAGGCGCTGATCTTCTCCCAGTTCACCAGTTTCCTTGATCTGATCGCCGAACGTTTCGACGCGCAAGGCCTGCGCTACTACACCATCACCGGTTCCACGCCCAAAAGGAAGCGCCTCGAGCTCGTCGACCAGTTCAACGCGGACGATACGCCCGCTTTCCTGATTTCATTGAAGGCCGGCAACACTGGTCTGAACCTCACCGGCGCCAGCGTGGTCATCCACGCCGACCCATGGTGGAACGCCGCCGCCCAGGATCAGGCCGCCGATCGAGCCCATCGCATCGGCCAGACCGAAGACGTCAACGTGTACCAGGTGGTGGCCAAGGACACCATTGAAGAACGCATCTTGGAGCTTCAGCACACCAAGAGCGAACTTGCCCGCCAGTTCACCGACGCCTCCCCGCTCGCCGACGAAACCGGCGCCGGCACCACTGTCTTTGCCGAAGCCCCTGCCTCTATCGCCACCCTCACTAGGGACGACCTTCTCGATCTGTTGGGATGAGTGGGTTACAGTATCTGCTCCATGCCGATGCGGTAGGGGGTCAGTCCCATGCGCTCATAGAAGGTCTGGGCCTTGGGATTGCAGGCCCAAACATTGAGGGTCACGTTGTAGCAGCCGAATTTGCGGGCGAAATCGAGCACGTAATGATACAGCGTGGAGCCCACATGATGACCACGAGAGCGCTCGTCAACGCATAGATCGTCGATGTACAGAGTCTTGATATTGGTCAGAATATTACTGTTGGTGTGTTGCTGGAATACGCAGAATGCGTAGCCGAGCACTTGATCGACGGCGAGGGAGCCGGTGTTGCTGGATTCTTCAGCTGAGTGTGCGGCGCTGACTGATTCGGCATCGCCGGCATTGGCAGTGTCGGCCGGTGCCACTGCCACGAACACAGGGGTTTGATCGTCGGCCAGAATCGTTTTCAGTTCTTCATCCGTGTACTTTTTGGCGCCGCCTTTGAACAGATCCGGTCGGCCGGCGTGATGCACTTCGAGCACTTGCCGCAACAGTTCATCAATCTGGGGAATATCGGCCGCCGTGGCCCTGCGAATCGTCATGTCTGCCATAGGTGAAGTGTAAGTGCGCGGTCTCGACCAGCGTGCGAGGAATGACCGGAATAAGAAATGACGACCGCATGCAATGGGTGATCGTTCGATCGGATATCGTCTCGTACCGATATGACACGGTAGTCTGGAGTGCGTGAGTCGTAAGAAGCAGCCAGTGGAAAAGTATGAACGGGGCACCCGCTCGTACACGATGTCGCATATTCGCGGCAAAGACACCAAAATCGAGGTGCTGGTACGCAGCTATCTGTTCCGCAGGGGCCTGAGATTCCGCAAGAACGACAAGCGCTACCCGGGCCATCCGGACGTGGTACTGCCGAAATACCACACCATCGTGTTCGTCAACGGCTGTTTCTGGCATATGCATGAAGGCTGTTCCAAACATTCGATGCCGAAGTCGAATGTGGAATTCTGGCAGGCGAAACTGTTGCGCAACCACAATCGAGACATCGCCCAGCGCGCCGAATTAGAGGCCTCCGGCTGGCGTGTGATCACCGTGTGGGAGTGCGAATTGACAAAAGCCGCACGAGACGGGCGTCTCGCACGGCTATACGAACAGATTGTGTGTCCTTCTGGCTTCCCGCTGGAGGGGAGCTGTCGCCGCAGGTGACTGAGGGGAGGTCGACATCGATTGGTCTGCAGGACCACCCTCCGACGCTGCGTGCCATCTCCCTCCAGCGGGAGGACGACTACTGCTCAAACGGGAACTTGAGGCCCCAACTGCCACGAATCGCATCCATAAGCTCCATAATGCGAATGGTGTCGGCATGAGGCATCGCTTCGCATTCGGTCTTGTCGTCCAATAGGGCATTGGCCGCGGCGGCAACCTCATACTCGTAGCCGGTCAATTGCGGCGGAACCGAGATGCTGCGCACGGGCTTGTGGTCCTTGCCGTAGATATCGATGGACTCGGGATTGTTGATATTGGTAACTTCCAGATATCCCTCGGTGCCCCACACATATCCGCCGCGATCGGAGGCCACCATCATCGAGCTGGTGGATACCGCCATCGTGCCGTCGCTGTAATACAGCGTGGTGGAATTCTGTGCGTCCACGCCGGTTTCATACGGCACCATCGAGGTGCTGAAATGATCCAATGTGCGGCCGTGATCAGCACCCACCGCCATATCCAAGAAGTTCAGCGGATACACACCTACATCGAGCAGCGCGCCGCCGGCGCAGGCCGGATCGATCATGCGGGCCTTGCCGGACACTGGATAGCACAGGTTGGCGCTCGCCGACTTGACCTCGCCGATTTCACCTGAATCGATGACTTCGTTGATGAACTGACGACTCGGCATATAGCGTGTCCAGATCGCCTCCGTGCACAGCAGGCCTGTCTCCTCGGACATGGCCAAAGCCTCGCGCGCCTGTGCGGTATTCGCGGTGAACGACTTCTCCACGAGCACGTTCTTGCCGGCCTCCATGCACAAAATCGCCTGCTCGGCATGCAGATTATGAGGAGTGGCGATATAGACCAAATCAACATCCGGGTCAGCCACCAGATCCTCATACGAACCATACGCTTTGTCGAGATGCCATTGATTGGCGAATGCCTGTGCGCGATCCAGATCACGGGCAGCCACGGCATACGGGTGAATCCATGAGGAATACAGCGGGTCGGTGGCCATTTCGACCAAGGTATTGGCCATGGTGTGAGCTATACGTCCTGCGCCCAGAATAGCAACGTTGATTTTCTCGCCGCTGGCCTCAAATTCGGCGCGTTTGCCGTTGAATCGGCTCATCATTCCTCCTTGAACTTGGGTTGAGGTGGTAACCGGTCTCCCCGGCGATTATAAAGCCACGGAAAAACCTTGTCCCCGAGAGCGGATAGAACCGAACCATGGAAAACGAAGCAGTGCAGCAGCCCGTGTCCCCGGTTATGTCTCGTCGCGCGCGCGAGGCCAATCCCTTCCGCGCCATGGTATTTGGCGAGAAAGCGGACAAGATGATCGCATCCGGTGTCAGTGTCATCAAGCTCAGTCTGGGGGAGCCTGATTTCGGTGCGCCGCCTGCCGTACGCGATGCCATGCGCGAACAATACGATGGCCGTGCCTTGCCCTACACCGCAGCCATGGGATTGCCCGAACTGCGCCAAGCCATCGCCGATTTCTATCGAGAACGCCATGATTTGGATATCGATCCCAAACGCATCTGCGTGACTGCCGGTGGGTCCGCCGCTTTGCTGTTGGCCACAGCCCTGACCGTGGATCCCGGTGATGACGTGATCGTGGCCGATCCCTCCTACCCGTGCAACCGCGAGCTGGTGCGTTCCTTTGAAGGCCGGGTTGTCGATGTGCCGACATCGGCCGCCACGCGGTTCCATCTGACCGCCGACCTATGCCGCCAATATTGGACGGACGACACCAAGGCCGTGATGATCACCTCACCGTCCAATCCCACCGGCACCACCATCGACTTCGCCGTGCTGGATGAAGTATGCCAGTTGGCCGCCAAGCGTGGCGCATGGCGCATCGTGGACGAGACCTATCTTGATCTGGCCGATCATGAGCCGGACGGCACTGAGGTCAAATCGGTGCTGGCTTGTGACCCTGGCGCCATCGTGTGCAACAGTTTCTCCAAGTTCTTCGGCATGACCGGTTGGCGTCTTGGCTGGGCCATTCTGCCGGATGATTCCACCGTGCTGGAGGCGGTCGATGATCTGGCCACCAATTATTACCTGTGTGCGCATACGCCCACCCAGCATGCGGCGCTCGCCTGTTTCACGCCGGAGAGCTTGGCTGAGTGTGAAGCCCGCCGTCAGGAGCTGCTGAGCCGTCGGCGCATCGTAATTGATGGTTTGAAGCGCATCGGACTGCCGGTCGAAGTGGAGCCGAACGGCGCGTTCTATGCCTACTTCGACATTTCCCGTACCGGATTGGATGCATGGACGTTCTGCGAGCGTGCGCTGGATGAGGCGCATGTAGCGTTGACCCCTGGCCGCGACTTTGGTGCCGCCACCGCCGATACGCATGTTCGGTTGAGCTATGCCGCTTCTCGCGAGGCGTTGTCCGAAGGCCTGGAACGACTTGACAGGTTCGTCGAATCGCTGTAATGGGCTGGGCTGTTGTACAGTAGTCGCGTTTGTGTTAGGTAAGGTCAGGAATCATGGTCAATCTGCGTTCGCATACCACGCGGCTCGGTGTGCTTGATATCGGTTCAAATACCATCCATATGTTGATTGTCGATGCAGCTCCGGGCGCGCGTCCCGATCCTGAGGCCAGTACCAAATCAACGGTGCGCCTGATGAAGTATCTCAAGGATGACGGCTCAATCAAGAAGTCCGGCATTGAGGCGATTCTGGCCGCCGTTGCCCAGTGCATGAAATTGGCTGAAGAATATGAGATCACTCAGTTGCTGGTCATGGCCACATCCGCTTTGCGCGAGGCGCCGAACGGCAACAAGGTGATTCATAAGATTGAAGAGATGATCGGTCAGGGCGTGACTGTGCTGTCCGGCAATGATGAGGCGCGTCTGACGTTCCTGGCCGCCCGCCGCTGGTATGGCTGGGATGCCGGCCGATTGCTGGTGCTGGATATTGGTGGCGGCTCGCTCGAAGTGGCGATGGGCTCCGATGAAGAGCCGACTGTGGCGCTTTCCGTGCCGGCAGGTGCCGGCCGTGTGACCACCGAGTTCCTGCCTTCCGGTATGGCCACTCCCGAGGAGCTGGAGGACGTGCGCAAAGATGTGCGTAAGATTCTGGCGCCGATGGTCAAGGTGTTCCCGCAATCCAAACATCCGAACCATGCCGTTGGCACGTCCAAGACCTTCCGTTCGCTGGCTCGCTTGTGTGGCGCGGTGATTCGTGCGTCTGGGCGTGAAGATACGTGGATCATGACCCGCGAGCAGCTGGAGGATTGGATTCCTCGTCTGGCGGCGATTGCTCCCGAACAGCGCGTGGCGTTGCCCGGTATCATGCCTGAGCGCACAATGCAGATTGTGGGCGGCGGCGTGGTTGCTGACGAGATCATGAAGGCCCTGAACATTCAGGAAGTCGAAATCTGCCCGTGGGCGTTGCGCGAAGGCGCCATCCTGCGTTGGCTCGACCAGTTCGGCCGCACCCGTCTCGGTTTTTGACACTTTCTCTGCTCCCGCCAGCGGGAGCAAGTATTACCCTACCGAAATCGTAGCGAGTAGTGCCGCGTGATCGGAGCCTGCGATTTTGGCGATTTGGCATTGCCCGGCCGTCATACCAGTGTCCAGCACCACATGATCGATGCCGGCAAACGTTGGCAGATAGCTGCGGTTGGTCGGCCAGGAGAACGTGAAGCCATGTCCGGACTGGTGGGCTGCGTCGACGAATCGATTGCCCAGAAATTCGCGGAATGGCGTGTGATCGTAGGTGGCGTTGAAGTCGCCCATGAAAATATAGCGGGCGTCCGTGTGGCTGCGCATCAGGCCAAGTTCGTCAAGCGAACGTTTCCATTGGCCCCAGTATCCGGGCACGGGTGCGGTGGTGTGCACGGAGACGAAACGAATCTGGTTGCCTCCCATGTCCACTGTGCCGGAGGGCATGAATGAGGCGCTGGAATTCACCTCGTCGTCGACCACGTCCTTAAGCGGTGCCGCAGACCAGAGGCCGTTGCCATACACGCCATCGGACGAGGATACGTGCGCATACGGCAGATAATGTTCAATGCCGGCTTCGGTCAGCTGCTTGACGAAATCATCCGTGGTCTCCTGCAGCGCGAGCACTTCCACGCGCTGATCGCGTACCAGATTGACGATGGATTGGGCGTCGGCCTGCCCCTTGTAGACATTGAAGGTCATCACGCGGGCATAGGCGTCGGCGGTGTGCGCTTCGGCCGCGGCTACGGCGTTCTGTGCGTCTTGGGAAAGTGAGTTGGTCGGGAAGAAAAACGGGTACTGCCAGTAGACGTTCAGTCCGAGGGCGGCAACGGCAATCAATGCCGCCAATGGGCGGCGCAATGGCATGGCCAGCAACAGTGCAAGCAGGGCAAGCAAGGTGAACCATGGTGTTGCCGACACTACGATTGGGATGAACGGCCAGGCTTGGATATCCGAGGGCAAGGCGCGTGCGGCGGTGCAGATAAGGGCAGTCATGGCCAGCAGCAATGTCAGCGTGCCGAAGAAATGGTGACGCTCATGAGGTTTGAGTGCCGACGGTGATACAGGACGGGAATAGGATTTGTTTCGTTGCGCGGACTTGGACTGCGAACGGGTGGTTTGAGGGCGTGCGGACTTCCCTTTGGTTGTGGTTCCTCTGGTGGTGTTCCGTGACTGTGCCATATCGCCTTTCCTGCGTTGATCTGCTTTGTGGGGAACGTCGATGCATGGTGATGCAGCTTGTCCCATGACCTGCCACTGTACCTTGTTCGACTTGTGAATCGGCATTGCGCCGGCGGCGGCAGCGCGGTTCCGTACCAAACCGGCACGAATTGTGGGCTGGGCGACTGCCCGTGTACAATGAAACGTCGTTGCCCGAGTAGCTCAGTGGATAGAGCACCGCTCTCCTAAAGCGGGTGTCGTCGGTTCGAATCCGATCTCGGGCACTTGCGCTCCTGATGGTCATTATGCGGATGGCTATCCATGCATTGAACTTGTGGCCCGCAAATGGACGATGCTGCGCTATGACTGGAAACCATGAGTGAAGACAAGCAGTATGACTTCTATGTGGCCGGCCCGTTTTTCGATCCCGAACAGACGGCGAGCATGGAACGGTTGGAGAAGGTGCTGGAGGATCACGGCAGGACACTGTTCAAGCCGCGATTCGCCAGCCAAATCGAGGAGGTCGGCCCCGAGGGCTGCTTCAACGATGACATTCAGGGCATCAACGCATCCCAAGCGGTTGTTGCCAATCTTATGGATGAAGACCCCGGCACCATGTTCGAGGTCGGGTATGCTCACGCGCTTGGTATTCCGGTATACGGCTATTTCGAAAACCTGACGCCGATGGATCGTGTGAATCTGATGATTGCGCAGGCGGTCGAGCTGGTATTCGCTGGGCCGGATGACGTGGCAAAGTATCTGGAGACCGGCGAACATACGGAGATCGACTATATTCAGTTCTGAAACGTGAGAGTCGCAACGCGGGTGGTCAGTGGTGATTGCCCGCGTAAATCCGCGCATGAATACTGGTTTTCTGCCGATATGTTGTCGAATAACCGCGCATACGGTTTCTCGTGAAGCATAATGGCGAATGAAAGGCGAGCCCAGGTCATCGGGTCGGTTCGCGGATTTGCGCTGTTAAGGAGATATCATGGCAAATCAGTCCCCATCCAATATTGCCGACAATCTTATGAAAAGTGCGGGCAGCGCCACTCATGCGGTCGTTGCGTTGACCGATAAAGGCCCGCTTGCCGGCTTCAAAAAGTTCCTTTCCCGCGGTTCGATGATTGATATGGCCGTTGGTGTGGTTATGGGCTCCGCGGTTACCACCGTGGTCACTTCCATTGGCGATAACCTCATCAGCCCGCTGATCGGCATGATCGGTGGCGTGCCGGATTTGTCTGGTCTGCTGACCATTACGTTCAATAACTCGACCATTTCGTTCGGCGCTATTCTGAATGCTTTGATTAACTTCCTGCTCATCGGTGTGGCCGTATACTTCTGCGTGATTCTGCCTATCAACAAGTTGCGTGACCTGACCGCCGCTCAAGATGAGGCCGAAGCCAAGGAAGAAGGCCCAAGTGTCGAAGAACAGACGCTCGCCACGTTGCAGGAGATTCGCGACGAGCTGAAAAAGAGCAACGGCTCCATTGGCTGAGTCTGGACTGGGCATGTAAACATTGAGTTGCCGCATGGCCTCGCATTCCGGTGGATGCCGGTGTGCGAGGCCATTTGCATTGGGGGTGCAGCGTCAATCGGCGTGTTTTGTATCCTCCGTGGAGTTACATGGGAATATGCCTGAAAACATCGCTGACAAGGCCAATAACGATACTCATATCGTCAAGCAGTTCACCAATCCCGTCAAGGAGCCGATCGACAGCGACATCAACCTGTTCGATTTGCTCGATGAGCGAGCCAGGCGCGATCCCGATGGCGCCATGATCGAATATAAAACTGAGGATGGCACCTGGCAGCCGTACAGCGCCCAGGTCTTCCGTGACATGGTCATCGATCTGGCCAAAGGCCTGATTGGTCTGGGCGTCAACAAGGGCGACTCCGTGGCCATCGTGTCTCGCACGCGTTGGGAGTGGACCGCTCTGGATATGGCGATCATGTCCATCGGCGCACTCACCGTGCCGGTATATGAGACCAACTCCGCCAGCCAGGTCAGCTGGATTTTCAACGATTCCAAGGTCACGCTCGCCATCGCCGAGGATGACGGTCAGCGCGACAAGATTGAATCCGTGCGCAGCGAGGTACCCACCCTGCGCAACGTGTTCGTCATCGAAGCAGGCGGCCTGAACGCCATCAAGACCTATGGCGAAAGCGTCACCGATGCCGAATTCCGGGAATACAAGAACGCCTCCCACGGCGACGACCGCGCCACCATCGTTTACACGTCCGGCTCCACCGGCACCCCGAAAGGCGTGGAGCTCACCCACCGCAACTTCGCGTTCCTGGTGCGCTCCGCCCTGCAGTACATGCCTCGTGCCGGCGCATGGCCCAATCGCCGTCTGCTGCTGTTCCTGCCCCTGAGCCATGTGTTCGCCCGATTCATGGAATTCTTCAGTTTTGGCGGCACCATTTCTCTGGCCCTGAGCTCCAATATGAAGACCATGGTCAAGGACTTCGAGACCTTTGGTCCCACGCTGCTGCTTGCCGTGCCGCGTGTGTACGAAAAGGTCTACAACGCCGCTTCCCAGCGTGCCGGCAGCGGTTTTGCGGGCAAGATGTTCATGCGCGCCGCCGAAAACGCGCGTGAATGGTCCAAGGCCGAGCAGAAGGGCGAGAAGCTGCCGCTTCCCGGTCGTATTGCTCACGCTTTCTACGAGCAGGTGGTGTACAAGAAGATTCGTACCATCTTTGGCCCGAACGCCGACTTTGCCATCACCGGTGGAGCCCCGATGGATTCCGAGCTCTCTCACTTCTTCAACGGCATTGGCATGCCGGTGCTGGAAGGCTACGGCATGACGGAAACCTGTGGTCCGGTGTGCGTGAGCTTGCCGGAAGACAATCGCATCGGCACCATCGGCATGCCGATGTGCGGCATCACCGCCGGCATCGCCGAGGATGGCGAGCTGGTAGTCAAGGGACCGCTGGTGTGCAAGGGATACCACAACAACCCTGAGGTCACTACCCAGCAGATCACTGATGGTTGGCTGCATACCGGTGATTTGGGTGATATTTCCGAAGACGGATTCATTTCCATCACTGGCCGTAAGAAGGACCTCATCATCACCGCTGGCGGCAAGAACGTGTCGCCTGGCCTTCTGGAGGCTTCTGTGATGACCTCTCCGGTGGTCAACCAGTGCTTGGTTATTGGAGACAAGAAGCCGTTCGTGGCTGCCTTGGTCACGCTGGATTTGGTGGATGCCAACAATTGGCTGGAATCCCAAGGTGCCAAGCCGGAGCCGGATTTGGATGCCTTGGCCAAGAACGCCATTGTTCATGCCGAAGTTGAGCGTGCGGTGAATGCCGCTAACGAAGGTGTCTCGCGTGCCGAATCGATTCGTAAGTTCGAGATTCTGCCCGATGAGTTCACCGAAGCCAACGGTATGCTCACTCCGAGTCTGAAGACTCGTCGCGCGCAAATCGTCAAGCACTATCAGGAGCTCATCGACAACGTAATCTACGTGCCGCTCAAGAAGTAACCAGTAAGTTTACAGGAAACAAGCTCCCTCTGAAGAGGGAGCTGTCGAGCGGCAGTGAGACTGAGGGAGAGAGCTGCGGCTCATCCGTGAAAAACAATAAGGCCAGGTGTATCGCGCACCTGGCCTCGGCTCCATTCAGTCCAGAATCGCCGAAACGTAGTCGGCGGCGGCTTGGTCAAGGGCGTCATCGGTGATGGTGGCAGTACCCTGCACCAGGAACGGCTTGGCGTATTCCATGCCGACCTTATATGCCACAACTTCAAATGGGCTCAGTAGGTCATCCATAGTACGGCCGTATTCGCCGTCTTTCTGATATTTGATGGCATTGGAGCCAGTGGTGACCACCAGTTTGAGTTCCTTGCCGCGCAGTGCGTGGCCGCCACCGTAGGCCCATCCTGCGGTGATGACCCGATCCTCCCACTCCTTCAGCAGGGCGGGGGAGGAATACCAGTAGAGCGGGAATTGCAGAATCACACTATCGGCTGCCTCGAGCAGTTCGTGCTCGTGATCGGCGTTGACGGCGAAATTGGGATATTCGGCGTACTCGTCGCGGATGATGATGTCTTCTTCGCCCTGAGCCTTCAGCTCGGCAATCAAGCGGGCATTGACGCGGGAGCCGTTCTGCAGGTGGGGATGGAATACAAGAATCAGTGTTGACATTGATTTGTCCTTTCTCATATGGTCGGCGTATTGCCGACGGTACGATTGCATGAATTGATGTTGGAATCAGTCCAGATTGGATTGCGTTCCTGCTGTGGCTTCATTAGCAGCCTGATCGGCCTGAGCCTGATCGAGCTTGGCGCGTACATCATTGAGCAGGCTCTGGGCTCGTTTGGCCAATGCTTCACCGATTTCCCACTGGCGCATGGATTGATCGAGATTCAGTCCGCCGGTTTCCAGCGCCTGAACGGCTTGGATGAGCTTATCTCGAGCCTCCTCATAAGGCATCTGCGCAATGAGCTCGCGTTCTTTGTCTGATAGTGAAGACGCGGGGGTGGTGTTGTCGGTCATGGTGTGTGCTCCTTATCTATATACGCATTGAGTTTCTCTTGCAGCAGCTCTGCGAGCGTTCTTACGCTGCGGCGGATGTGGTTGTGGCTGTGATGACACCCTTCTTCAAGGTTACGGTGATGTCGTCTCCGATATGAGCGGTGGAAGCGTCATCGAGTACGGTGCCATCGGCGGATTGCACCACGGCATAGCCGCGGTTGAGCGTGGACTGGGGGCTGAGGGCGGTCAGTGAGGCATGCGCCTTCTCGACGGTGAGCTGAGCGTCGTCCACGATTCTTCGCAGGCCGATATCAAGGCGCTGTATGGAATCGTCAATCAAGCGCTGATGCGGCTCCAGCATGGTGAGAGGTTGCGTCAGGCTGGGACGGTTTGCGTATCCCTCGATGAGGCGATCTTCGTTATCCACTCGTGAGCGAATTCTCAGACGCATACGGTCGATGGCTCCGGTAATGAGCTGCGTCTGTTCGTTGACGTCCGGCACCACACGTTTGGCCGCGTCCGTAGGGGTTGAAGCACGCAGGTCGGCAACCAGGTCCAGGAGGGTCCAATCGTCTTCATGTCCGATGGAGGAAATCAATGGTGTGGTACAGGCATATGCGGCACGCACTACGCGTTCATCCGAGAAGCCCATGAGGTCCTCGAATGAGCCGCCTCCTCGAGCCACGATAATGACATCCACATCTGGATCGGTGTCTAGTCGTGCAATCGCTTGTGCGACTTCGCCGGGGCATTGCTCACCTTGCACATGCACATGAACAACCTTGAAGGTGACCGAGGGCCAGCGAAGATTCACGTTAGTGATGACATCTCCCTCGGCTCGTGCCTGTGGGGCGCAAATCAGGCCAATGGTCTTGGGAAATTCGGGCAGGGGGAGTTTATGGTCTGCGTCAAATAGGCCTTCTCCTTTGAGTCGCTTGCGCAATTCGTCGATCATGGCCTTGAGGCTGCCACCTGCGCCGACTTTGAGAATGGTGTCTCCGCGCAAAGAGAGGGAGGTGCGCTTCATCCACAGGTTGGGCTTGCCGTGAATGACCACGCGATCGCCTTGAATGAATTGCCGGGCCGTGTCGGCAAACCGTCCAAAGCCATTGACCTCCATTGCGATGTCTTCGAAATCGTCGCGCAGGGTGATATACGCCGAACCGGCCCGTCTGGTGTTGATCTGGGTAATCTGGCCCGTGACCCACGCGGACGGCCAGCGCTCCACCGCCCCATAGAATTTCTGGCTCAGCATGCTGACCGGCCAGGGATTCTGCGCGGTGGTCTCTGCGGCAAGCCTTGGGAGCTGGTCGACCGGCCGCGGGCCGTCGGGCAGGTTGACGGTTCCCTGCCCGGCTTCGGTGGCCGTGTTGGGGCCAAAACCGGCCGAGGCCAAAGATGCGGCGGTCGGCGACTGGCCCGTGTTCGAGTAACCCATTGCAGTAGTCATGCCCTTAACTATAAGTGCGGTGGGCGATGGCGGTAGAAATCTACCGGTCCTGTGATGGGTGCGTCATGCTTGTCGTATGGAGGCGGTAACGACGCTCTGTTGTCCTGTCCAAGAAGATGGGTACTGCCGAAAGGAGAGGAATCGATGGAAGGTGGAGTGCGACACGCTAGGGAAGAAACAGTTACGCTAATCACACAGATGTAGTTTTGGCGGAAAATAGCCAAAAACCACTATAAATAGTTCAACACACCCTTGTTGGACACTAGATATAGGGGTGAGCTTGCCGTATTCTTCTAGAGGTTCAAGAAAACGACATCAATGTAATTTCGTATGGCCCACGACGAGTGCGGCTGAAAACGCGGGGTCCGCAAGGCCGCGCGGGATGAGGAAAGGGGTGCCCGATGGGCGCACAGGTGCTGGAGGAGAACGTCACCAACAATGGGACCAAGGCGGCCGCGAAGGCCTCCACCGTTCTCGTTGAGAAGCGTGATGGTCGTGTGGTCGATTTTGACCCCATCAACATCATCTCTGCGATCAAGTCCGCCTTCGGCGACCTGAACAAGGAAGTCGGTCCCGAGGAAGATGCCATGATCCGCGGCTTCGCCGATCAGGTCGAAGGCGAGATCAAGGAGCGTTACGCTGGTCCCGCCAAGATCGAGGACATCCAGAACCTCGTTGAGCACGCCCTCATTGATGCTCACCTGTACGACGTGGCTCGTGCCTACACCAATTACCGTCTCGACAAGGACATCCAGCGTGCCAAGGCCACCGATGTCAACGAGGCCGTCTCCCGCTTCATCAACCACGATCCGGCCCTAATCCACGAGAACGCCAACAAGGATTCCAACGTCTACTCCACCCAGCGTGATTTGCTGGCTGGTGCCGTGTCCAAGGCCGCAGCGTTCAACATGCTGCCGCCGGCCGTGTCCAACGCCCACATGAAGGGCGACATCCACTTCCACGATGCCGACTACTCGCCGTTCACCGCCCAGTCCAACTGCTCCCTGCCGAACTTTTGGGACATGCTGGCCAACGGTTTCACCCTGGGCAACGCTCCGATGGCATCCCCGAAGTCCATCGCCATCGCCGCCACCCAGATCACTCAGATCATGAAGGATGTGGCTTCCAGCCAGTATGGTGGCCAGACCGCCAACCGTGCCGACGAGCACCTTGCTCGGTACGCCAAGAAGGACTACGAGAAGTTCCTTGAGGAAGCCCGTGAGACCATCCCCGACGGCATGCCGGTTGAATTCGCTCATCGTCAGGTCGAGAGCGCCAAGAAGAACGAGCCGGCCAAGCTGCACTTCGGTTCCCGCGAGCCGCTGCCGATGGACACTCCGTTCCACACTGACGTTGACGAGCTGGAGCAGGAGCGCGAGATCCTCGCCAAGATTCGTACCCGCAAGGCCATTTACGATGCCATGCAGACCATGGAATACCAGATCAACTCCAACCGTGTATCCAACGGCCAGACCCCGTTCGTCACCGTCGGCTTTGGTCTCGGTACCGACTGGTTCTCCCGTGAGATCCAGCGCGCCATTCTGCTCAACCGCATCCGCGGCCTCGGCAAGGAACACCACACCGCCATCTTCCCGAAGCTCGTCTTCACCGTCAAGCACGGCGTGAACGCCGATCCGGGCGACCCGAACTACGACTTGAAGCAGTTGGCACTCGAATCCGCCACCAAGCGGATGTACCCGGACGTGGTGTTCTATGAGAACATCGTCAAGATCACCGGTTCCTTCAAAGCCCCGATGGGTTGCCGTTCCTTCCTGCAGGGCTGGATCAATCCTGAGACCGGCAAGGACGAGGAAGACGGTCGTATGAACCTCGGTGTGGTCACCGTCAACGTGCCGCGCATCGCCATCGAGTCTCACGGCGACAAGGCCCGCTTCTGGAAGCTGTTCGACGAGCGTATGGAAGTGGCTCACCAGGCTCTGCAGTTCCGCATCATGCGTTGCAAGGAAGCCACCCCGGTCAATGCTCCGACACTGTTCCGTTTTGGTGCTTTCGGTCGTCTCGGTGCCAACGATAACGTAGACGCTCTGTTCAAGAATGAGCGCGCCACCGTTTCGCTCGGTTACATCGGTCTTGCCGAGACCACTGCGGTCTTCTACGGCAAGAACTGGATCCGTGACCATGGCTGGGATCCGGAAGGCAAGGAATTCGCACTGTCCATCGTCAAGCGCATGAACGAGCTGTGCAAGCAGTGGAGCAAGTCGGAAGGCTACCACTACTCCGTGTACTCCACCCCGGCGGAGTCCCTGACCGATCGCTTCAACCGTATGGATCGCGAGAAGTTCGGCCGTATCGAGGGCGTGACCGACCACGACTTCTACACCAACTCCTTCCACTACCCGGTATGGCTGCAGCCCACTCCGATGGAGAAGCTCAACTACGAGAAGGACTTCCCGTACTACGCTTCCGGTGGCTTCATCAACTACTGCGAGTACCCGTGCCTGCAGGACAACCCGAAGGCCCTCGAAGCCGTATGGGATTACGCCTACAACATCGGCATCGGTTATCTGGGTACCAATACCCCGATCGACCACTGCTTCGTGTGTGGCTTCCAGGGTGATTTCGAGCCGACCGAGGAAGGCTTCAAGTGCCCGGAGTGCGGCAACTCCAACCCGGACAAGTGCAATGTCACCAAGCGTACCTGCGGCTACCTCGGCAGCCCGGTCCAGCGCCCGATGGTGCACGGCCGTCACGAGGAGATTGCCCACCGTGTCAAGCACATGAGCGGCGAAACTGGCCGCGTGACCCTGGACGACGGCACCACCCGCGAGTGGTTCGAGGAAGCTAAGTAAGGTTTATACTCGCTCCCGCTGGCGGGAGCTGTCGAGCGTAAGCGAGACTTAGGGTGGTCATCCTTATAGTGTTGACCACCCTCAGTCCGTTTGATGACGGACAGCTCCCGCCAGCGGGAGCCAGTGCATTTTCCGCAAGGAGGGAATCATGGCCGTGACAACCAAGCCCGAACCCAAGCGCCATGACTTTGCGGCCGGCGAGACCGGACGCGGCCCCTCCATACCTTCCAATGGCCTGGCCAATGATCCGAAAGCCGGTCAATGGGATGGCCGGCGCATGTCCAAGCGCATGATTGCCGACTACAAGACCTTCATCGTCACCGACGGCGAAGGCGTGCGCAACTCCATCTATGTTTCCGGTTGCCCTTTCCACTGCGTCAATTGCTTCAACGCCTCCATCTGGGATTTCCAGGCCGGCCACGAGTACACGCAGAAACTCGAAGACAAGATCATCGAAGATCTCAAAGCCCCATGGGTGCAAGGCATTACGTTTCTTGGTGGCGAGCCGTTCCTCAACACCCCTGTGCTAGTACCTCTCGCACAGCGCATTCGCAAAGAATTCGGTCATACCAAAGATATCTGGTCATGGACCGGCTACACGTGGGAAGAACTCATGCGGCCGGGTGAAACCCCAGACAAACTCGAACTGCTGCACCTTATCGACATCCTTGTCGACGGTCGCTATCTCAAAGACCAAAAAGACTCGTTGTTGCAATTCCGCGGTTCCAGAAACCAACGCATCCTTGACGTGCCCAAATCCCTTGCGGCCGGCAAGCCCATCATCTGGGCCAAACTGCACGATCAGGAACGCGACATTCCTTCTATTTATCTGAAAGATCGCGAAGCCGGCGAAGACCAGCAAGCCTCGTAGTAGCTTTTCATTAACTCGCACTCAGCAATATCGTCGAAACTGTTGGGAAACGCCCTTCCCGTGAGCGAAATCACCTCTGCCCGCGTCATGTTGGGTAGGTGGTCAGACTAATATTCCGTAAGAAGTAGCCGGGCGAAGCCGTCCGCAGGGTATCTGCCAGCCGTCCCGAAACGGTTCCTGATGCCTCGTGACGTGCACTCCCGGAAGTCGGAATTAAGAGGAACACATGGTTGACATCGTCACTGACGCGAGCGTAAAGCCCGCTTCACACCCGAAGCCCCTGCGTGTGGGATTGGACATCGGTTCCACCACCGTCAAGGCCGTGGTGCTTGATCAGTCCGATTCCCTGAAAGACACCCTATTTTCCGATTACCGACGTCACCATGCCAATGTGCGTGCCACCGTTGCCGGTCTGCTCGCGGACATCCATAAAAAGCTCGTGGAACTAGGTCGAGGCGATGAACCGATTCGCCTGTCTATCACCGGTTCCGGCGGTCTGGCGCTTGCTGACAATCTGCATGTGCCTTTCATTCAGGAGGTCATCGCCGAAACCGAGGCGATTGATAAGGAGTACCCGCAAGCCGACGTCATCATCGAGCTCGGCGGCGAGGACGCCAAAATCACCTACCTGAAACCCACCCCTGAACAGCGTATGAACGGTTCGTGCGCAGGCGGCACCGGCGCGTTCATCGACCAGATGTCCACGCTGCTTGACACCGACGCCGCAGGCCTCAACGAGATGGCCAAGAGCTACGAGAACCTGTATCCGATCGCCTCGCGTTGCGGCGTGTTCGCCAAAACCGATCTGCAGCCGCTGATCAACGACGGCGCGGCCAAGCCTGATCTCGCCGCCTCCATCTTCACCGCAGTGGCCACGCAGACCATCGCCGGCCTGGCTTCTGGCCGCCCGATCCACGGTACCGTCATCTTCCTCGGCGGCCCGCTGTTCTTCATGTCCGAACTGCGCGCCGCCTTCCAGCGTGCCCTTGAAGGCAAAGTCGACGAGTTCATCGTGCCGACCGACGCCCACCTGTATGTGGCCTACGGTTCGGCATTGCAGGCCGACATGGATTCCGACGATCAAGGCCACCATTTCGAGGCCTACACCTGCGACGAAATCCTGAAGCGTTTGGACGAGCTGAAGAACCTGCCCTCCAACACGCCCACCATGCCGCCGCTGTTCCCCACCGAGGCTGACCGCGAGGACTTCAACAAGCGCCACCATAAGGAACACATCCACATCGGCACCCTCGAAGGCGCGCATGGCCCGCACTTCCTGGGCATCGACGCCGGTTCCACCACCATCAAGGCCACGCTCGTCAACGACGACCGTGAAATCGTCTGGTCCAGCTACGCCAACAACGAAGGCAGCCCGCTGACCGCCGCCATCAACATCGTCAAGAAGATCCAATCCGAGCTGCCCGAAGGCGCATGGATCGCACGCTCCTGCGCCACCGGTTACGGCGAAGGCCTCATCACCACCGGCCTGCACCTGGACGAGGGCGTGGTGGAGACCATGGCCCACTATCGTGGTGCCGAAATGGTCAGCCCCGGCGTCACCGCCGTCATCGACATCGGCGGCCAGGACATGAAATATCTGGCCATCACCGACGGCGTCATCGACTCGATCGCCGTCAACGAAGCCTGCTCGTCCGGCTGCGGCTCGTTCCTGCAGACCTTCGCCATGTCCATGGGTCTGACGATTCAGGAATTCACGCAGAAGGCCTTGGCATCCACCCATCCGGTGGACCTTGGCTCGCGTTGCACTGTGTTCATGAACTCCTCGGTCAAGCAGGCGCAGAAGGAAGGCGCGTCCATCGAGGACATCGCCGCAGGGCTGTGCTACTCCGTGGTGCGTAACGCCTTGTACAAGGTCATCAAGCTGCGTGATTCCGGCGAACTCGGCGACACCGTGGTGGTCCAGGGCGGTACGTTCCTCAACGACGCCGTGCTGCGCGCCTTCGAGCTGCTCACCGAACGTCAGGTCACCCGCCCGAACATCGCCGGCCTCATGGGCGCGTTCGGCGCCGCCCTGACCGCCCGCATGCACTATCAGGATGAGGCCGACCACTTGGATGTGGTGGTTAAGGCCGATGGGTCCGAGGAACAGTCCGAGGCTGAGCCCGCACTCAAGTCCGAGCCCAAGGCCGCAGCCTTCAAGAAGACCGAGCCGGCCAAGCCCGAAGTCCATGTCGTTGTCGTGGACGGTGTGACCCACACCGCCAGCTCCATCCTGACCGGCGACGCACTCGACAATATGAGCATGACCACCGAGCGTGACGTGTGCAAGCTGTGCCAGAACCACTGCAAGCTCACCATCACCACGTTTTCTGATGGTTCGCGCTTTGTGACCGGTAACCGTTGCGAACGCGGTGGCGACGCCAAGAAGAAGCGTTCCGACCGTCCGAACCTGTACGAATACAAGTACAAGCGTTGCTTCGCCTACCGCCGTTTGACCGACAAGAAGGCCACTCGTGGCGAGATCGGCGTTCCGCGCGCCCTCAACATGTACGAGAACTATCCGTTCTGGTTCACGCTGCTCACCTCGCTGGGCTTCAAGGTGATGATTTCCGGCCGTAGCTCCCATGAACTGTTCGAGACCGGCATCGAATCCATCGCTTCCGAAAACATCTGCTACCCGGCCAAGCTGGTCCACGGCCATATCAAGTGGCTGATCAACAAGGGCATCAAGACCATCTTCTACCCGTGCGTGAGCTACGAGGAGAACCTCGTGCCCAACACGGACAATCATTACAACTGCCCGGTTGTGGCCAACTATCCGCTCGTCGTCGGCGCTAACATGCCTGAGCTGCGCGAGGACGACGTGCGTTACATGCACCCGTACTTCAACCTTGCCAACCATGAGCTCATGGTTGACCGCATCATCGAAGAGTTTGCGTGGGCCAACGTGACCCGCGAAGAGGCCGAAACCGCGGTCAAGGCCGCCTACGCCGAAGACAAGGTCTTCAAGCATGACGTGCAGCAGGAAGGTTTGACCGCGCTTGCCTATATGAAAGAGCACAACTGCCGAGGCATCGTGCTCGCCGGCCGTCCCTACCACATCGACCCCGAAATCAACCACGGCATCCCCGAAACCATCTGCTCGCTCGGCATGGTGGTGCTCTCCGAGGATTCCATCTGCGAACTGCAGCCGGGGGAGAAGCTCAACCTCACCGAATTCCTTTCCGAGGGCGAAGCCGACCCACGTTCCAAGAACGCCGCCGGATTCCGCCATGTAGGCGACCGCACGGTCACCAAGATGCCGCTGCGCGTCACCAACCAGTGGGCCTACCACTCCCGCCTGTACGCGGCCGCACACTTCGTGGCCTCGTATCCGGGCCTCGAGCTTGTGCAGCTCAATTCCTTCGGTTGCGGCCTCGACGCCATCACCACTGATCAGGTGGCCGAGATTCTGGCCGACAAGGCGGACGTGTACACGCTGCTGAAGATCGACGAGGTCTCCAACCTGGGTGCAGCCAAGATTCGACTGCGCTCGCTCAAGGCCGCCGTCGAGGAACGCGAAGCCAATAAGGCTCGTGAAGAAGCTGCTGCCAAGGCCTTGGAAGACAAGCAGGCCGCCGCCGAACGTGCCGCTGAAGAGGCCAAGGTTAAGGCCGAGTCCGATCTTGAAGCGGCCAAGGCCGTACTCGCTGAAGCGCAGGCCGCCGTTGAAGCCGCGCAGAAGAAGGTCGATGCTGAGGCCAAGGCTGTGCAGGACGCCGCCAAGACGGCACAATCTGCACAGTCTGCGTCCGTACAGGGTCCCAAGCCCACCGGCTTCCGCAGGACCGGTTCCACCGCGCCGACTCCAGGCCGTCAGATTCTGCTTGATACGACCATGGCCGCCAACCCGAATCTCACCAAGTCGATGCGTGAGGCCTCCAAGCGTGCCGCCGAACGCGACCTACAGGCCGCAGTCGCCCACAAGAATGGCACTTCGGACGGCACCACCGGCGTGGCGAACGCCAAGAATGCCAAGAAGTCCGGCCACAACAACGCCACCATGTCCCGATACGCGCATCGTGAGAAGTTCGTCAAGGACATGAAGAAGAATTATACGATTGTTGGCCCTCAGATGAGCCCGATTCATATGTCCTTGGTCGAAGCGGTGATTCGTTCCGGTGGGTACAAGTTCGACATCCTGAAGCACGCGAGCCGTGGCGATGTGGAAACCGGCCTCAAATACGTGAACAATGACGCCTGCTACCCGGCCATCATGGTCGTCGGCCAGCTCATCGACGCGATTCTGGAAGGCAAATACGATCCCGACCATGTAGCGCTCGCCATCACCCAGACCGGCGGCATGTGCCGTGCGACCAACTACTTCGGCCTGATCCGCAAGGCTTTGGTCGATGCCGGCTATCCGCAGATTCCGGTCATCGCCATTTCTACCCAGGGCCTCGAAGACAACCCCGGCTTTAAGGCCACCCCGCCCCTGCTGCACCGTGCCATAAAGGCGCTGATTCTGGGCGACTTGCTCATGAAGTGCCTCTACCGCGTACGCCCGTATGAGGTGGAGAAAGGTTCGGCCAACAAGCTGTACGAGCTGTGGGACACCATCGTGCGTGAGACCATCGAGCATCACGGCTATTCCAAGACCGCAGCCAAGACGCCGAGCATCAAGAAGGGCTATCTGCCGTATAACGTGCTGGCCAAGGAGATCGTGAAATCCTTTGATGCATTGCCGCTGCGTGATATTCCGCGCAAGGTGCGTGTCGGCGTGGTCGGCGAGATTCTTGTCAAGTACCAGCCGGACGCGAACAACCATGTGGTCGACGTCATCGAATCCCAGGATTGCGAGGCCGTAGTGCCCGGCATCATGGAATTCATGACCACCCGCCCCTACATCACCGACTGGAACGAGAAGAACCTCGGCATGGGTGGCAACAAGACGCTCTACGCCTTGATGCGCAAGGGTCTTGACCTGTACAACGCGCCTATCAAGGCCGCACTGGCCACCTCGCACGGCAAGTTCAAGCAGGACGAGCCGATGCCCGATCTTGTCAAGAAGGCTGCTGAAGTCACCTCCATCGGTGTACAGGCCGGCGAGGGCTGGCTGCTGACTGCTGAGATTCTGGAGCTTATCGAACAGGGTTGCCCGAATGTGATTTGTGCGCAGCCGTTTGCCTGCCTGCCCAACCATGTGACCGGCCGTGGCATGTTCGGCAAGATTCGTCGTCTGCATCCGGAAGCCAACATCGTCTCCATCGATTACGATCCGGGTGCCTCCGAGGCCAATCAGCTCAACCGTATCAAGCTGATGATTGCCGCTGCCAAGAAGGCCCACAACGCCAAGTTCGCCGAGACCGGCGAGCCGCAGGGCTTCGCCTCCGCGGACTGAACGCACATACACTTAAGCTCCCCTCTATGAGGGGAGCTGTCGCGCAACGACTGAGGGGGAGTCTCTAGAGCGAGAAACCGGGCCGGAGCCTGCTATCGGTTTTTCGTATAGCGTATTGCGGGCTTTCGGGCACGCGCGCCGGCCGGCTCGAATACGATACAAAGCATGGTTACTCCCCGAATCAGTTACGCGCACCTACTCGCCAAGCCGAACCCCAAGCATGTCGAGAGCCTGCTCAAGTTCTTTGAGAACGGTCGCTCCCAGCGTGGCACCGGTGGCTTCGGTGTGGAGATCGAGCACCTGCCCGTGCACAACAGCGATGACACTGCCGTAAGCTACTACGAGCCGAATGGCATCGAGGCATTGCTCAAACGCTTGGCTCCGTACTACGACGAGGAGAAGGAATACTGGGAGAACGGCCATCTGGTGGGTCTCGGCCGTTCCGGCGTCGCCGTTTCTCTCGAGCCCGGCGGACAGGTGGAAACCTCAATCGGCATTTTGAAGAAGCCGAGCGACCTAAATACGCTGTACTCCAAGTTCCGTCGCGAGCTCGACCCGATTCTTGACGATCTCGACTTCCGCTTGGTCAACTATGGTTACCAGCCCAAATCCAGCTTTGCGGATGTGCCGGTCAACCCCAAGGATCGCTACGATGCAATGACCGACTACCTCGGCCGCGTGGGTCAGTTTGGCCCCTGCATGATGCGTTGCTCCGCCTCCACTCAGGTCAGCATTGATTATGTGGATGAGCGCGACTCCATCGAAAAGTTGCGTCTGGGCACGGTTATCGGTCCGATTCTGGCCTACTTCTTCCGTAACACCCCGTATTTTGAGGGCGAGACGAACCCATGGCCGCTGCTGCGCCAGCGTATGTGGGATTATCTGGACTTCCAGCGCACCAATGTGCTGCCCGGCCTGTTCGATGATCGCTATGGTTGGGAGGATTACGCCATCGACGTGCTGTCCACGCCGCTTATGTTCGCTGACCTGACCCATACCCCTGAAGCTGTGGCTTCTGGAGCAAGCCCCAAGGAACTGCATCGCCCGGCGTTCCGTGAGAACGCGGGGGAGGTGTACCCAGACCGCGAACTCAACCCGTACGAGATCAACCACATCATCTCCACGCACTTCAATGACGTACGTCTGAAGAACTTCATCGAACTGCGTCACTGGGATTCACTGCCGATTGAGCGTGCCGAGCGTCTGACGGAGATTGTGTCCTCTCTGTTCTACGTGCCTGAGCACCGTGAACGTCTGGAAAGCTACTTCGAGGGCATCAGCGAGGAAGAGGTGTTCGAGGCCAAGGCCAACATTCAGGCCCACGGTCGCGAGGCTTCGCCATACGGCCAGCCGCTCGATTTCTGGAAGGAATTCTTGGGATTGGAGGGCCTCTTGTCCGACATTCCCGGCGATCTGAAGCACCCCGACGTGTTCCAGGAGTAAGCGAAGAAGCACATACAGAAAAAACTATTGCGCGATATCGGTGTCGAAGGCATGACAGAATGTTATGTTTTGGCACCGTTTTGCATATCCGGCCAAGGATATTGAATGTGGTTGCGCATGGGAGTGGGGAGAATGCGGATAGACTGGCGGATATGACATCTGGGAATTCATTGCAGCATAAGCGTGTTCGCAAGTCGCCGGGGGAACGCCGGCAGGAAATTCTCGATGCCGCCGTGCGACTGATTTCCGAGCGTGGCTACAACGGTACCTCTGTGCAGGATGTGGCCGATGCGGTCGGTGTTACCAAGCAGGGAGTTTTGCGATATTTTCCTAGCAAAGATAACCTGCTTGCCGCGGTGTATCACGAGAATTACAACACGTTTGGCAGTGTGGAAAACTTCATGGCCTCCGGCCTGCCTGGTTCAGTGCCCGATGATTTCAGATTGCCCGCGTATCTGAGGTTCTTGGTACATTGCAATTCCACGCGCCCCATGCTTGTTCAGCTGTTCTCGATATTGCAGGTCGAATCGTTCAATCCTGCGCATCCGTTACATGACGAGTTTGCCAATCGTCGGGATTCAATATGGCAATACTATTCGACATATAACTGGAACCTGCCTTCCGAATTCACCTCGTTTGAGGAGGTCCGGCCCACGTTGCGCCATGCTCTGGAGATCATGGATGGTGTGCAACTGAGGTGGTTACGGGGGCCGGCCATTGACTTATGCGGTGAATGGGCCGATCTGGAGCCGGCGATATTTCCTTCGCCGATATGGGACGGGTATCGCTGATTCGCTGTGTGCCTTGAACCGAGGCTTGTGCTTGATAGCGGCAGTAAGTATGCGGGCGAACGAAGGGGTCGTATACATACGGTCGTTTTGGTGTATGTGATGCGCGCGGCATAAGCGTGTTGTATGCTGTCAATAGATAAACTACCAATTGGTAATTAAAAAGCTGTTCGATTTCACTGAGGAAAGCGACTTCGTATGACCGACAACACCACGCCTGCCGCAACTGCTGAAACCTTACCGTACAAGAATCCTGATTTGCTCGCTGGTGAGCGAATCGCCGACTTGCTCTCTCGTATGACACTTGAGGAGAAGGTCGGCCAGATGATGCAGCTTGACGCCCGCGGCGGCGATCTTGAGGATCTCATCGTGAATAAGCATGTCGGATCCATTCTGCATACCAGCCCCGAGGATTTATCTCGTGCCGCCAAGACCGTCAATGAGAAGACGCGTCTGGGCATCCCGTTGATTATCGGAGATGACTGCATCCACGGATACTCCTTCTGGCCGGGCGCCACTATTTTCCCGTCCCAGCTCGGCATGGCTGTCAGCTGGGATCCGGACAAGGTCAAGGCCGCCGGCCGTGCTACCGCCGAGGAGGTCTCTTGTACCGGTGTGCATTGGACGTTTTCTCCTGTGTTGTGCATCGCCCGAGATACCCGTTGGGGGCGTGTGGATGAGACTTTCGGCGAAGACCCGATGCTGATCGGCGAACTCGCCTCCGCCATGGTCAAGGGCTATCAAGGCGGTGCCAAGGCCGGTGAGGAACTGCCAAAGAACGCAATCCTGGCCTGCGCCAAACATTTCGCCGGCTATTCCGAAACCCAAGGCGGCCGCGACGCCTCCGAAGCGGACCTCTCCCACCGCAAGCTCGAATCCTGGTTCCTGCCGCCGTTCGAGCGCGTGGCCAAAGAAGGTTGCGGTACGTTCATGCTGGGTTACGAGTCCATTGAAGGCGTGCCGGTCACATTCAACAAATGGTTGCTGACCGACAAGCTGCGCGGCGCATGGAAGTACAACGGCACGCTGATCACCGACTGGGACAACGTCGGCCGCTCCGTATGGGAGCAGCACGTCAAACCCGATTACGTGCACGCCGCAGCCGACGCGGTCAAGGCCGGCAACGACCTGGTTATGACCACCCCGCAGTTCTACGAAGGCGCCATCGAGGCCGTGAAGACCGGCCTTCTAGACGAATCGCTGATCGACGACGCCGTTTCGCGCATCCTGGCCCTGAAGTTCCGCCTCGGCCTGTTCGAGGACCCGCGCCTGCCGGACGCCGAACGCATCAAGGCGGTCATCGGTTCCGCCGAACACCAGCAGACCAACCTGGAACTCGCCCGCGAATCCGTCGCCCTGCTGCGCAACGACGGCACCCTGCCGTTCGCCGCGAACATGGCCAAGCGCATCGCCGTGGTAGGTCCGCTCGCCGACGACGCCCAGAACCAGCTCGGCGACTGGACCGGCAACTCCGGTCAGGTTTCCTGGATGCCGGATGGCCAGCCTCGAGACATGATTACCACCGTGCTCGACGGCCTGACCCAGCTCACCGCCGACGATTGCGAAGTGGTCTACTCGCGCGGCGCGAACGTCATCGACCTCGTGCCTGACCCTGCCGGCGAGTTCTACCCAGACGGCCAGCCTCGCCCGAAAATCGGCGTTTCCGCCGCCGTCGATCAAGCAATGATCGACGAAGCCGTGGCCAACGCTCGCCAGTCCGATCTGATCGTGGCCGTGGTCGGCGACGTGGTCCAGCTGGTCGGCGAAACCTGCTCCACTGCCACGCTCGAACTGCTCGGCGGCCAGAACGCCCTGCTCGACGCGCTCGCTGCCGTCTCGCGCGAAACCGGCAAGCCGATGGTCACCGTGCTCATCAGCTCCAAGCCGCAGGTGCTGCCCGCCTCCATCGTGGGGGAGTACGGCGTGTTCGCCAAGCGCGTCAGCGACCCTGAAACCGGCACCGGTTCCATCCTGTGGGCGCCGAACCCGGGCATGCGCGGCGGCCAGGCTATCGCCGAAATCATCTTTGGCCTGACCAACCCGTCGGGCCGACTGCCGATCACCTTCCCGCGCCACGCGGGCCAGCTGCCGGTCTACTACAACCAGATCCGCGGCCAGCACGGCGACCGGTACGCTGACCTCACCCAGGATCCGGCGTTCGCGTTCGGCGAAGGCCTGAACTACACGACGTTCGAGTACGGCGAGCCGACCATCGCGGGCGGCGCAAGCAACGCCGACGGCACCTTCGCCGAAACCGACACCGTACACGCTGAAATCACCCTCACCAATACCGGCAAGCGTGCCGGCGTGGAAGTTGTACAGGCCTACATCGGCGATATCGTAACCTCCTACAACTGGACCGACCGCGAATTGAAGGCGTTCAAGCGTGTTGAACTGGAGCCCGGCGAGACCAAGACCGTCGCCTTCGAGATCCCGGTGGCGAACTGCACGATCGTGGACCCGGACGCCAACCGCATCGTCGAGCCCGGCGAATTCGAACTGCTCATCGGCCACTCCTCGCGCCGTGAGGATTTGAAGCGCACCACGTTCACAGTGGCGTAGATGAGTCAGACAACGGCTCGGTAATGGCAAAGCGGGATGCGGTTCGATGTCGCATCCCGCTTTTCGGCTTGTTGCGCTGTTGCGTCGCCGCCGGCCGGCGTCAGTCGGACGTGGTGATGTGCTCCACATCCCAGCGCACGCCGAGCACTTCGGGCGTCTGGATTACGGCCTCGATGCTTTTCTCGATGTCCGCATCGTTGCGCTTGGTGGTGTCGAGCACGGCGGTGATGGAGACGATGTCGTCAGGCAGGTCGGTCGCGGCGATAGAACGCACGGAAAAGCCCGGGCGATGCACCGCATCGAATACCAGGGAGCGAATCTTCACCTCATGTTGCTGCAAACAGCGCACTTCAAACGTGTATTCATGGCCGACCGTCTCATAATCGTTGATACTGCGGCGGCAATCGATGAACGAGCCGATGGCGCGGAACAGCGGGTTGGCCAGCACGACCATCACCGCGCCGATGATGGCGATCACCAGGTCTCCTGAACCAGTGAGCGTGCCGACCGCGGCCGAGGCCCACAAGGTGGCCGCCGTATTGAGGCCGGATACGGACGCGCCGTGCTTCAGAATCACGCCGGCACCCAGGAAGCCGATGCCGGAGGCCACCTGCGCGGCCACGCGTGTCGGGTCTCCGCTGCTGCCGCCCGCCACGGCCAGCTCGCTGACCAGCACGAACAGGGTGGATCCCAATGCCACCAGCGCGTTGGTGCGGATGCCGGCGCTTCGGGCGCGCAACTGGCGTTCGAGCCCTATCAGTGCGCCCAATGCCGTGCCAAGCACGATGCGTACGGTGCAGTCGAGAATAACGGCCAGAGAAAACGTGGTGAACATGAGATTCACCTCCTGAAACAATAGGCGTCAGGAACTACCCGCACACCCTACAGCGCCAGCCCGCCTCCCGCAACTGCGTCGCCGCGTTCGGGTGGTTCGGGCTCCGTGCGGTGAGCGGGCCGCGGCCGTATGATGGAAGCGCGGGTGGTCCGGGATTTTCTGCATACGGCGGGAGGCGTCATGGTTCCTATTGAGAACGTGTACGAACAGATTCGTACGTTCGCCGCTGATGCCGGCGCTCGCAAGGTCGTGCTGTTCGGTTCTCGCGCAAAGGGTGTGAACCGGCCTAAAAGCGATATCGATCTTGCCGTGGCCGGTTGCCCCGATTTCAATCGCTTGGAGCAGAACCTTCAGGACAATCTGTGGTCACTGCTTAAAGTTGATGTCATCAATCTGGATGAGCCGATTTCTTCATCGCTGAGGGCGGAGATTGAGCGTAGCGGAAAGGTATTGTATGAAAAAATATGAGAATTACGTTTCCGCACTGAAGTCGCTGCGCAAGGCTCCCGAACAGGATCTCAGCAATGATTTCATCCAGAGCGGCATCATTGACAAGTTCGAGTTGCAGTTTGAGCTTGGTTGGAAACTGTTCAAGACGCTGCTGGCTTATGAGGGGGACCCTGTTTCCGCTTCCGGTTCTCCGCGAGATGTGCTCAAAACCGCTTTCCAATATTACGATTTCATGGACGAATCGTTGTGGCTGCGTATGCTGCGCGATCGCAATGATTCTGCTCATATCTACGATGAGGAACGCGCCCGGCGTCTTGTAGATGCCATCATCGTTGATTACATCCCCGAATTTGAGCGTGTGAATCAGGGGCTGGTCGTTCGTTACGGCGAAGCATTGAACGATTAGCGCGGGTGACATTAATGGCACTGGGCACGCTGGGCATTGGCGAGCAGATCAATGGGGTGAACCTCGGCAACTGGCTGGTACTGGAAAAGTGGATGAAGCCGGGGATTTTTGCCGCCAGCGGCGAAGCGGACGAGATCTGGCTGCATCGGGCTACGGAGTCTGCTGAGTTGGAGGCTCTGCTGACGCGGCATCGCGACACGTATATCACTGAAGCTGATTTTCGGAATATTGCCGCGCATGGCTGCAATCTGGTGCGTATTCCTGTGCCGTATTTCATCTTCGGGGATGTGTCCGGTCATCCGGGCTGCATCGAGTATTTGGACAGGGCGTTCGACTGGGCCGAGCGTACCGGTCTCAAGATTCTTATCGACCTGCACACGGTGCCCGGCTCACAGAACGGATTCGACAACGGCGGCCTCACCGGCGTGGTGCGCTGGCATCATAGCCCGCGAGCGGTCGCCTATGCGTTGAATGTGCTGGCCTGTCTGGCTCGCCGGTATCGCGATCGCGCGGCGCTGTTCGGTATCGAGGTGCTGAATGAGCCGATCGATTGGTTGACGTATGCTACGTCGTCATCGAGCAGGCAGGCAAAGGATAGCTTTGAAGCACGGAGGAGTGGGCCGATTCCAATGGTGTTCCTCAAGCGTTTCTACCGTGAGTCGTATCGCCGGTTGCGCCCGATTTTGGCCGAGAACCAAGTCATTGTGTTCCATGACGGCTTCCGACTGGGCCGTTGGCGGGACTGGTTTGTGCGGGAGGGCATGCGGGGCGTCATGCTCGATACGCATATCTATCTGGTCATGGCCGAACATTTTCCGCTATTCCGTATGATTCCGGAGCGATGGATGATGAGCTGTTATAGGCTATTCGTGCGCTGGAATGAACGCCGTATCCGCCGAGCAGCGCGCTATACGCCAGTGATCGTGGGGGAGTGGTGTGTGGCCAACTATCTGGTAAATCGGATGATCGCTAAGCATTCGGGCGATGGCGGTCGCTCCGAGGAAAACGCTATGCACAGTACATCAATCAGAGGCTCTATTTACCGCGAGGTTGCCGCCATGCAGCGCAAAGCGTGGAGCGCATCCGCCGGGCAGATTTATTGGAGCTACCAATTACGTGGTAATCATGATTTCTTGCCTACCATCGACCCACAATCCGACACGTCACGCCTCGACCCTTGGGATTTCACTCACGTCTGGCACGCTGGTTGGATGGTGTAATGAGAACGAAATTGCTCTCTGGTGGCATGATTCGAGCCAATTGTGTAAGGTAGAGAATGAGCTTCGTGACCCGGCCTATCCTTTGCGGCGGGGTGGGTTGCGGGTTCGAGATGAGAAGTCAGCTGCCGCTGGCACTTGATTCGTCCGCGCGGATGAATACCGCGAAAGCAGGGTGCCTAGCCCAGTGGCTGGGTGATACGGTTGGGTCAACCGAAGCCACTACCGATTCCACTTCGAAAGTAGTGGATGATAGTCATGCAGAAGACTGTAAAACATGGCTTTTCATCTCAGGAGGGACATCTGGCTCAGATGTCCCTCCCTTATTTTTCGGCAAAGGGGGAGCCGTGAATATAACGAAGACAAAGGAGTATGCATTGGCGCAAGCCCATGCTGCGGCTCCTCCCACATCACCCCCACCAAGATGACCAGCTTCCTCGACACGCTCGCCGAGCGCGGCATCAAGGCCGACTTCGCCCCCGGCTTCACGCTCGATATGGAACCGGCCGACCCGGCCCTCGAATCCGAAGCCGTGGAAACCGCCAAGAACGCCGACGTTGTCCTCATGTTCCTGGGCCTGCCGGAAGCCGCGGAATCCGAGGGCTTCGACCGCGACACCCTCGACATGCCCGCCAAGCAGATCGCCCTGCTCGAACAGGTCGCCGCCGCGAACCAGAACGTCGTGGTCGTACTGTCCAACGGTTCCGTGGTCTCCGTGGCCCCGTGGGCCAAGAACGCCAAGGGCATCCTCGAATCCTGGCTGCTCGGCCAGTCCGGTGGCCCGGCGCTCGCCGATGTGATCTTCGGCCAGGTCAGCCCGTCCGGCAAGCTCGCCCAGTCCATTCCGCTGGACATCAACGATGACCCGAGCATGACGAACTGGCCGGGCGAGGAGGGCCACGTCGACTACGGCGAGGGCGTATTCGTCGGCTACCGCTACTACGACACCTACGGCAAGGCTGTGGACTATCCGTTCGGCTACGGCCTGAGCTACGCCACGTTCGAGATCGCCGACGTCACCGCCGTCAAGACCGGCGCGAACACCGCCACCGTGACCGCCACCGTGACCAACACCTCCGATGTGGACGCCGCCGAAACCGTGCAGGTGTATGTGGCTCCGGGCAAGGCCGACGTGGCCCGCCCGAAGCACGAGCTCAAGGGCTTCACCAAGGTGTTCCTCAAGGCCGGCGGATCCAAGACCGTGACCATCGACCTCGACGAGCGCGCGTTCGCCTACTGGTCCGAAAAGTACAACGACTGGCACGTGGAGGCCGGCGAATATGCCATCGAAGTGGGCGTGAGCTCCCGCGACATTGCCGACACCGTTGCCGTGGCCCTCGATGGCGACGGCAAGACCCAGCCGCTCACCGAATGGTCCACCTACGGCGAGTGGGAGGTCGATCCGTTCGGCGCCAAGATCGTGGCCGCCGTGGCCGCCGCCGGCGAGGCCGGCGAGCTGCCGAAGCTTCCGGATAATGCGATGATGCGCATGTTCCTCAACTCCATGCCCATCAACTCGCTGCCCACCCTGCTGGGCGAAGGCGGCAAGAAGATCGCCCAGTTCATGGTTGACGAGTACGCCAAGCTGAGCAAGTAATACTACGCAAACTGCCAGCTCCCTTTTCTGAGATTCAGAGAAGGGAGCCAGTTTGTGTATAGGGCATATGTGGGGGTTCGTTGTCTAGGCAACATGCTGATTGTTGTATATGCAACTGTTGTATATGGGTCTCTTTATCATGAATTGTTGCATATACAACAATGTGGGGTGAAGGCGCATACGCGCACGGCCTCGCATGGTACGGAGGACAATGGATCAGCCTATTCTCATCATTGAGATGCGTGCGGTGACCAAAGCCGTCGACCGCTATCTCGGTGAGAGCATGCCGCTTTCCGCTAAGGAGACCACTGGCGGCAACGCGCATATCATCATGTTCCTGGCTCGTAACCGGAATCGTGAAATCTACCAGCACACCATCGAACAGAAGTTCTGTATCACCCGCTCCACCGCTTCGCGCGTGCTGGCGCTTATGGAAAAGAAAGGGCTTATTGCCCGCGAATCGGTGGCGCATGATGCCCGTTGCAAGCGTATCGTCCTGACCGATAAGGCGGACGCCATCGTCACCGATCTCAAAGCGAACGGCGAACGCGTCGAACGTCTGTTGGTTGATGGCTTTTCCGAAAGCGAGAAAGCAGCCCTACGTGACTACGTCAGTCGCATGCGCGCGAACATCGACCGCGCACAACATGAATTTGAGCATCAAACACTCCCTCAGTCACCTGGGGTGATGGCTCCCGACCAAGACGGAGCGGAGGTTGCTAACACGAAGGAGGAGAACGAATGAGCGATACCGCAGAGGCAATCGCACAGGCGCGCAAAGCCGCCGAACTGGACAAGCCCAAACATGTACTGCGCACGCTGGGCCATTCGATTCGCGAATACAAGAAAGCCAGCATCCTGGCTCCGGTGTTCGTGGCGGTCGAAGGTATTCTGGAAATCCTGATTCCGACCATCATGGCTTCGCTGATCGATGAGGGTATCACCGGTGGCAGCATGCCGGCCACCGTCAAGTTCGGCGTGATTCTGCTGGTGTGCGCGATGGTTTCGCTGGGTGCCGGCTTCCTGTCCGGAAAGTACGCGGCCGTGGCCGGCGCGGGCTTCGCCAAGAACCTACGCAAGGACCAGTTCGAGAAGGTGCAGGGCTTCAGCTTCACCAACATCGACCGGTTCTCCACCGGTTCGATCGTGACCCGACTGACCACCGACGTGACGAACCTGCAGAACGCCTACATGATGATCATTCGTCTGGGCGTGCGTGCCCCGATCATGGTGGTCGTGGCCTGGCTGTTCTCGTTCCGTATCTCCCCGTCGATTTCCATGGTGTTCCTGGCCTGCATCCCGATTCTGGCCATCGGCCTGTGCGGTCTGGTCGTGCTCGTGCACCCCGTGTTCGAGCGCGTGTTTCACACCTACGATGCGTTGAACAACGTGGTCGACGAGAACCTGCAGGGCATCCGCGTGGTCAAGTCCTATAACCGCGAATCCTTCGAGGTCTCCAAGTTCGGCCGCATCTCCCAGCGCATCTTCAAGGACTTCACCAAGGCTGAGCGCATCATGAGCTTCAACATGCCGATCATGATGGTGTGCGTCTACGCCTCGATGATTCTCATCGCATGGATGGGCGCGCAGCAGATCGTCGCTTCCGGCAATAATGCGGCGCTGGGTCTGTCCACCGGCGAGCTGACTTCTCTGGTCACTTATGCTATGCAGATTCTTATGGCCATGATGATGCTGTCCATGATTTTCGTCATGGTCATCATCTCCCAGGCTTCCGCCGAGCGAATCTGCCAGGTGCTGCAGGAGGAAAGCACGGTGAAGAACCCGGCTCAGCCGGTGACCGATATGGCCGATGGCTCCATCGAGTTCGACCACGTCAGTTTCCGCTACTCCGACAGTTCCGAAAAGCCCGTGTTGGACGACATCAACCTGAAGATTCGCTCCGGCATGACCATCGGCATCGTCGGCGGTACTGGTTCGGCAAAGTCGTCTTTGGTGCAGCTGGTGCCGCGACTCTACGACGTGAGCTCTGGCTCGCTCAAGGTCGGCGGCGTGGACGTGCGCGACTATGACATTGAGGCGCTGCGCGATCAGGTGGCCATGGTGTTGCAGAAGAACGTGCTGTTCTCCGGCACTATTGCCGAAAACCTCAGGTGGGGCAACCCGAACGCCACCGATGAGGAGATTCGCCATGCCGCGCAGCTCGCGCAGGCCGATGGATTCGTTCAGGAATTCCCCGATAAGTACGACACGTACATCGAGCAGGGCGGTACCAATGTGTCCGGCGGACAGCGCCAGCGCCTGTGCATCGCCCGTGCGCTGCTGAAGAAGCCGAAGATTCTGATTCTCGACGATTCGACCAGCGCCGTCGATACCAAGACGGACAAGCTGATTCGCGCCGCATTCCACAACGAGATTCCGGACACCACGAAGATCATCATCGCCCAGCGCGTGGCCTCCGTGCAGGAATCCGACATGATTCTGGTGATGGATTCCGGTCGCATCATGGCATCCGGCACGCACGACGAGCTGCTCGCCACTTGTGACGAATACCGTTCCATCTACGAATCCCAGACCAAGAACCAGGCCCAGCCTGAAGAACTAGCCGATGCCGAACAGGCTGCTGAGCCATCTGCCGCTGAGCCATCCGAAACCGTGACGGTGACAGTGACTATGCCCACGGCCGATACCAGCGCAGCTGATACCAATGCAGCCGATACCAAGGAAGGAGAAGTACGATGAGCAACGACCAGAGTTCCAAGAATCGCAAGCCTGACATGGGCAAAGCCGACCCCGGAACCATCAAGCGCATCTTCAGCTACATCTTCCAGTACAAGTGGCGCGTCGTCGCCATCGTGGTGTGCATTCTGATCGGCGCCGCCGCACAGGCCGGATCCGCGCTGTTTCTCCAATCGCTGATTGACACCTACATCCTGCCGATGGTGGGGGAATCGAACCCTGACTGGGCTCCGTTGCTGCGCGCCATCAGTCTGATGGCCTGCCTGTATGTGGCCGGCATCGTGGCATCCTGGGCTTGGCAGTGGCTGATTATCACCGTCGAACAGGGCACGCTCAAGAAGATCCGTGACGACATGTTCGCCCACCAGCAGAAGCTGCCGATTCGCTACTTCGACAGCCATGAGCACGGTGACATCATGAGCCACTACACCAACGACACCGATACGCTGCGCCAGGCCATCTCGCAGTCGTTCCCGCAGATGTTCTCCTCGATTATCTCCGCGGCCGCGGCGCTGCTGTCCATGCTGTGGCTGTCCATCCCGTTCACCGCGTTCGTGATTGCGTTCACCGTTCTGCTGTATTTCATCGTGCGCAAGATCGTAAGCCGCTCCGGCCGCTACTTCGTCAAGCAGCAGCAGTGGATCGGCGACGTGAACGCCTTCGTGGAAGAGTCCGTCAACGGTCAGAAGGTCATCAAGGTCTTCAACCATGAAGACGCCACCCAGAAGACATTTGACGAAAAGAACGAGGAACTCTTCGAAGCGTCCGCCGAAGCGAACACTTGGGGCAACGTCACCATGCCGGTCGTCGGCAACATGGGCTACCTGCTCTACATCCTGCTCGCCATCGTCGGTGCCGCCGTCTCGCTGGCCGGCGTCAACGACATCGGCCTGACCGGCGTCAAGCCGCTCACCCTCGGCACGCTCGTCTCCCTGCTGACCCTATCCCGCTCGTTCATCAACCCGATCGGCCAGGTCTCCCAGCAGCTGACCATGGTGATGATGGCGCTCGCCGGTGCTTCCCGTATCTTCAAGCTGATGGATGAGCCCATCGAGGAAGACAAGGGTACCGTGACGCTCGTGAACGTGGAACTTGGGTCGGATGGCCGCACCATGACCGAGGTCGACCATGAGACCGGTCACTGGGCATGGAAGCGCGAGGCCGGCGATGATGGCACGCGTTCGCTGAAGGCCGCCGAAAAGCTCAAGGGTTCGGCCCGTGAGGTTGCGATAAAGGCCAAGGAACAGGCGATTACCTCGCCCGACGGCCGACTGACCCTGCTGCGCGGCGACGTGCGCTTCACCAACGTGACCTTCGGCTACAATCCGGACAAGCCGGTGCTGCACGACATCACCTGGTTCGCCAAGCCCGGTCAGAAGATCGCGCTCGTCGGCGCCACCGGTGCCGGCAAGACCACCGTGACCAACCTGATCAACCGGTTCTACGACATTCAGGAAGGCCAGATTCTGTACGACGGCATCTCCGTGTCCGGCATCAAGAAGCCTGATCTGCGCAGGTCTTTGGGCATTGTGTTGCAGGACGTGAACCTGTTCACCGGTACCGTGATGGACAACATCCGTTACGGACGCCTGAACGCCACTGATGAGGAATGTATCGAGGCTGCTCGTCTGGTCAATGCGGACAGCTTCATTCGCATGCTGCCCAAGGGCTACAACACGGTGCTCGAGGGCGATGGTTCCGGTCTGTCCCAAGGCCAGCGCCAGCTGATTTCCATCGCCCGCGCCGCGGTGGCCGATCCGCCCGCGCTGATTCTTGACGAGGCTACGTCTTCCATCGATACCCGTACCGAGGAGGTCGTGCAGGCCGGCATGGATAACCTGATGCAGGGCCGTACGGTTTTCGTCATCGCCCACCGCCTGTCCACCGTGCGCAACTCCGACGTGATCATGGTGCTCGACCACGGCAACATCATCGAGCGCGGCTCGCATGATGAGCTGATCGCGCAAAAGGGCGAGTACTACCAGCTGTACACCGGCGCGGTGGAGCTGGAGTAGTGCTTTTTTGGCTCCCCTCTCTGAGAGGAGCTATCAGCGAAGCTGACTGAGGGGAGCCGCAGACTAGATACGGCTCCCCTCAATCGTCTGCGGTGAAAACTGCTTTAAGACAGATGACCGTGCTGCTGTCGCTCGCTGTGGTGAACGTAGGCATCCAGCGAGAGCCGGTCGATAAGCGAGGGAATGACGCCTTTGCGGGTGATCGAGTATCCGGCGGCATAGGTGGCGATTTCGACCGCCTGCCGCACGGTGTATCCATACATCAGATACGAGGCGAACGCGCTGATGAACGCGTCGCCGGCCCCGGTGCTGTCTACGGGGGTGAAGTCAGCGGCCGGATAGTGACACTCGACATTCTGGCCGCGCAGGTAGCAGCCGTATTCTCCTTGGGTGACGATGACGCAGCCCGCGCCGCGTTCGAGAAGATGCGCGGCCTTATCCTCCATCGTTTTTCCCTCAGTTTCGATGATTGCCAGTTCGTGCTCGTTCGGCACGAGAATGTCGGCGTTGGCGACGATGGAGTCGGGCAGATAGTCACATGACGAGGGCTTGATAATGGTTTTGGCATGGTGCCGTCGGGCGGTGATCGCGGCGACTTTGGCCGATTCCAACGGTATTTCAGTCTGTATCAGGCAGTATCCGGCGTTGTCGAACAGTCGTTCGTTGGAGGTGATGTCATCCGGGGTAAGCGATGCGTTGGCTCCGGAGAGAATCGCGATAATCGATTCGCCGTTGGGGTCGAGGAATATGAACGACGAACCGGTGTCTTCTCCGGCGCAGCGTCGCACGCCGGCCGTATTGACCCCATGCTGCTCCATCGCCTTGAAAATGTAATCGGACCCATTGTCGACGCCGACATTGCCGATGAGGGTGACGTGATGTCCGAGCTTGGCCGCGCCGATTGCCTGATTGACCCCTTTGCCCCCGGGGTAGCGTGCCGCCGATTTGGTGGATACCGTGCCTCCGATGTGAGGTAGCCGCGGCATCGACAGATAGTGGTCGATATTGATGCTGCCGACGACCAACACGTGCTTGACGGCGGAAGTAGGCGGAGCGGCGACCGTGCTGGTGTTGTCGAGATGAAAATCCTGTACGAACGAGGGATGCTGCTCTTTGTCGTGCTCTATCTGTGCAATGAGCTTCTCACAGAGGTAGGCGCCGAAGTCGGAGTTGCGGATGGTGTAGGTGGATATTTCCGCATTGCCGGGATAAGCCAGTGCCTCGGTGGTGTCGTTTTTGATGGAGACGAGCGAGGCGTCCTCCGGTAGCCGGTAATGCAAGGGGCGGATCATCTGCGTGAACTCGAGTGCTCGCCTGTAATGCGAGGAGACAAATCCGGTGATGTCACGGCTTCCGATTTTGCTGGGCAGTGAATCGTTGAGGTCGTAGTAGACCAAGTCGTCGCTATATGGCAGCTGGTGATCGAACAGGCATGAGCGGAAGCCTTCGAAAAAATCCTGTGTGCGGCGGCCTCTGGTCATTAGGCAGGCGATGTGTTGGTGACCTCGTTCGATGAGCTCGTTGGTCAATTTATAGGCCGCCTCTTTATAAGGCAGCAGCAGTGACTGGTCTCCGCCGTTGGGTCCTATGGTCAGCAACGGGGTGCCTTCGGGGAATTGCGAGGCATAGGCGAGACTGTCCGGGGTGGCCGGCTCCCAGATGACGCCGTCGACGTTGCGCCCGCATATTGCCGCGATGTTTTTGAGCTCACGTTCCGGATCGGAGTAGCTGTTGTAGGCATCGGTCGCATATCCGGCGTTCTGGGCAGCCTGGATGATGCCATCCAGCGTGCTATCGAAAGAGATGGGGGAGCGCAGCAGTACTCCGATGGTGTAGCTGCGCGTGCGCTTCGCGGCGGAGGCATATGGCTTGTAATGGTATTCCTTGACGATTGTCAGGACCTTCTTGCGGGTTTCCTCGCTGATGCTGGAATCCTTGCCGTTGACGATTTTGGAGACCGTCGAGGTGGAGACGCCCGCGATGCGTGCGATGTCCCTGATGTTCATGTCTCCCCTCCTGCCTGTTTTCCTCTGTATCAGTGTACAAGGGCGTAGCGTTCTGTTCCTTGCTACGTCGCCATTGTGGGCCGTTCGGTCCAGGTTGCGCGACCCTCGACCCGCCGTGTTGACACTGACGTTGGCGTCCTATAATCTTATCTCAAGAAAACATTTTAGGAAAATAATTTCCTAAGATTCCGCAAGGCAAACAATGCAGATTGCACAATGCGGAAAACTGAGGGTTGGAAAATAAAGGAGGGCCAGCATGGCAAAGAAGCTGTCGTTCTGGGAAGGGATCAAGGCGCAATTCTCCACAAAGTCCCTAGTGTTGATTCCGATCGCGGTTGGAATCAATCTCATTGGCGGAACTCTGTGCTCCGCACTCAAGTTGCCGTTGTTCCTCGACATGATCGGCACCATCGTCGTCGCATGCCTGTCTGGACCATGGGTCGCGGCCCTGACCGGCCTGCTGACCAATCTTTTCCTGGCACTGGTGGCCAACCCGGTCTATCTTCCCTATGCGGCGGTGTCGGTATTGTGCGGTTTGGTCGTCGGCTATATGGTCAAGGCCGGACTGTTCCGTAAGAAGTGGGGCGTCGTGGTCATCTGGCTGGTGTGCACGCTCGTCAATGCGATCTCCGCATCGCTGATCACCGCATTCGTATACGGCGGTGCCACCGGCGTCAACGGTACATCGGTGCTGACGGCAACGCTGGTCGTGGCCATGAAAGACATTCTCGCCTCGGTGATCTCCTCGTCGCTGATCGAGAACCTCATCGACAAGGGCATCACTGTCGCCATCGCGTGGGTGATCGTGCAGAAGATTCCCCGTCGCTTTCTCAGCCAGTATGCGGCCGACTCCATGGGCGGCTCGGACAATGATGCGCTGAGTGATGATGACGAAGAAGAAGACGAGTAAGACATGTCGTCGCATATGCCGGTCATCAATGACACCGTAATTGAGAAGCTGAATCCGATCACCAAGATAGCGGCCGTATTCGCCTTGGGTCTGTCCGCATTGGCATGGCCTGACTTCACGCTTGGTCTGATACTCGTGGTGTTGCTGTTTGTGGTCTCGTTCTTGGCTCATATACAGCGTGATTTCGCCAAGATAATGTTCGGTTTCGGCATCCCCGTCACTGTGATGCTCATGTTCATCCAAGGGCTGTACAGCCCCAAGAACCGTACCGCATTACTGGATTTTGGCTTCGCGCAACTGGGGCTCGAAGGCGTGCTGTATGCGGCCAAAGTGGTGGTGAGCCTGCTGGTGTTTCTTGGCAGCTTCTACATCATGAACAAAACCACCTATGTCGGTGCTATGGTATCCGCGCTCACCTCGGTGGGGCTCAGCGCCAAGGCCGGATACCTGGTGCTCGCCAGCCTGAATGTCGTGCCGCAGATGCAACGACGTATGGCGGTGATTCAGGAGGCGCAATCCGCTCGCGGACTCGATGCATCGGGTGGGGTCATCGCCCGCATCAAGGCGTATATCCCGTTGCTTGGTCCGGTTGTCATGTCATCGCTGACCGACGCCCAGGAGCGGGGTATGACCTTGGAGACCCGCGGCTTCGGCATTACTGGAGTGAAGCAGACCAGTTATGTCAAGGTCAGCTGGAATGCCGCCGACAAGGTACTCAATTGGATTTTCGTCCTATTTCTGATCGCCGTGGTCGCCGTTTCCGTATGCATCCGCATCGGCGTGATTCCGTCGCCGGTCTCGTGGGGAGGCAAGTGAATGAGTCCGATAGTAGAGGTCAAGGATTTCTCCTTCAAGTACCGCGACATCAAGCGTCGGGCCGTCAAACACGTGGACTTCCAGGTCGAGGAAGGCAGCTTCTTCACCATCATCGGCGCGAATGGGGCAGGCAAATCCACGTTATGCAACGCGCTCGTCGGCCTGATCCCGCACTATTTCGTGGGGGCGAGGGCTGGACGCATCCTAATTGACGGGACCGATGTCGCCGATTCGACCATCGCCGAACTGTCGAAGACCATCGGCCTGGTGTTTCAGAACCCGTTCAACCAGCTGTCCTACACCGCCGGGACCGTCGCCGAAGAGCTGGCCTACGGATTAGGCAACCACGGTGTGTCCAGAGCGCAGATGATCGACCGCGTCGAAGCTGTGGCGAAATTGATGCGCATCGACCACATCCTAGACAAGAACCCGCTGGAACTGTCGGGTGGACAGGTGCAGCGTGTGGCTTTCGGATCCACTTTCATCATGGAACCGCGCATTTTGGTGCTTGACGAGTGCACCACGCAGCTCGACCCTATGGGCAGCGAGGAGATTTTCGACATCGTCAAACAGCTCAATGCGGACGGCGTCACCGTCATCATGGTCGACCATGACATGGAGCGAGTGGCACGATACGCGGATACCGTCATGGTGCTCGAGCGAGGCGAAGTCGTGGCCCTTGGCTCTCCGATGGAGGTGTTCTCTGATCCGGCGATTGAAGAGCATGGCGTGGAAGTGCCCGATTACGTGAAGATCACCCGTGCGCTCGGTGGCCCGATTGCCATTACCGAGGAGCCGGCCATCCGCATGGCCAAGGAGGCGCTCTCATGAAAATCGAGTTGCAGGCACTGGAGCACGCCTATCCCGGAGGGGACAAGGCCCTTGACGGAGTGGACTTGATGCTTGACGGCAACGAGCCGGTGGCGATCATAGGGCAGAACGGTGCAGGGAAGACCACGCTGGTCAAGCATTTCAACGGCATTCTGCGCCCCACCGGAGGCAAAGTGCTGATCGATGGCATTGACGTCAATGAGCGCAGCACCGCCGAATGGTCCCGCAGCGTGGGCTATGTCTTTCAGAATCCCGACGATCAGCTGTTTCTGGAAAGCGTCCGCAAGGAATTCGAATTCGGTCCACGCCAGATCGGCATGAGCGATCAGGACATCGCGCATCGCGTGGACAGCATCGCCGAGCTGGTAGGCCTCACCAAAAAGCTCGACGTGCACCCATTCGACCTGACGCCCACCGAGAAAAAATTCTGCACAATCGGTGCCGTCATCATGATGGACCCATCCGTGGTGATCTTCGACGAGCCAACGTGCGGCCAGGATGCGTCGGGCAACGTCTGTCTTGCACGCATCATCGAACGTCTGAAAGCACAAGGCAAACTCTGCATCACGATTTCGCACGACATGAAATTCGTCACCGCGAACTTCTCCCGTGTCATCGTGATGTACCACGGCCGCGTGCTGCTCGATGGCCAGGCCTGCGAGGTGTTTGCCCAGACCGACACACTTCGGCGTTCCTTCGTGACGCCGCCGCCCGTCACCCGAGTGGCTCAGGGTGCAGGCCTCAAGGAGACGGTGTTATCCGTCCCCGCGTTCATCAACGCCATTGCTCAGGAAAGGAACCATCGTGGCTGATGTCATTGCTCAAATCTATGGAATAAGGAATGTCGAGGACGCTCGCATGGTAATCGACATGGGCGGCGAACATATCGGCGTCTCCTACGGCAAAATCAAGCGGACGCCCGGTCAGCTCGATTGCGAACGGGCCAGGGAAATCTTCGAAGGCGTGCAACCACAGGCCGTGCGCATAGGCCTGACCGTCGCCGAAGACATCGACGAAATCAGCGAGAACCTGCGAGAAGCCATGCCCGATGTGCTGCACCTGTCTGGTGACATCGAAGGCATCAGTCCGGCCGAAGTGGCGGAACTTAAGAGCCGGTTCCCCGAACTGAAGATCATGCAGGCCATCCCGGTGCTGGCCGGAGTGCCTCTCGGAGAACAGAAGGTCATGCAGTATGTGAAGGACTATGAGCCGGTTTCCGACTTCTTCCTCATCGACACTAAATCACCTGCTGCCGGAGACATCGGAGCGACCGGCCTGACCCATGACCGGGCCATCGACCGGGCCATCATCGAAGCCACCGACGTGCCGTGCATCATCGCCGGCGGTCTGGACGCCTCCAATGTGGCCGAGGCGATCTACGCCACGCATCCGTATGGCGTCGACTCGTTCTCCCTGACCAATTACGACGATGATCGCGCCGATACGGATCGGTGCAAGGACCCGGCAAAGGTCGAGGCTTTTATCAAGGCGGCCAAAGATGCCTAAGGTCGTTGTCGTCGGCGATGCCAACGTGGATGTCATCGTGCCATACCCGCGTTTTCTCAACGAGGAGCGCACGCAGGTCGAATATCCGCAGATCGGCATCCAGGGAGGGGGAACCTCGGCGAACACGGCCGTGGCGTTGGCAAAGCTTGGTCTGGATGTATCGTTCGTGGGCACCGTGGGAGATGACCAGTACGGGCGTTTCGTCATGCAGGACTTCAAGGATGCGGGCGTGGACGTGACCGGGCTGGTTGCGGATTCGACCCTGAACACGGTCGGTGTATTCGCTTTCGTGGACGACCGCGGAGAGAGGTACTTGTGGGGATGGCCCCGCGAACGGCAATCGTTCAAGGTACTCGACGAAAACCTCGTGCCGATGCACATGATTCGCGAGGCGGATTGGGTCCACTCCTCGGGCATGTGCCTGACCTACGACACCAGTGCCAGGGAGACGATCATCCGCATCTTCGAACAGGCCCACGATGCCGGTGTTCCCACATCCTTCGACCTGAACCTTCGTGTGGATGACGGCGTGCTCGACCCCGATTTCGCGGCTGCACTCGAACGCATTATTCCGAATGTCGATTATCTGCTTGGATCGGGGCCGGACGAGTTCGCCTATTTAGGCGACGACGACATGATGGGCAATGCCACGACCTATGCGGTGGGCGGCCGGACCGTCATCGTCCGGGACGGCGCCCGAGGATCGATCGGTCTTACGCAAGACGGCCTGACGGAAAGCCCGGCGTTCCGGGTGAACGTCGAAGACACCATCGGAGCGGGAGACGTCTATAACGCCGGTTTCATCGCTGCCAGACTCGCCGGAGCCTCCCTCGCCGAATCATTGCGAGAGGGCAATGCCATCTCCGCGTACAAAGTGGCCCGCCGCGGGGCGCGTTCCTCGCCGGACGCCGCGCAGCTGCACGAGTTCCTCGTCGGGCAAACCGGCTGAACGCCATACCCGAATATCGACCAATCCAAAGAACACAACCAACGGAGGTATCCCTATGGAAAACAAGAAGAAGGTCATCCTTGACTGCGATCCCGGACACGATGACGCGTTCGGCATCATGCTCGCCGTGCAGCACCTCGACGTGCTGGGTATCACGACCATTGGCGGCAACTGCACACTGGAGAACGTGACCCGCAACGCCATCAAGGTGCTTGAGGTCCTTGGCGCGGCGGACCGCATTGGTGTATATCCGGGGCACAGCTGCCCGATGGTCGCACCGCTGGTCACCGCACCGCAGTTCCACGGTGAGACTGGTCTGGACGGTCCCGTGCTGCCGGAACCGACGCACGCCGCACAGAACAAGCATGCGGTCGACTTCATCGTCGACACCGTAATGAGCACGGATGACGTGACGCTGATCGCCACCGGTCCGCTGACCAACATCGCCTCCGCCATCAACCGTGAGCCGCGCATCGTGGAGCGGGTCAAGGAACTGTGCATCATGGGCGGGTCCGTCACCTACGGCAACTGGACCCCTGCCGCCGAATTCAATATCTTCGTCGACCCCGAGGCAGCGTCGCGCGTGTTCAACTCCGGCATGCACGTCAAGATGACTGGCATCAACCTGACCCGTCAATGCGAGCTGACCGCCAAGCACGTAGCCAAGTTCCGTGAGATCGGCACCAAGGCCGCGAACCTGGCCGCCGACCTGACCGATTTCTTTATCGGCGCATGCGAGGAGGAGTCCGAGCTGACGGGCGCCACCATGCACGACGCATGCGCGGTGGCATGGGTTATCGACCCGTCGCTGATCACTGCGGTCCCGATGCATATCGATATCGAGCTGCACGGTACACTCACCCGCGGCATGACCGTGTGCGACTACCGTCATCTGCGCGGCACCGTGCCTGCCGTGGATCTTGAGCGCACTCCGACGATGGGTTACCGCGGCGAAGAGCCGAATGCGGAAGCTGCGCTGGAACTCGACTTCCCCGGATTCGTTGATTTGCTGAACAGCACCCTCGAAAACTACGACTGAGTCTTGCCCCTGAACAACCCCCTCCACCGCCGGCCGGCGATTCCAACCCCTTCTGGCCGGCCGGCGGTATCTCACCCTCGATCATCGACCGCCGCCATGCGAATGAACGAAAGGAGCAGGCCAATGGAATACCGATGTCTGTTATGGGATTTTGATGGCACCCTTGCCGACACCGGCAGCGACGTGTGGAATTCCCTGACGTACGCCGCGCGTCGTGCGGGCGGGGCGATCGATGACCTGTACATGCGCGATGACGCCAATCTAGCCGATCCGATGGATGAGATCATGCGGCACGTGATCCCCTATCCCGGGGAGGCGTATCTGGAGACATTTGATGAGGATGTACGCGTACACTACCGCACGCTCAATGATTTTTCGCGCACCAGACTCTATCCGGGCATTCAGAGCATGCTGAATGAGCTGAAGGAACATGGCGTACGCAATATCATCGTCACCAACAAGCCGGAGGGCGCATTGAGCCGCATACTCGGCAGCAAAGGTTGGGCGAACCTGTTCGACGATTGGATCTGCCCCGATTCCATACCCGGCCGTGAGGCGACGAAGGTCGAAATGATGGCCGAAATCGTTCGACGGCATGGCATCGCGCCGAGACAATGCCTCTATGTGGGAGACACCTTCAGCGACATCGAAGCTGCGCGGACCAACGGCATCTCCTGCATAGCGGTCACATACGGGGATGGCGACGAAATCGCGTTGCTCAGCAGAAACCCCTCATATGTGGCGCGCGACATCGCGGAACTCAACGACATCATGACGGACACCGTCATACACGCAAGGAGCATGATATGAGGGATTTCACCATATGCATCGGAACCACCTTTGTTTTCGGGCGCGACGCCGAAACCAAAGTGGGAGACGAACTGGGCGCAAAGGGCGTTTCCCGCGTGCTCATCCATCATGATGGCGGAGCATATTTGGAAACCAGCGGCTTGCTAGATGCCGTGCGCCACAGCCTTGGACAGGCCGGCATTTCCTACACGGAGCTTGGCGGCGTGAAGCCGAATCCCCGACTGACGCTGGTGCGTGAAGGCATCGCCATCGCCAAAGCCCGCAATGTCGACGCCGTTGTGGCCATCGGCGGAGGCAGCGTCATCGATTCGGCCAAGGCAATCGCGCTGGGAGCTGCCGGAGAGCGTGACGTATGGGATTATTTCACCGGCAAAGTGCCGGTAGAGCGCACCCTTCCCGTCGCGGTGGTACTGACGTGCCCGGCATCGGGCAGCGAATCCAGCCAGGTCGCCGTCATCAACAATGAGCATGAGCATTCCAAGCTCACGCTGAGCGAACCAGTGCTCCGGCCGGTATTCGCGTTCATGAACCCCGAACTCAGCGTCACGGTGCCGGCGTTCCCCACTGCCTGCGGCATTGTGGACATGTTCTCCCACATCTGCGAACGGTATTTCAGCGCCGGCAACGAGATCGGCGTGATCGACCGTATGGCCGAAGGCGCATTGCGCACCTTGGTCGATATCGGCCCGAAATCGTTGGCCGACCTTGCCGATTACGACTTGCGAGCGCAAATCATGTGGATCTCCACCATCGCGCAGAACAACACCCTCGGCGTGGGTCGTGAACAGGACTGGTCCACCCACCTGATTGCCAACGAGCTGAGCGCGCTATACGACACCCCTCACGGGGCCACCCTGTCAATCATCATGGGATCGTGGATGCGCGTGGCTAGCGAGAAGGCCCCGTTCCGTTTCGCGCGATACGCCACTGAGGTATTCGGCACCAGACCCGGCTCGATGAACGAAACCGAACTGGCCCGGCGTGGCATCGCCGCAACGGAATCGTTTTTCCGCTCGCTCGGCATGCCTGTTTCCTTCAAGGACTTCGATCTGCCGGGCGACGGCATCGAACGCATGTTGGACAACATCGATTTTTACGGGCCGGACGCCACCATCGGATCCATTGCCCGCCTTGATCGCGACGATTGCCGTCGCATCTACGAACTGGCTCTCACCGGTCCCGTCATGGGAAAGGAGTCCTGATGCGCATACTGAATTTCGGCTCGCTGAACATCGACTATGTGTACGGGGTGGATCACTTTGCGGCCAAAGGCCAGACCATCACCTCGCATTCGCTCGACGTGTTCCCCGGGGGCAAGGGACTGAATCAATCGATCGCATTGGCTCGTGCCGGCGCCGATGTGCACCATGCCGGCCAGGTAGGACGGGACGGCATGTTCCTGCGCGACCTGCTCGAATCCTGCGCGGTGGGCGTGACCTCGGTGGTAGTGCGCGATGATGTGCGCAGCGGCAACGCCATCATCCAAAACGATGCCAGCGGCGACAATTGCATTGTGCTGTACCCCGGCGCGAACCGTGCCATCGACCGTGATTTCGTCGATCAGGTGCTTGACGGGTATGGGAAGGACGATTGGCTGCTGCTGCAGAACGAAATCAGCGAACTGCCCTATATCGTGTCCCGCGCCAAGGCCCACGGCATGTTCATCGTGCTCAATCCCTCGCCGGCTGACTCGCGGCTCGACGAAGTCGATCTTGATGCCATCGGCTGTTTTGTACTCAATGAGGGCGAGGCGGCGATGCTCACAGGGGCCGAAGAAGACGGGGAGACACTGATTCGTGCGATGCGTGCGCGTTTCTCCCGGGCGGATATAGCCCTCACCCTCGGCGAGCGCGGTTCGATGTATTTGCGTGGGGACCACGTCGTCACGCAGTCCGCTTATCTCGTCGACACGGTCGACACCACGGCGGCCGGCGACACCTTCACCGGTTATCTCCTTGCCGACCTGATGTCCGGCGAACCCATCGCCCATGCACTTGATTCCGCCGCGAAGGCCTCGGCCCTCGCGGTATCCAGAAGAGGCGCGGCGCCGTCGATTCCCATGCGAGAGGAGGTAGCTGTTTTTACTCCTTGCGCTCGCGCATAAGGCATTCCACCAAACTCAAACCAATAGAAAGGAACCACCATGGCAGAAACCGCTGTCAAGGAGAAGGCGAACGGTATCCCGGTGCCTGAGGAGGGCACCGAAGAGTTTGCCCGTATGAACAAGATGGCAAAGATCGCCATCCCGATCGTACTGATCATCTTCACCATGGGCGTGCTGCAGCAGCAGGCTTTCGGCATGATTTATGTGAACATCGGCGACCAGCTCGGCCAGGCCAACCTCGCCCCGCTGATCACCTCGATTCCGGGCATCGTGCTCGGCATCGTGTGCGTGATCTACGGTTCTCTCGGCGACTTCGTGTCCCTGAAGAAGATGATGATTCTCGGCACGATCGTGTTCGTGCTCGGTTCGATCCTCGGCTGCTTCGGCGACCTGAGCATCTGGATCGTCATCGCCGCCCGTACCGTGCAGTCCGCAGGCTGGCAGGTCTCCGGCTCCATCTTCCTGGTGCTCGTCTCCAAGTACATCGAGAAGAAGAAGCGAGTCATCTGGTACGGCGTGTTCGTCGCCGTGTTCCGTATCGCCGCGGCTCTGGGTGTCTTCCTCGCCGGCTACATGACCCTTGTCGATTGGCGCATCCTCTTCGGTATCGGCATCATCGCGGTGTTCTTCATCCCGATCCTGGCCAAGAACCTGCCTGACGAGCATGCCAAGGGCGCGCGCATCGACGTGATCGGCTTCACACTCATTGGCCTGTTCGCCGGCTCGGTGACCATGTTCTTCACCGACATGACCATCTTCTGGGGTATCGCGGTGCTGGTCACCGGCGTGGCCTTCGTGGTCTACATCAACAAGGCCGCGGATCCGTTCATCACCCCGAAGATGCTCACCAACCCGGCCTTCGCGATGACCATGATCGTCATCTTTGTCGGCTACTTCTTCAGCTACACCCTGAACGCTGGCTGCAACGCCATCGGCCTGAACGTGTACGGCATCGACTCCTCCCAGGTCTCCAACCTGCTGGTGTGGTCGATCATCCTCGCCGCCATCATGGGCTTCGCCGCTGGCCCGATTATCCAGAAGATCGGCCGCAAGGCCTCCATCATTCTGGCGCTCGCCTGCATGGGCGGTGGCCTGATCGCCGTTGCGTTCCTGATTCCGATGGGCCAGATCTGGGCTCTTGCCGTGGCGCCGTGCATCTACTACTTCGGCACCTCGTTCTTCTACCAGCCGATTGTGGATACCGCAACGCTGACCGTGGAGGCCGAGGAATCCGGACGTGCATTGGGCTTCAACGATCTGATGCAGGCCATCACCGGTTCGGTCGGTGTCGCGATCTTCGGCCAGCTCATGGCCAATGGCGCGATGAGCGGCGGCTCGCTGTTCGGCACCGAATCCGGTCCGGCCTCGACCTATGCCAACGTCTTCATGGTCGGCGGCATCATCGTCCTGGGTGCGATGGTTATCTTCATCTGCTCGATGAAGATGATCTACAGCCGCTCCCGCGTCGCCGAAGACGAGAGCTGACATCAGGTCATATCGTCTGCTGATGTGATATTGATATCGCAAAGCCCGTGACCGGTGTATTCCGGTTGCGGGTCTCGTGCGTTACGCTAAGTAGTAAAGTCATTTACTGAAGTACTACGTAACGTTTGCATTGGGGGAGATACTGTCATGGTCACGGTGAAGGAAATCGCATAGAAATCCGGATTTTCGCAGGTAGCGGTATCCCGGTTATTGAATGGCGACCCGACGTTGTCGGTCAAGGAAGAGACTCGCCGCCGCATTATCGAAGTCAGTGAATGGCTTGGCTATACCGCCGGCTCTCGTCACATCTCTTTGCCGCGCCGAGTGACCGTATTGGACAATGCCATTCGTCAAGAGGAACTTGCGGACGCTTGTTTTGTGGCGCTATTGCTGTTTTCGTGGGTGTGGGTTCGTCGTTGAGCCGTTGGTTTCGTAAGCGTAGGGGGCGTTTCCGCGTATTCTGTTTTCCGACCAAAGAAGCGAACCACGGAAAACGCCTGATGAACGGCATATTCAAACGTCTCCTCAACGTCAAAGGCATGGTCGTCGAGTCCTCGAGGATCGTCGACGGCCCGCTGCGTCCTGAGCCCGTGCTCGAGGTCCATGTGCGCGCCGGGAAGGCGGCGCCGCGCTGCTCGCGCTGCGGGCGGAAACGACGTGGTTATGGCCGGGGCGGCGGCGTGCGCCGTTGGCGGCACCGGGATTTCGGCTGCTGGAGGGTGGGGCCGGTCGCCATGATGCCGCGCGTCGACTGCCCCGGGTGCGGCGTGGTCGTCGCATCGGTGCCGTGGGCGGAGCCCGGCAGCTCGAGGAACTCCTGCGCGGTTTGCTCGGACGCCCGATCGGACGGGCCGGGGGCGAACTGAAGCATTGGGTGTCCCGGGCGTCCCGCAGCCGCATCCCCGAAATCGTCGAACCGGCCGGGAAGATCAGACGCCGGCGTCCCGACGTCCTCAGGACAATCGGGCCTGGCTATCCGAACGCGAGGCTCGAGGCGTTCGACAACGGGAACAAGGTCACCGTCCGCGTGGCCTACGGCTTCCACCACGTCACCAACCTCATCAGCCTGATCATGCTCAGATGCGGCGGACTCGACATCCGACTACCGGAACCAGTCAGCTAACCCACGAAAACAGCAGAAGCCTCAAAAATGTCTGCAGTAAAAGAGTTTGACGCATGACACGACCTTGCGGGCGTCGGTTATAAGAAGGGTACATTTGAATTGTGCATTTCTAACGCTGCAGTAAGCCGCAAGGAGGAGACGGATATGGCATTCGTGACATTGAAGGATGTCGCCCAGCAGGCTGGTGTGTCAGCTGCTGCCGTCTCTCAGATTCTTCACGATAAAGGCCGTTTCTCCAATGAGACTCGTCAATTAGTGCTGAAAACAGTTGAGGAAATGGGCTATGTGCCTGATCAGCGTGCACGATCTATGCGTTCGTCCGCTACCAAAACAGTTGGTCTGCTGGTGCCGGATTTGCGCAACGCATATTTTGCCGAATTGGTCTCGTCGATGGAAGAGGGCCTGTATGCACATGGATTTTCTACACTCATTGGCACGTCGGCGGAAACCGTAAAACGACAGGATGCATTCATCAAGAACTTACTGGGGCAGCGTATTGACGGTGCGATTGTGGTTCCTCAAGGATCTGACTCCCCGGGTGTGAGATCGTTGATTGCGCGAGATTTGCCGTTGGTCTTTGTGGATCGACGTGTACAGGGGATTGAATCGGTTCCTTTTGTAGTGTCGGATCCTTACACCGGCATTCGCGAGGCGATGGAGGAATTGGTCGCTCTCGGACATCGACGTATTGGGTATATAGCGCATTCCTCGTTGGAATCATATAGCGTCAATGAACGTGAAGTAGCATTCCGGACCGCCGCTCCGGAGCTGCTGCATGGAGACACGGGCATTGTTGTGGATTGTGGTTCGACGTATGAATCGCGATGCCATACTGTCGATTATTTACTTGAATGCGGCGTTACCGCCATTATCTGCGCATATTCACCTGATGCCATCACCATCATCGGCTTATTGCACGATCGCGGTATTGAGCTTGGTGCTCAGATGTCGTTGATATCATTTGACGATATTGCGCCTTTTCGCTTGATGACGCCAAAAATCTCGGTCATTTCCCAGCAGGCGGAGCAGATGGGGCGTCAAGGCGTCGACCTGTTGTTGGAGGCCATGCAATCCGGCGTGCACCAAGGTGGTAGTACCATTCATGTGCCCACAGTGTATTTATCACGAGGGTCTGTTGCCAGAGTGGTGGTTTCGGCTCAATAGTCCGTCGCCGCCAATATTTTGTCTTTTTTTGTGCCATATTGTGTTTCTGATGTGCTGGTAATGGCGTTAGGACGCGATTGTTAACGCTCTCGACACGCTGATTGACCCCTGTGATTAAACGATATATTATGAATCACGCAAGTGATTAAACGTTAAATCATTTCAGTGATGAGACGATTCAGCGTTGACCAAGACGCATACATGTGTCGCGGTTTTGTGCCGGCAGTGACGTCGGCCCAATGACGAAAGCGAGAGGCGTATGACGCAGTTATCTCTGGTAGGGGTGTCGAAGATATTCGGCAACTCCACGGTGGTCGATAACGTGTCGGTCACCGTGGAACCCGGCAAAGTTCATGTTTTGCTTGGTGAAAACGGTGCAGGCAAGTCGACCGTCATCAAAATGATGAGCGGTATCTATCAGCCGGATAAAGGGCATATCGAGGTCGATGGCCAAACGGTGCGCATTCCCAATGTGGAAGCTGCGCGCAAGCTTGGTATTGCGGTAATCCATCAAGAGCTCAACATGGTGCCTGAGCTGTCGATAATGGAAAATCTGTTTTTGGGTGCTCTGCCCACTAAGGTTGGCTTTATCAATAAAAGCGCCATGAAAAGCAAGGCACGTGAGGCGCTGAAGCTGATTGGCCTTAACGAAGATGTTTCCACGCCGATGGGTGAGCTTGGCGTGGCTCGTCAGCAGATGGTGGAAATCGCCAAAGCGCTCATGCAGGACGCTTCGATTCTCATTCTGGATGAGCCTACGGCGGCTTTGACGCGCAAGGAGTGCGAGCAGCTGTTTGTCATCATGGGAGAGCTCAAGGCAAGAGGCGTGGGTATGGTATTCATCTCGCACCACCTTGATGAGATCGCACGCGTTGGTGATGTGGTCACGGTGCTCCGTGATGGCAAATATATCGACACGATTGACGCGAAAGCTCCTGAATCGGAATTGGTGCGATTGATGGTTGGGCGCTCCATCGAAAACCAATATCCGCGAGTCGCTCAGCAGCCAGGTAAAACGCTGCTGGAAGTCAAGGATTTGACTCGTGCCGGAGCCATTGAGCATGTTTCCTTTGACGTGCATGCCGGCGAAGTCGTTGGTCTTGCGGGACTGGTCGGTGCTGGTCGCACTGAAGTGCTGCGTGCTGTTTTCGGTGCCGACTCATACGATTCTGGTTCCGTGACTGTGGAGGGTGTTCAACTTCCTAAAGCTTCCATTGACAAGACCATTGCCGCTGGGGTGGGACTGGTTCCTGAAGATCGCCGCACGCAAGGCTTGATTCTTGAAGCATCGGTCGCTGACAATCTGGGTCTCGCCACTATGGTGCCGACTTCCAAATTCGGATTTGCCGATCTTAAAGGGCAACGCGACCGCGAAAACGATACCGCCAGGAAACTGCGTATCCGTATGGCGAATATTGACCAAACTGCAGGCTCCCTGTCTGGTGGCAACCAGCAGAAGATCGTGTTCGGCAAATGGTCTATGGCGAACGTGAAGGTGCTGTTGCTTGATGAGCCGACCAGAGGTGTTGATGTTGGTGCGCGAGTCGAAATTTACGAGCTGATCAACGAGATTACCGCCAATGGTGGCGCGGTACTGATGGCATCTTCCGATCTGCCGGAAGTACTCGGCATGTCCGATCGCGTGCTCGTGATGAGCAACGGCAAGCTGAGCGGCGAAATGCCGGCCAGTGAGGCCACACAAGAGAGAGTCATGTCACTGGCCGTTTCCCATATGAACGAGGACTTCAGTGAAAACACTACTGCAAACGTTGAGAAATGAAGGAGAACACTATCATGACCGCTAAAGAACAAAAACTCGGTTACGATTCCGGCAGCGTCAGCACACTTGACAAAGTGAAGCGTTTCGCATCGCGCAATGGTGCATTGATAGGTCTGATTATTCTTTGCATCATATTGTCAATCGCGACTCCTGCTTTCTTGACCGGGCCGAATCTGTTGAATGTCGGTATTCAGGCTGCGACCGTCGCCATTCTGGCATTCGGCCAGACCTTTGTCATCGTCGAGGCTGGTATTGACTTGTCCGTCGGCTCGGTTGCTGCCGTATCCAGTATGTTGGTTGCCTACACTGGCGCTTCGATGGGGCTGCCTCCGATTCTCACCATTGTTGTTGGACTCGTAACCGGTGCTGTATTCGGTGCGCTTTCCGGTATTGCGAATGCGTTCCTGAAGTTGCCTTCCTTCATTGCGACACTGGCAATGATGTCCGTTGCTCGCGGCTTGACCTTGGTCATTTCCGATGGGCGACCGGTTTCCACTTCCGATATGGTCAATTTCTTCGGCAGCACGGTACTTGGTATCCCGATCCCAATTGTCATGATGATCATCATGGGCGTCATCGCCTCCGTGATTCTGAACTTCACCAGTATTGGTCGTTCCATGTATGCGGTTGGCGGCAATATGGAAGCCTCTCGGCTCTCCGGTATCTCCGTGCATAAGACCCAGATTATGGTGTTCGTGCTGTCTGGCATTTTCGCGGCTGTTGCAGGTCTGGTTATTGCCGGTCGTCTGCATTCCGCTCAACCTCAGGCTGCTTCCGGATATGAAATGGATGCCATCGCCTCCGTGGTTATCGGTGGAGCGTCCCTATCAGGTGGCAAGGGCAAGATTTCTGGCACCTTTATCGGCGCGATCCTGCTCGCTGTGATCCGCAACGGTCTCAATATTCTCAATGTGTCCTCCTTCTGGCAGCAGGTGGTTATCGGTCTGGTCATCGCCTTCGCGGTGAGCTTCGATACCCTGCGTCGCAAGGTGGATGCCCACTGATCACGTCGAAAGGCGTTTCAACTAACAAGCCAAATCTTCAATCCCATTTATCCAATAACTACAAGAGAAAGAAACAATGATGTTGAATTCCACTATGAAGAAGACCTTCCGTGCGGCACTCGCGATTGCATGCGCAGGAACCCTAATGGCAGGTACAGCCGCTTGCGGCTCGACGTCCTCCAGCGGCGGCGATAAGGTCGCGCTTCTGGTCTCCACGCTCAACAACCCGTTCTTTGTCGATTTGCGTGATGGTGCTCAGGCCGCTGCCAAAGATCTTGGTGTCGATTTGATGGTGTCCGATGCTCAGAACGACTCCTCCACTCAGCAAAATCAAGCGCAGAATGCCCAATCGCAAGGAGCCAAGGCCGTGATTATCAATCCTGTGGATTCTGATGCCGCTTCTCCTGCCGTGGCCCCGTTGCTGTCTTCCAGCCTGCCGGTCATCTCCGTGGACCGTTCCGTCACCGGTGAAGATGTAACCTCGCACATCGCCTCCGATAACGTGGCTGGTGGTGCTCAGGCTGCTGATGAGCTGGCCAAAGCAGTCGGAGAAAAAGGCAAGGTCATCATTCTCCAGGGCACTCCGGGTGCCGCCTCCACTCGCGATCGTGGCGACGGCTTCAAAAAGGAGATCAAGAAGTACTCCGGTATTGAAGTCGTGGCCGAACAGACCGCGAACTTCGATCGTGCCGAGGCGCTGGATGTGACTACTAACCTGATGCAGTCCAATCCTGATGTCGTTGGCATCTATGCCGAAAACGACGAAATGGCATTAGGCGCTATCCAGTCACTTGGTTCCAAGGCCGGTGCGGATGTGAAGATCTTCGGTTTTGACGGTACTGAAGACGGTCTTAAAGCGGTGTCGAATGGCACCATGGTAGGCACTATCGCACAGCAGCCTAAGGAGCTTGGTAAGAAAGCTGTCGAGGCTGCGGTTAAGGCCATCAAGGGCGAGAGCGTCGAAAAGACCGAGTCCATTGAAGTGAAGACCGTGACCAAGGAGAACGTCGCTGATTTCCAGTGACAATATGAGATAACTCATCCGGGAATTAAAAGCCCCTTACAACATGGCCCATCATCATCGATAACCATGATGGTGGGCCATATCTATACCGACATATCGCACGACGTAGTGAATATATAAAAGGAGAATTCATGCTTACTCATGGTGTCATCAATGCTCAACTTGCACAGGCTTTGGCCGGTCTACGGCATAAGGATAGATTCGTGGTCTCTGATGCCGGTCTGCCTGTACAGCCAGGTATTGAAGTCATCGATTTGGCTGTGGCATTTGGTGTGCCGCGATTCGAGCAGGTGCTGGATGCCATTGCCCCCGAATTGGTACTTGAAGAGGGGTTAATGGCTGAGGAGGCTCGTGGAACAATTGCCGAGCAATGGGTAAAAGATCGATTTGATGTGCCGTTGAGCTGCGTACCCCACGATGGTGAGAACGGTTTCAAAGCGAAGGTGAAAGGTGTGAAATTCGTGATTCGCACCGGCGAAACTACTTCATACTCCAACGTGATCTTCCGCTGTGGTGTGCCGTTCTGATTGTGGTTGGCTCGAATTGCGGACGAAAGGACAATAGTGATGACGTTAATTGACAACAAGTTTGTTCCCGATGATGTGCTGGGATTACTAGACGATATTGTTGCATCTCGGTCACGAATTTCGGTTATCGGTTCAATGAATGTGGACTATACCGTAACTACGAAACGGTTGCCGAAACCGGGAGAGACCGTCAACGGTGGCCCGCTGACCTTATTGCCGGGAGGCAAATCAGCGAATCAGGCATCGGCGGCTGCGCGAATTGGAGCGCAGGTGCGGATGTTTGGTGCAGTCGGGGAAGATGCCAATGCGGATTTTCTGCTGGAGCATTTGCGCGATGCTGGTGTGGATACCTCGCATATCGCTGCCGTTGCAGGTCCCAGCGGCACCACGGTGATTACCGTCGATGCGAATGGTGAGAACACCATCGTATATTCGGCTGGTTCCAATGGTGAGGTATCTGTCGACTATGTGCAGCAGTCATCTGATGCATTGGTTGCTGCTGATGTACTGGGACTGTGTTTGGAGAGCCCGATGGAAACCGTCACCGCATGTGCTCGCCTCTGTCATGATGCCGGGCTCAAGGTATTGCTCAACGATTCGCCATTCGTTGCTGAACTGCCCGCTGAACTTATCGAGGCTTCGGACATTCTGCTGGTCAATGAACATGAAATGGCACAGCTGTTGGGCATTGCCGAGCCTGACGATGACGATTGGGATGGACTGGACTGGTCTGATGTGGCGCGGCAGATGCATGACTTCGGCTTTAATCAGGCGGTAATTACGCTTGGCGGGGATGGTTCGGTAGTCATCGATGGTGATGATATCTATCGTATTGCGCCAGTTGCGGTCGAGGCCATCGACACTACCGGGTGCGGAGATGCCTTTATGGGCACGGTTCTGGCCGGACTTGCCTCGGGTCATGCGTTGGCGGACAGTGCGCAGTTGGCCTCATACGTTTCCGCGTACGCCGCGACTGGGTTCGGCGCGCAAGCCTCTTATGGTACTGCCGCTCAGATTCGTGAGCGGTTTGGTACGAAGTAATTGCTGAGTGCAGAGTCTTGCAGACCGTGAATTGGATGCAGACCTAACACGTCCATTTAGACGCTATGCGGGAACGAATTGGACTGATCATAAGAGAATGCAGACGTAATCCGTTGTTGTACTGGTGGATTTTGCAGACATAACCTGTTGGATTAACGGGATGCAGTCATTATCCGTCTAGTTATGGCTATAAATCGGCGATAACTTGTACGGATATGTCTGCATGACTGATAACTGATACAGAAATGTCTGCAACATTCACGGGTTCGCGGTCAACGGCGTTTCTCAGTGAACATTCATGCAGACTTGACCGTGTGGCATGTTAGGATATGCACCGTTGTGAGGCAGTGATCCGTTATCAGCGGGGAGTCTTCGGAAGAACGGCGGCAATCGCCTAGTAGAACCGACGGGATCGGCCCGAGACAGCCGAACACAAGCGGTCGTGCAGGCCGCGCTGCGCTGAGTGCAACAATTCGGCGGAGCGCAACCGGTGCGATAAGCGAGGTGGTACCGCGGTGTGGAGCGTACAAAACGCTCGTCATCGTCCTCGTAGGCAGGAACATCATCCGATGATGGGTTCGGGCGGGGCGACTACTAAAGCGGCCACTTGAATCAATCGCCACCAATGATGCTCCTGTAGGACCAGTGCACAGTACAACTAGGAGATTTACGGTGAGCGAAAACGTATATCCCAAGGCGAACGAGGGCGGCGAGACCGCACACGTGGCGCCGAACCCCAGCTTTCCCCAAATGGAGGAGACCGTTCTTAACTATTGGGATGAGGACGATACCTTCCAGAAGTCGGTGGAGCGTAATCCCTCCGGCGACCACAGCCAGAACGAGTTCGTATTCTTCGACGGCCCGCCTTTCGCGAACGGTCTGCCGCACTACGGCCACCTGCTGACCGGCTATGCCAAGGATGTGATCCCGCGCTACCAGACCATGAAGGGCCGCAAGGTCAACCGCGTGTTCGGTTGGGACACCCACGGCCTGCCCGCTGAGCTCGAGGCGCAGAAGGAACTCGGCATCGACTCGGTCGACCAGATCGAGAAGATGGGCATCGACAAGTTCAACGATGCCTGCCGCGCATCCGTGCTGAAGTACACGCACGAATGGCAGGACTACGTGCATCGTCAGGCCCGCTGGGTCGACTTCGAGCACGGCTACAAGACCCTGAACATTCCGTACATGGAGTCGGTGATGTGGGCCTTCAAGCAGCTCTACGACAAGGGCCTGGCCTATCAGGGCTACCGTGTGCTGCCGTACTGCCCGAAGGATCAGACGCCGCTTTCCGCGCACGAGCTGCGCATGGATGCCGACGTGTACCAGGATCGTCAGGACACCACCGTGTCCGTGGCCGTCAAGATGCGTGATGAGGAAGACGCCTACGCCGTCTTCTGGACCACTACGCCGTGGACCGTGCCCACCAACTTCGCCATCGTGGTCGGCGCCGACATCGATTATGTCGAGGTGCGTCCGACCGAAGGCAAGTTCGCCGGCAAGAAGTTCTACTTCGGCAAGCCGCTGCTTGAGCACTACGCCAAGGAACTCGGCGAGAACTACGAGGTCGTGCGCGAGCTCAAGGGCTCTGAGCTGGCTGGTCGTCGCTACTACCCGGTCTTCCCGTACTTCGCGGGGGAGAAGGCCGAGACCGAAGGCAATGTGCCCGGCCCGAACGGCTACACGATCTTCACCGCCGACTACGTCGACACCGTCGAAGGTACCGGTCTGGTTCACCAGGCTCCCTACGGTGAGGACGATATGAACACGCTGAACGCGCACGGGGTCAAGAGCACGGATGTGCTCGACGCCGGCTGCCGCTTCACCTCCCAGTGCCCGGAATACGAGGGCATGTACGTGTTCGACGCGAACCTGCCGATTCTGCGCAACCTGCGTGCCGGCGACGGCCCGCTCGCTTCCATCCCGGAGGAGCGCCGCGCGATCCTCTTCCAGGAGAAGAGCTACGTGCACTCCTACCCGCACTGCTGGCGCTGCGCCACCCCGCTGATCTACAAGCCGGTTTCCTCCTGGTTCGTGTCCGTGACCAAGATCAAGCCGCGCCTGCTGGAGCTCAACCAGCAGATCAACTGGATTCCGGAGAACGTGAAGGACGGCCAATTCGGCAAGTGGCTCGCCAACGCGCGCGACTGGTCCATCTCCCGCAACCGTTTCTGGGGTTCCCCGATTCCTGTGTGGGTGTCCGATGACCCGAAGTACCCGCGCGTGGACGTGTACGGTTCGCTTGAAGAGCTCAAGGCCGACTTTGGCGACTACCCGCGCGATAAGGACGGCAACGTCAATATGCACCGTCCGTGGATCGACAACCTGACGCGCGTGAACCCGGATGATCCGACCGGCAAATCGCACATGCACCGTATCTCTGATGTGCTCGATTGCTGGTTCGAGTCCGGCTCCATGTCGTTCGCGCAGTTCCACTACCCGTTCGAGAACAAGGAGAAGTTCGAACAGCACTTCCCGGCCGATTACATCGTGGAATACATCGGCCAGACTCGTGGCTGGTTCTACCTGCTGCACGTCATGGCGACCGCCCTGTTCGACCGACCGGCATTCAAGAACGTGATCTGCCACGGCATCGTGCTCGGCTCCGACGGCCAGAAGATGTCCAAGCACCTGCGCAACTACCCGGACGTGAACGGCGTGTTCGACAAGTACGGTTCCGACGCCATGCGCTGGTTCCTCATGTCCTCGCCGATTCTGCGCGGCGGCAACCTGATCGTCACCGCCGAGGGCATTCGCGACACCGTGCGCCAGGTCATGCTGCCGGTGTGGAGCTCCTACTACTTCTTCACCCTGTACGCCAACGCGGCCAACGGTGGGGCCGGATTCGACGCCCGCCAGCTGCGTGCCGACGAGGTCGCTGGCCTGCCGCAGATGGATCGCTATCTGCTGGCCCGCACCCGCCGCCTGGTGGAGCGTGTGGAGAAGTCTCTGAACGAGTTTGCGATTTCTGACGCCTGCGATGTGGTGTCCGACTTCATCGACGTGCTCACCAATTGGTACATCCGCAACACCCGTGACCGCTTCTGGAACGAGGATGCGAACGCGTTCAACACGTTGTACACCGTGCTTGAGGCGTTCATGCGCGTGCTTGCGCCGCTTGCTCCGATGGAAGCCGAGTCCGTGTGGCGTGGCCTGACCGGTGGCGAGTCCGTGCATCTGGCCGACTGGCCGTATGTGGTGGACGAGAAGACCGGTGCGGATACCGAACTTGGTCGCGTGCTGGTTGACGATCCGGCTTTGGTCGCCGCAATGGAGAAGGTGCGCGAAGTCGTTTCCGGCACTCTGTCCCTGCGCAAGTCCGCCAAGATCCGCGTGCGTCAGCCGCTCGCCAAGCTCACTGTGGTGGCTGAGGATGTGAATGCCGTCAAGGCCTACGACGAGTTGCTGCAGTCCGAGCTCAACGTCAAGGATATCGAGTTCTGCACGATGGAGGATGCTGGTTCTCAGGGTCTGAAGATCGTGCACGAGCTGCGCGTGAACGCTCGTGCTGCCGGCCCGCGTCTGGGCAAGCAGGTGCAGTTCGCCATCAAGGCATCCAAATCTGGCGACTGGAGCGTCAACGCTTCCGGCGCTCCGGTGGTTTCCACGCCGTCCGGCGATTTGGAACTGGTCGAAGGCGAGTACGAGCTCATCAACCGTGTGGAGGAGGAGAATGCCGCCGAGGCCGCTGCTTCGGTGTCCGCCGCTCTGCCGACCGGTGGCTTCGTGATTCTCGACACCGCTCTGGATGACGACCTGCTGGCTGAAGGCTACGCCCGCGACGCCATCCGCGCCGTGCAGGACGCCCGCAAGGCCGCCGATCTGGACATCGCCGATCGCATCTCCCTGGTGCTGACCGTTCCGGCCGCCGATGTGGCCAAGGTCGAGCAGTTCAAGGATCTGATCGCCCATGAGACGCTGGCTACCTCCTTCGAAGTAAAGGAAGGCGCCGAGCTGGGTGTGGAGGTCGCCAAGGCGTGAGGCTGATGCTGAGCTAAGGCTCTTCAATTGGTCTGAAACAATTGCGGGCATCCGATATACAGTGATTCAATGAACACTGCATATCGGATGCCCGCATTTTTCGTGCGTTTATGCGTCTTTTCGACGCATCCCTATTTTGAAAAAACTAACTTATTCAAGTTTTTCAAAATAGAAGGGGGAACGGTTCTACCTCTCATGGCTTGTAAGGTGTCGCTTCAATCGTTGTTAGCTACACTTATCGCGATAAGTGTAGCTAACAACGGAAATGATAGTGCCCAAGTTGCCGGTAGATGTATTGCGTATGTTCGGCCAGCCACTCGTATCCCGTCTGCCCTGCTTCATGTAGTGCCGATGCCCGCTTGGGAACAGCGTAAGTTCTCGGATATCGTCAATGTTTGCAGTGGTAAGGACTACAAGCACCTCGAAGAAGGCCCCATTCCCGTCTATGGAACCGGCGGTTTTATGACGAGCGTTGACGAGGCTTTGTCTTACGACCGTGATGCTGTTGGCATCGGCAGGAAGGGAACGATTGACAAGCCGTATTTGCTAAAGGCTCCATTTTGGACGGTTGACACGCTGTTTTATGCGATTCCAAAATCGGACATGGACCTTGAGTTCGTACATTGCTCGTTCTTGAATGTTGATTGGAAATCCAAGGATGAATCGACCGGGTTGCCCAGTTTATCTAAAGAGGCAATTAACGAAACCATCGCACTTGTTCCAAGTTTTAATGAGCAGAGCCGGCTTGGCGATTTTTTTTACAACCTCGACAACCTCATCACCCTTCATCAGCGTAAGCGTCTGTGGTTTGCTAAATAAGGGTGGATAAGGCTCTCATCACGATGTCAACGTCTTTGTTTTCCAATTCGCGGATGACATGCAGATATATTTCCTGCGTTGTGTTCATGCTTGCGTGCCCAAGCCGTTTAGAGACGCTTGCAATTGAAACGCCGGCAAATAGCAAGAGTGAAGCATGGGTGTGTCTCAATCCGTGTATTGAAATCACAGGTACTCCGGCTTGTTTGCAATGCCGGGCCAGAATACCGTTGGCGGTTGAGTTGTATACCTTGCCATCCACGAAGATAGGCTTGTCACCGGGTAAGCTCTTCAACAGAACAGACAACTGCATGATGAGTTGCCAGTCAAGTTGTACTTTACGTACCGAAGAAGCATTCTTTGTTGGAACAAAGCCACCTCCATTCTTGTAATTCCATGTCTTATTGACGGACAAAGTCTGGTGAACGAAATCAAAATCATCAGGAGTAAGCCCCAATGCTTCGGAGAAACGTAACCCGGTTTTTGCCACTAGCAGTATCAACCAGTCCCAGTTAGGTATCGGATCAAGCTTCAAATCAGCAAGGACAGCATGAAGTTCGAACTGGTTAAGATATTTCACCTTCTTCTGTCTCGGCTGTTTTCCTTTGATGATTGCTTTTCTTGTTGGGTCTCTCTGAATCAGACCTTCATCAACGGCATCGAGGATGGCTCCTTTCAGTTGGTGATGAAAATCCATTGTTGTCTGATGCTCGTGATGCTCAGCGTATCCGTTGATGAGTTTCTGATAGCTCACACGATCGAACTCGGAAAGCTTGAGATCAGGGATAAGTTTTCTCAGCCACGCCTGTGTGAGCTTGTATTTCTTCATTGTCACCTCCCGAATCGCGCCTTCCTTGTAGACGTCGACCCATTGCGAGTAGTAATCGCAGAACGACATTTCTTCGTTGATTGTGTTTATGACCACACGGGGCTCCTTTGCCGAATAGATAGACGCTTACGCTGATGAAGGGTGATGAGGTTGTCAAGCTCGGCTAAGCTCTTCGCAATTACTCTCTGCTCGGCGTAATCGGCAGGCACGGCGAAGAACGATTGTGAAATCAGATTCCAATCTGCGCGAGGCATCTTAGAGCCCGAAGATACATTTGCAAGCCTTTGGAAGCTGTCCGTTTGAACCAGCCGATACAAAAATGAACTGTCACACTCTGTAGCCCTAAGGACCCAAAAATCACCTACAGCTACACCGTTGAACTGCGGGTATAGCCAATTCATCAAATAAGGACGAAGCTTCCCGTATAGAACATCTCCGGCGTAAAACTTAATTCCCGTTTTGCCGCCTTCTTTGTCGCGCAAATCTTTGTTCAGCGTACCCTCGCCGGAAACGATGTCCTCGTATTCGACTTGAGGCAAATCGGGATCGCTTGACTGCATGGAAACCCTGTCGGTCAGATTAGAGAACTTACGCTGTTCCCAAGCGGGTGTAGAATTATTGCATTTGTATTGCAGTTTGAAAGTGTAGGATGCAATGACGTACTCCGATCTGATTGAGCATGATGCTGGTGAAACAGAGATACGTTCGTATCTGGTAAACGGTGATGTGGTGCCGGTTACTATGCGTATCCCCGCTAATTTGCGAGATTCTGCCAAAGAGGCCGCATCTCTTCGCGGGATGAGCTTTTCGGCATTCGTGAGAACATGCATGATTAATGAACTAGCAAAGGGCGGCAAGTAATGATTGCTCTCACTGCTATGACCATACAAATTATTGACAACAATCCTGATGGCATTCGAATTTGTCGTGTGGATGGGGAGTCGCTTGTCACGGTTGTGGTGCCCCGGGATATGTTGAGTGAGGCGAAAAGTCTTCCCGATTTGCCGGATCGCGGTGTGTATTATCTTCTTGATGAAGATCATGGAGTTCTGAGCCGTGCGTATGTGGGACAAACCACGAAGGGGCTTAGTCGGCTTGATGCGCACAAGACTAAGAAAGATTTTTGGAACAAAGCCATCATGTTCCTCGATAATGATGTCAATGTCGATCGTGATGTTTTGGACTCTCTTGAGTCAACAGCCATAGATTATGTGGACAAACATGGCTCTTATGAGACCGACAATGAGTATACTCCTGCTCCTCGCATGAATCCATACAAAGAGCAACAGGTGGAAAGACTGCACAATAACATCCTCTTTCGTATGCGAGTGCTCGGATATGACCTTGATCGAAAAGAAAAGACACCGGTTATGGTGAACGCCGTATTCCATACGAAGAAGAACGGTGTTCAGGCCACTGGGCGATATAGCCAAGGTACAGGTCGTTTCACTGTTCTTTCCGGTTCTGAAGTGGATCTCGTGCATCCAGTTATTAAAAACCAGGGAGCCGTGGCAGCTCGGCAGCATCTTTTCGGAACGCAGACGGGCAAGGCGACTCTTGCTGATGACATTGAACTGTCAAGCCCTTCCGCTGCTGCTGTATTTGTTCTCGGTGGCAGTCAAAACGGTTGGACCGAATGGGTCAATGAACAAGGACAGACCCTTGATTACGTGTACAGAAACAAGGAGCATATGAATGAATAAGCAGCAGCTTGCCGCCAAAATCTGGGAATCCGCCAATAAAATGCGTTCCAAGATTGAGGCGAATGAATACAAGGACTATATCCTCGGCTTTATCTTCTATAAGTTCCTCTCGGAGACGGAGATTGCTCGTCTGCGTGCTGAAGACTGGGGAGCCGAAGACCTCAAGGGCTTGGATGAGAATGATGCCGAAACTGTACAGTATGTACGTGATCTATGTGGCTACTTCATCTCCTACAACAACCTGTTCTCCACGTGGATTGCCAGCCAGAGCGATTTCACCATCGCTGATGTACGTGACGCGCTTTCCGCTTTCGAACGCAACATTGATCCGGCTCGTAAACGTGTGTTCGTCGGCATCTTCGACACGCTGCAAACCGGTCTGTCCAAACTCGGCACCGATGAAAAAAGTCGTAGCAAGGCTGTCCGCGACCTCATCTACCTCATCAAGGACATTCCGATGGACAGCCGGCAGGACTACGACACCCTCGGCTTCATCTATGAGTATCTAATTAGCAACTTCGCTTCCAACGCGGGTAAGAAGGCCGGTGAGTTCTACACGCCGAGCGAAGTCTCTCAGCTCATGAGCGAAATAGTGGCCTGGCATCTCGCCGGCCGTGAAGAAATCAACATCTACGACCCCACGAGTGGCTCGGGCTCGTTGCTGATCCATATCGGTCAGGCTGTGGCCCGTCGCAATGGCAATCCGAATGACATCAAGTATTACGCACAGGAACTCAAGGAGAATACCTACAATCTCACGCGTATGAATCTTGTCATGCGTGGCATACTGCCAGACAATATTGTGGCTCGTAACGGTGACACGTTAAAAAGCGACTGGCCATGGTTCGATACCGACGAAACGAAGGACGAGACCTATGAGCCGCTGTTTGTGGACGCCGTGGTCTCTAATCCTCCCTACTCCCAGAACTGGGAGCCGCCGGAAGCGGGCGAAGATATCCGTTTCGAATATGGCATTGCGCCTAAGTCCAAGGCTGATTATGCCTTCCTGCTGCATGATCTCTATCACCTGCGTGATGACGGCATTATGGCCATCGTGTTGCCACATGGCGTGCTGTTCCGTGGCGGTGAGGAAGGCGCTATTCGCCGGAATCTAGTGGAAAACCACCATATTCAGGCCATCATCGGACTGCCAGCGAACATTTTCTTTGGCACGGGCATTCCTACTATCGTGATGGTGCTGCGCAAGCACCGCAACGATGACCATGTGCTTGTTGTGGATGCCTCCAAATATTTCGCTAAGGACGGCAAGAACAACAAGCTGCGTGCGAGCGATATCAAACGCATCGTGGATGTGGTGACGGAGAATCGTGATATCGATAAGTTCAGCCGTTTGGTGAGCATTGATGAGATTCGGCAGAACGATTACAACCTCAATATTCCCCGATATGTGGATTCCTCTGAAAGTGCCGAAAGTTGGGACGTGTATTCCACCATGTTTGGTGGCATTCCCAAGCAGGATATCGATGCGCTCGGTAAGTATTGGAACGTGTTCCCGGGATTGCGCCAACGTCTCTTTGCTGAGGAGAACGGCCATTCGGCCAGGCTCGCTGTGCAAGATGTTCGCGAGGCAGTGAATGCTGATTCTGGTGTGAGTGCCTATATCCAGCGATATCGTGAGGTATTCACCGATTATCCTGCCTATCTGCGTGATGAACTGGTAGGTAACGTCGCCAACGTGAGCATTGCCGCCGAAGAGGAGGTTCTGGCACATGACCTGCTACACCGTTTGACTGATATACCGCTCGTAGATGCCTATACGGCATATCAGGTGCTTGACGATAGCTGGCAGAAGACCATCTCCACCGACCTTGAAACCATACAGAGCGAGGGCCATGACGCCGTTCGCAAAGTTGACGCCAACATGGTTGTCAAGAAGAAAGGCGGTAAGGATGTCGAAGTGCCGGATGGCTGGGCTGGACATATCCTGCCGTTCGATCTTGTGCAAAGCAAACTGCTTACTGCTGATCTTGCGGAAATTGTTACATATGAATCTCGGTTAAGAGAGATTAGTGGTGAGATTGCCGACATTCTTGAAAATATGGATGAAGACGACAAGAGCTTAACCGGTGCTATCAGTGAGGATGGTGATTCTTTTGTTGCCGCTGAGTTGAAGAAAGCAGTGAAGTCTATCGGCAAGCATCCCGAGACTGACTTTGACCGTGCTCTTGTGAGTGCACAGCGGTTGTTTGATGAAGAGCGTGAAGTCAAAAAGAACGTTAAGAATCTCCGTTCAGCGCTTGATGAAAAGACCCGGACCGTTATTGAAGGACTGAGCGATGAACATGCTGATGACTTGCTTGCTGCCAAGTGGGTGGAACCATTGCAGCACAAGCTTGAGGAGCTCCCTCAGACGGCTGTTGATGAGTTGATTGCAGCGGTGAATGCGCTGAACGACAAGTATTCGACCACATACTCTGATGTGTGCGAACAGATCGAACAGGCTGAGGCAAAACTTGGCAATATGCTTGGTCAACTAACCGGCAATGAGTTCGATATGGCCGGTATTGCCGAGCTGAAGACCCTGTTGGGAGGCGAATGATGACTGAACAGGCGAAAGTACCCGCGATTCGTTTCGCTGGTTTTACTGACCCTTGGGAACAGCGTAAGTTGGGAGAGCTGGCGCTGACTTATTCAGGAGGCACTCCCAGCGCTGGCAATTCTGCTTACTATGGAGGCGAAATTCCTTTTATCCGATCTGCTGAAATCGATTGCGATTCAACCGAATTGTCACTTACGGTTGCGGGTTTAAATAACTCATCAGCAAAGCTTGTTGATAAAGGAATGGTTCTCTATGCCATGTATGGAGCAACCAGCGGAGAAGTCGCTATTTCGAAGATAAAAGGGGCAATTAACCAGGCGATTCTTGCCATGGATGCATCTGATATGGCAGCAAATCGTTTCATAGCTTACTGGCTCCGTAGACAGAAGAAATCAATAACCGAAACCTTTCTTCAAGGTGGGCAGGGAAACCTCTCAGGCGCAATCATCAAAGAGCTAGGTATTCCTCAACCAAGTTTAGATGAGCAGCGACAAATTGGCTCTTTCTTCAGCAACCTTGACGACCTCATCACCCTTCATCAGCGTAAGTATGACAAGCTCGTCGTGTTCAAAAAGTCGATGCTTGAAAAAATGTTCCCGAAGGATGGCGAGTCTGTACCCGAGATTCGTTTCGCTGGTTTTACTGACCCTTGGGAACAGCGTAAGTTCTCAGATATGTACGAGGTCAACAATGAGCGGAACACCGATTGTAAGCTTGGATACGATAGGACGCTTTCCATTGCGACGATGACTTTCAATGGCGGAAACGGTGCAGCCGACGATTCGCTAAACAGCTATAAAGTCATTCGAGTCGGAGATATCGCCTTTGAGGGTCACGCCAACAAAGTGCACGCCTATGGGCGTTTTGTTCTTAACGACGCAGGTGATGGGCTTATGTCACCGCGATTTTCGTGTTTGAGGCCCATCGTTGAACAGCGTTATAGCTTCTGGAAATACTACATTCCGTACGAAGAGACGATGAGGCCCATCCTCGTGAAGGCTACGAAAAGCGGAACCATGATGAACGAATTGGTTCCTGATGACCTCATGCGCGAATCTATTTTGGTTCCGTGTCTAGCTGAACAAGAGGCTATCGGAGACTGCCTTTCGCAGCTTGATTCCCTCATCACCCTTCATCAGCGTAAGTTGGAATTGCTGCAGAATATCAAGAAATCCTTGCTTGACAAGATGTTTGTGTGAAGGGAGGTAGAGCAATGGAGACATTCGATATCGTGAAGCTCGCCTCATATCGCGAGAATAACCGGATTGAAGCGAAAGCAGCGAAAGGCGGTCTCCCACGCAGCATGTGGGAGACCTATTCCGCCTTCGCCAACACCTATGGCGGTGTCATCCTGCTTGGTGTCAAAGAACGCGGAGACGGCACATTTGAAACAGTCGGGCTCGCACCAGTGGAAGCGGAACATCTTCGCCAGGACTTTTGGAACACGGTCAGCAACCGGTCCAAGGTGAGCGCCGTGCTGCCCATCGAATCGGAAGTTGAAGTGCTCGAAGCGGATGGTGGGATGGTGCTGGCTATTCACGTTCCGCGCGCTCCGCGTGACGAACGCCCCGTGTATATCAATAATGATCTCTTCGGGGGAACCTACCGTCGGCGTGGTGAGGGCGACTACCGTTGCACGCGGCAGGAGATCTCAGCAATGCTCCGGGATCAGGGAGCTGAGACGATGGATTCCAAGGTGCTGGACGATCTCACTGTTGCCGACTTCAATACAGACACAGTGCGGGCATATCGCAATCGTTTCCGTGCGGTACGTCAGGGCAGTTCTTGGACCGATCTCGATGACGAGCGTTTTCTGCGTGCTGTTGGCGCGGCAATGGTGAGCCGAGAAGACGGTAAGCTTCATCCTACGTTCGGCGGTCTGCTTATGTTCGGCAACGACTATGACATCGTGCGCGAATGTCCGCATTATTTCCTTGATTATCAGGAGACTCTAGATCCGACGATTCGTTGGACTGATCGTGTCCATTCCGGCGATGGCATGTGGTCAGGTAACCTCTTTGATTTCTTTTTTCGCGTGAATCTCAAACTTGCCGAGTCTCTGAAGACCCCTTTCAAACTTAATGGCATCTTCCGCGTTGATGACACTCCCATGCATAAGGCAATTCGAGAGGCATTGGCCAACTGTTTGTTCAACGCTGATTACTATGGCGTGCGTGGTGTGGTGGTCAGACGCGCACCCGATAGATTGGTGTTCGAAAATCCGGGCGATATCCGAACGGGTGTTGAGCAGATGCGTCTTGGCGGGGTGTCCGATCCGCGCAACGGTCTTGTCATGAAGATGTTCAGCCTAATCGATGTGGGCGAGCGAGCTGGTACGGGTGTTCCCGATGTGTTTGCCACATGGGCGAATGCAGGACTTCCTGAACCGCAGATTGAGGAGAGCTTCGGCGAGGCTGATCGTACGGTGCTCACGCTTATGTTGGAGCCGGATGCCAAGCTCGATCAAAATGAGCATGTATTCATCCGTGGTGAGCAGATAACTGACAATAATGAGCAGTTAAATGGTTTGAATGAGCAGATAACTGACAATAATGAGC